>Ga0302157_10007389_pt1 | contig 11071 bp, 7 predicted proteins | sample I_Bog_N3_3_FD_193502 | JGI IMG/M metagenome (GOLD analysis project Ga0302157, IMG submission 193502) | Peat permafrost microbial communities from Stordalen Mire near Abisko, Sweden - I_Bog_N3_3 | ecosystem: Environmental > Terrestrial > Soil > Wetlands > Peat | place: Sweden: Abisko, Stordalen...
AAACCCTCCGCTGAGCAATCAATGACGCGGCCGTGCAGATCCTCGGCGGGCGCGAAGGCGATCGAGTGCAGCAGGAAGTCCAGGCTGCCCCATTGCCGCGTGATCTCGGCGAACACCGCCTCGAGCTGGCCATCCTCCCGCACATCGCAGGGCAGCACGATCGGGCAGGGCAGGGTGTCCGTCACCGCGCGCACGAACGACTCGGCGCGGGCGTTGAGGTAGGTGGCCGCCAGCGTGGCGCCGGCCTGGGCGAAGCTGCGGGCGCAGCCTGCGGCGATGCTGTGGTCGTTGGCAATGCCGACGACCAGGCCTCGCTTGCCGCGCAGATCGATGATGGGTATGGCAAGTTCGGTCATGGCGTTGCCTTCTCCGCTGCTGTGGCGCGCAGGATGCCGAGCACGTCGCGCACGATGGTGGCTTCCTCGTCGGCGGGAATGACGAGCACCCGCACCCGGCTGTCGAGCGCGCTGATAACCTGCGCGCCGGCGTCATTGGCGGCGGCGTCGATGACGACCCCGAGCCAGGCCAGCCGGGCGCACACCGCAGCGCGGATGGGGGCCGCGTGCTCGCCAATTCCCGCGGTGAACACAAAGCCGTCGAGCCCACCGAGCGAGCTTGCCAGTGCTGCCGCCTCCCGGCCGATGGTGTAGACGAACAACTCGATCGCCTCCGCAGCTTCCGGCCGCTTTGACTCAAGCAGGACTCGCATGTCGCTGGACTCGCCGGACAGGCCGAGCAGCCCTGATTCCGAGTAGAGCAGATGCTCGATGGCATCGGCGTCGAGATGGCGCTCCTGCATCATGTAAAGCAGCACGCCGGGGTCGATGCTGCCGCAGCGCGTACCCATCACCAGGCCCTCAAGGGCGGTGAACCCCATGGTCATGTCGATGCTGCGACCGCCCTGCATGGCGCACAGGCTGCAGCCGTTGCCGAGATGGGCTGCGATCACACGCGCATCGGCCAGCGCGGGTTCTTCCTTACGCAGCACCCGGGCGATATGGTCGTAGGACAGGCCGTGAAAGCCGTAGCGGCGCACCCCCTCGGCCTCATAGTCGCGCGGCAGGGCGAAGCGCGTGGCGACGGTGGGCATGGTGTGATGAAACGCGGTGTCGAAGCAGGCGATCTGCGGCAGGTTCGGCCGCAACGCCTGGATCGCCCGCACCGGCGACAGGTTATGCGGCTCATGCAGTGGCGCCAGCGGGGTGAGTGCGTCGAGCTCCTCCAGGATCGCACGCGTCAGCAGCACCGGACCCAGGAAATGCCGGCCACCATGCACGACGCGATGGCCGACGGCGATCAGGTCGTCGCCGTCGAGATGTGCCTCCACCCAGTCCAGCAATGGCGTCAGCAGGGTTTCGTGATCGGTGTGCGGGTCCGCCCAGCGCTGTTCGGCCAGTCCATGGCCGTGGGCGTCACGCGCGGTGAAATGCGGGGCGACGCCGATCCCTTCGATCTGGCCGCAGGCGATCAGCTTGGCGGCGTCGTGATCGCCGATCTCGTACAGCGCGAACTTGATGCTGGAGGAGCCGGCGTTGATCGCCAGGATCGCATCCGTCATGTCGAGGCCGCCGGTGCATGCGCCATCAGGATGGCAACGGCGCAGGAGGCGATTCGGGTGCGCGCGCTGTCGGCCCGGCTGGTCAGGATGATCGGCGCGGTGGCGCCGCACACCACGCCGGCGGCATCGGCGCCAGCCAGGAATGACAGCTGCTTGGCCACCATGTTGCCGGTTTCGAGATCCGGCACCACCAGGATGTCGGCATGGCCGGCCACGGGGGAAACGATGCCCTTCTGCCGGGCGGCTTCCGGGCTGATGGCGTTGTCGAACGCCAACGGTCCATCGACGATGCCGCCGGTGATCTGCCGGCGCTGGCTCATCATCGCCAGCGCCGCTGCATCCACCGATGAAATCAGCGCCGGATTGACCGTCTCGACCGCCGACATCGCCGCCACCAGCGGCGTTGCGATACCGATGACGTGGGCGAGGTCGATGGCGTTCTGGGTGATGTGGCGCTTGTCTTCCAGCGTCGGCGCGATGTTGATGGCGGCGTCGGTCACCAGCAGCAGTTTGTCGTAGGACGGCACGTCCATCACATAGACGTGGCTGAGCCGGCGATCGGTGCGCAGCCCAATGTCGTGCGCGACCACCGCGTGCATCAGCTCGTCGGTGTGCAGCGAGCCTTTCATCAGCAGGCCGGCTTCACCGGATCGGACCAGCGCGACGGCGCCGGCGGCGGCGGCATGGCTGTGCGGAACGTCCTCGATGCGGTAGGGCGTGATGTCGACGCCTGCGTCCGTTGCGGCCTTGCGCAGCTTAGCGGTCGGCCCGACCAGAATCGGCGTGATCAGCCCCTCCAGCGCCAGCTCGACCGCAGCCCCTATCGAGGCGGCATCGCAGGGATGTGCGATCGCCACGGTCAGCCGCGGCAGCGCCTTCGCCTGGGCGATCAACGCGGTGAATCGCTCGTGCCGCTGCACCTGGACATCGGGCAGCATGACTCTCGGACGGCGGATCTTTTCGGTCGGCGCCTGCACCTCGGCGGTGCCGGTGATCACCGCGTGACCATCCTGGTTGGTGCTGACGCAGTCGAAGATGATGCGATGCTTTTCCGGCCGAAGTTCACGCGCGGTCACCGTCGAGGTGATGGTATCGCCGATCGAAACCGGCGCCCGGAAGCGCAGCTCCTGTGACAGATAGATCGTGCCAGGCCCCGGCAACTTGGTGCCGAGCACGGCCGAGATCAGCGCGCCACCCCACATGCCGTGCGCGATGATATGGTGGAACAGATCGGTCTCGGCGTAGGCGGGGTCCATGTGCGCCGGATTGACGTCGCCGGACACCACGGCGAACAGCGCGATATCGTCCCGCGTCAGGGTCCGCTTGGTGGCGGCGCTGTCGCCGATCTTGATCTCATCGAAAATGCGGTTCTCGATGAAGCCGTCGTCAGGCGCTGCTGGCTGGTCCATGACGGATGATCCTCAGTGTTCGAGAACGTAACTGCCGGGGGCATCCGGCAGGTCGGCGCCAATCCCCATCGGCGGTGGCGGCTGTGCTGGGCCGCTGTGGGCGTTGAGCCACTGGCACCAGTTGGTCCACCACGACCCGTCGTGGCGCGGAGCGGTGGCGGCCCACTCGTCCGGCCCGAGCGTGTGCCCCATGGCGCCGCGGGTGAGCATGCGAAAGCTGCGATGCGGGTGGCCGGGTTCGCTGACAATGCCGGCATTGTGGCCGCCGGCGGTGAGCACGAAGGTGATCTCCCCGGCGTTCAGCAGATGGATCTTGGTGACCGAGCGCCACGGCGCGATGTGATCGGTTTCGGTGCCGACGACAAAGAACGGCACATCGATGTCCGACAGTGCCACCGGCCGGTCGCCGACGCGATAGCGGCCCTCGGCGAGGTCGTTGTGCAGGAACAGCTGGCGCAGATATTCGCTGTGCATGCGTGCCGGCATGCGGGTGCCGTCGGCATTCCAGGCCATCAGGTCAAAGCCGCCTTCGACGCGGCCGAGCATGTAGCTGTCGATCATCCGCGACCACACGAGATCGCGGGAATGCAGCATTTCGAAGGCGCCGGCCATTTGCCGGCTGTCCAGCGTACCGTTGGTGTTCATCACGTCTTCAAGGAAGGCGATCTGGCCGTCGCTGATGAACAGCTGCAATTCACCGGCTTCGGTGAAGTCGGTCTGAGCCGCCATCAGCGTCACGCTGGCGAGACGGTTGTCCTCGTCGCGTGCCATCGCCGCCGCGGTGATGGCGAGCAAGGTGCCCCCGAGGCAGTAGCCAGCGGCGTGCACCTTGGCGTTGCCGCAGATTTCGCTGACGGCGTCCAACGCGGCGATCGGGCCCAGCCTGCGATAATCGTCGAGCGACAGGTCACGCTGTTCGGCGGTCGGATTGCGCCAGGAGATCGCGAACACCGTGTGGCCCTGCTCGACAAGGTAGCGGATCATCGAGTTGTGCGGCGAGAGATCCAGAATGTAATACTTCATGATCCAGGCTGGCACGATCAGCACCGGCTCCGGCCGCACGGTGGCGGTGGTGGGCGTATACTGCAGCAGTTCGATCAACTCGTTGCGGAACACCACCTTGCCCGGTGTCGCCGCGAGGTTGCCACCCACGGTGAAGCCCTGTTCGGCCTGCGGCTTGTCGGCCAGCCCGGTCTGCAGATCGTGCAGCAGGTTGCGGGTCCCGGCGACGAGGTTGGAACCGCTTGTGCGCCAGGTTTCGGCGCGCACCTCGGGGTTGATCCAGGGGATGTTCGACGGCGAGGCGATGTCGAGCAACTGGCGCAGCGTGAAGCTGACCAGCTTGGTGTTGTGCTCGTCGATGGCCGGGCCGGCGTGGGACGCGCGGTCCCACCATTCCTCCGCCAGCAGGAAGCCTTGCTGGGCCACGCTGAATGGCGGCAGCTGCCACGCCGGGCTGGCAAACCGATGATCGCCCGGGGATGGCTCGATCATCCGTTGGCCTAGGACAGCATCGAGCCAGCGGCCGTATTGGTGCAAAGCGTCGGTCGCGAGGTCGACCCGCCGGAACGGTGCGTTCGCCAGATGCAGGCCCCAATCAGCGAACGCCAGCCACAGAGCAGCCGGCGACAGGCCCGAGGTCAATCGCGCCTGCTTCGCGTGCCAGGCCCGATCGAGGTCGACAAAACGGGTCGTGGGGCGCAACAGGCCGGCGAAGCCGAGGGTTGGGTTGGTTTGTGGCGGTTCAGGACGGTCCATGGCGAGCTTTCCTGGATGTCGGTCGATCCGGATATCGCACTGCACAATGCGGACGGTCTTTGATCTACATCATGCCGGGTCATGACCGCTTTACGATCGGTGCGCACGGGGTAACCGCAAACAGCCGTTGGCTCCGATGGAACCCTCGCGAGGCACGCACAAAGAACCGCTTTCGCGTGTGTATGGTTTTCATGGGGCGCCAAAGGCATCCGCTAGGGCAGGCTCGGCCACGTCTTGCAGTGATGCGCGCGCCAACTGGGGATTGGTGCCGGGTGAGGGGATTGAACCCCCGACCTTCGGTTTACAAAACCGCTGCACTACCGCTGTGCTAACCCGGCGCCGGCACCAGGGTTTCTCCGGTTTTGCCGGCCGCTGTCAACAGGCGATCAGTCCGACACACTCGCGGTGACGGTGTGCAGCCGCACCTGGCCCTTGCCGGAGCGCTTGACGGTGTAGAGCGCTGCGTCGGCGTGCTGGATCACCACGTCGAGCTGCTCGGGTTCCGACATGCCCTTTCCAGCCCCTGGCAGATGGTCCGGCCAGCAGGCGCCGCCGAGGCTGCAGCCGACATGCACAGCGCGGCCGCCAAGCACGAACGGCGCCGTCACCGCGGCCTGGGCGCGCAGGGCGACGGAGAGCGCCTGCTCATCCGTCATGCCCGCCGGCGCCGGCAGAGCCAGCACGAATTCGTCACCGCCGATGCGCGCCACCAGGTCGCCGCCGCGCACGGAACGGGCGAGGCGCTCGGCTACCTCGCACAGCAGCCGGTCGCCGGCGGTGTGGCCCAGCGTGTCGTTGACCCATTTGAAGCCGTCGAGATCGCAGACGAACAGCATCAACGCGGCGTTCTGCGAGCGCACCCGTGCCAGCGTCTTGGCCAACTGCACGCGCAGACCGTGGCGGTTCAACAACCCGGTCAGCGGGTCGCGCAGGGCAAGCTCCTCCATGTCCTCCAGCGCCAATTGCTTTCGGGTGAGCGTTGCCACCATCGCGCGCAGCGACAGCGACAGGCTTTCGATTTCGGCGGGCCCGCGCACCCTGGGGATCTCAACATCATCACCCTGGCGCAGCCGCTCGGCCGCGGCGGCGATGCGGGCGAGTGGCGCTGTGGCCATCCCGGCCATCAGCCAGCCGATGGCGGCGAAGGCCAATGCCACGCACAAGCCGGCCAGCCAGATGGTGTTGCGCAGCTGTGTGGCCGGCGCGAACGCCGTCACCGCTGCCTCGCGCACCAGCACCGCCCAGTGCATGTCCTGTGATCCCGGCGCCGGTGCCGGGCCTTCGCCTGCCGCGAACGCCACACCGGTGAGGTAGAGCCCGCTCGGACTGTCGCCCGGGAATGCCGGCCACGTCTCCAGCGACCAGCCGTAGAACCCGGCACGGGCGCGGCCGACCGCCGGCAGGTTGATCGGCTGGCCGATGGTGTTGGGTGGGCCCAGCAGAACCGTGTCCCGCGCGTTGATCAGAAAGCTCTCGCGACGGACGGTGCCGTCGACGTCGGTGGTGATCAGCGATCGCTCAACCTTTCGCACCCAGTTCCAAGACAATTGAGCCGCAATGATGCCGACAACATCGCCATTGGCGTTGCGGATCGGCTGCACGAGATCCATCACGCGGGTGTCTTCTGCCGGTTGCGGCAAGGTTCCGATGCCCGGGCCGCGCAGGCCAGAGCCCAGGCTGCGCCGGGTGGAAATGTCGGTTCCAAGACTGGCGGGATCGGTTGCGGCCAGCACCCGGCCAGTGGGCGAGGCGACAGCGATCCAGGTGTAGGATGGCACCGAGCGCTTCAAATCCTCCAGCAGCGCCTGGGTGCGCGACAGCGCCGGGGTCAACGCCGGGGTCATGCCAATGCCGGGAGCGGTTTCCGTGGTGGCCGGCAGTTCCTGCAGGGCGTCGATGCCGGCGAGCAGCGCCAGTTCGCGGGCGCGGGTGGCCATCTCGATGTTGAGCCGTTCGGCCAGGCGTTGCGCGTCGATTGCCAGCGATTGACCGATCCGGGCGCGTGCTTCGACCTCCGATGTGCGGCTGACGATGCCACCCAGCAGGATGGCCACCAGAAACACCACCAGAGCCATGCCGACACCGATGCGCTCGCGCAGGCTACGTCGCGCCAGCCACACCAACGGAGATCGCAATGCAGCCATCAATCCTACTTTGAAATCCGCAGCCAATAGTGAGTTACCCGGAACCAATCCTAGCCACCCACCTATCCTATCATATGACGCGGCTTTCACCGCAGCGCCACCGTGCTGTTGGGTCGTCCGGTTCATGGTGCCGAAGTCAAGTTGCGTCTGTCAGGCGCAGCCAATGTGCATCAACCAACGGAGACTCCGCATGTCCGACCCCGTAAAGCTTCCTTCGACTGCCGGTTCGGTGTTCACGCGGCGATCTGGCAAGATCGTTGCGCGTTCGCTCGCCGCATGCCTGCTTGCGGCAACAGCCCTGGTGGGCGTCTCGTCTTTGGATTTCCACCCAGCCCACGCCGCCGCCCTCGAGACCGCGCAAACCGGCGCCCGCTTGCCGGACTTCACGGAACTGGTCACCAAAGTTCGCCCGGCCGTGGTGTCCATTACCTCGAAGATGATCATCGAGCAGACTGCCGATGACAGCGACGGCAGCGCCGCGCCGCAGATGCCATTTGGCCACCAGGGCATGCCTGGTCATGGCGGCGGCGTGATGGAGGCCCGCGGTTCCGGCTTTATCATCGACGCCAACGGCACCGTGGTGACCAACAACCACGTCATCAAGAACGCCAAGTCGATCACCGTCACGCTGTCGGATGGCACCGAGCTGCCGGCCAAGCTGATCGGTACCGACCCGCGCACCGACATCGCGGTTTTGAAGATCAACTCGACCAAGAAGCTGCCATATATCGAACTGGGCGATTCCGCGAAGGTGCAGCCGGGCCAGTGGGTGGTTGCGATGGGCAATCCGTTCGGCCTGGGTGGCACGGTCACCGCGGGTATCGTCTCGGCGCTGGGTCGGGATATCGGGTCTGGCCCGTATGACGACTACATTCAGATCGATGCGCCGATCAACCAGGGCAACTCCGGTGGGCCACTGTTCACCCAGGATGGCCACGTGATCGGCATCAACACCGCAATCCTGTCGCCGACCGGCGGCAGCGTCGGCATCGGCTTTGCGATCCCGGCCGACATGGTGCGCCAGGTTGTGGCGCAGCTTGAGGAGAACGGCCACGTGACACGTGGCTATATCGGGGTCGAATCTCAGCAGGTGACGCCGACGATGGCTGAGGCACTGCATCTGCCGAAAAATTCCAGCGGCGATGCAACCGGTGCCCTGGTGGCCGGCGTCGAGCCGTCCTCTCCGGCGGCCAAGGCTGGGCTGCAGCCGGGTGACGTGATCGTCGCCGTCAACAACGCCCCGGTGAAGGCGCCTCGCGATCTGGCGGTTGCGGTGGCGGCCGGCAAGCCTGGGGCCGATGATACGCTGAGCGTGGTTCGCAATGGTGCTGCCATGGACCTTACGGTCAAACTGGCGTCGCTGAAGTCTGACGTGAGCACCAGCTCGCACGCCGAACCGAAGGGCGGAATCGGCCTTGCGCTGGCGCCGTTGACGCCGGAGATGCGCGGCCAGCTCAACGTGCCAAACAGCACGCATGGCGCCGTGATCGCCGGTGTGCGGCCGGGGTCTGCTGCTGAGCAGGCCGGCCTGCAGCCTGGTGATATCGTGGTGGGCGTCGGTTCGAAGGCGGTGACCTCCGCTGAGGAAGCTGCAGCCGCGATCCGCAATGCCACCAAGGGCTCGGACGGGGCGGCAGGTGATTCCGCACTGGCACTGCGGGTGATGCGCAACGGGCACACCGGCTTCGTGGCGGTGGATACCGGCGCTGCCGGCCACGCCCCGGCTGACAACGCCGATACCGACGCTGGCTGATCGCACTCTGCGACGTGTGACGTGAAACACCGGCCGATGCGGCATCCCCGTATCGGCCGGCTTTTTTTGTGACGGGTTGTCTATGACGGGGCCCAGCGCGTCGCTGGCGGTCAGGCACAGCCGAGTGACGCTGCCATGCCGTGGTCGTCGGTTTGGCCGATACGCACGACAGCCGCGAGCAGGCGCAACGCGTCGGGGCCACCACGGTCATGCAGGCCGCCGGCTTCGATCTCGGCGGCCAGTAACTCCGCCTGATGGGCAATCGTCTCGGCGGCCTTGGTGAAGGCGGCTTGCGACACGGCGAGTTGAGCCGCCTCCGATAGCAAGTTCCAGTCGCGCGGCATCGGGGCTATCCCGTTGTGGCCGTTCTGGCACGTGGATGCCACGGAGTTTGCGCGCGGCCACTTCCAGTGTGCCGCACAAAGGTTAACGGAGCGTTGGTGCGGCGATCCGTCCGGAGGCTTCAGATCAGTGCAACATCGACCGGCGGCATGCCAGCGAACGCCACCCGGATCCGCGCCGGCGCATCCAGCCACAGCGGTGGCGTGACGCTGCCGAGCATGATCACCTGGCCAGCCCGGAGGCCGCCGAACGCCGCGGCCTCCGGGCTGCCGGCGAGCCAAGCGAGCGCATTGAGCGGATGGCCCATCAAGTCCCGGCCATATCCCGAATCGACGTCGACGCCGTCGCGTAGCATACGGCCTTCGACGCCCTGCAGATCCAGGCCTCGCCACGCGGCGGGTGCGCCGATGACGCAGGCGGCATGGAACATCTGGTCGGCCAGCAGCGTCGGCACGCCGACGGCCTGGAGGTTGCCGGCGGGCGGTGGGCCGTAGCGGTTTTCAACGATTTCGATGGCGGCGAACATCTCGGCCACGGCATCCGCCGCCCGCGCCGCATCGCAGGGCGCCGGCGGCAGGTCATGGCCCAGACGCACCGCGACTTCGCATTCCACCGCCACGCCGCGATATCTGGCGAACGGCAGGCTGACGCCGCTTGAGTGGATGTCGGCCGCCCGCATGAAGCCAGCGATGGGCGCCGAGATTCCAAGATTGTCCTGCATACGCCTGGCGATGGCGCCAATCTTGAAGCCACCCGGCGGCACCGCCGAGAGCAACCCGGCCAGAGCCATCTGGGTGGCGGCACCCTCGGCAATTGTCTGCGGCGCGATGTCCGCCGGCAGCGGGCCGGCTGGACGCCCGGCGGTACGGGCGTCCAGCAGCGCGCGGGCCGCCCGCTCTGGCGAAAACATCAGGCCCGCCGGGACAGTTCGTAGAGTGCCACAGTGCCGGCCGCCGACACGTTGAGGCTGTCGATCGCCGAGCCGGCGCCGCCGATCATCGGAATGCCCGCGAGCTCATCGCAGGTCTCCCGGGTCAGCCGCCGCATGCCTTCGCCTTCGCTTCCAAGCACCAGTGCCACCCGGCGTGCTGCCAGCGATGGGCCGGACAATGGGGCACCGGCGGCATCGAGGCCGACCACCCAGCATCCGGCTGCCTTCAACGCAACCAGCGTGCGGGCAATGTTGACGGCGCGCAGCAGCGGGATCTTCTCCAGTGCCCCGGAGGCTGCCTTGGCGAGTGCGCCGCTTTCATCGGGGGCATTGCGATCCTGGGTGATGACGCAAGCAGCCCCGAACACCGCGGCCGAACGCAGGATGGCGCCGACGTTTCGGGGGTCGCTGACCTGGTCGAGCACCAGCACCGGGCCGGGACGCTCCAACGCCTGCACCAGCGAGGGCGAACCAAGCGGATCGGCGAGCAAGGCTGCGCCCTGGTGCACGACGTTCTGCCCAAGCAGCAGATCGAGCCGGGCGCGATCGGTGGTCTCGCTCGGGATTGGCCATGGCTTCGGGAACACCGCGACCATGGCGGCTTCGGCTTCCGTTGTCAGCAGCAGCCGGCGAAGGCGACGCTGCGGGTTCTGCAGGGCGGCACCGATGGCGTGAATGCCATAGAGCCAGATGGTACCACGCGGTGCGTCGATGTCGTGGCGCTGCACCGGCGCGCGCGGCGGCTGCATCTCGCGGCCACCCTGCGGGCGACGCTTCGAGGAAGTTCGTTCATCGCGGGGACGCTCGTCACGCGGCCGATCTTCACGAGGCCGATCTTCGCGGGGGCGCTCACTGCGGGGGGCGACAACCTCCGTTTCCGGCCGCCCGAAGGCACCCTTGGTGGAGACGGTCAGCACCGGACGATCCGGCGTCCGCCGGGGTGCCGCGTGATCCAGGCGCGCTGGCCGCTCATCGGCCGCGGCTTCGGGTCGCCGTTCACCGCGTGGCGGCTTGGCATTGGCGTTACGGTCGCCGCCGGTGCGGTCGGACGGCGTGCGCGGCGTGGAGGGGCGGGGACCGCCGGGACGGTAGGGCGTCTTGCCGCTGCCGCCACGTCCGCCAGAGCGGTTGGAGCTGGGAGGTTTCATAGCGCCAGCGTATACGCGTCCACATGCA
>Ga0302157_10007396_pt1 | contig 11064 bp, 7 predicted proteins | sample I_Bog_N3_3_FD_193502 | JGI IMG/M metagenome (GOLD analysis project Ga0302157, IMG submission 193502) | Peat permafrost microbial communities from Stordalen Mire near Abisko, Sweden - I_Bog_N3_3 | ecosystem: Environmental > Terrestrial > Soil > Wetlands > Peat | place: Sweden: Abisko, Stordalen...
AAAAAGCCATACTCTTCGCTCACCATCAGCGCACCTGGTCGGGAATGGAACCCTGCAGGCTGCTGGCCTCCCGGGCCATGCGCTGCAATTCGAGCAGTTCAGGAGGAAACCGGTCGGGCGTGACCCGGGTCAGCCGGCACGCGCTCACCTTGAACTCGGGGATCTTGCTCACCGGGTCCAGGTGCCTTGCGGTCAGTACATTGGCCGAGAGCGGACCGGGCCAATGGTAGGGGATGAACACGGTGTCCGGCCGGATGGTGCTGACGACCTTGGCCGGCAGCACCAGCGCGCCCCGGCGGGTGGCCACCTCCACCGCGTCGCCGTCGCGGATGCCACAGCGCTCGGCCATGCGCGGGTGGATCTCCACGTACGGGTGCGGGCACTGCTCCACCAGGAAGCCGATCCGGCGGGTCTGGCTGCCGGAGAGATAGTGGAACACCACCCGGCCGGTGGTGAGCCAGACCGGATAGTCGGCATCCACCACCTCCATGGGCGGACGCCAGGGGGTGGGGATGAACCGGGCCCGCCCGTCGGGATGGAAGAACGTGCCGCCTTCGAATAGCCTGGGCGTACCGGGGTGGTCCTCGGTGGGGCAAGGCCAGAAGATCCCCAGGTTGGCTTCGATCTTCTCGTAGGTGATGCCGGCGTAGTCGGCGGTCCCGCCCTTGGAGGCGACCCTCAGTTCCTGGAAGATGGCCTTGGCCGAGGTGAAATGGTCGAAGAAGCGGCCCTGCCCCAGCCGCCGGGCCAGTTCCACCATGATCTCCCAGTCCGGACGGGCCTCGCCCGGGCTGTCCACCGCCTTGCGGATGCGGATGACCCGGCCTTCGGCGCTGGTGGCGGTGCCTTCGTCCTCCTCCTGGAGGGCGGCGGGGAACACGATGTCGGCGTGCTGGGCCGTCTCGGACAGGAAGAAATCGAACGACACGAAGAACTCCAGCTTCTCCAGGGCCTCCCGGGTGAAGCTGGAATCCGGCAGGCTGACCAGCGGGTTGAAGCAGAGGCAGAGCAGCCCCTTGATCTCCCCGGCGTGGATGGCATTCATGATCTCCTGGGCGCTGAGGCCCTTGCCGGGCAGCTCCTGGTCGGTGCAGCCCCACACCGAGCAGATGTACTCCCGGTGGGCGGGGTTCTCGATGTCCCGGTTGCCGGGGAACTGGTCGCACTTGTGGCCGTGCTCGCGCCCGCCCTAGCCGTTGCCCTGTCCGGTGATGGTGGCGTAGCCGCAGTTGGGCCGGCCGATGCGGCCGGTGGCCAGCACCATATTGATGCATGAGTTGACGTTCTCGACGCCCTTGGACTGATGCTCGATGCCCCGGGCGTGCATGAGGAAGCTGGTCTTGGCTTCGCCCCACATGCGGGCGGCCTGTTCGATGGCGGCCACGGGCAGGCCGGTGATCTGGCTGGTCCATTCCGGGGTGCAGCTCCTCGCCGCTTCCAGGGTCGCGTCGAAACCGCTGGTGTGCTCCCGGATGAAGTCCCGGTCGATGAGGTCCCACTTGTCCAGCAGGTGCAGGATGCCGTTGGTGAGGGCGCAGTCGGTGCCCGGCTTCAACGGCAGGGCCAGATCGGCGGTACGCGCCAGGGGGGTGATGCGGGGGTCCACCACGATCAGCTTGGCGCCCCGGTCCCGGGCCCGCCAGATGTAGTCGGTGGTGATGGGGGCGCATTCCGCCACGTTGGCGCCGGTCACCCAGATCACGTCGGCGCCGAGGATATCGGCCCAGGAATTGGCGGCGCGGTCCACCCCGAACGCCTTCTTGTTGCCCGCCCCGGCGCTCACCATGCAGAGCCGGCCGTTGTAGTCCAGGTTCCGGGTGCCCAGGGCCAGGCGGGCGAACTTGCCGGACAGATAGCTCTTCTCGTTGCTGAGGCTGACCCCCGAGAGCTGGGCGAACGCGTCCTTGCCGTAGCGTTCCTGGATGCGCTGGATCTCGGCCACGGTGCGTTCCATGGCTTCGTTCCAGTCCATGGGCAGGAAACCGGCATCCGTGCGCTTCATGGCATGCAGCAGGCGGTCCGGATGGCTGCCCTGGAGGTAGCGTTTCACCCCCTTGGGACAGAGCTTGCCCTGGTTGAAGGGGAATTCCTCCCAGGGCTCGAACCCGATCACGGCGTTGTCCTTGACCTTGAGCTTGATGCCGCACTGCTGGCCGCAGAAGCAGCAGTGGGTGGCCACCACCTTGTCCGGCCGGGTCTGGGCGTCCCAGCCTCCGGGCGGGGCGAGGTTCAGATGGGGGCCGAACTGGGCGCGCAGGCGTTCAGGGGTCTGGGGCAGGTGGGCCATGGGGTCAGCTCCTGAAACTGATGGGGTCGGCGAGGGCTTCGACCGCAAGGGGGATCTCGGCGAAGGGATCGAAGGCCCCGCCAAGCCGGAGGTTCTGGGCCTTCATCAGCAGCCGGCGCTTGCATCGGGGGCAGAGATCCAGGTGATGGACCCCGTTGCCGTGGCGGGCGCCGTCCAGGCCCAGCTGGACCCAGACCTTCTCCAGGTCGGCCCGCTGGTTGAACCGGATGAACCCGGTCCCGCAGGCCTTGCAGGGCAGGAGCGGCACGGCGTCGCCTTCGGCCTTGTAGCGGGCCACCCCGGCCTGGGCCGGGCGCTGGACGATGTGGAACAGCTTGCCGAAGGGCAGCGAGAGCAGCATGACGATGACGGTCATCTCATGGATGTAGGCGAGGGTGCCGAAGTTCCGCCCCTGGAGCCAGGTTTCCGAGGCGGTGAGCAGCAGGCCGGTGACGGAGATGGCGATGAGCATCAGCAGGGGCAGGATGTCCAGATCGAAGCGCTGGGTGGCGGTGTCGCCATCGTCCCGGGAGCGGCGCAGGAAGGCCAGGGCGCACCCGGCCAGCACCATGGCCGCCGCCAGGTCCAGGATGTGAAAGGTGACCCAGGCCTGGGGCGAGTGCAGCGGGAAGCTTCCGGCCGGGAACCCGAACACCCAGGCCTGGTAGCGGTCCGGGTTCTGCCCGTCGCTGGTGAACCGGGCCCAGCCGAACACCAGCGGGAAGGTCACGGCGAAGGCCAGCAGGCAGCCCCAGGCCAGGCAGGCGTGGGCGCCCCAGCGCTTGATCGAGCGGCTTTTGATGAAGCGTTGCAGAAACAGCTGATCCAGCAGGGTCAGTCCGATCCGGGGCAGCTGGGCCAGGCCCTTGGACCGGAGGAAGGTGGCCAGGGTCCAGCGCCAGTACATGGCCGTGGCCGGGCGTTCCAGCCAGGTGAAATACCGGTAGGCCACGCCAAAACAAGCAAACACCGAGGCGATGAGATAGCCGGACAGGGCAGGGTCCAGCCAGCGGCCGCCGCCGCTGCCCAGAGCGATGAGGCCGCCCAGGGCCAGGGTGGCCAAGGCCGCCCGCAGCAGGGGCTGCGGTTCCAGTTCCAATCGGTCGGTGATTTTCATGGGGAAATCCTTCGGTGGTCCGGAGCTTCGGCCAGGGGGGCCGGTGAGAGGGAGGCTCCCGGACCCCAGCCAATATGCGCTGATCCGGAACCGGATACCTTGACGAGAATCAAGGTTTGAGAATGACTGACCGTTGGGACCCGGTCCTCGGCCCCCCCCCGCTTCCAACCCCGGGCGCCGGCCGGAACAGAAGATTGGGATCCCATAGAAAACGATCGATCCTTCTCTTGCCGTTTGCAACCTTTGCTGCGATTGCTTCGAGTTGGGTTGGAAGCTCCGGGGTGCCTGCAAGGCTTGTACCCTCGCCACGGAGGAATGGACTCGTGGCCCGGGAGCACCAGCCAACCGTTGAATCTGCATGAATATTAACTGTTCTAGCTACCTCTGGGGAACCCTGGGGGAATTTATTGCATATTTATATTTGAATCCAGGCGCCTTCCTGGAGGGCAAGCGTTCGTTCCACCAGGACGATTCCATCATTCCCTGAGAATCCGCGCCACCCGCCCCCCGAATGTCCCAGGCTCTGCCGGGGATCCAGTTCCTTCAGGAAGCTGCAGTCACGGGGTCGCCTCAAAAGGGGAGGATCTCTGGCCCTGGGAACTTGAGATATTTTTAATTTATACGATAGTGAACGGTGCCACCTCTTCTGACTCCGCTGGGTTGCCTTGATTCAAGGACTATCAAATGGACTTACTCCGAAAATCCTTCTTTGCGCTGGTCCAGGTCCCCGGGACGGGCCGTGGGATCTCCATCCCTCCGGCCTCCGTCCGGGTGACGTTGCGGCCCCGGGCCTGCCTGGTCGCCTTGGCCGCCTTGGGGCTGACGGGGTGCGGCGGCAATGGCCCAGGGCAGCCGGCCCAGGTGAGCGGCCAGGTCCAGGTGAATATCGAGCCCAAGGCCATGACGATCACCCAGGGCCGGCACCGGCAGCTCACCGCCCGGGTGGTGGGTGCCACCAGCGACGGGACCCGGTGGAGCGCATTGGAGCCGGGGGTGGTCATCACCGGAGAAGGCCTGCTCACGGCCCCGGACAAACCCGGTCTGTACCATGTCAAGGCCGTCTCCGTGGCCGATCCCTCGGCCGGGATGGTCCTGGCGGTGGAGGTTGTCCCGGCCCCGGTGGCGCAGGAGCTGAAGGCCGGAAGCGACAGCATCTATCCGGGTTCCAGCGTTCTGCTGACCCCGGGGTTCTCCGGCGGCACCGGCGTGGTGACTCCCGATGTGGGCACCGTCACCAGCGGCCAGCCGGTGCAGGTCAGCCCGGTGGCCGACACCGTCTATGTCCTCCGGGTCACCAACGAAGCGGGGGAGACCCAGGAACTCTCCAGGAAGATCAAGGTGCTCAGCCACTTCGAGCAGAAGACCAGCGGCCCGGCCAAGATCGAAGCGGCGGATCTGGCTCCGGCTGGTTCCGTCCAGACCGCCTGGGTCCGCCACCAGGACCGGGAGGACCGCTTCCGGTGGGAACTCCAGGGCGGGACCTTCCTGGGCCCCGAAGCCAGTCCCAGCACCGGCGAAGTGGTGTTCAGGGTGGATGGTGCGGCGAAAACCTTCACCTTGCGCTGCCAAAGGCTGCCTAAGCCCGGAACCGAGGCCCCGGCACAACTGATGCACACCGGCAAGGTCCTGGACCGGCAGGTGGCCGCCGGCGGGGGGTCGAACCAGCCGGTGGCCGCTGGCGGGGGGTCGAACCAGCCGGTGGCCACCGTCAGGGGCTCGAACCTGGTGGGGCTGACCCCGGATATCCTGCTCGACCCGTACCTTACCGAGGGCAAAGACGGCTGCACCGCCGCCATTGCCGACCCCAAGCCGGACATGAAATACGTTTGGCAAATCAGCCCGGACACCGGCACCTTCACCGGTCCAGCCGCCGGTCCCACCGTGACCTTCCGCACCGGGGCTGGACCGGGGTCCGTGACGCTCTCCGTTACCGCCACCCACCACCCCACGGGAGCCGTGTTCAGGACCGTCCGTAGCGCCATGTTGTCGCCCAAGGCGGTGATGCCCAGGATCGTGATTGCCGGGAACCCGGCCCCGGGGTCCCCGATCCTGGCCACGGTGGAAGGCGGCCAGGCACGGGAAATTTTCAACTGGGGACTGTCCAAGGGGGCAACCTTCCAGGGCGGGGGCTCCCACCACACGGGGCCAAGTGCCATCGTCATCATTACCGGAACCGACGCCGTAACGCTGTCCTGCACCGCGGTCAACCTCGCCGGGGAGCCCTCGGACCCCGCACATAAGTTGATCACCCCGAACCCGAGCCTTGCACAGTCGGGCATGCCGCCCATGGGAGGTGTTCCCGGCGCGCCGCCCGTGGAGGGTGCTTCCGGGGCTCCGCCCGTGGAGGGTATTCCCGAGGCTCCGCCCGTGGAGGGTATTCCCGAGGCTCCGCCCGTGGAGGGTATTCCCGACGCGCCGCCCATGGAGGGTATTCCCGAGGCGCCGCCCATGGATGGCGGCCCTGACGAAACCAAGGGCGAGCTCAAGCGGCCCGCGCGGGGGCCGGAATTCATCCTGGCCTTTACCGCCCAGCCGTTGAAAGTGGAACTGGGGGAGAGGGGCAACCTTCAGCTGAACTGGAAGCTGGCCACGGATCCGCTGGCCAACCCGACGATCTCGTGGGCGGTCCGGATCGCCCCGGACGCCATCGGCAAGAACAACCCCAAAAGCCGGTTGCTGCCTTTCACCCAGGAGGTGGAGAAGACCACCGAGCATTCCCTGGCCGTGGACCTGGGGGGGCTGCGGCGGCGGGAGACCTTCACCCTGACCGCCAGAGGCAAGCTCGGGGATTTGCCGGCTAAGGATTTCACCAGGACCGCCTCCGTGGGCGTCCGGAGCGTTTCAGTCCTGGCGGGCGACGGCAGGAGCATTGCCGAAGCCTACCTGGGCGGCCTGATCCGCGACCCCGGGCTCTTCCCCGACAACGGGGCGGAAAGATCCACGGCGGCCTACCGCCATGTCACCGGCATGGCTTGGGCCCAGGACCGGGGCGAATTGTTCTTCGCCGAAGGGAGGGACCAGACGATCCGCCGGGTCGACCGGGATGGGCGGGTCACGGCCTTCCTGGGCTCACGGGGCCGGCCCGATGAGGGCGGACTCTATCCTTCCCGGGCGCCCCGCCTGAATCAACCAGGTCCCCTGGGGATCATGGCGGTCGGAACCGGTGAGGGTAAGGACCCACGAAAGGAACGTTGCCTCATCATCGCCGACCAGGGCAGTCTGACCCTCAAAGCCGTGCCCCTGACCGGCGCGAATCCCGATGGGGAATTCCCGATGCAGATTCTGGCGGGACTGCCCGGCCAGAAGGGCGACCAGGACGGCAATGGATCCGCCGCGCGGTTCAAGGATCTGACGGCCATGGCCGTCCTGCCCGACCAGGAGACCATCTTCCTGATCGACAACCAGAAGATCCGGATGGTCAAGGACCGGGTGGTCAGGACGATCGATCCGGATGACCGGCCCCTGGTCGCACACAACCTCTCCCGTCTCCAGAAGGCGTTCAAGCGTCCGGACAAATGGGAACTCCGGGGCATCGCGGTGGATCCCCACCGTCTGGTCGTCTACGTGACGGAAGGCAACGCCATTCTGAAGCTCACGCCTTCGGCGCCAGGGGACATGTTCAATTCCACCTGGACGGCGTCCTGTCTGGTGGGCGACACCAGTTCCAAGACCGAGGACGGCCCGTTCGACCATGCCCACTTCACCTCGCTGGCCGGGTGCGCGCTGGAGGGCGACGACCTGTATGTGGTGGAGCCGAGGAGCAACGCGATCCGGAAGGTGTCCCTGGCTGGACAGGAGGTGACCACCGTCATGGGTTCCGGCGGCGACTGGGAGGATGAGGATCTCGCCATGGACGAAGAGAAGGGCAGGCTTAACCGGAATCTGGCCAAGCCGGGCGTGCTCGTCCCGGGCCGCCACGGGATCCTGTTCGTGGCCGACCAGGAGCAGACGGCGCTCAGGCGCATCGCCCAGCTCCCCGGCCAGCCGGTCCGGATCCTCACCTGGGGCGTCAAGCAGGGCTCGGGTCTGGCCGCGCCGGCCAAGACGGTCCTGGACCCCTACGCCGAGGGCCACGCCAGGCTGCGAAGGCCCATGGGCATCGGCGCCGACGAGGCCGGGAACATCTACCTGGCCGACGAGGAGGGCCAGGCGATCCTGAAGATCGGCCCCAAGGGGAACATGGACCTGGAGGTGGGCGTCCTGGACCAAAGGCGGCCCAAGGTGCCTGAAGGAGAACGCCAGCAATTGGACGCGCCCATGGGCCTCTCCGTGCTGCCCGACGGCCAGGCTTTCCTGCTGGAGAGGAATGCCCGGACCTTCTTCAAGCTGGCCAAGGGCGCCAATGGCGGGATCAAGGCCGACCGGCAGCCCCTGGTGCTCCCGCATCATGCGCGCTTGGCGGTGTATCCCCCGGCGCCCGCGGGCATGAAGAAAATGCAGCCCCCCTTCGTCCTGTTCTCCGGGGAGGATGACACCGGCGAAGCGGGCGTCTGGGTCGGCTGGGGCCCCAGGCAGGAGCTGGTGGCCTGGGGCAGGGCCGAGGCCTTCGCCGCGGACCGCAACCACAACGTCTATACCCTGAGCTACCTGCCCAGGACCGATGAGGATAAACCTTCGCCCACCCTCACCCTCACCGTCACCCGCTATAAGCAACCCCCGGCCGAGCAGCCCGGGGCCGAGACCTGGATCGCCGAAGCGTGCCTGCAGCCCTTCAAGTCCGAGGACCTGGACGCCAGGAATTGCGGCGTCCCGGATATCCAGCACATGACCCTCGATTCCAGGGGCAACCTCTACCTGGCCGATTCCGGCAACGGCATCATCTGGCGGATCCCCAAGGAACTTGACCGGTGCGACCAGATCGCCGGCCACTACCCCTACCTGGGGTACTGGCAGTGGGGCGAGGACCGGGGCCTGGACCAGCCGCTCTATGCCTTCAACGGGTTCGCGGCCACCGCCCAGGATGATCTGGTGTTCACCATGGGCCGGGCTGCCTACCAGCTCACGGCCCCGGGCCTGCCCGGTGAAAACGGGGCGGAACCGGCGCTTGGGAACTATGGCGAGTACGCTTTGCGGGTGCCCCAGCCCGTGGATCCGGATCCGGGGGATGCCGCGGACCAGGCCCTGAGGGCAAGAGGCGCCCAGAAGGTGCGCGCCTATGGCTTCAAGGTGGGCTCTCTTCCCAACAACCTGCGCCACAAGCTGAGGATCCCCGCCGAGCACAAGCCCATCGTGGTGACCGATGTGGAGGCCGGGACCGGCGCCGCCAGGGCGAAACTCAAGCGGGGTTCGGTCATCGAGGGTCTGAACGGGACCCCGTTGAATGGCCTCAGCGGGTTCTTCGCGGCGGTGCTCGCGGACGGAGTGGGCCGGCTCGACCTGAGCCTGCGCGCGCCCAAGGCTGCCCATACCCCCACGGATTTCGGGCCGGCCGCCACCGTGGTGGTCACCCCGGTGGTGGATCCCGATCCGCCTGCCAGCGAGGAGGACCGCCAGCTTCGGGCCCAGGGCGCCCGCAAGCTGCTCGAATACGGATTCAAAGTCGTGTCCCTGGACGACGATCTGCGCGCCCAGTTGAAGGTGGTGTCCCCCGATCCCGGTCAACCCGCCGAAGGCAAGAGGGTTCCTGCCGATGCCGGCCGACGGCTTGAGCCGGCGGTTTCCGCCGGGGCCAGGCCGGTGATGGTGGCGGAGGTGCGGGACCACACCGGGGCCCGGGAAGCGGGTCTCAAAGTAGGCTCGGTCATCTACCAACTGGGCGGCGTGGACACGGAGGGGCTCACCGGATTCTTCAACCGGGTGCTCGCGGCCAAGGATGGCCGGCTCGACCTGATGCTGAGGGGGCCCGGTCACGACCAGGTCCTGGGGCCCGTGGCCGAGCTGGGGATCGTCAACGAACCGGATCCGGTCAGCACCGCGGTCGACCAGATGAACCGGCTGTACGGCCCTGGCGAGTTGAAGGCCCACTTTGGCTTCTCCGTCGTTTCCCTGCCCAGCGCCCTGCGGGACCGGCTGGCGAAGCTCTCGCCCGAGGACAAACCGGTCGTGGTGGCCACGGTGGAGCAGGACAGCCCGGCCCAAAAGGCAGGACTGCCCCCGGGCTGCATCATCTTCACCGTGAACGGGCAGAAAACCGGGGGGCTCAGCGGATTCTTCAAGATGACCCGCAAGGTCGGCCCGGGCCGCCTCACCCTGGAGGTGGCGACCGCCGATGCACCCGGGAAGCGGATCGTGGTGAAGATCGCCGTAGGCGAAGCAGAGGAATGACCGGCCCAGCGGAGCGGCGAGGGACCCATTCCCCGCCGCTCCCCCTGGCTTGATGAAACTTTTCGGATTGGGATTACATGTTAATCAGCGGAGGAGCCATACCGCCAATCCGATCCACACCTGGAGACCGCAAAGATGATCCGTTTCTCCGGTAAACCCGTCCCTCTGTTGCTCTGTCTGGTGGCGGGTAGCCAGCCAGCCCACGCCCACCTGAGCGTTTTTCCGGCCACCGCCGAGGTCTTTTCCCGGGGGAAAGCCCTGGCCCTCCGGGCGGTGGCGACCGGCGGCAACCATGGGCAGCCGGAACCCGGCAGCCTTTTTTGCGGTCGATCCCCGGACCGGGCAGGTCGCCAAGATCTTCCAGGATGGCAAGGGCCGCTATGAATACCGGGGCGAAAAACAGTGGGACGAGCGCCCGGGTCCCTCCCTGGGGACTGTCCCCGGGGTTCCCTGGCAGCAATGCGGATCCCTGGGTATCTTCACCCAAGGCTACTTTGCCATCGATCCCTGCACCGGCGGGATCGGAGTGGTCGGGAATGGCGAAATCGCCCTGGTGCTGCCGGCCTGGGGCACCTACGATCCGCCCTGGGCGCTTGGATCCATGGGAACCAAGGCACCACTCTGAGGTTTTGAATTCCGCGCTGCCTTCGGTCGCCACGGGAAGGACGTTAGCTGTGGCACCCCGCCATGGGCCTGCGCCATACTTCCATGCAACCCCACCTGTCCATTCAGTCAGGGGGCGTTGCAAGAGCCACTCCGGCATGGGTTTGCAATGGATTCATCTGCCGTGAGCCCTAGGAGGAATCCATGAGCCGTGTCTTCCTGCCCTTTATCCTGTTGGGGGCGCTGCTGAGCACCCCCGCCCTGCTGGCCGGCGAGGCGGTCAATGCGGCCAATCCGGGCCAGCCATTGGACCTCAAGCAGCAAGTGCGGCCAGGCCGGACCACCATCGTCGATTTCTACAGCAAGTATTGCCCCCCCTGCATGCATATTTCGCCGCTGCTGGAGGAACTGGGGGAAAAGCGCCCCGATCTCCAGATCGTCAAGGTGGACATCAACCGCCCGGGGGTCACCGGGATCGACTGGCAATCACCCCTGGCCCGGCAATACGACCTGAAGTCCATCCCCCACTTCAAGATCTATGACAGCAAGGGCAACGTGGTCGATGAAGGCGACCCAGCCTACAAGAAAATCATGGGCTGGCTGAGGGCGGAGAAGTTGACCAACTGAACTCACCCACTCCCCTTTGGATGATCCGGGTTCCGGGTCGGCATCTTGGCAAGGACGATGCAGCTGGGCAGGGCGCCCCGCTCGTGAAGCCCTGAATCAGCCGGTCCCGAACCCCGGGTTCAGGGTGATGCCTGCACCGGCCCCCGCCGCCCCGGTCCAGGAGGAA
>Ga0302157_10007397_pt1 | contig 11063 bp, 9 predicted proteins | sample I_Bog_N3_3_FD_193502 | JGI IMG/M metagenome (GOLD analysis project Ga0302157, IMG submission 193502) | Peat permafrost microbial communities from Stordalen Mire near Abisko, Sweden - I_Bog_N3_3 | ecosystem: Environmental > Terrestrial > Soil > Wetlands > Peat | place: Sweden: Abisko, Stordalen...
CCATCGGGCGGGGTCGGCGGCACCCGCCAGGGCGTCAAGTGCCTGCACGCCCACCTGGCCTGGTGGCTGACCGGCGCTGATGACCCGGTCGGCGCTTGGACGGCCGATCGCATCGGGCTCCACCCGGCCTGAACCGACACCGATCGACCTGACGCCAACAGCGGCGGCTGATCGACAGTGGTGGTGAGGGCGGGGTCGTGGTAGCAAGGCGTGATGAACCCGTCGGCCCCGGTAGCGGCTATCGACTGTGGCACCAACTCCACCCGCTTGTTGGTGGCCGACGGCCGCGGCCAGGCGATCGAGCGCCTGATGAGGATCACCCGATTGGGCGAAGGGGTGGATGCCACCGGAAGTCTGTCGGAGGCGGCCATCGATCGTTGCCTTGCCGTGCTGCACGAGTACCGGCAGGTGATGGACGGGTTGGGGGTAGAACGGGCGCGACTGGTGGCGACGTCGGCCGCTCGCGATGCCGCCAACGGATCGGACTTTCTGGCGGCGGCAGCGGCAGCCGCCGGTGTTGTGCCTGAACTGCTGTCCGGACAGCAGGAAGGTGCGCTGTCGATGGCCGGAGCCGTTGCCGAGCTCAACCCGTCCTCCGCCCCCTTTTTGGTGCTGGACATCGGTGGTGGCTCCACCGAGCTGGTGGCCGGCAACGGCCCCGACGATCCGGACCTGGCAGCGGTTTCGCTGCAAGTCGGTTGTGTCCGGATCACCGAGCGGTACCTGGCCCACGATCCCCCCCACCACGCCGAGCTCGAGGCGGCCGCCGACATGGTGGGCGATGCCCTCGACCGGGCGATCGTCGAGCATCCCCGATTTCTGGACAAGCCGAGCTTGGTGGGTCTGGCCGGCACCGTCACCACCTTGTCGTCGCTCGACCAGGGGCTGACCACCTACGACCGTCAACGGGTACACCATTCGCGGCTCACCCTCGACCGGGTCGATACGTGGTTCCATCGTCTGGCCACCGAGGACCACGCCGCCCGCCTGGCCCGCCCGGGCATGGTCGAGGGGCGCGAGGACGTCATCGTCGGCGGATCGCTGATCCTGTCGGTGGTGATGCACCGGCTGGGTATCGATGGGTGCCTGGTGTCAGAGGCCGACATCCTGGACGGCCTGGTGGCCAGTCAGGTGGCCGGCCGCACCCGCTGACGGCCAGCCCTGTGGCGGGCGCACCCACCGCACGTCCGTCGTCCCGCTGGCGCCGGCTCAGGCGGAGGCAGGCGTGCCTTCCGGTGCCCTGACCGCAGCCGTGCGGTCAGGAGCCGACAGCCCGACGGCCGACACCACCCGCTCGATGAACCGGTCGGTGGAGCCGAACCGCTCTTCGGCGTAGGCCTGGCCCTGTTGGCTGAACACCTGGCGGTCCGACGGTCGGAACAAGGCATCGATGCACCAGGTGAGCTCGGCAGGAGTCGAGAACCACAGGCCGCCCCCGCCCAACTCGGCGTGCTCCCGGGCCCGCGACCCGGCGGGCACGATGATCGGCGTGCCGTAGAGCAGGGCGTCGACGCACCGTCGGGCAAACAGCGGACCGGGCCGAAGGTCGACGACCGCCCGAGCCCACGCCATCAGACGGGCCAGGTCACTCGACCGGTTCACCGGCCAGCCCGGCACCCAACGGCCCTCGTGCCAGACCACGAACACATCGGAGTAGGAGATGGCGACCGGGTTGTCGGGGAAGCGGAGCCGGACCAGCCGGGCCAGCTCCACGGCTTCCTCCTCGGACTCGCTGTCGGCGTCGGTGAGGACCAGCACGTACTCGGTGGTGCCGACCCACGAGCTGGGTTCGCTGAGGGCACTGCTATTGGCGGCCAACGGGGCGCCGATCCGATGGACCTTGTCGGGGCTCCCGTGGGAGTGGCGGATGGCTGCCCGCTCCGTCTCGGTGACCGCCAGGATGGCTTCGGACCGCTCGAAGAGCCGGTGGAAGTGGGCGAACCCGAGGCTGTCGAGGTCGGACCCCAGGGCCAGCAGGGTGATTGGAGTGTCGGGAATGGCCCGGTCCACCGCGTCGAGGGCTCCCACCTGTTGGTGACCGGCGATCACCACCCGATCGGGCCGGAGCTCAGACAGCAGGGCGTCAGCGCCGCTCCAGCGGTCGAGGAGATGATGGTCGAGCAGTGGTGCGAACTCGGTGGGCACCGGTCGATCGGCCGGACCCGGTCCGTGGCTGATGGCCTCCACCAGCAGGTCGCGTCGCAGTTCGGCCGTCCGCTCGATCGGCGTGCCCAGTTCGTGGACGGCGAACACACTGTCGATGCGTTGCCGGGGCACGGAGCCTTGCGGGCTGATGACGTGGACATCGGCGACCACGGCCAGGGCGCCGGCCACCTGTCGGGTGATCCACGCCTCCTCGGAGCCCGACTCCCAATGGGGGGTGAGCAGGGCTACCCGTGGACGGTCGGATCCTTCGATCCCCAGCGGAGCGGCGCGCCAGGGATGATCGCCGTTGGCACGGCCGATGTCGGTCATCGAGTGGGGAGGGCACCCTCGGTGGAGGAAGTCCCACCGGTCGAGTCGCCGGATCCGGCTCCGGATCCGCCGGCCACCTTCGGAGGCTGGGCATGGAGCCATACGGCCAACACCGCCTGGTTCTTGGCTTCAGCTACCCGGTGGTTGAGCATCTCGATGTTCATCTCTTGCAGGAGCAGGGTGAGCTGGTCGCACCGGCGCTCCAGCGCCTCGCTCACCTGCACCACGTGGCTCAGGAGATCCCGTTCCTCGCGGAGATAGCGCCCGAGGACACGGAAGGTGAGGCGGCCAAAGAGTCCGATCGCCTTGCCCTTGGCACCGCTCCCGCCGCCCTCGGGAACGTAGGAGTCGGGCAGCTGCCAGTGGTGATGGAGGTACTCCAGTGAGGCCCGGTTGCGGGGCTGCTCGACACCGAACGGACGGTTGGGCGGCGGGGGCGGCAGTGGCTCCCACTGCAGCACCTGGTGCTCCTCCTTCAGCTGCTCCAGAAACTCGGTGGGGTTGATGGCCGGGACCTTGGGTCGTCGGTCCTTGTCTCTGGCCATCGTCTCTGCACCTCGGTCGAAGGATGGGGGGATGGCGGGGTCCACTCGGCCAGGGCCGGTCCACACCGCCGCACGACACCGGGTCGGCACCCGAATTGTATATGGAAACGGGACGGCCTCCCGGATGCCGGCAGCCCGAACGGTGCGTTCCGAGACCCATGGTGGGATTCAGGCGCCGTGGTACTCTGCGGGCGCCCGGCTCACGGCTGCATCCCAGCGTTTCGGGGGCGTCCGGCCCGCAGCGACGCAGTGCACCGGTGGGGCATCCCCGACGCCATGGCTATTCCCGACGACACCCGACCGCCGAGTGACGGCGCCACTACGTCGGCGGCGACGGATGCGGTGCACGGATCGCCTCCCCCGGTCGCCGAGGTCGTTGAGGCCCTGGCGTATCTCTCCCAGCGGTTCGCCGAATCGCTCCCTCCGCCGGAGACCCCCGAACTTGAGGCACAGGAGTGGGGTCCCCACGCCGCACTCTTCTCCCCGGCCTACTGGCACTGGCTCCACCTCCATCGCCAGCTCCGGGCCGAGAGTCTGGATCTCCGGGATCTCCCCACCGACGGGCCGCTCCTGAGCATCGTGGTGCCGGTCTACCGACCCAAGCTCTGGTACTTCTTGGAGTGCGTCCGGTCGGTGCTGGCCCAGACCTACCGCTCGTGGGAGCTCCTGCTCTGCGACGACGGATCGGACGATGCCGAAGTGGCCGAGGCCATGCGGACGTTCGCGGCGGACGACCCCCGGATCAAGGCCCTGGCCCTCGAGCAGAACGGGGGGATCTCCCGAGCCACCAATCGGGCCCTCGACGAGGCCTCCGGACAGTTCGTGGTGCTGCTCGACCACGACGACCTGCTCGACCCCGAAGCCCTGGCCGAACTGGCCTCGGTGGCCATGACCGTCGACGACGTCGACGTGATCTACACCGACGAGGACAAGTACGACGAGCTCGACCGGCCGTTCCAGCCGCACTTCAAGCCCGACTGGAGTCCCGACCTGCTGCTGGCGTTCCCCTACCTGGGACACCTCACCGCCATCCGCCGCGAGGTCCTCCACCGGATCGGCGGTTTCCGGCCGGAGTTCGACGGCAGTCAGGACTTCGACGTCATGCTCCGATCCACCGAGGAGGCCCGCTCGGTGGTGCACATTCCCCGGGTGCTCTATCACTGGCGGGTGGTCGCCGGTTCGGCGGCTGGCGATCCTGACGCCAAGCCCTGGGCCTACGACGCCAGCCGGCGAGTGGTGGAGGACGCGCTGGTCCGCCGGGGGATCGAGGGCGAGGTTGACGGCGGGCCCTTCCAGGGCGCCTATCACGTGCGACGTGAGGTGATCGGATCGCCAACCGTCAGCGTCATCATTCCGTTCCGTGACCAGGCAGCCCTGACGGTGGCGTGTCTCGACTCGCTGGAGGTGGCTCCGGGTTACGACATTGCCGAGGTGGTGCTCATCGACAACGGGAGTACCGACCCGGAGACCGCCGCCCTCCGCCGCCGATTGGAGACGAGGCCCAGGACCCGGATGCTCGAGTACCCGGGTCCATTCAACTGGCCGGCGATCAACAATATGGCGGCGGCCACCTGCGACAGCGACATGCTGCTCTTCCTCAACAACGACATCACCGCCTCGTCCGATGGCTGGCTGCACGCCCTGGTGGAGCTGGCGCAGCGGCCCGAGGTCGGGGCGGTCGGGGCCCGCCTGGTCTACCCCGATGGCAAGCTGCAGCACGCCGGGGTGGTACTGGGCCTGGGCGGCGTGGCCGGCCACCTTTTCGCCGGCATGCCGGTAGGCGATATGGGCTACTTCGGCTACGACCAGGTGGTCCGGGAGTACAGCGCCGTCACCGCAGCGTGCCTGCTGGTCCGCCGCCAGGTCTTCGAGGAGGTCGGCGGGTACCACGAGATCTTCGCCGTCGGGTTCAACGATGTCGATTTCTGCATCCGGTTGGGTCAAGCCGGCTACCGGGTGCTCTACACCCCCCACGCCGAACTGGTCCACTACGAGTCGGTGAGTCGAGGTCTGTCGGGGTTCCAGGGTGACTACGAGGAGTTCCTGGCCCGGTGGACGGAGCTCCTGCGGGCCGGCGATCCGTACTACAACCCGAACCTGGGCAGGCTCGATCCCTGGTGTCCGCTCCGGCCACCCGACGAGGACGACACCTGGCTGAAGCTGGTGGGCGGACTGGAGCGTCAGGTCGACGAAGAGACCGCGGAAGTTGGGTCGGCTGACGGGAGCTAGGCGGCGCCGACTCCGCGCCTGGCCACCTCCGGAAAGTTTGGAATCACCGGCCGGCAACTCGAGGGCATTCTTCGACCGTGGCTTTCGATCATCCATCCCCCCAGTGGACGGGCGGCGCCGAATGGAGCGTCGCCGTCACCCTGCCTGGTCGCCGTCCAATCGGGAACTTCATGACAGTCGGGAGGTCAGCGAGTGGACCCGACTGTGTGAGCTTGCACGACAGAGGGTGATCCGGCGATCCGGAGTGGCCCGGCCCCTACCCGGTGTCGTCGTCGGGGGGTGGTCGCTCATAGTTCCGCAGCCGGTTGTGGAAGGCGCAGAGCATGCGGCCGTTCGCCTGGGTGGTGAGCCCGCCGTTTCGGTACTCGAGGATGTGGTCGACCTGACAGCGTTCGGCAGGCTCGTCGCAGTAGGGATGGGTGCACTCCCGGTCTCGGAGCTCGATGGCCCGTCGGGTGGCCCCGGTGAACAGTCGGGTGGTGTGGCCCACCTCCACCCGGCCGCCGGGGGTGAACACCGCCCGTTCGATATCGGCTGCCTCCAGCCAGGGCACCAGGCTGCCGGGGGTGACGACGGTGCCCCGGGCCAGCTGACACAGGCGCCCATGCAGGGTCGGGTAGTCCACCAGCACGCTGAACAGCGGCCGGGGCCGACGGGCACCGTCGGGACACGATGCCGACCGGACGGCCATCTCGGCCAGGGCGTCGGCCCGTCGATCGGCCGGGGTCCGGCGCAGGTCGGCCACGGTGGGGACATGTCCCAACCGTTCGGTGGCCTCGGCCCAGTCGGCTTCGAACATGGCCCGTTCGATCCGGTCCAGCTCGTTGTGGACGATGGTGCCACTCACCGGGTCCAAGGTGATCTTCCCCAGCCACATCCCGCCGATGGACTCGGACACGATGACGTCCCGACGGGAGCGCTGGCGTTCGGCGGCCGCTTCGGTGCCATCGGGATCGGCGAACTGTTCCCAGTAGGCCAGGGTCCGCAGGAACTCCGGGAACTTCAGCTCTTTGGCGTAGGCCACCAGCTGTTCCTCGTCCCGTTCGAAGCACCCCCTCGTCCGGGGGTTCCGGATGCGGACCAAAGCGTCCACGTGGTCACCGGTGATCTCGCCACCACCGAAGGCCTCGGCGGCAGCCGGCATCTCCCGTAGCGCCCGACCCCTTCTCGCCAGGCGACCGGTGTGGCCGGGGTGGGTCCGGCACCGGGTGTTGATCCAGGCGGTGGCCGACCGGGCTCCATCCGCCGACCAGGTCCCGGACGCCTCGAAGGCGGCCATGGCCCCGGTGACAATGGACTCCAGCCGGGTCGACAGACGGTGCAGCGTCACCACCGCATCGCCATCGCCAGCCCAGGCGGCCGGATCGGTGTCACACAGCTGGTCGATCACCTCGGCCAGGGCTTGGAGCTCCATGTCCCCTACTCAAGCAGGTGGGTGTGACACCCTCCGAAGACCATCAAGACATCACAGACTGCACTCACTCAGGGACCGCCGGTGGTGGCATGCCGTCAGAAAGCGCCCCAATGCCGCTCTCGATACACCGACTTCGGTGCCCCAGACCAGCCTCTACTTCTCGATCGTCTTGGCCACCGAGAACCCGCTCTTCGCCCAAAAGGCACACTGGGCCGACTTCATCCCTCGGGCCACGGACACCGGCGTGTTGAGCACCAGATAGCTACCCGAACCCGATCCGGATCCCGATCCCGATCCCGATCCGGACAGCTTCGGCCACGACAGCCCTCCACCTGACGGGTTGCCGGTCGCCGCGAACCGGGCCCAGGCATCCCCGATGGTGGTCGCCAACCGCTGCTGGGACGGCGAGAACACCAACGGCCCACTCGACTCCACTTGACCGTCGAAGACGAACGGCAGCTCGGACGAGTGGAACGCCCCCAGGTCGATCCCCGGCGTCGGCAGCACGAACTGGTTGGGCGTCTGCTCGAACTCGTACTCGTAGACAGGCGCGTGTTTGGAAAGGGCGGCGGCGCTCTCGACGGCCGGGCAGGCCAGGACGGCATCGCCCAACGCCTGGCCGAACGCCGCTCCGGCGTCGGGGTAGTCGGCCAGGGGATACTCCCGCTGCACCTTCGGCCCCAGCACCGGACCGAAGTACTTGTCGACGGCCGGGGCCCACTGGGCGGCGGTCAGCGTCTTGCCGGCGGCGTTGTACTCCAGCGCCACGAACAGTCGGCCCTCGTCGCGGTTGGCGCCCACGATCATCGGGATGTGGGGATAGTCGCCGGACGCCAGTCGGGCGGCGGCGTTGTGCGGCACCGTCACCCCGTCGTCGACCGGGTCCCACACTGCTCCGTGGCCGAACAGGAGGGCCGGGTCCGGCGGCATGGCCTCGATCACCTGGGCGTCGGATTTGGAGCGCATGCAGGTCAGCTGGGCGGTGGACTGGGCAGCCGACCCTCCCGCCGGGCAGCCCAACTTGGCGGCCAGTTCGGCGCCCTCCGACTCGGCCTGGGCCAGTGGCAGCGACGGAAGGGTGCACGGTCCGCTTTCGGTGATGCCCTTCTGGAAGAGGCCGGCCGCCCCCGGCGACAGCAGCTGGGCGCACACGCTGATCCCGCCGGCCGACTCGCCGAAGAGGGTGACGTTGTGGGGGTTGCCGCCGAACGCCGCGATGTTCTGGTGCACCCACCGGAGAGCCGCCTGTTGGTCCTGCAGGCCCTCGTCGCCGGTGGCGTGGGTGGGCGAGGCCTTGGCCAGCGACGGCAGGGCCAGGAAGCCGAGCGGGCCGAGCCGGTAGTTGAAGCTGACGGTGATGGTGTCGTTGTCGGCGGCGAAGTTGGCCGGGCTGTCGTCGGTGGAGCCGCCCTCGGTGAAGCCGCCGCCGTAGATCCACACCATCACCGGCCGGGGGGTGGTGGGCACCGCCGCCGGGACGAAGACGTTGAGATAGAGACAGTTCTCGCTGCCGGTCTCGATGTTGACGACCGGCAGGATCTGCGGGCACGGCGGGGACGCCTTGGTGGCCTGCAGCGTCGAGGTCCACGGGGTGACCGGCTGCGGGGCCTGCCAGCGCAACGCCCCCACCGGTGGCTGGGCGAACGGGATGCCCAGATACTGCCGGGTGGGCGAGGTGTCGTTGCCGGTGGCCGGCACCGACACTCCCTGGACGACGCCATCGGCAGTCCGGATGGTGAGCGGGTTGCCGCCCACCTCCCCTCCGGGCGGAGCGGTCGCCGCACCGGAGGCTGAGGCTGCCACCCCCGGCGGACCGACCGCTCCGATGCCGACGGCCGCCACCAGCACGGCACACCCCAACACCACTGCCCCCGTCATCCCCCTGCGCATCCGGCAGACGGTACCGCCCCGGGCCGGGCGACGCGGTGGCGGGCGGTGGGATCGCCGCACTACCGGCCAGCTCAGTGGTCGAAAGCCACCACGCCGCGGATGTTGGCCCCGGCCGCCAGGTCGTCGTAGCCGTTCTGTACCTGGTCGAGGGTGTACTCCTGGGTGATCAGCTTGTCGATCTCCAACAGTCCGGCCTGGTAGAGGCGGAGGAGGTTGGGGATCTGCACCCGGGGGCTGCACGACCCGAAGACCGTCCCGAGGAGCGACTGGTTGAACATCGAGAGGTTGAACAGGTTGAGGGAGACCTCGTTCTGGTCGAACGGGGCGATGGCGGTGGCCACCACCCGGCCGTCCTTCGACGCCAGGGCCATGGCCGGCCCGATCAGGTCGCCTGTCAGCACCCCCGGGGTGAGGATGACCACGTCGGCCATGCGGCCCTCGGTCAGCTCCGGAAGCAGCAGGTTGGCCTCCAGAATGGAGGCGGCGGTGTGGGTGGCCCCGATCTCCTTGGCCTTCTCGGTCTTGAAGGGCAGCGGGTCGACGGCCACCACGTAGCGGGCACCGGCCAGCTTGGCCCCCTGGATGGCCCCGGAGCCGACCCCGCCCGCCCCGACCACTACCACCGTCTCGCCTGGCGTCACCTTGGCCCGGTCGACCGCCGAGCCGAAACCGGTGGAGATACCACAGCTGATGAGGGCGGCCGCCTTCAGGGACACGCCAGGGTCGATCTTCACCAGTGACGCCTCGTTGGCCAGCACCGACTCCGAGAAGGTGCCCAGCTGGGTCATCCGGTTGACATGCTGGCCGTCGATGGTGTGGCGCCACTGGCCGTCGCTCATCATGGGGCCGGCCAGGATGGTCATACCCAGGTCGCACAGGTACTGGCGCCCCGAAGCGCACCAGAAACAGCGCCCGCAGGCGGGGATGAACGACATCGCCACGTGGTCGCCCTCGACCAGCGTCTCCACGCCCGGGCCCACCTGCGAGACGATGCCCGCGCCTTCGTGCCCCCCGATCATCGGGAACATGGAGTCGACCCCGAAGATGGAGAGCACCTCGGCGGAGGCACTCATGTCTCCGGTGCGCAGGTGCTCGTCGGAGTGGCACATGCCGGCGTAGGCCATCTGCACCACCACCTCGTGCGGACCGGGTTCGGCGACGTCCACCTCCTCGACCTTCCAGGGTTCGTTGAGCCCCGAACAGACTGCGGCGCGGATCTTCATGGACTGGCCCTCCCCTGGTGGTGGCGCCTGCGGCGCCGACGATGCTCCGTCCAGCATCGCGCCGTGGTCAGGCGCCCGTCGAGCGGGAGGAGCCCGAGTGCCACCGTTCCACCCCGGCATCGTCGAAGCCGGTGGCCAGCAGCCGGAAGGCACGGTCCACCTCGGCGGTCAGGTCGTCGGTGTCGCCACGGGCCCAACAGGTGAAGGCGGCCATGGCGGCGCCCAGGGCGGCCCGGGCCACCGTCTGCGGCCCCAGGTCGTCGGGGCCGGCCCCCATCCGCCGGGCGGCGAACCCGGCCACCACCTCGCACCACTCGGCGTACCGGAGCGCCGAGTGGGCGACCAGGGCGGGGACGGTACTGATCAGCGCCATCCGGATGCGCAGCTCGTCGAGCTCGCCGGCCCCGAACCGGTTGGTGGCCACCACCGACCGGCGGAGGACGTCCATCATCGGCTCGTCGTCCGGCGCGTTCCCCAGCTGGTCGGCCAGACGGACCAGCTCGGCATCGAACTCCCCCCATACCACATCGAGTTTGGACTGGTAGTAGCGGAAGAAGGTCCGGCGTCCGATCCCCACGCTGGTGGCGATGTCGTCGACGGTGGTGGCTTCGAACCCGTGCCGGTCGAAGAGGGCCAGTGCCTGGCGGGCGATGTGCTCCCGGGTGGTGCTGGGCCGCCGTCCCCGGGCCGGCTCCGTGTCCCGACCGGCCGAGTCGTCCATAGGACTTCCATTTTGGCATCGAGTGCACTAAAGTCAACCCGTCGATGTCCGACCGGCCCAGGCCGGCTCCACCGGGAGGCAACCATGACCGCACCCAGCCCCGAGACCACCGTCGTCGCCACCGCCGTCGCCGAGGGGGGTACCCCTACCGAGGATGCCGACCGGGAGACCCCCCTGGTGGAGGCCGACCTGCTGGTGGAGGACGTCTCCATCGACGGCATGTGCGGTGTCTACTAGCCGTTCCGGAGGCGCCGTAGCGGTGGCGGACAGTTCGGACGGCGCCCCGGCGGACGACGCCGGTGAAGCGCCGGTGCCCGCAGGGTTCGACCCCTCGGTGCCGTGGACGCTGTCGCCCCAGGTGTCGCTTCGGCCCGAGTCGTTCGGCGCCCTGGCCTACCACTTCGGGACCCGCCGACTCTCGTTCTTGAAGAGCCCGATGCTCCTGGCCGTGGTCCGCTCGCTGGCCGACCAGCCCACCGGTGCCGACGCCTGCCGGGTGGCCGGCGTCCCGGCCGACCAGCTGCCCGCCTATCAACAGGCGCTGGGCACCCTGGCCGGCACCGGCA
>Ga0302157_10007399_pt1 | contig 11061 bp, 10 predicted proteins | sample I_Bog_N3_3_FD_193502 | JGI IMG/M metagenome (GOLD analysis project Ga0302157, IMG submission 193502) | Peat permafrost microbial communities from Stordalen Mire near Abisko, Sweden - I_Bog_N3_3 | ecosystem: Environmental > Terrestrial > Soil > Wetlands > Peat | place: Sweden: Abisko, Stordalen...
TATGAGGCCGGGTTCAAGCTGACTTTCCTGAACCGCATGGTGCATGTCGACGGCGCGGTGTTCCATTACGACTACCGGGACAAACAGACGCTGGGCAGCGTGGTACTGACGCCGAACATTTTCGGCCCGCTCAACCTGCTGGTGAACATTCCCAAGTCGAAAGTGACTGGGGCCGAACTGCAGGCGGTGGTGCGTCCTGTGGCCGGACTGACCCTGAACGGCGCCATCACCTATATCGACAGTTCGATCGGTGAATTCACCAATTTCGATTCCTATGGCACAGTGCAGGACTTCAAGGGCGAAGCCTTCCCCAACACGCCGAAATGGCAATGGTCGCTGGCGGCTGACTATACCTTCGCACTGTCGCAAAGCCTCAAGGCCTTTGTCGGCAGCAACCTCAACGGCCGAAGCTCCACGAACGGCGCATTGGGCGAAAACGCGACTTTGGCCATTGCCAGCTATACCCTGCTCGATCTGCGCGCCGGGATCGGTTCCGCCAATGATCGCTGGAAGTTGAGCATCTGGGGACGCAACGTCACCAACAAGTATTACTGGACCAACGCCTACAAACTTGCCGACATCTCGGCGCGCTTTGCAGGGCGGCCCGCCACCTACGGCGCAACGCTCTCATTCCGTTACTGAACACCGGCCTGCGCCGCGTCTTTTTGTGAACCAGTCCATCCCCGGCCGCTGTCGGCCGGGGATATGCCTCGATAATCGGAGCTTACCCCATGAAATCCGCCCTGTTGCTGCTCGATCTGCAAAATGAAATGGTGGCATACGAAGGCAAAGTCGGCGCCCATGGGCTGGCTGCGATCGTCGAAGAGCGCGGTGTGCTCGTCAACGCGCGGCGCTGCCTCGAAGCCGCGCGCGCAGCCGGCATCGCCGTCGTGCATGTCCGCCTCGGCTTTCGCCCCGACTATGCCGATTGCCTGAGCGTGGCGGCACGGATCGGCGGGCTCAAGGCCAATCGCGCCGCGATCGTCGGTGAATTCGGCACCGAATTCCATCCCGAGGTGGCCCCGATCGACGGCGAGATGGTCATCACCAAGCAATGCGTGAACCCGTTCTTCAACACCGGGCTGATGACCTGGCTGATGCAGAACGGGATCAAGCGGCTCTATCTGGGCGGCGTCGCCACCCATCTGGTGGTCGAGAGCACCGCCCGGTTTGCCGACGATGCCGGCTTTGCCCCGGTGGTGATCGAGGACATCTGCGCCGCGCCCAACCCTGCGCTGCACGATCATTTCATCACCATGATCGCCCCGGCCATCGGCTCGGTCGGCACCACCGCGCAGTTTGTCGCCGCGGCGAGCGAGGGCTGATCCATGTCGCTGCGCGAGATCGTTTCCCGCCGCCAGGCTGTGCTGGCCCCCGGCGCGGCCAACGCCCTGTTCGCCCGGATCATCGAGGATCTGGGCTATGAATGCGTCTATGTGACGGGCGCCGGAATCGCCAACATGGCGCTTGGTGCGCCCGACATCGGGCTGACCACGCTTGACGACATTGCCGGCACGGTCTCGCGCATTGCCGACGCGGTCGCCCTGCCGCTGATTGTCGATGCCGACACCGGCTTTGGCAACGCGGTCAACACCTGGCGCACGATGAAAGTGCTCGAACGGGCAGGCGCGGCAGCAATTCAGCTCGAAGATCAGGATTTTCCCAAACGCTGTGGCCACTTCAACGGCAAGGGCGTCATTGCGTTGGCCGAAATGCTGCCCAAGATCGCGGCGGCCGCCGATGCGCGCACCCGCGACACGCTGATCATCGCGCGCACCGATGCGCTGGCGATCGAGGGGCTCGACGCCGCGCTCGACCGCGCGCAGGCGTTCATTGAGGCCGGTGCCGACATGACCTTTATCGAGGCGCCGCGCGACGCCGCGCAAATGCGCCGGATCGCGCAAGTCCCGGTGCCGCAGGTCGCCAATATCGTTCACGGCGGCAAGACCCCACCCCTGCCACAGGCCGAACTGGCGCAAATGGGCTTCGGGATCGTGCTCTACGCCAACGCCGCGCTGCAGGCCGCCGTGCGCAGCGCGACCGAAGTGCTGGGCTCGCTCAAGGCCACTGGCTCGCTCGATGCGGTGCACGATCGGCTGGCCTCGTTCGAGGAACGACAGGCGGCGGTCGCAAAGGACCGCTGGGACGCACGCGAACAGCGCTTCAAGGCGGAGTAGAAACGATGCATACGATCGTAGTGGGCAGCGGGATCGCCGGACTGAGCGCCGCACTGACCGCGGCCCAGGGTGGCGCGCGGGTGACGATAATCGAACGCGCCAGCGAAGGCGAGCACGGGGGCAACACCCGCTATACCGAAGCCTATCTGCGCATGAAGTCGATGGACGAGGTGGCCGACGATTTCGTCGATCATTTCATGGCCAATGCCGGCGGCTATACCGATCCCGCGATCGAACAGGAAATGGTCCGCGATTACGAGGACTGGTCGCCACTCGCGCGCAGCCAGTCGGTGGTCGATCCCGAATTGCTGGGCGCCTTTGCCGAACATGCCGGCCCTACCCTGCGCTGGCTTGAATCAGCCGGCCTGCGCTTCGATTTCCTGCCCACCGCATTTATCACCACCACGACCACGCGGCTGCTGCCGGTAGGCGGCGGGCTGGCCCTGGTCGAAGTGCTGACCCAGGCGTGCAAGGCGGCGGGCGTGGAATTCCGCTTTGAAACGACCGCACGCGGGCTGGTCACACGGGACGGACGCGTCTGCGGGCTGGAAACCAGCGCCGGGACGATCGCTGCCGACGGCGTGATCCTGGCCTGCGGCGGGTTCGAGGGCAATCCCGAGATGCTGACCCGCTATGTCGGCGCCCAGGCGATCAACTTGCGCCCGGTGGCGCGCGGCGGCCACTACAACAAGGGCGAAGGCATCCGCATGGCGCTGGATATTGGCGCGGCGCCCAACGGGGATTTCGGCAGCTATCACGCCGAACCGATCGACCCGCGCTCGGGTCTGGCCGAACCGGCGATCTTCACCTTTCCCTATGGCATTCTGGTCAACCGCGCAGGCCAGCGCTTTACCGACGAGGCCCCCGGCACTGTCGATGCGCATTATGAAAATGTCACCCGGCGCATTTTCGAACAGCGCGGCGGGATCGCATGGCTGATCCTCGATGCGCGGATCGACGATGTGCCCAATTGGCAAAAAGGCAGCCGCACCGACCAGCCCCCGGTCAAGGCCGACAGCATCGAGGCGCTGGCCGAGGCGCTGGGCTTGCCGGCGGACGCGCTGGCCGAGACGCTGGCCCGCTACAACGCGGCCTGCGGCGCGGGCGCCTTCCGTCCGCTGGAACGCGACGGACTGGCCACCACCGGCCTTGTGCCGCCGAAATCGAACTGGGCGCGCCCGATCGACCGGGCGCCGTTCATGGCATGGCCGGTGATCTCGGCCAATGTTTTCACTTTCGGTGGGCTCAAGGTGGACCGGCACGCCCGCGTGATCGACCAGGACGGACGCCCCATTTCCGGCCTTTATGCGGCGGGTGAAACCATGGGGATCTATTATCGCACCTATACCGGCTCGACATCGGTGCTGCGCGGCGCGGTGTTCGGACGACAGGCGGCGCTTCATGCGGCCGGGCTGACAGCAGCATGACCCGTATCGCGCTCGATGGCATGGTGGCGCTGGTCACGGGCGCGGGCGGCATGATCGGTACCGCCGTGGCCCGGCGCATGGCAGAAGGCGGCGCGCAGATCGCGCTTGCCGATCGCACGATACCCCCGTCGTTGGGTGGCACGAGCCGGGCCTATGCCGCCGACCTCGCCGATGCGGCGCAAGTGCGCGCGCTGGTCGATACGGTGGTCGCCGATTTCGGGCGGATCGATTGCCTGGTGACCGCAGCGGGGATCACCTCGCTCGGCGCGTTCGAGACGATCACCCCCAAGGAATGGGACCGGGTCCATGCGATCAACTTGCGCGGCGTGTTCCTTGCCATGCAGGCGGTGATTGCGCCGATGAAGGCCGCGCGCTTTGGCCGGATCGTCAATATCGGCTCGGTTCTGGCCAAGAACGGCGGCAACCCGCGTCCCTGGCTCGATCCCGAAGAACAGACGCGCGCCGGCAATGCCGCCTATGGCGCGGCCAAGGCCGGGGTCCATGCGCTGACGCTCTATCTCGCCAAGGAACTGGCCGCCCATGGCATCACTGTCAACGCCGTGGCGCCCGGCCCCATTGCCAGCCCGATGACCACCTCTTTTCCAGAGGCGCTGGTTCGCCAGATCCCGGTCGGGCGGCTTGGCCAGGGAGCCGAAGTCGCGGGCATGGTCGCGTGGCTGTGTTCACGGGAAAACGCCTTCGTCACCGGAGAAATCATCGACGTCAACGGCGGCCTGTGGATGGACTGACCCGTCCCCCACCAGCGCCCAAATCACCGAGGAAGGGAACGAACATGGCAATTACCCAAGCCGAAACCGCCCGCGACATCCAGACCCCCGACTGGAAACTGCGCTATTACGAGGCGGGCGAAGGCCACCCGCTGATCCTGATCCATGGCAGCGGCCCCGGTGCGACCGGATGGAGCAATTTTTCCGGCAATATCGAGGCGCTGGCCAAGCACTTTCACGTCTATGCGGTGGACATGCCGGGCTGGGGCGAATCCGATCCCTGCACCAAGGAAAAGCTGGACCATATCGGCGCCACGATCCAGTTCATGGACGCGCTGGGCATCGCCAAGGCGGCGGTTGTCGGCAACTCGATGGGCGGGATCATCGCGCTGGCGCTGGCCGCCGAATATCCCGACCGCATCAGCCACGTGATCACCATGGGGCCGGCCGCACATCCCGGGCCCAAGCTGTTCGGCGCGGGCGACGGGCCGACCGAAGGGCTCAAGTTCCTGCAGCAGGCCTATCGGACCCCCACCCCCGAAGCCATGCACGCGCTGGTCAGCATCATGGTCTATGACAAGACGTTCGCGACCGAGGCCTTGTGCAAGGCGCGCTCGGACGCCGCGCTGGCGCGCCCCGAACACCTTGCCAACTTCCTCGACATGTTGGCCAAGGGCGGGCCGGTCTCGCGTTGGGCCTCGCTCGACGTGCTGGCGAAGTCGCAGATCCCGATGCTTTTGATCCACGGCCGCGACGACCGTGTCGTGCATTATGAAAATTCGTTGATGCTCAACGCCTATGTCCCCAATTCGCGCATGGTCCTGATGAACCGTTGCGGCCACTGGGCGATGATCGAGCACGCCGACGAATTCAACCGGCTGGTGACCGACTTCGTTCTGAACAACTAAAGCTGTACCTTATGCGCAAGCCGCGGCGCGCACCATGCCGCCGCGGCCCAAGCGCAATCCCTGCCCCAAAAATCGGCCGGCCCCAAAAATCAGGGTTGCCGATCCGGCCCACCGCCGACGCCGCGAAACGGTCGCGACGCCCTGCGGTGGGGAAAAGTCAGGCGCCTTGCGCTGCCAGATCGAGCGCAATGTCGACAATCATGTCTTCCTGCCCGCCGACCATCTTGCGCCGACCGGCTTCGGCGAGGATCGCGCGGGTGTCCACGCCATAATCCTTGCTGGCCTTTTCGGCGTGGCGCAGAAAGCTGGAATAGACCCCGGCATAGCCCAGCGTCAGCGTTTCGCGATCGACCTGCACCGGGCGGTCCTGCAACGGGCGCACCAGTTCGTCGGCTGCGTCCATCAGTGCAAAGAGATCGCACCCGTGGTTCCAGCCCATGCGGTCGGCGGCCGCGATGAACACTTCGAGCGGGGCGTTCCCCGCGCCCGCGCCCATGCCGGCAAGGCTGGCATCGACACGCACCGCGCCGTTTTCGACCGCGACGATCGAATTGGCGACACCGAGCGACAGGTTGTGGTGCGCGTGGACGCCGCGTTGCGTCTCGGGTTTCAGCACACGGTCATAGGCCTGCAACCGCGCGGCATATTCGCGCATGTTCATCGCGCCGCCGCTGTCGGTCACATAGACGCAATGCGCGCCATAGCTTTCCATCAGCACGGCCTGCTGCGCCAGCGCCTCGGGGCTGGTCATGTGGCTCATCATCAAAAAGCCCGAGACATCCATGCCGAGCCCGCGCGCGGCCTCGATGTGCTGTTTCGAAACGTCCGCCTCGGTGCAATGCGTGGCGATCCGCACCGAACGCACGCCAAGGTCATAGGCGTGTTTCAGGTCGTGAACCGTGCCGATCCCGGGCAAGAGCAGCGTGGTCAGGACGCTGTGTTCCAGCACTTCGGCGACCGCGCCGATCCAGTCCCAGTCGGTATAGGCGCCAAAGCCATAGTTGAAGCTTGACCCTTGCAACCCGTCGCCGTGCGCCACCTCGATGGCATCGACTTTGGCCGCATCCAGGGCCTTGGCGATCTTGCGCACATGATCGAGACCATACTGGTGCCGGATGGCGTGCATCCCGTCGCGCAGCGTGACGTCCTGGATATAGAGCTTTTGCGTCGTGGGATCGGAAAAGGAACTGTTGAGGGTCATGCGTGTTCTCCCGCGAAATGGCGGATCGCGATCTTTTCGGCGGTGCGCAGCGCAGCCGAAGTCATGATGTCGAGATTGCCGGCATAGGCGGGCAGATAATGCGCCGCGCCTTCGACTTCGAGAAACACCGTGACCTTGAGACCCGTAAATGTGGTCGTTCCGGTATGGGCCATCTCGGGAATGTGCAACGGCTGGTTTCCGCCGATGCTTTCAAACTGCACCGCCTGTTTCAACCGATAGCCGGGAACATAGGTCTGCACTTGCGCCACCATCGCCTCGACCGAGGCGCGGATCGCGTCGCGATCGGCATCGTCGCACAGGCAATAGACCGTGTCGCGCATGATCAGCGGCGGTTCGGCGGGGTTGAGGATGATGATCGCCTTCCCGCGCGTCGCACCACCGACTTTCATGATCGCTTCGCTGGTGGTTTCGGTGAATTCGTCGATATTGGCGCGCGTGCCGGGGCCGGCGCTTTTCGACGAGATCGAGGCGACGATTTCGCCGTAATGGACTTTGGCCACGCGGTTTACCGCCGCGACGATCGGGATCGTCGCCTGCCCGCCGCACGTCACCATGTTGACATTGGGCGCATCGAGATTGTCATCGCCGTTGACCGACGGGATCGTATAGGGCCCGATCGCCGCCGGAGTCAGGTCGATCACCCGCTTGCCATGCGCCTGCAACAATTCGTTGTTGCGCTTGTGTGCGCCGGCGCTGGTCGCATCAAAGACAATGTCGATGTCTGCGAATTCGGGCATCGCGATCAACCCGTCGATGCCTTCGTGGGTGGTGGCAACGCCCATCCGTTTTGCCCGGGCCAACCCGTCGGAGGCGGGATCGATCCCGACCATCACGCCCATCTCCAGCACCTTTGACAGGCGCATGACCTTGATCATCAGGTCGGTGCCGATATTGCCCGAGCCAATAATCGCAACTTTGGTTTTCGCCATGTCAGGCCTTTCCGTATGTAAAGCTGCACGTGCCGATCCCGCCGACGCGGGCCACGACATGATCGCCAGGTTTGAGCGTGACCATCGGCCCCAGCGCCCCTGCCAACAGAACATCGCCGGCACGCAGCGGTTCCCCGCGTGACGCCAGCGTTTGCGCCAGCCAGGCTGCGGCGTTGAGCGGATGGCCGAGCGCCGCCGCCCCGACCCCTGTGGAAACGATCGCGCCGTTGACTTCCATCACCATCCCGGCGGTATAGAGATCGGTGCCGTCAACTGGCCTGCCCTCATCGGCCAGCACGAAGAACGCGGAACTGCCATTGTCGGCCACGGTGTCGGCAAAAGTGATCTTCCAGTCGGCAATGCGGCTGTCGACGATCTCGATTGCGGCATGGACGCTGGCAATGGCCGCCGCGACCGCTTCGGGCGTGGTTTCGGGCGAAGGCAGATCAGCGCCCAGCACAAAGGCGATTTCCGCCTCGGCCTTGGGCTGGATGCAGCGCGCCGGATCAAGCGCGCCGCCATCGGCCACGCGCATATCGTCAAACAGCACGCCGAAATCGGGCTGGTCCACGCCAAGCTGGGTTTGCACCGCCTTGGCCGTCAGCCCCGCCTTGCGCCCGACGATGCGGCGGCCCTCGGCCTGCCACAGACGGGTGTTGATTTCCTGCACCGCGTAGGCGCCGGCGACATCGACCGGGTCGAGATAGTCGCGCAACGGCGGTACCACTCCCTCGGTATAGGCCGCACGCAACAAGGCTGCGGCTGTTTCGTGGATCGTGCTCACGTTTCTCTTGTCCCTCTCTCACCCTGTCGGATTCATGATGGGAACAAACTATCGTCTGGCGGGGATTGGCACCAGTCGGGGTTGCGGCTATTTTCTTAACATATGAGAAATGGTACACCCCTGCTGTCGGCCACCAGTCGCACCCTGGCCATGCTCGAAGCGGTCATTGCCGATGGCGGTGCCAGCACGGTCTCGGCGCTGGCGCGCGCGATCGATTGCCCGGTGGCAACCGCGCATCGCCAGGTGGCGACGCTGGTCGCCGACGGTTTCCTGATAGTGCTGGGCCAGGGCCGACATGCCGCCGGGCCGCGCCTGCGCGCGCTGCTCGCCCGCGTTGACGACAAGCAGGTCATCGCCAATCTCGCCGCGCCGCTGCTGCATCGACTGGCGGCAAAGCTGGGTATGGTGGCGCAGCTGGGCACGTTGGAAAACGACATGGTGACGTATCGCATCAAGACCGGCGAAGGCGCAGGCGCGCTGTTCACCCGCATCGACATGCAATTGGAGGCCTATTGCTCGGGGATTGGCAAAGTCCTGCTGGCACATTTGCCCGCCGCCGAGCGCGAGGCCTATCTCGCCGGCGGGCCGTTCGTCGCGCTGACGGCGAACACCATCACCGATCCCGCCGCGCTGGCGCGCGAACTCGACCGTGTCGCGCAGCTTGGCTATGCCGAAGATCGCGGCGAGATCGACCCCGATCTGCAATGCATCGCCGTGCCGATCCACCGTCGCGATGGCACCGTGCCTGTCGCCATTTCGGTTACCCGACTGAGTCGCAATGCAACGGCGCAGACCGCCCCGGCGGCCTTGCTTTCCGCACTCCGCGCCGTCGCCCACGAAATCGAACGGGCAGGTTTCTGATCTTTCCCAGTGGCATGACGCACCAATTGATGGTGCGGCTCGATCGAGAAACGCATGATCGCTCTCATGGTGATGTGACGGTGGGCGACAGGGCCGCTCGTTCTCGGGACCGCGCCCGCACATAACTTTCGCGAGCAGACACCATTTCTGCGTGCCGCTGCACCGCAGTAAAGGGGGCAAGGTCGAGCCCTGCGCCCTGTGCGGTGCTGTAGTTCCAGTACAGATAAAGGTCGATAATCGACCAGTCGTTGCCGTACCACCATCGCCCGTTTTCAAGGCGCTCCGACAGATATTCGAGAACGGGCTGCCATGCGGCAATGCCATGCGCCTTCACACAGTCCGGATCGCCAGATGTGAAACGCACGGGCATGCGGACCTGCCGGGTCATCGGATGCAGTGTCGCTGCACACCACAGCAGGTCTGCAAGAGGCTGGTTTTCGCCCATCACCAGCGTTTCGCTCGGCAGCAGACGAACCTCGGGATAGCACCGATGGAGGTGGTAAAGGATTGCCGCATTCTCGGTCAGGACATGACTGTTTACTTTCAGGGTCGGCACTTTGCCCCAGCGGTTCATGGCGAGATAGTCCGGGCGGCGCTGTTCTCCTTTGGTGATGTCGACCAGCACGAGATCGTACGCGACGCCGATTTCTTCGAGCGCGCAAAGCGTTATGGACGAACAGCCGCCAGGAAAATGGTAAAGCGTGATTTCTGTCATGCGTTGTCGCCCTAGATCGGAAAATGGCCGGGCTGGGTCTCGATGGTGATCCAGCGGGTCTCTGTGAAACTGTCGATCCCTTGCCGCCCGCCGAAACGGCCATACCCGCTGGCCCCTACGCCGCCGAAGGGCATTTGCGCCTCGTCATGCACCGTGGGTCCGTTGACATGGCAAATCCCGCTGCGAATCCGCCGCGCCACCCGCAGCCCGCGCGCGGTATCGCGAGTGAACACCGCAGCGGACAGACCATATTCGCTGTCGTTGGCAAGTTCGACCGCATGCACCTCGTCGCGCGCGCGTAAGATGCCGACCACCGGGCCAAAGCTTTCATCACGAAACAGCTTCATATCCGGCGTCACATAGTCAACGACGTGGGCCGACATGATGACATGGCCCTCCGGTTTCCCTCCCGCCAGCAGAACTGCGCCTTTGCCCAGCGCATCGTCGATCAGCGCCAGACAGTGGGTGACGGTTTTTCCATCAATCACTGAGCCAAGTGGAGTCGTGCCCTCGCGCGGGTTGCCCGCAATCAGCGCGCGGGCCTTTTCGGCGAACCTGGCGGCGAATTCGTCAGCAATGGCATCAACGACAATAATGCGCTCGGTCGACATGCATATCTGTCCCTGATTCATGAACGCGCCGAACGCGGCGGCCTTGACCGCTTCGTCAAGATCGGCGTCTTCGAGCACGATCAAAGGCGCCTTGCCCCCCAGTTCGAGCAGGCAAGGCTTGAGATGCTCGGCCGCGCGTTTCGCGATAATTCTGCCCACCGTCGTTGATCCGGTGAAATTGATGCGACGGACAAGTGGATGATCGATCAGCGCATTGACGATTCCTGCGGCGTCTTCGGGGGCATTGGTCACGATGGATACGGCGCCCACCGGCAGCCCTGCGTCGGCGAAAGCCTCGGCGATCAACATGTGGGTGAGCGGACATTGCTCGCTCGCCTTGAACACGACGGTGTTTCCACATGCCAGCGGCCCGGCTATCGCGCGCACGCCGAGAATGATCGGCGCATTCCAAGGCGCGATACCAAGCAGGACACCGACCGGCTCACGAAGTGCCAAGGCAATGCACCCGGGCTTGTCGGAAGGTATCACCTCACCGTTGATATGGGTCGTGAGTGCCGCAGCTTCACGAATCATTCCGGCCCCGAGCGCCAGATTGAAGCGCGCCCACCCCTCGGTTGCACCAGTTTCTCGCATCATTGCATCGATGAACCGGCTTGCCTTGGCTTCCAGTGAGTCCGCCGCACGGGTGAGCAGGGCGCGGCGCTGATTTGGACCGAACGCCGACCATTGCACAAACGC
>Ga0302157_10007400_pt1 | contig 11056 bp, 7 predicted proteins | sample I_Bog_N3_3_FD_193502 | JGI IMG/M metagenome (GOLD analysis project Ga0302157, IMG submission 193502) | Peat permafrost microbial communities from Stordalen Mire near Abisko, Sweden - I_Bog_N3_3 | ecosystem: Environmental > Terrestrial > Soil > Wetlands > Peat | place: Sweden: Abisko, Stordalen...
CGTTAGCTGCACGCCGCGCAGGCGGCGTGCACCATGCGGCGTACGGCGTACGCCGTGCGGCATGTGCCCGGCGGCTTGCCGCGGTGCTCAGCTGTAGAACGCAGCGATGCGTTCGACCACGTACGCGATCTGCTCCTGCTGAAGTTCCGGGAAGATCGGCAGCGCCAGCACCTCGCGCGCCGCAGCATTGGACTGCGGAAAGTCGTCGGCGCGGTAGCCGAGGTAGGCGAAGCACTGCTGGCGGTCGAGCGGCACCGGATAGTAGATTTCCGTGCCCACGCCCTGCTCGCCCAGGAACTGCCGCAGCTCATCGCGCCGCGGCACCCGGATCACGTATTGATTCCAGGTGTGCCGATAGCCGGGCAGCGCCACCGGCGCCGTGACCGTACTACCCAGTCCGGCGCTGCCAAAGGCTGCCGCGTACCACGCCGCATTGCGCTGCCGGGCAGCGGTCCACTGGTCGAGCGAGCGCAGCTTGACATTCAGCACTGCGGCCTGGATTTCGTCCAGCCGGAAGTTGCCGCCGATCAGCGCGTGATAGTACTTGGGCTTGCTGCCGTGCACGCGCATGACGCGCATGCGCTCGGCCAGTTCCGCGTCCTGGGTGGTGCACATGCCGGCATCGCCAAAGGCGCCCAGGTTCTTGGTCGGAAAAAACGACAGGCAGCCGATATCGCCCATGCTGCCGGCGCGCTGGCCGTCGCTGCAGTCGGCGCCGATCGCCTGCGCGGCATCCTCGATCAGCTTCAGATCGAATTCGCGCGCGATGTCCAGCAGCGCCGCCATGTCGGCGCACTGCCCGTACAGGTGCACCGGCATCAGCGCGGCTACCCGCCCACCGCTGTTGCGGTTGACCAGCTCGCCGCCGCGCCGCTCGCACTGATGCTGCAGGAACGCGCGCACCGCCGCCGGGTCCAGATTGAAGCTGCGGCGCTCGATATCGCAGAATACCGGCCGCGCGCCGGCACGCGCGATGGTGCCGGCAGTGGCGAAGAAGGTGAACGGCGTGGTGATAACCTCGTCGCCGGCGCCCAGCCCCAGCGCCATCAGCGCCAGCAGCAGTGCATCGGTGCCGGAGGACACACCGATCGCATGGGCGCAGCGGCAGTACGCCGCCGCCGCCTGCTCGAACTCCAGCACGTGGCGCCCGAGAATGAACTGCTGCGTTGCGCAGATGCCCTGCAGCAACTGCGCGATTTCGGCGGCCAGCGGCTGGTACTGACCCTTCAGATCAAGCAGCGGCACGCTCATGCGCGGCGATTGTCCGGACGATTGCGCGTGTTGTGACATAGATCTCACTCCGTGCCGCATGGGATACTAGAATTCCAACAGGGGATTCTATAGGACGCGAGAACAAAGCCGATGCCGCAGCGATCAGCAGCGGCCCGGCCCGCGCGTAGCGCCGATTCTGTTCGAATTGCATCACATATCCACCGAGATTGATTTGCTGACTTGCACAAATAGTCCCCATTATTGGCATCATTGCAGCGTCGCTGGCTCCAGACCGCACGATCGACATGACCATTCGAACACGACACTGCTCGCCGCGCGCTCGCGCGCGGTGATGGCGGCCGGGTTGACCGATGGCTGAACCGGTGCTCATCAATCGCAGCATCCTGATCGCCCTGATGGTGGTCGCGCAGACGCTGACGCCGCCGCTCGCTGCCCTCGCCGCGCTGTACGTCGTGGCGCACGTGTGGCAGATCTCGTTCGAACATTCGCCCTCGACACTGGCCGTGATCATCACGCTGCAGTTCCTGGTGCTCACCAACCCACCGCGCGACGTCAGCACGCAGCTGGTGTGGAGGCCGGTGGCCGCCTCCATCGGCGTGATCCTGCGTTGGGCGCTGCTGCTGCTGGTGCTGCTGATCGTCGGTCATTCCACCGACGCCCTGGATGAGTATCCGCGCCGGGCGGTACAGCTGTGGGCGCTGCTGACGCCGCTGGCATTGATCATCTGCTCGCTGTTGGTCGGCCAGATCATGCGGCGCGTGGTATCGAGTTCGGTCGGCAGCCGCAAGGTCATCTTCGCCGGCTACAACAGCAGCAGCCTGGCGCTGGCGCGTACGCTGGAGGGCAACCCGGCGCTGCAGCTGCAGGTGCACGGCTTCTTCGATGATCGCGGCTCGGACCGGCTCAACATGGAATCCGACACGCGACTGGTCGGGCGGCTGTCGGAACTTGCCGCGTTCGCCAAGGAGCATGGCATCGACGTGATCTTCATTGCGCTGCCGATGCGTCACATCAAGCGCGTACTCGATCTGCTGGATGACCTGCGCGACACCACCGCCTCGATCTACTACGTTCCGGACATCTTTGTCTTCGACCTGATCCAGGCGCGTTCCAGCGAGCTCAACGGCATTCCGGTGGTCGCCATGTGCGAGACGCCGTTCTACGGCTATCGCGGCCTGACCAAGCGGCTGATCGATATCGGCGTCTCGGTCGCGTTCCTGGTGTTCGCATCGCCGCTGCTGCTGGCGATAGCGCTGCTGGTGAAGCTCTCCTCCCCCGGTCCGGTGGTATTCCGGCAGCGCCGGTACGGACTCGACGGCCAGGAGATCATGGTCTACAAGTTTCGAACCATGTTCGTTACCGAGGACGGTGGCGAGATACGCCAGGCATCGCGCACCGACAGCCGCATCACGCCGGTCGGGCGCTTCCTGCGACGCTATTCGCTCGATGAGCTGCCGCAGTTCATCAATGTGCTGCAGGGCCGGATGAGCCTGGTGGGTCCGCGGCCGCACGCGGTGGCCCACAACGAGCAATACCGCACGCTCATCAAGGGCTACATGGTGCGCCACAAGGTCAGGCCCGGTATCACCGGGCTGGCGCAGATCAACGGCGCGCGCGGGGAAACCTCGACGCTCGAAGCCATGGAGGCGCGCATCAAGCTCGACCTGGAGTACCTGCGCGGCTGGTCGCCGGCGCTGGATCTGAAGATCCTGGCGCTGACGTTCGTCAAGATCTTCTCCGACGACAAGGCGTATTGAAGAATAAGGCGTACTGAATCGAGCTGGAATTATGCTGCGACGCAGCATAAGGCCGGATACGCAGCGCGCCGGCATGGCTGGCCGACCCTCGCCTGAGCCTGCCGCCCAATGCCCCGATACGGACCCACCTGCGCCGCTCCCGGAAAGTTATGTGAGCGATGCACGGAACCTCGCGCGCTCACACCTTATGATCATCGCGGCGTTGCAAGACGTGCCCTTTTGCCCGTAGCCGCGGCCGCTAGCCCAGGAACGATGACTTGATGCCCACTCGCTATGACCTGATCATTGTCGGAACCAGCTTCGCCAGCGCGTTTTTCCTGATGCGCTACCTGGAGCATTCCCCGGCCGGGGTGCGCGTGCTGGTGCTGGAGCGCGGCGCGCGCGACGACAAGGCCTGGCAGCTGGCGAACCGTCGCACCAGCAGTATCAGGCCGAGCGAGGTGTTCCAGAATCTCAATCCGGATCGCAAGGAGTGGTTCACCAGCCCGGGCTTTGGCGGCAATTCCAAGTGCTGGGCCGGCGGCACCACCCGCATGATGCCGGGGGACTTCCAGCTCAAGACGCGCTATGGCGTCGGCCTTGACTGGCCGATGACCTATGACGACCTGGAGCAGCATTACTGTACTGTCGAGCAGGTGATGCTGGTGTCAGGGCCGGCCGACAGCCCGATGCCACGATCGCGGCCGCCACCGCTGCCGCCGCATCGCTTCTCCGACCCCGAGGTGCTGTTGAAGCAGCGCTTTCCGGACGGCTGGTACCAGATGTCGACCGCGCGCGCCAGCGTGCCCACCGGCCAGCGCGGGGTGTGCTGCGCGAGTGGAGTCTGCGAGCTGTGTCCGGTGGATGCCAAGTTCACGATCCAGAACGGACTCGCCGCGGTATTCGCGGATCCGCGCGTGACGCTGCAATTGCATTCGACCGTGGATACGGTGGACACCGCCGCCGGCGTCGCGCGCGGCGTGAGCTATACCCGCGACGGCGCCAGCGAGAGCGCCCAGGGCGACCTGGTGGTGCTGGCGGCCAGCGCGCTGTTCAACCCCCACATCCTGCTGCGCTCAGGCATCCACCATCCACTGCTTGGCAGGCGCCTGAGCGAGCAGATGCCTGTGGATGTGGCGCTCGATCTGGCCGGCGTCAAGTGCTACAACGGCAGCACGCTGCTGAGCGGGCTCGGCTACCTGTTCTACGAAGGCGAGCACCGCCGCGACCACGCCGCGTGCATGATCGAAACCTGGAATTCCCCGTTCGCCTACTGGGCCGGCGCGCTGCGCTCGGAATCGGGTCGTTGGAACGAGCGCCTGCTGCTGCGATTCCTGTTCGATGACCTGCCGCGCGATGACAACACGGTCACCGTCAGCCCGACCGATCCGCGCATGGCGGTCACGCGCTTCGTCGACTATTCCGACTACGCCAAGCGCGGCGCCGCCCAGGTGCCGCGCATGATCGACACGCTGGCCACGGTGCTGCCGATCGAGCGCGTGGCAACCAGCGAGGTCGGCACTACGGCCGCGCATATCCAGGGCACCGTGGTGATGGGCAACGACCCGGCTACCAGCGTTGTCGATGGCTACCTGGTGCACCATCAATACCGCAATCTGCTGGTGCTCGGCGCCAGCGCTTTCCCGACCGCCAGCCCCGCCTACCCGACGCTGACGGTGTCGGCGCTGTCGCTGTGGGCGGCCGATCACCTGCTCAGCAGCTCCCACACAGCGAGTTGAATGGCCATGAAACGACGATATTTCCTGCTCTCAGGACTTGCCGGGATATGCGGCATCGCCGGCTGGCGCTTCGCCGTCAGCAGCGAACAGGCTGCTATCGCCAAGGTGCTGCACAAGCGACTCGACTACCTCAGGCTCGACCCGGCCGGCGTGCAACAGTTCTGCCGCGATCTGAGCGCCACCGGCGTGATCTCCAGCGGCCGGCTGCGGTTCATCGACGCCCTGGGCCCGATCTACACGCTGCCGGCACTGTCGGCGGACAACAAGATGGACAACTCCATACGCCACGGCGAGGACCGCGTCGTGACGCTGTACCTGCTGTCCACCGATTTCTTCAAGAACGGCGCCGACCTGAACCGCACCGTGTCCTACGTGCGCTACTACGATCCGTTGATTGCCTGCGGCAATCCGTTCGCCCGACCCGTGATAGTCCCGACACCCGCATAGTCCCGACACCCTCATAAGTGAGACCACCTGTATGAACGCCAACCTGAGCGTGACAGCTGCCAACGTTGAAAGTCCCCGCCTGTCCAGTCCCGGATGCCGGTTCTGCGGCAAGGCGCTGCACACCACTTTCGTCGACCTGGGCATGTCGCCGCCGTGCCAGAGCGTCATCAGGCAGCAGCAGCTCAACCATATGGAGCCGTTCTTCCCGTTGCACGCCTGGGTGTGCGAGAACTGCTTCCTGGTGCAGCTGGAAGAGTACGTTGCGCCGGGCGATATCTTCAGCGAATACGCCTATTTTTCCTCGTACGCCGACAGTTGGGTGGAGCACGCGCGCAAGTACAGCGTGCTGATGCGTGAGCGCTTCGGCCTCGGACGCGACAGCCTGGTCATGGAAATCGCCAGCAACGACGGCTACCTGCTGCAGCACTTCGTCGCCGCCGGCGTGCCGGTGCTGGGCATCGAGCCGGCCGCGAACGTCGCCAAGGTCGCGCAGGACAAGGGCATCCGCACCGAGGTCACGTTCCATGGGCGCACCAGCGCCGACCGTATCGTCGCCAGGTACGGCCAGGCGGACTTGCTGCTCGGCAACAACGTGCTGGCGCATGTACCGGACCTGAACGACTTCGTCGCCGGCATGAAGCGCCTGCTCAAGCCGGGCGGCGTCATCACCATGGAATTCCCGCACCTGCAGCGTCTCATGGCGGAGAACCAGTTCGACACCATCTATCACGAGCATTTCAGCTACCTTTCATTCTTTACCGTCGAGCAGGTATTCGCCGCCCATGGCCTGACGCTGTTCGATGTCGACGAGTTGTCCACCCATGGCGGCTCGATCCGCATCTATGCGCGCCACGCCAGCGACGCCAGCAAGCCGGTATCCGAGCGCGCGCAGCAGCTGCGCGCACGTGAACTGTCGATGGGATTCAACCGCATCGAGACCTACCAGGGCTTCGCCGAGCAGGTGAAGTCCACCAAGCGCAAGATCCTGTCGCTGCTCATCGACCTGAAGAACCGCGGCAAGACCATCGTCGGCTATGGGGCGCCCGGCAAGGGCAATACGCTGCTCAACTACTGCGGCATCCGTACCGACCTGCTGGACTACACGGTCGACCGCAATCCCTACAAGCAGGGCACCTACACGCCCGGAACCCACATACCTATCCTTGCGCCCGAGCGCATCCGTGAGACGCGGCCGGACTATGTGTTCATCCTGCCGTGGAACCTCAAGGATGAAATCAGCTCGCAGATGAGCTTCATACGCGACTGGGGCGGCCGTTTCATCGTGCCGATCCCGGAGCCGCAGATTCTGTGACCGCGTCAAGCAGGGCGACGCTGGCGGCCGCCGGCGGCGGCGACGTCCTGTTGCTGTCGATGCGCCGGCTGGCCGATCTCGTGGCCTACAGCATGGCGTACGAGTTCGAGGACGTCCTTGCCGAGGTGGCCGGCGCCGACCGGGTGGAAGCGGACGATTTCCCCGCATTGCAGCGCTCGCGCCGCGCCTACAAGCTGACCCGCCACCTGAGCGGTTCGCGCGCGCTGGCGCGCGCGCTGGCGCCGCTGCCTTCGAACGTGCCGCTGCAGCGCGACTACGAGCTGTTCCTGCCGATCTTCAACAACACGCACGAACTCTACACGCTCGCGACCATCCCCGGCTGGCGCAAGCGCTGCCGCTACGCCGCCTGCTTCATCACGGAAGTTTGGCTGCACCTGCTGCCGCGCTACCTGCTCGAGATGCTGTGCGATTTCGACCATATCTTCATCGGCGCCTATCACAGCGTTGCCGAGGTAGGCCGCATCACCGGCCGGCCCTGCAGCTACATGCCGCCCGGCGTAGACGTACTGCGGTTCAATCCGGCGCCGCAGTTCCCGCAGCGTGCGATCGATGTCTACAACATCGGCCGGCGCTCACCGGTCACGCACCGCGCGCTGATGCGCGCGGCACAGGCACGCGAGATGTTCTATTGCTACGACACCGTGGCGGCGAGCGGCACGGACCAGAAACAGCGCACCTTCCGGGTGCAGGACGCCAGCGAACATCGCCAGATGCTGGCCAGCATGCTGCAGCGTAGCCGCTACTTCTTCGCCAACCGGGCGCGCGTCAACGAACCCGCCTATACCCAGGGCCGCGATGAGATCGCGGCGCGCTTCTACGAGGGTGCGGCCGCGGGCGCCGTCATGATCGGCGAGGCGCCGCGGCTGGATTCGTTCGCGCAGCAGTTCGACTGGCCCGACTCAGTGATCCACGTGCCGTTCGATTCACCGGACATCACCGCCATCCTGGCACGGCTGGACGAGGACCCTGCGCGCCTGGCGCGCATCCGCCGCAACAACATGGTCAATGCCGCCTTGCGGCATGACTGGTTGTATCGGATTCGTACCGTGTTCGATACCTTTGGCCTGCCGCCGACCCCGGCGATGCTCGCACGCCAGCAGCGCCTGCAGGCGCTGGCTGCCCTGCCGGAGTCTACGTGGCCGGCTGAAGCTGTCCGCAACCGGCCGCCGCCTGACAGTGCGCCACGGCCGCCGACCTTCAGCGTCGTCATCCCGACCCATAATCGCGCCGCCACCGTCGCGCGCGCCCTGCGCAGCGTGGCTGCGCAGAGCCTCGACGACTTCCAGGTGATCGTGGTCGACGACGCCTCGACCGATGCCAGCGACGCATTCCTGGCGACGCTGCGGCAACCGCGGTACACCGTGTTCCGCAACGAGCACAACCAGGGGGTGGCTGCCGCGCGCAATCGCGGCATTGCGGCTGCCAGCGGCGACTGGATCGTATTCCTGGACGACGACGACGAGTTGCGTCCCGATGCGCTGGCGCTGCTGCAGCGACGCATCGCCGCGAACCCAACGCTTGATTTCCTGTGGGGCTGCCGGGTCATTCATGAGATCGACAGCGCCGGCCGCGCGATCGCGCGGCGCGAGGACGATTGGAATCGCGTCGCCGCCACCGTGCAAGGCTCCTCGTTCCTGGACCTGGTGCTGCAAATCGCCACCAATTCGGCCTTCACCATTCGCCGCAGCGTGCTGCAGGCGATCGGCGGCTTTGACGAGCGGCTGCGCCGGTCGGAGGATCGGGACCTGTTCATTGCGCTGGCGCAGCAGGGCTTCAGGGGCGGCGCGATCGTGCAGCCGCTGATCGACGTCGAGGAGCGCGCCGCCAGCCTGAGTCGCGGCGCGGGCGATCTGGTCGGCGCGGAGATCGACCTGCAGGTCATCGACAAACACCGCGACTACCTGCACCGGCCCGAGCATCATGCGTTTCTCACCAGCTACCTGGTGGCTGTGTACGTCGGCTACCTGAAGACCGGCAACCGCGCCGCCGCCAGGCGCGTCCGTCGCGAGCTGCGTGAGCACGGCGCGCTGGCTCGTGGCCTCACGCGGCAGTACCTGCGTCATGCACCGGAATTCCGTGCCCTGAAGACGCTGTTGCGCTACGACACTTTCCGGCGCCTCGCACACCGCGTCGCCAGCGCGGAGCCGGGCTGAGCGATGGCGCAACGTTACGACCTGATCGTCGTTGGAACCGGCTTTGCCGCGACGTTCTTCCTGCTGCGCTACCTGGAGCGCGCGCCCGCGGGCGTACGCGTGCTGGTACTGGAGCGCGGCGGCAGCGACGACAAGGCCTGGCAGCTGGCGCACCGCCGCACCTCCAGCATCGCCCCGGAGCAGGTGTTCACGAACCTGACGCCGCGCAAACCCTGGTATACCAGCCCCGGCTTTGGCGGCAATTCCAAGTGCTGGCTCGGCGGCACCACCCGCATGATGCCAGGCGATTTCCAGCTGCAGTCGCGCTACGGAGTCGGCCAGGACTGGCCGCTGAGCTATGACGAGCTGGAACAGCACTACTGTACCGTCGAGCAGTTGATGCTGGTATCCGGCCCCGCCGACAGTCCGATGCCGCGCTCGTGTCCGTTTCCACTGCCGCCGCACCGCTTCTCGGATCCGGACAGCCTGCTGAAACAGCACTTTCCGGACGCCTGGTTCAACGTCGCGACCGCGCGCGCCAGCATCGCCACCGGCAAGCGCGGCGTGTGTTGCGCCAGTGGCACGTGTGAGCTGTGTCCGGTGGATGCCAAGTTCACGATCCAGAATGGCCTCGCCCATGTCTACGCGGATCCGCGGGTGACGCTGCAACTGCATTCGGCCGTGGACACGGTCGACACCGCCGCCGGCGTGGCACGCGGCGTCAGCTACACCCGCGGCGGCGTCAGCGACAGCGCCCAGGCCGAGCTGGTGGTGCTGGCGGCCAGCGCGCTGTTCAATCCGCACATCCTGCTGCGCTCAGGTGTCGGCCACGCGCTGCTCGGGAAGCGACTGAGCGAGCAGCTGCCGATCGACGTGACCTTAGACCTGGCGGGCGTCAAGGGCTACAACGGCAGCACCATCCTGACCGGGCTGGGCTACATGTTCTACGAAGGCGAGCACCGCCGCGAGCATGCGGCGTGCATGATTGAATCCTGGAATTCGCCGTTCCCCGACAAACCAGGTGCGCTGCGCTCGGAATCAGGCCGCTGGAACGAACGCCTGATCGTGCGCTTCCTGTTCGACGACCTGCCGCGCGACGACAACACGGTCGGCGTCAGCGCCAGCGACCCGCGCCTCGCCACTACCCGCTTCGTCGACTACTCCGACTACGCCAAGCGCGGCGCCGCCCAGGTACCGCGCATGATCGACAAGCTGGCCGCTGCACTGCCGATCGAACGCGTCGCCTACACGGAACTGGGTGAAACCGCAGCCCATATCCAGGGCACCGTGGTGATGGGCAACGATCCGGCCAGCAGCATCGTCGACCGATACCTGGTGCACCACCAGTATCGCAACCTGCTGGTACTGGGCGCCGGCGCCTTCCCGACCGCCAGCCCCGCCTATCCGACGCTGACGGTATCTGCGCTGTCGCTGTGGGCGGCCGACCACCTGTTCGGCGCGCCAGCCTGATCGCTGACAGCGCGTCGCCCACGGCGCGTCTCCCACTGCACGTCTCCCACGGCGCGTCGCTCAGTGCGCGTGCACGCGCTCGCGCAGCAGGCCCACGACCTGTTCTGCGATGGCCAGCGATGCCGTCAGGCCGGGCGACTCGATACCGTACAGCGCCACGTACGGGCAATCATCGTGCTGTGACGGACCGCGGATACAGAAATCGGCGGCCGGCTGGCCGGCGTCGCTGAGCTTCGGCCTGATGCCGGTATAGGCCGGCTGCAGGCGGGATTCGTCCAGTTGCGGGTAGTACAGGCGAATCGCCCGGGCGAAGTCCGAGCGGCGCGACTCGTCGAAGCCATAGTCGATCTTGCCGATCCACTGCACGTCCGGCCCAAAACGGGCGCTGCCGTGCAGATCCAGCGTGACGTGGGTGCCCAGCCCGGCCGAATTAGCGACCGGATACACCAGGTGGCGGAATGGCGAGCGTCCGGAGAGCGAGAAATAGTAGCCCTTGGCGAGAAAGCGCGCCGGAATCGCGGCCGCCGGCACGCCGGCGATGGTGCGCGACACCGCCTGCGCAGACAGGCCGGCGCAGTTGATGACGCTGGTGGCGCGCACGGCCATCGGCGCCGCGCCGCCGACCTCGAGCAGCACGTCGCGCTCATGCAGTCGTCCGCCGGTAACAGGACTGTTGAGAGCCAGCACCCCGCCGTGGGCTTCCAGCTCCGCCTGGTACGCGAGCATCAGCCCGTGCGAGTCGACGATACCGGTGGACGGAGACAGCAGCGCGGCGACGCACCGCACCTCCGGCTCCAGCTGCGCGGCTTCCTGCAGCGTCAGCCGGCGCAGGTCGCTCACGCCGTTGGCGCGCGCCTGGGCTTCATACTTCGCCAACTGGGCGACCTCGTGCATCGAAGTCGCGACGATCAGCTTGCCGACGCGCCGGTGCTCGACCGCGTTGCTGGCGCAGTACCGGTACAGCAG
>Ga0302157_10007404_pt1 | contig 11053 bp, 11 predicted proteins | sample I_Bog_N3_3_FD_193502 | JGI IMG/M metagenome (GOLD analysis project Ga0302157, IMG submission 193502) | Peat permafrost microbial communities from Stordalen Mire near Abisko, Sweden - I_Bog_N3_3 | ecosystem: Environmental > Terrestrial > Soil > Wetlands > Peat | place: Sweden: Abisko, Stordalen...
CCCAAACTTCCCACGCAAAACCCATCTGTCTCGGCTACGCCGTTGGGTTCTCAACCTTGTCCGTGGCCGGGCTGCGTCCGAGCGCGCGGGTTCGGCGGCTCTGGACGGCCTGCTCGCCTTCGATGCGCAGTTGATGAGCCAGCTCGGTCGGGCCGTCGGGCTGTCGGAGAAGTCAGCGCTCGACGTCATCATCCGCACGGGCGCCCTACACAAATTGTCTGGGAGTCTTGTGCGCTATCTCGGCGAAGCGCACGTGCAAAGCGAAGCGATGCAGCAGGGCATCGAGAGAAACAGCTTGGTCATCCGCGAACTCGCTGCCTTCGTGCAGACGCTGCCCCAGCAGATCGCCCAGGAACGCGAGCAGCTCAAGGCGCTGCTTTCCGAGGTCAAGGGCCTGACGGAGATGACGGACACGATCCGTGGCATCGCCCGCCAGACCGAGATTCTGGCGATCAACGCCGCCATCGAAGCGGCGCGCGCCGGCGAAGCTGGTCGCGGGTTTGCCGTGCTTGCAGGCGAAGTGCGCCGGCTGGCGACTCAGGCGAATGCCTCAGCGGAGAAAGTTAGCCACGATATTGGATCGCTCGTGAAGACGGTCGAGTCTGGGTACAGCGTCGAATTCGACGCGCGCACGCACCACAACGAGGCTGAGGCGGCGAGGTTGGGCGGCCTGACGCTTAAGCTGGACGAAGGCTACGTCGACATGCGGCAGTTCTACGAGATGTTGATGACGGCGGTGACCGGCCACAACACCGAACTGGACCGCGGCCTGGGCCTCCTACTCGACACGGCGCAGAACCAGGATGTGGTCAAACAGATCGTCGACCGCGTGCAACCGGCCATGGACTCTCGCAACGCCGTATTGGCCGATCTCATCGCGCGCCTGCGCGCTGGAGAGGACGAGACGCTGGAGATCGACCGACGCGCAGGCGCTTTGGCCCAGGACTACCTCGAACAGGAGGCCCTGCATCGGGACCCCGAAGCGGCCGCCGACGCGGCGCCGGGCGCGCCGTCCCAACGAATCGAACTCTTCTGAACCTGGACGGATCCAATGGCCCACATTCTCCTCGTCGACGACGACGAAATTCTGCGCGACACCTTGCTCCAGATGCTGGAACTCGACGGTCATACTGTCAGCAATGCAGCCAGTGCCGAGGAGGGACTAACGAAATTCGGCGGCGGCGCGGCAATCGATCTCGTCATCACCGACATCCTGATGCCCGGCATGGACGGTGCCCGGCTCATCGTGGAACTGCGCCGACGTCGACCGCAGATGCCAATCGTTGCCATCTCCGGTGGGCGACGAGTGCTATCGGCCGAATTCAGCCTGCAGTCGGCGTCCCTGGCGGGTGCCACGTGCCAACTCGCCAAGCCGTTTTCACGACATGAGCTGCAGTCCGCGCTGCGACATGCGCTGCCTGGCAAGGCCCCTGCGTTGTGATCGAGCCGCTCGTGCTGGACGGCAACCTCCGATCGCTCGAGTCCCAACTGCTGGCCAGCGAGGCGGAACGCCTCAGGCTGGAAGATGCCCTGAGCGACATCCTGGATGCCATGTCGCCCCATATTGCATTGCTAGACGAGCACGGTGTCATCCGGTCGGTCAACGCGTCATGGAAGCATTTTGCTATTGCGAACGGGCTGCAGTCGCAGGACTTCGGCGTCGGACAGAGCTATCCCGGCCTGTGCGACAGTGTCGCCGATCATTGCGCCGACGACGTACGCAAGGTCGCTGCGGGTATACGAGCGGTGCTCGATGGGCAAAGCATCGAGGCCTCGTTTGAGTATCCCTGCCATTCGCCCACGCAGGAGCGTTGGTACAGGATGTCGGCGACACCGCTGCGCGCGCACGATCGGGCCGGCTCGGCGCGCGGCGCCATTGTGATGCACCTCGACATCAGCGAACGGAAGAGAGGCGAGATGGCAGCGCTCATCGAGCACACCGATGCGTTCGTGCTTGTGTTCGATGCCCGCGGCCGGATAGAAACGGTCAACCCCGCGTTCACGCGTGCAACAGGCTGGACTGCGCTGGAAGCGGCCTCTTGTACCGCGGCTGTCTGGCAGTTGCCGCTACCAATGACGGTTGCGGAAGTCATCCGCGCCGAACAGTCCTGCCGGGATGGCAGCCACTTTCTGGCTGAATGGTCCGTCACGCCCATTGTGGGGCGTGATGGCGAGGTGCTCAGTCATCTCTGCATCGGTCGCGACATTGCACGACAGCAACTGATCGAGAAAGGCCTACGCGAGAATGACAAGCTGCGCGCCGTAGCCACCCTGGCGGGCGGGATCGCTCACGACTTCAACAATCTGCTCGCGTCAATCCTGGGCTTGACGGAGCTGTGCGAAATGGAGGCCGTCGACGGCTCTCGGCAAGCGCTCAACCTGACCAAAATCGGTCAAGCCGGCGCCCGGGCTGCGACGCTCGTTCGGCAGATGCTCGATTTCTCGCGCCAGACCCCGATGGCGAAGTCGACGATGGAGTTCGCTACGTTGCTCGGACATTCCGAGGGCTTGCTTCGCGCCGTGGTTCCAGCGGGCATTCCGCTGACCCTGGAGGTCATCGAAGACGGGCTCATCGATGTCGATCCAGTTCAAATGGAGCAGGTGCTGCTGAACCTCGTTCGCAATGCCGCCCACGCGATGCAGGGACGCGACGGATCCATCCGCGTCGTTGTCGATCTTGCCGCTCCAAAGACCAGTCCTTCGGAAACCAACGTGCCGCAATACGCGCGCCTGGAGGTCATCGACGCAGGGGTCGGAATTCCGCCGCACTTGCTTGACAAGGTTCTTGAGCCGTTCTTCACCACCAAAGCGGTCGGCGAGGGGACGGGGCTTGGACTGGCTGCGGTGCATGGCATCGTTTCCAACCATGGGGGATTGCTTGAAATTGGCAGTGAACTGCAGGTTGGAACGACCGTCAGCGTGTACCTTCCGCTGCAGACGAAAGGCACCTCTTGTGTTCAGCCCTGAGAGCACCCTCTCTCGGGTGATCGCCTTGATTTCGCGAAGGTGTCCCAGCGCGCTGGCCGATCTGAAGTACCGAGGATGTCAGGAACTCCCTGGCGTGCATTTTCCCCACATCGGGGAATCGGTCATGGATGGGGCTAATGATGCTCAATGACGGGTCGAAGATATGACGTTGCACCGGTCACTCGGCCCTTGGGCACGGCTGGACGACGACGAAAACGTCAGCTGGCGTCCGGTACCCGGCTCGACCCCCTCTGATCCAGAAACGAGCCCATGAACCCCGATCTCACCTACCTTGTCGTGGATGACTTTTCGACGATGCGCAGGATCGTCGGCGGCCTGTTGCGCCAGTGTGGTGCGACACGGATCCTGGAGGCTGAAGACGGAGTCCAGGCTCTTCGCATCATCGAGAGCAAACCCGTTGACTTTGTCATCTCCGACTGGAACATGCCCAACATGACGGGCCTGGATCTTCTGAAGACTTTGCGGGCGCATCCTAAGTTTTCCCGCATGCCTCTGCTGCTGATCACCGCAGAGGGCAAGAAGGAGAACATCGTCGAGGCCGCGCAGGCGGGCGCCGACGGGTACATCGTCAAGCCCTTCACGCAAGACATTCTTCAGGAAAAGCTGGCCCGCATTCTCTCGAAGCACTCCCTGCTATCAGCCTGAGCGCACTGGAACGAACATGACCGAAATCTCTGCACCTGTCCGACCCGACGCGTTCAACCAGCTCGGTACCATCGCACGTGACCTCCTGGAGTCCCTGCGCGAGTTGGGCTTCGACCGTTCGCTGGGCGAAGTCGCAGCCGAGATCCCGGACGCTCGCGATCGACTTTCGTACGTGGGCAAGCTCACCGAGGATGCAGCCCACAAGGTACTCGCGACCGTCGAGCGAGGCCTTCCCGAATGCAATCAAGTAGCCGAGCGGGGGCGCGAACTGGCCCAAACGATCCGGCGGCGGGCGCAGGGTGAACTGAGCCCGATGATTTGCAAGGCCATGATGAAGCAGTGCGCCGACTACGCCGAGCGCGCTGCCGGGTTCGCGCAACAGCAGAACGACCTGCTCACCGAAATCATGATGACGCAGAGCTTCCAGGATCTGTCTGGCCAGGTCATCAAGAAGGTCGTGGACATCATCACGCGAACGGAGGGCCAGTTGCTTAGTCTGCTTGTCGACTCGGCGCCTGCCATTGCCGGCGCCAAAACCCAACGCGACGAACTTCAAGGCCCTCAAGTGCCCGACAAGGCGCTCAAGCAGGACGATGTCGACGACCTGCTGGCCAGCCTGGGATTCTGAGCGCGCAAGCGATACGCTGTGTCGTCCGCACCGTTGGGTGAGCCGCCTCAAAGCGGACGACTGTAACCGTCAGCACTTGGCCGCTTGCTGCCTCAGCGATGCAGGACAACCCCGCGCTTCGCCGTCACCAACACTGGAAATGCTACGCGCAAACTCGGCGGTGTGCCCGCGTCAATCCGCGCTGGGATGCATCGCCGTCGAAACGCAGCGCACCCGCAAGGCCTCCGGCGAACCGGCCGCGGCCAGCGCCACCCGGCAGCGCCGATAACGCTCGATGCGCGCGTCCACCAGCGAGGCCGCCTCGGACGGCGTGGCCTGCAACAGGCGCTGCGCGAAGTCCTGGTCGCCCGCTTCGAAGTGCTGGTAGTCGATGGGGGAGTTCCAGTCGCCGCCCCACACAAGGAAGCCGTGCTCTGCGAACACTTCGACCACGTCCTCGGCGAGACCCGACCGCGGCGGCTTGCCCGGGCGCGGCTCGCGCCGATTGACGAAGGCCCGGCCAGAGGCGGCCGGGCTGACGCGCAAGGTCCGGCCGTCGTCGGCGACCTCGATAAACGGGTTCTCGACCGGGTTGAGGTCGATCGCCAGGCCGAAAGCGTGCAGCGACCACTGGCTGCTGCCGGCGACGAGCCGCGCGTTGAAGCCCGAGGTGTTGTCGTCGTCCATCGACGCATCGTCGTCGCCCAGGTACGCCTGCATCGGGCCCGCTCGCCGCAGCGGGAAGTGCCGGGCGTGCAGTTCGTCGAACAGGGCTTGCACGGGGCCTGCCACGGCGTCCATCACCACCACGCTCCCGAGGCGGGTCTCGCCCGTGAAGTCGATGAAGCGGAACGAGACCTCCCGCAGGCGATCGCACTGCACAGGACTGGCGTCCACCAGCACGTGGCCGTCCTTCATCGCCTGGCATGTGGCCGGCAGGATCGCAGTGACGTCCGCCCGCGCGGCGTCAACGCTGGCCAGCGCGCCGCACAGGGCCAAGGCGAGTGCGGCGCACTGTCGGCGCAGCGGCCGCGAAGCAGTCCGCGGAGTGTCACGACCGCTTCGGGGCATAGCGGTTCGCCGTTCTCGCACTGTCGAGGGGACCCGGCAAGCACCTCGGAGTGCCGACTGGGGGCCTAGCGTGAAGCATGGCATTGGTATTGACTTGGACGGCAAGGCTACCTCGAAGCTGACTCTCGCCAATGACGGCAACTGGCCGATTAGAGCCCTCAGACGCCTCCGCCGAACATCATGAAGACGGCCAGAAGCGCGAGAAAACTGATGACCACTCCGACGCGCCTCGCCTGGCTCGGCAACCTCTTAGCGAAGCCCAGGATCGCGGCGCTTCCGACCAAGCCTATCAGCGGAGCGAAAACGTAGAGTCGAAGCTGACCATCGTTTGGGAAGCCTGCGACGTGTTGTTCGTGAATCCCTTGTATCCCTGAGATGCCTGCCAGGGACATGAGCAGCCAGAGCCCAGTAGAAATGGCTGCGGCGATCCGAACAGTTGGCCAAGCCTTCACGGGCGCCGCTTCACTTGATCCTTGAGTCGTGCTCTTCATCTCGTGCGGCTGTAGCGCTGAATTGCAAGCCAGATCGCGCGGCAAATGATCGCACTGGTCGCCTTCGCCCGCCCTGATCAGGCGAATCTGAACGACCCGGTCCCGCCCCTTGTAGCGGATGCAGCCAACGTCCTGAACTGTGAATGCGCCAACCATTTCCCGCATCTCGTTTTCCGATGACGGCTGCCTTCTTACGTAGCAGTGGCCGTCGGGGGCATAGGCGAACAGTTCCGGTGCCTCGGTCGTCGGCATGCCGCAGGCTGTGCAGCACCCGTCCTCAACGTAGAAGTCACCTGGCACGTTCTCCGGGAACGGCATTCGTTCAGACACGCGGTGCTCTCTTCCCAAAATGGATTACCCAAAGGCTGACCGTCGCGAACGACAGCATCTGGCCGATCAGAGCCCTTGGATCGGGCATCGTACACAGCGTGAGCGACCAGGATCGAACTACTGAGAGGACGCCCAATCTTCGTAGCGCTTCAGCCAATGCGCCTGTGGTACGAAAGTCTCCTCATGCTGATCGTCGAAGGCGATCCAGCCCCCGCATTTTTCACTCAGCTGGGTCAACCGATCGCACTGGGCCGAGCTGAGCTGCAGACGACCAACCTTGTAGGCTGGCGACTGGACTGCTTTCCAGAGGTCGTATTCCAGGCCGTAGATCCAGCCAGCAGACCAGGCTTGTTCAGACAGGCTCGACATGAGGTCATGCAGTTCGCGCTGCGGGGCTGTGAGGTCGTTGATCATCCGGCTCGTTTTCTACCATGTACCGCTGCCAGCCTTCCCGATAGCGGTCGGTCGCGAAGGGCCGGTACTGGCCGACATGCGTCCTCGCCGTCGGGGGCCGTGTACTCGAAGCTCATTCGCGCATCCTCGAAAGGAGTCAGGGCGGCGGCGGGTTCAGGCGCGTATCCAGGCTGAAGCGATCCTGCGACACCAAGTTGTACTTGCCCTTGGCGCGGTCGGGCCTGAAGACGATGTTCCAACTGGATTTCGAGACAACGCTCGGGAAGAGAACGAAGTCGTGTTGATCCAGCAGCGCTGCACCCCATATTTGCTGTCCAGCGCTCGGCGGCCCATTGTGAAGCCAGTTCGCATTCGGAACGTCAGCGGGCTGCACGATGTGCACGTTAATGACGTCCGTCACCTGCATGCAGGTCAGGATGAACGGCATCGTGTCGAGGGCGTTGAAGCCCATGTGCACGGCGAGCTCAAGGATGGTCGTGGCCGGATCGAGCGCGCAATAGACAGCCTTGACGCCCTTCGGATTCCAGCGACCGCCTGTGCGCTCGGCGCCGATGCCGCTGTCCCAGGTCGGCGCGTGACGAGCTTGATCCATGCGCCATGCGCCCACGACGGGGGCACCCACTGCCAGGAGCGTTGGCAGTGGCGTCATCGGCGCGCTCAGGAGTACACCCCGTGCTCCAGGCGATCCAGGTAATCGCTCACCACACCGGCGCCTTGCAGGGTCTGGAGCAGGTCGATCGGACGACTGCCATTCAGGGCAACCGCCGGCGCAGACAGCCACCGCTGCGCGGCTTCCTTGCCGCCGAAGACTTCGCTGGCCTTCGCCAGCGTCTCTGCCAACTGCCAGGTCTTGCTAGCCAGGTCGGTGGGCATGGCCTTGTCAGGCGTCTCGGCTTGGCGCCGCAACGTGCGCGTGCTGACGCCGAGAACCTTCGCGACGTCTTCCTCGTCGACCGTGCCGATGTTGTGCTCCAGGAAGAACAGCAGAGAGCCGAAGGCGACGCCCTTCAGGATCGCGGTGTGAACGTCGTTGTCGCTGTGCAGGTGCTGCGACCAGAACCGGCGGCCGCCCAGCAGCGAGAAGGTCTCCGAATAGATGCCCCTGGCCGCGCGCGCCGCGGCGGCTTCAGCCACCGCGGCCTTGCCAGACTGTACCGCCGCCGCGACCTCTCGCCGAGCGTTGGCCCGCGTCGAACCGGCTTGGGTCAGTACCACGGCGAATTCGGGCGTGGACGTGGCGGGGCGTGCTGTGGAAGCAGTTTTCATGACGACCTCGTTTGTTGTGACAAGTGTCCAAGAAAGTCGGACACTTGTCAACTCGACGGCCCGATCCAGTTGTCGGCTGCGCGCGATTGCTTCCTAGGAAGTCTGGGCCGATGCGAACCGTCACAAGGCCGCATCAGGCTCCTCCTAAGCGGACCTCTGTAACAGTCCGGTATTGGCCGAGGGCCGGCGCAGCACGCCAGGACAGCGTTCTGCATGGCAGCCGTTCCAGCCATTCTCGCTCGACCGTTGGCTGACGCGCCGGGCTCTTCTCGCAGACCGCTTCGATCTTGCCCGCGCGAGGAACAGCCGGGCAGCTCACCGCCGCCACAGAGTCAGTTTTCGCTTTTTAAAGTTCGCGCCCGGCGGGTCGAAAACGAACCATGAGTAAAGCGCCTGCGACGAGTGGATTCGAGGGGGCGGACGTTCGCCAACGCCGCTTCGCGTTTGGTGTCGTCGCCGCCCTGCTCCTGTTCGGGGCGATCGCGACACCGTTCGCCAAGGATGCCCTGTTCCCCTTGCCCGGATACATGCTTGCCTTCGGGACGACGATGATCGTCACCAACCTGATCCTTGCAAGCCTCCTGCTCAGCCGGGGCAAGGCGGAGGACGATGGGGCGACAGCCTTGCTGGGCGCGACCTACCTTTTCGTTGGCCTGATTTTCCTTCCCATGACCGCCGCATTTCCGGGCGCACTGGTTCCGGGGGCTCTGATCGGGACGACCTTCAGCGCCGTCTGGATCTGGACGATTTGGCATGCAGGCTTCGGACTGGGCATCGTCGCGTATTCAACGTGCAACCCGTCCACGCTGCCCGCCTCTCCCAGGGCCGCCTTTTGGACAGTCACCGCGGCCGTTTCCGGGGTGGCGATCTGCGCGACGAGCGGCGTCGAGCTGCTGCCTCGGGTATTTGGAGACCCGATGAAGGGCATGTTCACCGGGACAGGTGAGACGATTGCCTGGACACTGCTGGCGATCGACGGTTTGGCGGTGGTCGCTACCGCCCGGCGTGCCCGCGAAAGTTCCGAGCGGCTCTGGCTAGTGGTGGCAATGACGGCCGCGTGCGTCGACATTTGGCTGACATTCAAGAGCGGCGCCCGTTTCAGCGTAGGTTGGTATCTGGGCAAAGTCGGGAGCCTAGCGACGACGATGGTGGTGCTGGTGGCCCTCGTCAACAACGTATCTTCCGTCTACCGCAAGGTCCGAGCCGCCAATGAAGCGCTGGCCAACCTCGCAAAGGTAGACGGTCTCACTGGCGTCGCAAATCGACGCGGTTTCGACGAGGCACTCGAGTCCGAATCGCGCCGAGCGGCACGCGTTGCTCAGCCGCTCGCATTGCTCATGGTGGACGTGGACCATTTCAAGCTCTACAACGATCGCTACGGCCACCAGCAAGGCGACGAGTGTCTGAAGGCTGTCGCTGCCATCTTGGCCACGGGCGCGAAACGGCCTGGCGACTGCGTGTCTCGCTATGGCGGCGAGGAATTCGCCGTGTTGCTGCCGGCTACCGACCAGCGTGGCGCGCTTCTCGTGGCGGATCGCGTGCTGGCGGCCATATCCCGCCTGGCGATCGAGCACAGCAACGCTCCAAGCGGGGTCGTGTCGGTGAGCGTCGGCGTCGCCTGTGGCGACGGGAACGACCCCGCCGGCCTGGTGCGCTCCGCCGACGATGCGCTCTACGCTGCAAAGCGTGGCGGCCGCGCCTGCGCCAGAGCCGCGGAAGTTTGGCTGCCTTCGGAGTCGTTCGCGCCGCCTGAGAACAGTTCGGAAGAGGCAGCCTTGGCCTGACGGCCTTGGAGGAGCTTGACCCGCTTCGCCAAGAACCACAGCCTATCTCTAGCCAACCCGATAGCCGTCTGTCGCGACCGACGGCTCGTGGCCGGACCCAGACAGCCAACCCGGACTCGAGGAAGCCATCATGGCCCGGAATGCCAGCCGAATATGGTGCCCGTCCAGATTCCAATGGTCGGAGCGGGCCGCCGTGGCTTTCATCTTCTCGCTCGTTGCCCCAAGTTCAGGAGGTGCCGTCGCAGACAATGAATTCCCCGGCAACACGGCATCGGAGTCGTTCCCAAGTGCGCCGGCTGCCATGCCCGAGCCATCCGGCCGCCTCCTCGTGGCCGGGACAGGGACCATCCCGCGGCGCGTACGGCGCCTGTGCGCCTATTCGATGGACGACAGCCGGTCGAGGATGTCCATCGTCACGTTGAGCAGTTCGGCATCGCTCGCGCGTGCGTCTCCGAGTCGTTCGTACTGTTCGGCCGACACGAGGCCGCGATACATGGTCGATCGCTGCGCCCGCAGCTCTTCCCAGACCTGCCTGGCGGCGTGGCCGGAGGCCCCGATCGGCACGATGGGCTTGCCCAGGCGCGCGGCGATCCGGTACTCCTGCATGACGCCGCGGGAGATGGCCGCGCGGCGGCTGGTGCCGGAAATGATGACCACGATGCCGGCCTTGGCGATCATGTCTTCCCGATAGCCTTCCAGGAATCGCTCGGCTTCCGGGGTGTCGCCTTCCGTCGCGCGCGAGCTCCGCGGAAATGGGCGCAGCATGAACTGGTGCTCGCCGCCCGACTTCCTTTGTTCGTGCAGCCGCAGCAGGGCTCCCTGGAAGACGGTATCCCCGACGTTGAGGCCCAGCCCGGTCACGAGTCTGAAACCGTGGTCCATCATCCGTTCGCCGAGCCCGAGGCAGAACTCGCGCAGTCGCTGCTCGTCGAAGTCCGCGGCGAACGACGATGCGCTGCCGGACACGAAGACGTTGCGCCGGCAGGACGCCACCTGGATAGCGCGCAGGACATCGGTGACCTCGTCGAACTGGCTGATCAGCAGCGCATGGATGTTGTAGCGCTCCAGTTCGCGCAACTGGAGTTCCTGTTTGTTGACGTCGTACTTCAGCGCCCGCTCGCGCTCGACGTCGGACAGCGTCCGATTCTCGCGAACCCGACGCAGGATCGCGAAATGTTCGCGCATGTTGCCCTCCGAGATGGCGTGCAGGTGTCCGAGCATGTAGTTGAGGTTTGGATCGGAAAAGCTGAAGCCGAGGAACAGCATCGTCTTCGACGCGAGGTCGGCCTCGAGGGTGGTCTGGAACAGCGCGTGCCGGCGGGTATAGCGCTCGTAGTCGGCCTTGCAGATGACCAATTCCTCCGGCCGCGCTATGTCTCCATGCATCTTGTAGAGCGCCGCATCGCGTCGCCGACTCCGATGGCCGATGTCCTCGTCGCGCGACTTGACCTCCAGCC
>Ga0302157_10007405_pt1 | contig 11051 bp, 12 predicted proteins | sample I_Bog_N3_3_FD_193502 | JGI IMG/M metagenome (GOLD analysis project Ga0302157, IMG submission 193502) | Peat permafrost microbial communities from Stordalen Mire near Abisko, Sweden - I_Bog_N3_3 | ecosystem: Environmental > Terrestrial > Soil > Wetlands > Peat | place: Sweden: Abisko, Stordalen...
GTGGCTGGCGCTCCACGAGGTCACCCACCGCTGTCAGTTCACCGCCATCCCGTGGATGCGCGACTACTTCGTCTCGCTGGTCGAGGAGGGGATCGGCTCGCTCGAGCCCGACCCGTCCCGGTTCGCCGAGGCCCTCCGGCGGATGACCGAGGAGATCAAGGCGGGACGCAACCCGTTGCGGGACAACGGCGCACTGGGCCTGGTGGCTACCCCCGAGCAGCTCGAGGGCCTGCACCGGATCCAGGCCCTGATGAGCCTGCTCGAAGGACACGGTGACGTGACCATGGACCGGGCCGGCGCGTCGGCCATCCCCAGTGCCGCCCGGTTCAGTGAGGTCTTGCGCCAACGCCGCAAGCAGACCCGGGGACCGGCCCGCCTGCTCCAGCAGTTGATCGGCCTCGAGTCCAAGCTCCGCCAGTACGAGGAGGGCGAGCGCTTCATCGCCGCCGTGGAGGACTCCGGTGGGCCCGAGCTGCTCGACCGGGCCTGGCGGGGACCGGAGTGGTTGCCGTCCCTGGTCGAGATCCGCAATCCCTCGGAATGGATCTCCCGTGTCGGGCCCACTCCTGCACTCTCGGGCTGACGGGGCGGCGTCGCTGACGGCGGATCCGGCCATCGTCGGGCTGCTCCGGCGGTGCCGGTTCCCCGAGCCGGCCACGCCCCTGGTCTGCGGCGTGTCCGGCGGTCCCGACTCACTGGCCCTCCTGGTCCTGGCCGTGGCGGCGGGATGCCAGGTCACCGCGGTCCACGTGGACCACGGCCTCCGGCCCGGCTCGGCCGCCGAGGCGGCCGTGGTGGCCGCCGCCGCCGCCCGGTTCGGGGCGGCCTTCCGCTCCGAGCGGGTGGAGGTCGGCGACGGTCCCAACCTCGAGGCGCGGGCGCGGGAGGCGCGCCTGGGCATCCTCGGCCCCGGGGCCGCCACCGGCCACACCGCCGACGACCAGGCCGAGACGGTGCTGGCCAACCTGTTGCGGGGCTCGGGGGTCCACGGCCTGGCCGCCATGCGCGCCGGCCCGGGCCACCCCCTGCTGGCCCTGCGGCGGGCCGAGACCGTGGCCCTGTGTGACCGCCTCGCCCTCGACCCGGTGCGCGATCCCTCCAACGACGATCCGCGGTTCGTGCGCAACCGGGTCCGCCACGAGCTGGTGCCCCTGTGCTCGGCCATTGCCGGCCGCGACATCGTGCCGGTGCTGGCCCGACAGGCGGCCCTGCTGGCCGGCGACGCCGACCTGCTCGACGGGCTGGCCGACCTGGTGGACCCCCGGGACGCCCGGAGCCTGGCCGCCGCCCCCGAGTCCGTGTCCCGTCGGAGCGTGCGGGCCTGGCTGACCGGCGACGGTCCCCACCCGCCGCCGCTCGATGCCGTCGATCGGGTTCTGGAGGTGGCCCGTGGGCGGCACCGGGCCACCGAGGTGCCGGGCGGCCACCGGGTCGTGCGCTCGGCGGGGCGCCTGTCCGTGGTCCGGGGCCCCTCACGGACGGGACCGCCGGCGGACCCGACGGAGGCCGGCGGGGCCGCCCCTCCCCCCGGTCCGGTACAGTCGGCGCGTGACCGTCGAGGCGGATGAGGTGGCCGTGGACGCCGAGCGTCTGGAGGACCGCCCCGAGGTCGGGCGGGTCGTCGTCTCCTCGGTGGAGCTGCAGGCCCGCATCGTGGAGCTCGGGCGCCGGATCTCGGAGGACTACGCCGACCGCCCCCCGTTGCTGGTCGGGGTGCTGAAGGGCGCCTTCATGTTCATGAGCGACCTGTCCCGCGCCATCTCCCTGCCGGTCGAGGTGGACTTCATGGCGGTCTCCTCCTACGGGAGCGCCACCAGGACGTCGGGGGTGGTGCGCATCGTCAAGGACCTCGACGTCGACCTGGTCGACCGCCACGTGCTGGTGGTGGAGGACATCGTGGACAGCGGGCTCACCCTCAACTACCTGCAGCGCTACCTCATGGCCCGCCGGCCGGCCAGCCTCGAGGTGTGCGCACTCCTGGTGAAGGACGGCCAGCAGCGCACCGAGCTCGACCTCCGCTACGTCGGTTTTCACATTCCGCCCGAGTTCGTGGTGGGATATGGGCTCGATGTCGACGAACGCCTGCGCAACCTCAACGCCATCCACGCCTACGACGGCCCGTCGTCCTAGTGCGCGGCCCTCGTGCCGTGCGCACCGGCGTGCGCAGATGACGTCTTGAGCGTCGACACCGAGCGGATCGAGCGCGCCGTCAGCGAGATCCTGGCCGCCATCGGCGAGGATCCGGAACGGGACGGGCTGGTCAAGACGCCCCACCGCGTGGCCAAGATGTACGAGGAGCTCTTCTCCGGCTTCCAGGAGAATCCCGCCGACCACCTCGAGGTGACCTTCGAGGCCAACCACGACGAGATGGTCATGGTCCGTGACATCCCCTTCGCCTCCCTGTGCGAGCACCACATGGTCCCCTTCATCGGCCGGGCCCACGTGGCCTACATCCCCGGCCAGGACGGTCGGATCACCGGCCTGTCCAAGCTGGCCCGCCTGGTCGACGGCTACGCCAAACGGCTGCAGGTCCAAGAGCGCATGACCACCGAGATCGCCGACGCCATCGAGGACGCCCTCGAGCCCCGGGGCGTCCTGGTGGTGGTGGAGGCGGAACACCTCTGCATGTCGATGCGCGGGGTGAAGAAGTCGGGCACCTCGACGGTCACCTCGGCGGTGCGCGGCCTCTTCCGCACCGACACGTCCACCCGTTTCGAGGCCATGCAGTTCGTTCGGGGACGCTGATCGGCCGAATCCCCTGGTGGGGGCGGTGCAGGGTCACCGAGAGCACGTTTTTTCGGCCACGGGCCCCTGCAGGCTGGTTTACGCTGTGGTCCTCATGCCCGTACCGACCAGCGAGGACCGCCCACTCGTGATGGGGATCCTCAACGTCACCCCCGACTCGTTCTCCGACGGTGGTGCCTGGTTCCGGACCGACCAGGCGGTCCGGCGGGGCCACGTGCTGATTGCCGAGGGCGCCGATGTGGTCGACGTGGGCGGCGAGTCGACCCGGCCGGGCGCCGAGCCGGTGACGGTGGACGAGGAACTGCGCCGGGTGATCCCGGTCATCGAGGCCCTGGCCGGACAGGTCCGGATCTCGGTCGACACCACCAAGGAGCCCGTGGCCGAGGCCGCCGTCGAGGCGGGGGCCACCCTGATCAACGACGTGTCGGCCTCCCTATGGGCGGTGGCGGCCCGGCGGCAGGTCGGCTGGGTGGCCATGCACCGTCAGGGCACCGCCGCCACCATGCAGCGCGACCCCACCTACGCCGACGTGGTCACCGAGGTGGCCGCCCTCCTGGTCGACCGGGCGGGGACGGCCCGCCGGGCCGGCGTGGGGGAGGTGTGGATCGACCCGGGCATCGGCTTCGGCAAGACGGCCGAACACAACCTCCAGCTGCTCGGTGCCCTCGACCGGCTGGTGGACACCGGATGGCCGGTCCTGGTCGGTACCAGCCGGAAGACCTTCCTCGGCACGGTGGCACCCGACGCCGAGGGCCGGGCCCTGCCGGTGGACCAGCGGCTCCCGGCCTCGTTGGCCACGGCCACCTGGGCCATGGACCAGGGCGTCGGCATGGTCCGGGTCCACGACGTGGCGGCCACGGTCCAGGCCGCCGTGCTGGTCGGCCGCCCGCCCGCCCGGCGCCAGGCAGTGAGTCCGGAACGATGACAGCACGACATGCGGAGGTAGCCACGTGAAAGGGAAGTGGGCTGCGGGGATACCCCCACGCAACTTCACCTGGGTGATCAAGGACCGGCTGGCCATGAGCGAGCGGCCCGGGGGGTTCGCCCCCAACCATCGGAAGGTGCGCCGCCAGGAGGAGATCATCTGGCTGCAGGTGCAGGGGTTCACACGGGTGGTGTCCCTGCTCCCGTCGTCCCACAACCTGCAGGCCTACGAGGAGAAGTCGCTGGCCAGCGTGCACTTCCCCCTTCCTCCCGCCGGTGACACCCGGGCCGTCCTGGCCGACATCTTCAACGAGCTGCACCAGTGCCTGGCCGCCGGGGAGCGGATCCTCGTCCACCAGGAGGAGCTGGGTGACCGGGTCAGCGGGGTGGTGGCCGGCTACCTGTTGTGGTCGGACCGGCTGCCCAGCGGGCCCCAGGCCATCACCGTGCTCGAGCACATGACCGGCCATCCCATGGGGCCGAGCGGCCGCGAGTTGGTGGCGTTCGCCTCCCAGGTGACGCCGGCCGCCGTCCCCCCCGTCGCCGCCGAAGACCTGCCCTCGAGCGGGTGACGGCACCGGCCGGGGCCCCCCTGGATGCCGAGGCGCCGACCGGAGCCACCGACGGGGACCTGATCCAACTCCGGGGCCTCCGGGTCCTCGGCGTCCACGGGGTCCTGCCCGAGGAGCAGGGTCGGGCCCAGCCCTTCGAGGTCGATCTGGACCTGGCCGTCGACCTGGCCCTGGCCTCGGCCAGTGACCGTCTGGCCGACACCGTCGACTACGGGTCGGTGGCCGACACGGCCGCCGGAATCGTGTCGGGTGCGACGTCCTACGCCCTCCTGGAGGCCCTGGCCGGCGCCATCGCCGAGGCCACCCTCGCCGCCGACCTGCGCATCCGGGCCGTGACCGTGGGCCTGCGGAAGCTCCAGCCACCCCTGGCCGTCGACATCTCGACCGTCGGGGTGCGGGTCACCCGGCGCCAGTGACCGACCCGTCCACCGCGCCGCCCACCGTCCGGGCGTTCCTCGGGCTCGGCTCCAACCTGGGCGACCGCTGGGCCCACCTGCGCCGGGCCGTCGACCAGCTCCGGGCGGGCAACCGCGCCCCGGTCACGGCAGTGTCCCGGGTATACGAGACCGACCCGGTCGGGGGTCCCGACGGCCAGGGGCCCTTCCTCAACCTGGTGGTGGAGCTGGCCGTGGCGCCCGGGGCCGATCCCTACGCGCTCCTCGAGGAGTGCCGGCGGCTGGAGGCGGCGGCCGGCCGGGTCCGCGCCGTGCGGTGGGGACCGCGCACCCTGGACGTCGACGTGCTGTGGATCGACGGGGTGTCGCTCGACGACCCGGAGCTCACGGTGCCCCACCCCCGCTGGAGCGAGCGCCGGTTCGTGGTGGTCCCCCTGGCCGAATTGGCCCCCGACCTGGTCGACGAGGCCGTCCTGCGTGACGCTGGTGGCCACGTGTCCCTCGTGGGTACACTGTGACCGGCAGCACCTTGATTCTCTGACGCGAACGGCACCCACTCCGGGGCCGGAACGTCGAAAGGGGTCTCGTGATCACATTCCGTATCGTCGGGTCCGGCCGTGCCGGCCGATCGTTGATGGCGGCACTCCAGGCCGTCGGGGGGTTCGAGTGCCGTGGGGTGCTCGGGCGGGGGCATGCCGTGGCCGGGGCGGCCGACGGCGTCGACCTGGTGGTCATCGCCACCCCGGACGACCAGGTGGCCCGGGTGGCCGCCCAGCTCCTCCCGGTGGAGACCACCGTCGTGCTCCACCTGTCCGGGTCGCTCGGCCTCGACGTGCTGGCCCCCCACCGGCGCCGCGGCTCGGTCCACCCCCTGGTGCCGCTGCCCACCCCCGAGGTCGGTGCCGGCCGCCTGCGGTCGGGGATCTCCTTCGCCGTGGCCGGCGACCCCATGGCCGGCCGCCTGGTCCGGGCCCTGGGCGGCCGGGCCCTGGCCGTCGACGACGAGCTGCGCACCTCCTACCACGCCGCCGCCTCGATCGCCGCCAACCACCTGGTCGCCCTGATCGGTCAGGTCGAGCGGGTGGCCGCCTCGGCCGGGTTGCCCCTGGATGCCTTCGCCGGGCTCATGCGGGCCGCCACCGACGACGCGCTCTCGCTGGGCCCACGGGCCGCGCTGACCGGCCCGGCCGCCCGGGGGGACTGGGAGACCGTCGAACGGCATCGCCGGGCCCTGTCCGCCATGGCCGGGCACCGGACCGAGATCGCCGCCTACGACGCGCTGGTGGGTCTGGCCCGCCGGCTGTCCCTGGACACCGCCGAGGCCGCGCCGGACGAGGCCCACGACGGCTGCAGCCAGGGTGTGCTGGGGGAGGGCCTGCTCGGGGGGAGCGTGCCCGGGAACCGAGCGCCCGCCGCTCCGATGTCCGCAGGACCCGGCCCGGTGGTCGATGACGACGTCCCTGCCGAGGGTGCCCCCGTGGAGCAGGTGGCATGACCACCACCCTCGGCCAGTCCCCGCTGACAGAGGAGCGCCGGCCCGACCACCGGACCGACCCGGCCCGACCTCGGGTGGCGCCGGCTGCGGTCGGCGGCGTCGAGGTCCACGACACCGTGGCCGGCTACAGCGCCGCCCTGGACCGCATCCGCCGTTCCGGCCTCAGTATCGGCGTCGTGCCCACCATGGGCGCCCTCCACGACGGGCACGCCTCACTGATCCGCCGGGCCGCGCAGGAGTGCGACGTGGTGGCGGTGTCGATCTTCGTGAATCCGACCCAGTTCGGCGACCCCGCGGACCTGGCCAACTACCCGCGCACCTGGCAGTCCGACCTGGCCGCGGTGGGCCACGCCGGCGGCCGTCTGGTCTTCGCCCCCTCGGTGGCCGAGATGTACCCCGACCCCCCCGGTGACGACCTCGCTGCCCCGGTGTCCGTTCCCGAGCTGAGCGGCCGCTGGGAGGGCGCCTCCCGGCCCGGCCACTTCGACGGTGTGGCCACCATCGTCGTCAAGCTGCTGGCCGCCGCCGGTCCGTGCCGGGCCTACTTCGGCGAGAAGGACTTCCAGCAGCTGGCCGTGGTCCGCCGGGTCGTCCGCGACCACTCGTTGCCCGCCGAGATCGTCGGGTGCCGGACCGTGCGCGACGACGACGGCCTGGCCCTGTCCAGCCGGAACGTGCGGCTCTCCCCCGATCAGCGACGAGCGGCGCTGGCCCTGTCCCGGGCCCTGCGGACCGGTGCCACCCTGGTGGCCGCCGGCGAGGCCCGCGGCCCGGTCGTGGAGGCGGCCATGGCCCGGGTGGTGGCGGCGGAGCCGCTGGTCGACCTGGACTACGCCGCCGCCGTGGACGCGGACGACCTCGAGCCGGCGCCCCGCTGTGACGGCCGCCGCCCCGTCCGGCTGATCATCGCCGCCACCGTGGGCGGGGTGCGCCTCATCGACAACCTGGATCCGTTCGACCCGCCACGGGCACCCGGTCGGCCGGTCCGGGCCGAGCCGGCCGAGCTGTCCCTCAGGTGACCCGGCGCCCGACCGGGGCACCGGACGAGCTCGACGTCCTGGTGCTGGGGAGCGGCGTGGCCGGGCTGTCGGCCGCCGTCCGCCTGGCCGCACCGATGTCGCCGGCCGGCTCGACCACCTCCGCACCCGGGACGGGGCTGCGGGTGGGCGTGCTGACCAAGGCCGAGCTCTACCAGTCCGCCACCCGGTGGGCCCAGGGCGGGGTGGCCGCTGTGCTCGGTGGGGACGAGGACTCGACCGACCTGCACCTGGCCGACACGCTGGCCGCCGGCGCCGGCCTGTGCGACACCGATGCCGTCCGGGTGCTGGTGGACGAGGGTCCCACCCGGGTGAACGAGCTCATCGCCATGGGCGCCGTCTTCGACCGCCAGCCGGGTGGGGCCCTGGCCCTGGCCCGCGAGGGTGGCCACTCGACGGCCCGGGTGGTCCACGCCGGCGGGGCGGCTACCGGAGCGGAGGTGGAACGGGCCCTGGTCGACGCCACCTGGGACAGCGCCGCCGCCGTCCTCGAGGGGTGGTTCGCCCTCGACCTCATCGTCGAGGCCGGTCGGTGCGCGGGGGTGTGGGCGCTGAGCGCCGAGGGCCGTCTGGTCGAGGTCCGGGCCCGGGAGACGGTGCTGGCCACCGGGGGGGCCGGCCAGCTGTTCGCCGTCACCACCAACCCGGCCGAGGCCACCGCCGACGGACTGGCCATGGCCCTGCGGGCCTCGGTCCCGGTGGCCGACGTGGAGTTCATGCAGTTCCACCCGACCGCGCTCCACCATCCGGCCATGCCCCGCCCCCTGCTGTCCGAGGCCCTGCGCGGCCACGGGGCGCTGTTGCGGGACGCCACCGGCGAACGCTTCGTGGACGAGCTGGCCCCCCGGGACGTGGTCAGCCGGGCCATGGCCGCCCGCATGCGCAACCAGGGCGTCGACAGCCTCTGGCTCGACGCCACCGCGCTCGACTCGTTCGACGACCGGTTCCCGACCATTGCCACCTCGCTCCGCGCCATCGGCCTCGATCCCACCCAGGACTGGCTCCCCATCGCACCGGCCGCCCACTACCTGTCCGGCGGGGTGATCACCGACCTCTCCGGCGCCACCGCCCTCCCCGGCCTGTGGGCCGCCGGCGAGGTGGCCTGCACCGGCGTGCACGGTGCCAACCGGCTGGCGTCCAATTCGCTGCTCGAGGGCATGGTGTTCGGCGCCCGCCTGGCCGAGTCCATCCTCGACGGCGTGGACGGCCCCTCGCCCACCGGGGTGCTGGGTGCCTATCTGCGCGGCGGGACCGAGGACGCCCGGCCGGCTTCGGCGGCACCGGTGCCGGCCGCCGGCACCGGTGCCGGCCCCGATCTCGCCCCCGACGGCACCTGGGCCGGTCCTTGGCCCGAGGTGGCCGGGTCCGACGTGGCCAAGGTGCGCGAGCACCTCCAGCGGGTCATGACCGAAGGTGCCGGCGTGGTCCGCAGCGCCGAGTCCCTGGCCGACGCCACCCGGGCCGTCGGCGCCGTCGCCGACCTGGTGGGGGCGTCGGCGCCGACCGACCGGGCCCGGGGCGAGCTGGCCAACCTGGCCACTGCGGCGGCGAGCCTCCTGTCCTCGGCCACCGTCCGCTGCGAGACCCGTGGCGCCCACGCCCGCAGCGACTATCCCGACGCCGATCCGCGCTGGCGCCGTCGGATCGTCCACGTCGGCGACCGTGTCGCCCTGCTGCAGTGTGAGCCCCTCGACGGCGACCCTGCCGACGCCGCCCTTGCCGGTGGCGCCCCTGCCGGTGGCGACCCTGCCGGTGGAGCGGGCGCCGAGCCGTCCGTCCCCCGACGGTGAGCCTCCCGGCGGTGGGACCGGACCCGTCGGCACCCGATGCCGTGCTCGACCCGCCCCGGGCCGCCGTGGTCGACGCGGTGGGCCGGGCCCTGGCCGAGGACCTGCTGCCGCTCGGGGACCTGACGTCGGCACTGATCCCCGAGGCCGCCGAGGCGTCGATCGCCATCGTGAGCAGGCAGGAGGGGGTGATCGCCGGACGCGCCTGTGCGCTGGAGGCCTTCGCCCAGATCGATCCGGCCGTCCTCGTGGAGTGGTGCATCGTCGACGGCGGGCCGGTGGCGCCGGGGCAGGTGGTGGCCCGGGCGTCGGGTTCGCTGCGGTCCCTCCTGACGGCCGAGCGGACGGTACTGAACTTCCTCGGTCACCTGTCCGGGGTGGCGACCCTGACCCACCGCTTCGTCTCGGTGGTGCAGGCGGCCAACCCGGCCACCCGTGTCCTCGACACCCGCAAGACCACCCCGGGGCTGCGGGCCCTGGAGAAGGCCGCGGTCCGGGCCGGTGGTGGTCACAACCACCGGGGCAGTCTCTCGGAGGCGATCCTGGTCAAGGACAACCACCTCGCCGGCACGTCCATCACCGACGCTGTGGCCCGGGCCACGGACCGGTGGCCGGGCCGGATGGTCGAGGTGGAGTGCGACCGGGCCGACCAGGTGGCCGAGGCCGTGGCCGCCGGGGCCACCGTCGTGATGCTGGACAACATGGGCCCCGAGGAGGTGGCCAGGTGCGTGGCCCTGGTCCGGGCTTCGGGCCGCGGACCACTGGTGGAGGTCTCCGGGGGGGTGACGCTGGACTCGGTGGGCGCCCTGGCCGCCGCCGGCGTCGACCTGGTGTCGGTGGGTGCGCTGACCCATTCGGCCCCGGTCCTCGACCTCGGATTCGATCTGGCGCCGGATGCCGGCGCCGGGGTGAGGGGCTGATCCGCATGCTGCTGGCCATCGACGTCGGCAACACCGAGACGGTCGTCGGGCTGTTCTCCGACGAGCTGTCCGGTGGCACCAACGCCACCGGTCCCCGGGACGGCAACGAGCCCACCGGGCTGGCTCACCACTGGCGACTGTCGACGGTGGCCGAGCGCACCGCCGACGAGCACGCGCTGCTGCTGACCCAACTGCTCGACCTCGACGGCCTGGACATCGACGACGCCGTCTCGGGCATCGCGGTGACCTCGTCGGTCCCACTGGTCACGGCCAACCTCCGCCAGATGGTGGCCCGGTGGTTCGACGTACCGGCCGTGGTGCTCGAACCGGGTGTGAAGAGCGGGATGCCCATCCTCTACGACAATCCGAAGGAGGTGGGGGCCGACCGGATCGCCAATGCCGTCGGCGCCCATGACCTGTTCGGCGGGCCGTGCGTGGTGGTCGACCTCGGCACCGCCACCACCTTCGACGCCATCTCGGCGGTGGGTGAGTATCTGGGGGGTGCCATCACCCCGGGGATCGCCATCAGCCTCGATGCCCTGTTCGCCAACGCCGCCGCCCTGCGCCGGGTCGAGCTGGTGGAGCCGCGGAGCGTGATCGGCAAGTCGACGGTCGAGTCCATCCAGTCGGGCGCCCTCTACGGCTTCGCCGGCCAGGTCGACGGCCTGTGCCGCCGGTTCGCCGCCGTGCTGGGGGAGTGCACCGTGGTGGCCACCGGCGGTCTGGCCGAACTCATCTCGCCCTACTCCGACGAGATCGAGTACGTCGAGCCCTGGCTGACCCTGCACGGCCTGCGGATCATCTTCGACCGCAACATGCCCTCGGCCCGGGCCGCACCGGGGGCCTGAACCGGCCCGGCGCCGGCGCTGTCGGCCGGGTGCCGTGTGCCGGGTGCCGTGTGCCGGGGGTCAGACCGGGGCCTCCAGGGCCAGCCGGGGTCGCCGTGGCGCCGGCTGGTGGTCCCACAGATCGGCGACCAGGTCGTCGCGGACCGGCCGGAAGGCCGGATCGTCCCAGCGGTTCACCCGCTGGAGCGGGTCCTCGTCGAGGTCGTAGAGCTCGCCCTCGGTCCCGTCGTGCGACGTGCCGGGCTGGTAGGTGGTGCAGACCCAGTGGTCCCGCATGATGGTGCGCAGGTGGACGTCGGTGCCGAACAACTCGCTGTCCCACTCGGTC
>Ga0302157_10007406_pt1 | contig 11051 bp, 6 predicted proteins | sample I_Bog_N3_3_FD_193502 | JGI IMG/M metagenome (GOLD analysis project Ga0302157, IMG submission 193502) | Peat permafrost microbial communities from Stordalen Mire near Abisko, Sweden - I_Bog_N3_3 | ecosystem: Environmental > Terrestrial > Soil > Wetlands > Peat | place: Sweden: Abisko, Stordalen...
TCGATCAGCCGAGGCATGTTTTCCGGGCCGCCGACGGACCGGGCAGGCAGGATCGCCTCATGCGCGTCGCTGACGAAAGTGCGTTGAATTCCTATGCGGAAGTAATCGCGGTTCGATACATCCACGCCTTCCGCCATACCGTTCGAGGTCGTTACGAACTTGCCGGACGTATCGATGAAGCCGACCAAGGAATTGAACGGCGATGCCTCCTGCAAGCGCCGAAGCCAGAGTCGCAATGCGCCCTTGTCGCCGGTCGGAGAGGGCATCTCCATCGCCGCCAACTCCATTTCGCGGCGGCGCTCGGTAAGGCCTCGTTGCAACGATTGCGCCGATTCGATAGCATCCTCTCGCAATTGATTTGAAGCAATCTTCGCAATCGTCGGACCGCCGACGAAAAACCAAACGCTGGCTATGGCCGCAATTCCGAGGGAAGTCGCGAAGACGAACGCCCACGCCAATGCCTGCCTCAGCGAAGGCGCAACCTGCCGCCAATTCAGGAACGCGGGAGTTTCCATACGCGTTATCGCATTTCTCACATCTAACCCGGTCCAGGAACCTCGACCAACATGATAACGCCCGCAACACGCTTTGACGCTCAATATTTACGAAGAAACTCTCAACTTGACAAGCGCGCATTAATTAGTCGCGGCTAGACACGTGCGCATGATGTCGTGTCGGCATCACAAGTGCGTCAATCGTTGCAAAGCCTGATTAAGCGCTGTGAAAAAAAAACGTGAATATACGATTTCAGTCTCCGATTGTGAGTTGCCTTTGTGATCACAATGAGCCAAGCACGACAACAATAGATTCAAAACCGATTCAACCAGCTGGCAGTGCGCAGCGGCAATGTTGAGTTACCCTGCCCAGCCGAACAACAACCAAGCGCGCGCTGATGAACCCTCAGCGGCCGAAGTTGAACAAGCCCTCGGCCGCATGTTGGCCGAGCTGGAGTTTGCGCGAAATCCAAGTCCCGCGCGGTTTCTTCAATTCGTGGTCTCCGAGACATTGGCCGGCCGCGGGGATCGATTGAAGGCCTATGCGATAGCGACGAGCGCGCTGGGCCGTTCCGAGAATTTTGATCCGCAGAGCGACTCGATCGTGAGAGTTCAAGCGGTACGCTTGCGCTCCATGCTGAACAGCTATTACGCCGGCTCGGGCGCGACGGATGATGTGCGCATCGCGATTCCGATCGGGACCTATCGAGCCAAATTCGCATATGCTTCCCATTCAGCGCCGCCACCCGTCGACGCGGCGACGGCCCCCCCGGCCGAGCCGCCGCCAACGGCGGAGACGCTCGAGCCCGCGACCTCGGCTGCCGAGCCGGTCCGACCCGAAATCGCCGCTGGTTTTTCCCGCAGATGGTCTAGCGTGGCGCTTCGGTCCTTTCTGGCGCCCTTAGCGGCAGCCGCTTCCGCCGTGCTCGTCGTACTGCTTGCCGCGGCGTTTTGGAGCCGCCCTCGCGGCAGCGCAACGCTGGCGCTTCCCATGGATCGTCCACCCGTCATCCTCATTGATGTTCCGCAAGCGGCGCCGCAGATCGTCGCTTCCTTCGCGGCGCAGCAGTTTCTCGTGTCCCTCGAGCAGGGGCTGGCCGCTCTGGATTATGTAAATGTTCGGATGGCCACTCCGAATGCGGATCCCGGTCGCACGGATTATGTCCTCACGACGCAGTTCATCGGGGCCGGAGGAGATCAGGCGGGTGTCGATCTGATCCTAAGGCGCACCGATTCCGGAGACGTCTTGTGGACGCGCCGTTTGCCGCCCATTGGGCTCGGCTCGACAGACAATGCCGAGAGAGTCGGACATCTGGCGGTCAGCGCGGTCGCGGATGTCGGCGGCGCGGTTTTCTCTGACCTGCGCGCCATTCTCATGAACCACCCGAACGGCAAACTCAGAGGCTATGCGTGCCGTTTCGCCGGACTGGATTATCTGCGCAACCGTGAACCGTCACTGCACGACAGGGCGGGCGACTGCCTCCGGGCGTCCGTCTTGGAAGACCCCGCCAACGTCGGGTTGCTGACGACGTTTTCGTCGTTCCTGCTGATGGATTACCTCGACGCCGCCGCCGAGCGCCCATCCGGCGCAGGTCTGCAGGAGGCCCTGCTGCTGGCGCGCCGCGCCTATGATCTTGCGCCACAACAGGCCGATGCTCAGGCCGCGTTGTTCTATGCTCGATTCTTCGACAAGCGCTTCGACGACGCGTTCCAAATCGCACGCCAAGCGATTGCAACCAGTTCGGATTCCATGTTGCTGGCGCTGCTGCTGGGGCGCGCCTACGTCTCGCGCGGCCGTTACGACGAAGGCGTCGATTTGTTGAAAAAGGTCGATTCGATGTTTGCCGGCGAACAGCCGATCGCGACCGCGTTTCTGGCGCTCGCTGCACATATGCGCGGCGATTTCGAATCCGAGCGACGGTTTTTGGCCCGGCCGGGCGCCTTGAGTTCGGCGATGGGACTCACGCTGCGAATCATCGAATGTCACGAACGCGCGGACGCCGCTTGTGTTCAGTCCGCGTCCGCGAAGCTGAGGGAGGACTTTCCGGGCTTTGCGGCGGACGTCCCCGCCGCGCTCGACCGCTATGCGCTGGCGCAGCCGCAGCAGGTTTATCTGCTCGAGGGTCTGACATCGGCAGGTTTTGCCGGGCGCAATTGAGCGGTCCATGGTCCGCGCCTCGGGTCGCCAGATCACTAAGGCCGTCGTTGCGCCAAGCAAAAACGGCGGCCCTCCATCGAATCGATGCGGGGCCCAAACCGAGGGCGAGCGCATCTCATCGGCGGATCACGGCTGTTCTGCAGCCCGGAGGAAATTCCCGAGGAGGTCGTCAAGAACGGTCAAGGCGTGAACCATTCCCTCTTGAACAAATGGATTTGGAATGGACAGCTGATTGCGCTTTCGAGAGTTGCGAGGGGCTGGCTTGCTCGCTTGATCGATTTCCCGCGCCGAAACTTCGCGGTTTGACGCCGAAATAGGTCGCGCGCCGCCGCCCGCCCCTGGCCTCAGGCCGCGAGAACCAGGGTCGCGGCAAATCTTGGCTCCTCCAAAATGACGAGCGCGACATCCGTGGCCTTTGCCGCAGCGTCAAGTCTGGATATTATGAAGTTTCCCGCGTCAGCGTTCGTCTTGACCCCGAGGGAATTCATGCCGTGAAAGGCGTCAGCTTTTGCGTACGCTAGGACCAATTTGGCGATTTGCAGGTGAGTGATGGCGTCTTCGATGGTCATGAACTTTGTCGCTTCCAAATCTCTGACGAGTCGATCCCGTCATTCCCTTGGGCTATAGGCGCCGCCTTGCTCCAGGCGGAATCCTGCGAGGGTTAATATCGTGTGAACGTCGGCGGCCGAGCATGCTAAGTGCTTTTTTTTCACATGGTTAGCGTATATGTTAATCGCGACTTAACGTAAATTGCGCCGGCGGCCTCGCGCAAGGTCCAACTGGGTTGATTGATTATTTGTAGGACAGCGAAGCAGTTGACGCCGGTCGAAGCGTTTTTGGCGCGGTTCGACAGGCAGGATATTTTCGGATAGCTGAATTCGAGTCAGCGCGCCGCGCTCGGCCCCGCCGCAAACGCGAGGTTGATGGCGGCGCGCCGCTGGCTGCTTCATTCTGCTCTGCGCCTATGTCCGCCCCAACCGTCCACGGCCCCAGGCCGCGGCCTCCTCCTTCGACGAGGCGCCGGATTCGGTCTCCGATAGCGGGGGGCTCGCCCGACAACCGACGGCGCCGGGTTCAGAAGGTCGCCTTCATGCCCGCATAGAACGAACGCGGCTGGCCCGGGCTCAGTGTGCGAGGATCGGTGAACGGCGCCCCGCCGGCGCCGAAATTGGGAATCTGCGCCGTGTCGAAGAACGTTCCATAGGTGTAGTAACGGTGGTCGAGCACGTTTTCGATGTCGGCGTAAATCTGCAGATTAGCGGTGATCTGGTAGGACGCGTCGAGATCGGCTTCGGCATAAGCGGGCAATCTGGGGAACTGATTCGACTCGTCGCCGACGAGATATTGCGACCCGACCGCCGTCACTTCCGTGCCGATCCTGACCTTCGGGGTGACGAAATAATCGCCGCGGAATTTTAGGCGGTTATGCGGAATCATCGGGATCTGGTCGCCCGCCCTGACGTAAATGTTCCCATTGGCGTCGGCATAGGGCGAATTCGAGGCCAGCGTGAGGCCATTGAGGAAGGTCGCGTCAATATAGGCATAGCTCGCCGACAGACGGAACTTGTCGGCCTTGAAGTTGACCGACGCCTCCAGGCCCTGTCGACGGGTCGCGCCGACGTTCTGGAAATAGCCAAAACCCTGCTGCAGCGGATCGGGAACGTTCAGGATGTCGTCGCGGCTGTCGGTGCGGAAGGCGCCGAGCTTCCAGCCCAGCGTGCCGACGTCGTCGCCGTAATCATGACTGCCGCGCAAGCCCGTCTCGAATGTCTGGGCGATCACCTGCTTCAGCGGTGGATCGGAGACCAGGAAGCTGGCGAGGATACAGGGCTGCGCCGGATTGGCGCAGCCGAGTTCGAGCGGCGTCGGCGCCCGATTGGCCTGGGAATAGCCGCCATAGGCGGACACATCGGCATTGATTCTGTAGGTGGCGCCGATCGTCGGATTGACGTGGACGTACGTGTCCTCGCCGTTGACGGCGCCGCCGAGCTGGTCCCGCAACTGGATATTGGCGACGTTGAGCCGCGCGCCCGCCGTAATCGACAGCGCCTTGGTGACGTCAAAAGTGTCCTGGGTGTAGAGTCCGCCATATTGATTGGTCGTCCGCAGCGCCACCGGCCCGTCGGAGACCGGATCGCCCGACGGCCCGAGAAAGATCCCAGAGCCCGCGATGCCATAATTGGGCTGCACGGTTCCGAGTTCGGCGCTGGCGCCGAAATTGGTGATTCCGTAATCGAAGCTGCCGCCGATGACGAAATGATTGTCATGCCCCATGAGCGCGTCGGTGTTGGTCGCCTGCAGCACGGTCCCCAGGCTCGTCGTCTGGGTCCGGGTCCGGTCGATTTCGCCGAGCACCGCGTTGGGCGAAAACGGATTCGTGAGTTGCTGACCGTTCAGACCATTGGCGGGCGTGACGCCATCGTTGAAACACAGCAGGGTCGGATCGTTGCAGGGCTGCGCATTGGTCGAATTGCCGTCGATGGTCGTCTGATAGAACGAACGCACATAGGCCAAGGCCTGCAAGGTCCAGGTCTTGGAAAGGTCGACGTCGAGGGTGGCGTTGAGATAGCCGACTTGATTGTTTGAACGTTGCGGCGTCGTGTAGACGTTGCTCCAGCTCTGCTGCAGTTCCTGCCACGGCGCGGAGGCGGTGGCGCCAAAATTGTTGTTGGCGGCGCCGCCGCTGAGGTGGAATTCCGCGCTGTCGCCCTGGTAGCCGATATCCCCGTAGACGCGCCGGATCTGCGAGCCGGAGGCATCGCGAAAGCCGCCGTCCTCCACGCCTTCGACCGCCATATAGGCCGCCCAATTTCCGACCTGCTTGCCGTATTGCAACGCGCTCTGCAGCCGCCCGTAAGATCCGCCCATCACGTCGAGCGATCCGCCGACGGTGTTGAAGCCGTTCTTCATCTGGACGCTCAACGCGCCTCCGAGCGCGTTCAGCCCGAACGCCGGATTGTTGCTGATCACGTCCATCGACCTGATCGCGACCGTCGGGATCAGGTCCCAATTGATCGTGTCGCCGAACGATTCGTTGATGCGCACGCCGTTCTGGTAGACCGCCAAGCCCTCCGGCGTGCCCGAAACCGGCGAGGCGTCGAAGCCGCGAAAGAACACGTCGGGCTGAAACTTGTTGCCGGAAACGTCCTGGACGTCGATGCTCGGCGTAGACGCGGCCAGCGCCTTCACCACGCTTGCCGAATTCTGCTGCGCGATCTGGCTGGCATTGATCGTCGTCACCGCCGCCGGAATCTTGGCGACGTCGACGCCGGTCCCCGACAGCGGCGTCGTCGCGATCACGTCGATGGTCGGAACATCGGCGGGAGGGTTTACAGGCGCCGCGGCCTGCGCCCGGGCCTGCGCGACGGGAAGCGCCAGGCAGGTCAATGCAGCCAGCGCCAAACGGCCGACCAGCGCTCGATATTTCCCGGCATCCCGACCGTCACGCGCTGGCATCAACCCATCTCCCCCCAGCTTCGCGGAGCCATTGTCTCCGTTTCCGGTCTTGCTTGTATTCTCTCGCCGCGACAATAGTAAAGAAGTCGGCTTCCAGCGCCCTGAATGGCGGCGCAGGCTCCAGCCGGGCCGCGCGCGTCGAGGAACTCGGGATGAGCGACGACGCGGAAACTATATTCCACGCGCGAAATGCGGGCAAAATCCGGCATGGGCAAGCTGCCGATGCCGCGGCTCGTCAACAAAACTGTCCTCGCGCCGGGGCGTCGACGCTGAACGCGGTCCTCGAGGGTCAAACAACGATGTCAGGAAGGCATGGTGCCCAGGGGCGGAATCGAACCACCGACACTGCGATTTTCAGTCGCATGCTCTACCAACTGAGCTACCTGGGCGCCGGGCCGCCTCGAAAGGCGTTGCGGTGGCTGGCTTATAGGGAGGCGAATTTGGCTTGTCCAGAGGGCGGAGCCAACAAAGCCGACGGGAAATCGCGCGCCCCGCATTCGGCTTCGGGCCCCCCTTGGCGGGGGCGAAAAAAGGCCCCGCGCCGAGACCGGACCGCGGGGCCGAAGGGCGCGTGGGAGGAGGGAAATGCACGTGCCGGTTGCATTATCGCTGAATCCGGCGATTCGGTCAATAGGCGCCTCGCCCGCGTATAAAAAGGGCCCCGCCATCCGAAGATTGCGGGGCCAAGTTCTCTCATAGCCGTGCCCTGTCTTTCTAGGCCGGGGGGGCCTTCGTCGGTTGATCTGGGTCAAGTCGATCGGCGCGGCCCGGCGGCAGGGCGCGAAGCGCAACGAGGTCCTTTTCGCCAACGTACGAGAATAAGTCTCAAGCTATCAGTTGCTTGTCAGAGAGATGGCGCTTTCGAAGCGGCCCGAAGTCTCGGCCGACGCGACTTTGCGCCGCAGTCTTCACGCTTCGGCTTCGTCCGCCGGTTTCTCCGCCAGTCGCACCAGCAGGATCTGCAAGCCCCTCAACTCCGCGCCCTGGGGCGAGACGCAATCTTCATCATCCGCCGCGATGACGAGCGACGGGGATCCGACGAATCGGCCGATGGTCCGCACCGTGAAGCGCTCCTTCACGTGGTCTCGCAGCCGAATCGTTACGCCGGTCAGCATCAAGGCGCGCCCGCGCGTGCCCGCGAAGTCCGGCGATGTCAGCCAGGCCCCCCAAGTGAGGTCCGGGCCGCGCACGCGATATTCGAGCGCCTGGTCGGGATCCTCGATCGCAATGCCCTGGAACGTGAAGCGGTCCAGGCCCAGGTCGATGTGTCCGTCGGGCGCGTAAATGTCGCCGATGTGGCTGACGTGCACGATGGCGCCGGTGTTCGCGTAGTCCGGCCCGGGCGGCCTGAGCATCAGCGGCTGCAAGGGCTGAACCGTGGCGGGCAGCGGCAGGGCCCGCTTTTCGATCAGGCAGAGGCGCTTGTAGAAAGTCATCGTCACCGCGCCACGCCCATAGGTGCGCAGAAAGGAATCCTCGAGCGTTTGCAGCGGCAGCATGGTGTCGGCGATGTGATAGTCGAGCCAGGTCTTCAGGAACTCGACACAGGTCTGGCTCGCGACGCCGCGATATTCCGCCCGCATGTCGCCGTAATTGGTTTGCAGATCTTCGACGACGTAGAGGCCGCCGGCGCGCAGGAACGGATACAACGTCTTCAGCGTCGTGATCTGATGTTCCCACAAATGCGAGCCGTCCTCGATGATGATGTCGAACGGACCGTGCTTTATCGCCACCCTGGTGAGGTCTTCGAGGTTGGATTGGTCCATGTATTCGATTTCGATCCGGTCGCCGCGCCAACGGCGCGCCATGGGCTCGATGTCGGCGCCGACGATTCTGGCGTTGGGGAAGTATTCGCGCCAGGTGCGCAGCGAGGCGCCGTTGAACACGCCGATTTCGAGCAGCGTCAAAGGCTCGTGGCGCCGCCGCGCAAAGGTCTGTTCGTAAAAATTCAGGTAATCGTGATGCCGCGAGGATTTGTCGGTGCCGAAGTGTATCCCGATGGCGTCAAGCGAGGGTTCCGTCATAAAATCGCTTCCTCTCCGGCTAAACCGCGCCCTTGGCCTCCGCGCAGCGAATCCGGTTCTTATCCTGCAACCTTCCCGCGCGGTCAAACCTTCGCTCGAAGTAAAAATGCCGCCGTGTAACTTTTCGCCTTCTGGCGCGTATCCCCAAGGAGCCCGGCGCCGAAGGAGCGAGACGATGATGCTGAAAACAGTCCTCAAGTCCCCCTGGCGGGAGCGCAACGGCCGGTTCTCGGCTTTGAAGGCGGTCGTATTCGCGGGTCTGTTCGTTCCGGCGGCCTATATCCTGTTTCAGCTTGCGACCGGCGGCTTGAACCCCAAGCCGGTAACGGAACTGATCCATCGCAGCGGCGACTGGGCCATCCGGCTGCTGCTGCTGTCGCTGCTGATCACGCCGCTACGGAAGATTCTCGACTGGCCGAAGCTGATCGCGGTCCGGCGCATGGTCGGCGTCGCCGCCTTCGCCTATGCCTTCTCCCATTTCCTGCTCTATATCGTCGATCAGCACTACGATCTCGTTCACGTCGCGTCGGAGATCGCGCTGCGCTTTTATCTGACGATCGGCTTCGTCGCGCTGCTGGGCCTCGCCGTGCTGACCTCGACTTCGACCGACGCGATGATTCGCCGGCTCGGCGCGCCGCGGTGGAACAAGCTGCACAAAATCGTCTACGTCCTCGCCGCGCTCGGCATCTTCCACTTCTACCTGCAATCCAAGGCGGACGTGTCCGAGCCCGTCATGATGACCGGCTTTTATCTCGAACTGATGATCTACCGATTCGCCATCAAGCGGGCGCCGGTATGGGCGGCGACGGCGGCAGCCTTGGTCCTCGGCGTCGGCCTGACCGCGCTCCTCGAGGCGACCTGGTATTTCTTCCGCCGCCATTACGATTTCTGGGAGGTGCTCGCCGCCAATGTCGATCCCGACATGTTCCCGCGGCCGGCATTTACCGTCGCCGTCGTCGGCGCCGTCGCACTTGCGGTCCTTCTCGGCCGGCTTTACCTGTCGCGGGGCCGCGCCTCACGCACCCTTGCCGCCGCCGAATAGGAACGGCGCCACTTCCGAAACGCCCGGCGCCGGCTGGATTCCAAACGGCGCCGGGCGGCAGACGTTCAGCGCCGACAGGCCGACGCGGGCGGTGAGCAGGCCGTTGAGCACGCCTTCGCCCATCCGGGCGGAAATTTTCGACGCGATGCCGTGGCCGACCACCTGCTGCAGCAGGGAATCGCCGACCGCCATGCCGCCGGTGATCGTCAGATGCGCGGCGATCGAACGGGCGAGCCTGAGAAAGCCGAACCAGCCTGGCCGCCCGCCGTAAATCTCCGAAACGCGCCGGCAGAGCCGGACGATCTGCGCCGCGACGAAGATCAGATCGAGGATCGCGCGCGGCGAAATCGCCGTCACGACCGAAACGCGCCTGGCGGCCTTGGCGATTTCCGATTGCGCCCTGGCGTCGAGCGGCTTCAGGAGGGCGCGTTCGGCGATGTCGATGAGGTCGCGTCCGTCGACGATTTCGCGCATCGCCGCCTTGACGTCGGCGCGGGCCTTGGCGGTTTCGCTGCGCCCGGCATAGAGCGCGACGAGCCGCGCCACCGCCTTGCGCGCCGCGTCGCGATCGTCGTCGGCGCGGGCGCGAGCGAGGGCGGCGTGGAGATCGACGATCTGGCGCTGTCGCGCCAGCGCCCGCGTTTCCCGGACGCCCGTTACGATCACGCCGAGCGCGAGCACGATGAGGAATCCGGCGCCGAGCCAGCCCAGCGCCGTCGCCTTGGCGAACAGCTCCTCGATCAGTGAGGTCGTCCACAGGCCGAAAGCCAGCGAAATCAGGCCGCCGAGGCCGGAAAGAACGAGCGACGTCGCGTTGAAGCGGCGGCCGCCCTTCAAGCCCGCGGCTTGCGCGGCCTCGACGCCGCGCTCCGCTTCGTCGAGCGCGCCGGCCCGCGAACTCTCGTCGAAGGTCGGCGCCTCGGTCTTGATCACGGCGGCGGGGCGCGCGGGGGCGGGCGCGTCATCGACGACGACGCGCTCGTCGTCGAGGCGGAAGGCGCGCGGGCGCGGGCGGTCTTCGCTCATGCCAGCCGGTCTCCGAGCAGGAATTGCAGCGCCCGGTCGAGCCGGATGTGGGGCGCCGGTTCGCCGCGCGCGGCGATCGGCGGGCGGAATTTGATGAAACGCCAGTCGTTTTCGGCTTCCGGCAAGGCGAGCGAATCGCCCTCCAGCAGCGTGCTCGGATCGGCGGGCAGCTCGCCGGGGAAAACGGCGGCCTCGGAGACGCCGTTGAACACTTCGGCGCCCAGCGACTGCCCGCGTTCGGGCGTGCCGACGATCGCTTTGAAGGTCTGGCCGCCGCTGCGGATCTCGGCCTCCCGTGTTGCCCGCACCGCCGCCAGGGCGATGACGTCGATCTCGGCGCCTAAGCCTTCCGCGCGGGCGATCGCGCGTTGGGTGAGCAGGCGCAGCAGCGCTTCCAACCGGTCGTGGCTGGTGTGATGCAGATGGTCCGCCTTGGTCGCCGCGAACAGGATCCGGTTGACCCGGGGGCGAAACATTGTCGAAAGCATCGACGCGCGCCCGGCGCGAAAGGCGTCGAGCACTTCGCCGAGCGCCCGTTCGAGATCGCGCAGCGCGGCGGGGCCGGAATTCAGCGCGCTCAGCGCGTCGACCAGCACGATCTGCCGATCGAGCCGGCTGAAATGGTCGCGAAAGAAGGGCCGGACCACATGCGCCTTATAGGATTCGTAGCGGCGCGCCATCATCGCCGCCAGCGACCGCTCGCTCGGCGTCGCGCCTTCGGCCAGGTCCAACGGCGCGAAGGTGAGGGCGGGCGAATCCTCAAGTTCGCCCGGCATCAGGAATCGCCCAGGCGGCAAAGTCGAAAGCGCGTAGGAATCCTCGCGGGAGCGCCGAAGATAATCGGTGAACAA
>Ga0302157_10007407_pt1 | contig 11051 bp, 4 predicted proteins | sample I_Bog_N3_3_FD_193502 | JGI IMG/M metagenome (GOLD analysis project Ga0302157, IMG submission 193502) | Peat permafrost microbial communities from Stordalen Mire near Abisko, Sweden - I_Bog_N3_3 | ecosystem: Environmental > Terrestrial > Soil > Wetlands > Peat | place: Sweden: Abisko, Stordalen...
CACACGCCGAGGCGCCGGCTGAAATCCACCCTGCTTTGCGCAACCGCGCTGCAGGCCGTGGTGCTGCTCGCGCTGGCACCCCCCGCCACCGCCCAGCCAGCCCCGAACGCCCACCCAACCGGCGGGGTCGTGGTCGGCGGCGCCGCCGCGATTAGCCAGAACGCCACCACCACCACGATCACCCAGACCAGCCAGCGCGCCGCGGTGAACTGGACCAGCTTCAACGTCGGCAGCAACCAGAGCGTCAATTTCCAACAACCGTCCAGCAGCGCCGTCACGCTGAACACGGTCACCGGCCCCGATCCGTCGGCAATCGCCGGCAAGATCACCGCCAACGGCCAGATCATCCTAACCAATCCGTCCGGCATCGTGTTCTACCAGGGCGCCCAAGTGAACGCAGGGGCGTTGGTCGCCTCGGCGCCCGGCATCAACACCGCCAGTTTCATGGCCGGTAAGATGGCGTTCGACCAGCCGGCGAACCCCGGCGCCATCGTCGCCAACGCCGGCAACATCACCCTGCGCCAGGCCGGACTTGCCGCCTTGGTCGCACCCGCCGTCGCCAACACCGGCACCATCGTGGCGCCGATGGGCCACGTCGTGCTGGCCGGCGGCGACACCCACACCGTCGACCTCTACGGCGACGGCCTGGTCTCAATCGACGTCTCCCGCCAGATCCGCACTGCACCGATCGGCCCGGACGGCCAACCGGTCACCGCACTCGTCACCAACTCCGGCGTCATCAAGGCCGACGGCGGTACAGTCACCCTCACCGCGCGCGCCGCCGACGGCATCGTGCAGAACCTCGTCAACGCCGGCGGCCGCATCCAGGCACACACCAGCGGCGGCCAGACCGGTGAGATCACCGTGCAGGGCACCGGCGGCTCGGTGGTGGTGACCGGCCAACTCGACGCCCGCGGCGCAGCCCCCGGCAGCACCGGCGGCGCGGTGGTCGTCAATGCCACCCAGGCAGTCACCCTGGCGCCCACGGCCCGCATCAACGTCTCCGGCCAGGCCGGCGGCGGCACGGCGGCCATCGGCACCACGCTTGACCGGGCCCGCACCGGCGCCTCGCTCGGCTATGGCGGCGCCGCCAGGACCACCACCGTCGCCGCCGGCGCGCGCATCACCGCCAATGGCGGAGCCACCGGCAACGGCGGCACCATCACCGTGCTCAGCACGGCCAACACCGCCATGGCCGGCAGCCTCAACGCCCGCGGCGGCAGCCAGCAGGGCGATGGTGGGTTCGTCGAAATCTCGGGCAGCGGCGGCCTGGAACTGCTCGGCACCGTCAACGTCGCCGCCCCCCACGGCGTTGCAGGTACCATCCTGCTCGATCCCTACAACCTCACCATCACCACCTCTGGCGCCAATGATGACCTGCTCGGCAGCGGCGACCCCGCCCTCGCCTACAACACGCCGGACACCTCGACCAACGTCACCATCAGCGCGTCGGCAATCGAGGATCTGGAGGGCAACGTCCACCTGCAGGCCACCAACAACCTGACCGTGGCAACATCGATCGCGCTCAGCCCGTATTCGGCGCTCACGCTCGAAGCGGGCAACAACCTCACCGTCAACGCCGGGGTCAGCATCACCGCTTTCCAATCGGTGATCCTGACCGCTGCCTCCGCCGGTATCCCAGGCTTCAATGCTGGAGGCGTGCTCAGCGTGCTTGGTTCAGTCTCGACGAGCAGCATTCTGACCCTCAACGCCCAGAGCGGCGGCATCGTGCTCGGCGGCGTCGTCTCGGCGGGAACCCTCAGCTTCAACACCACCGGTGCCGTGACCCAGCCGGGCGGATCGGTGAGCACGCCATCGCTGGGCGGCACCGTCGGATCGCTCGTGCTCAGCCAGGCCAACACGATCGAATCACCGACCAGTGTCACCGGGCTCACCGCCACCGCCGGCGGAGTCACGATCACCGAAGCCCCCGGCAACAGCTTCCAGGTCAGCGGTCCGATCACGGTCGCCCAAGGCCAGACCATCGCCGTCAATGCCGATTCAATCCTGCATGGCACCATCATCGAGAGCAATTTCGTCGTCCCGCTGCCGAAGCTCTCAGCGCCGGGCGGCACCGTGGCGTTCGCACCGGTGACACCGGGGCTGCCGGTGGCACTGCTCGGCACCGGGACGGTTCCGACCACCGGCACACTTGGCCTCTCTGCCATCCTGCTGACCCAGGTGCAGGCCGGCACATTGCTCGCGGGCTCGGCACAGGCCGGCCCGCTCGTCGTCGGTGCGGTCGGCGACACCATCACCTCGCCGACGGCCACCCTCGGCCTGACCAGCGGCACCAGCATCACCCAGGGCGGCATCCTGTCGGTTGGCACGCTGCTGGCCGCAGCACCCAGCGTCGACCTCAGCAACGGCCTGAACCAGATCGGCACGCTCGGCAGCGTCAACGCCAGCGGCCCAATTTCCATCGCCAGCGAATTCGACCTCACCGTCGCGGGCCCGGTGATGTCGACCGGCTCCAGCATCACGCTGTCAGCTGCCGCAGGCGAGCTGTCGCTGTCCGGACCCGTGAGCGCCGCCACCGTCAACCTTATCGGCGGCGAGATCCAGCAAACCGCCGGCGGCATCACCGCCACCACCCTCAACGCCTTGGCACTCGGAAGCGACAGCGGCAGCGACATCATCTTGACACAGCCCACCAACGCCATCGTCAATCTCGGCACCGCCACCAGCGACTACGGCAATATCGCGATCACCAACGGCTCGGCGCTGCAGGTGGCCGGACCGGTCGACGCCCCCTACGGCAACGTCTCGCTGACCACCGCCACCGGCAATCTGACTCTCGCCGGCGCCGTCACCGCCGGCGTCTCCGAAGACAATTTCGGGACGCTGAGTTTGGTCGGCCAGACCGGACAGGTAATCCAGACCGCCGGTACTCTCAGCGCCGGACTGCTCACCGGCAACGCCACGACAGCCGCACTGAACAGCGCCACCAACCAGATCCAGGAGCTCGGCCCGTTCACCACCTCCACCGGTGGCTTCAGCCTCACCAATGCACTCCCGCTGCAGGTGATCGACATCGTCAGCGTACCAACCGGCCAGACCCTGGCACTCACGGACGACGCCCCGTCCGTCACCAGCGGCGGCCAGCTGCTGGCGCCATCCGGGACCGTCGCCCTGGCGCCACTGACGCCAGGCCTGCCGATCGAGCTTTACGCCTCCACCCCGATCAACCCAGGCGACCTCACCGTCGGCCCGACCCTGCAGGCGGCCATCAGCGCCGGCACCCTGCAACTCACCACCACCGGCAACATCACCATCGGCAACACCAGCGACGCCGTCGATCTCCGCCCCAGCGTCACCACGCTCAGCGTCGCCAGCGGCGGCACCGTCGGCGAGAACGGCACGCTGGCGGTGAACCAACTCACCGGCTCCGCCGCCATGGCCGTGCTCCCCGCCGCCAACACGATCTCCACGCTGGCAGCCTTCCACACCTCCATTGGCTTCAACCTCAACGACAGCATCGGCCTCACGGTCACCGGCCCGGTGATCGACGACAGCACCGTCATCGCGCTGACCGCCGCCGGCAACATCACCCTGGCCGGCAACCTCACCGCCCCCGCGATCACCCTGAACGGCACCGGCGCGATCACCCAGACTGCCGGCGCCATCAGCACCACCACGCTCGCCGGCTCCGCCGGCGGAGCCGCCAGCCTCGACCAATCCGGCAATGCGATTGCCACCCTCGCCGGCTTCGCCGCCGGCGGCACGCTGACCCTCGCCGACGCCAGCGGGCTCACCGTCACCGGGCCGGTCAACGCCGCCGACGTCGCACTTTATGTCACTGGCTCGCTGGCGCTGTCGGGCAACCTCACCACCTCCACGTTCAGCTTCGACGCCAACGGCAACGTCACCCAACCCGGCGGCACCCTCACTGCCACCACCGTCACCGGCGCCAGCGACGGATCGATCCAGTTTGGTGGCCCGCCCGGCACCAGCCTGATCGGCAACCTCAGCAGCCTGATATCGCGCAGCACCATTTCCATCGCGAACGGCCAGCCGCTCACCGTGCGAGGCCCGGTCGACGCCAGCAGCCTGGCGCTCACCGCCCCCAGACAGATCACCCTGGCCGGCGGCGTGCTGGCACTGACCGGTCAGGGCCTGCAGAGTTCGATTGTGGTAACGCCAGGCCCGAACGGCGGTACGCTGTCGCAGACCGGCGTCACCAGCGTCATCAGCGTCGCCGACCCAAGCTTGCTGCTGCAGGCGCCGACCGCCATCACCCTGACCCAGCTCGACGCCAACCAGTTCAACCTCGTGCTGTCGAGCAATGGCGGCGTGCTGTCGGGCAATTTCATCGCGTCCGGACTGCAGGTACAGGGCAGCACCGGCAGCGCTACCCTGTTCGGCACCGTGGCGGGAACCCCAGGTCCGGCCGCGGCAGCGATCTCGTCGATCTCGCCTGCGATCAACACGCAGTATCTGCTCAATGGCTGCGTGATCGCAGTGACCACCTGCGGCCAGATCACCCCACCACCAACACCAACACCCACGCCCGCACCGACACCAGCGCCATCCCCACCCGCAACGCCCGAGCTGTCAGCAAACCCTTCGGACGCGCCGAATCTCATCCTTCCGCTGGAATTCCAGAACCTGCCGCCAGCGCTCATACCCCCCAACTTCGCACCGCTCGCCGTCACGATGGGCCGGGTGTTCGAGGACACCGACCTACTGTTGCCCAACATCTCAGACCGGGACTACTGAAGATGCGGATCATCACATCCTTCGCGGTGGCCGCGGCGCTGTTCCTGGCCGGATGCACCGCCCCCCCAAAATCCGACTACGTCACCGGCGGCGGCCCCAGCGCCTCCGCGGTCGACGTCGGCCGCAACGCCAGCGGCGAGGCCTGCACCCAGCAGGCCTCGGGCGACGGTCGCGGCAGCGACATCTTCTGCGGCACCTGGGAACAGCCCAGCGCCCACATTCGCCAAGGCGAATCCGCCGACGTCGCCGCCCTGCCCGAGCTCGCCACCGCAAGCCCCTGGCGCGCCGCCCTCGACGTCCGGCTGTCCTGCACCACACCGTCCACCACCACCATCCTCGGCCACCAACCTGCCATGCTGCTGCAATGCACCCGCCGCGTCGGCGGCTGGCCACAGGTCGCCATCGTGTCGGTCATCGACGGCCGCGCCTATTTCGCCGACGGGGTGCTGCCGAGCCTGCCGGTCATCGAACGCGCCATCGGCGTCAGCTCAGGCCAGCTCGCAGCCGGCGCACCCGCCCCCAGCTCCGGCGCCGACGCCCTGCTGGCCGCTCGCCTCGCCGCCCAAAGCTTCAATTCCGGCGACGTCGGCCAGTTCGAACGGCTGATGCAGGCCGGCGGCCGCGCCAACCTGTCGCAAAGCTACGCCGCCGCCGAGCAGGCCTTCCGCGCCGCCCTCGTGCTCCAGCAAAAAGCACTCGGCCACGACAATCCCGACACTGTCGCCGCCATGGTGCCGCTGGCCGTGCAACTGTCCGACCAGGGCCGATATGCCGAGGCCGACCAGCTATTCGCCCAGGCCGCTCGCCTCACGCCCGCCGCAGCCGACCGCACGGCGCCCGCCCGGCTCGCGCATTACCGCGCCTTGGACGCCGTCAACCAGGGCGACTACCGCAAGGCGCTTGGATTGCTGACCCAGGCCACCGCCGCCTACGCCGCCCTGCTGCCCACCGACGTGACCCTACATCCCCCCGCGCCGCGCGCGGTGTTCGCCGAGGCCGGCCCCACCGGCGACCTGCCGTCCGGCGACGCCCTCGTCGTCGACCCAACCCAGCGCGTGGCCTTGATCGGCGTCATCGAAACCCTGCGCTACCGCGCCATCGTGCTGCGCGCCCTGAAACGGCCGGATGAAAGCGAGGCCGCCATCCGCCTCGCCTCGACGATCGCCGCCGGCAGCGGCCTGCACCAACCGATCCTGACCGCCAGGCTCTACCGCACCGCCGCCACGACCGATGGGCTGAACGGCCAGACCGAGGCGGCCCAGTCCGGCCTGCTGCGGTCCTCGGCGGATTTCGATGTGTCTCTGCCGGGTACCAGGCCAGTCGCCGAGACCGCGTTGCTGAGCGCCGCCAACCTGCAACGCCAGGGCCGCAACGACGACGCGCTGGCGCAATGCCGCAGCGGCGTCGCCTTGTTGCGCAGCCTAAAGGTCGGCACCTCCGCCGACCTGCTCGACCCCTGCCTCACGCTGTACGCCCGGCAAGCCGCCAGCAACCCGGCCGACCAGCAGACGCTGCTGGCGGAGATGTTCGAGGCGGCCCAGCTCGACCAAGGCGGCATCACCGCCCAGCAGATCGCCCTCGCCACGGCGCGGCTCGGCGAAGCCTCGCGCAATCCGAAGGTCGGCGCCGCGATCCGCCGGCGCCAGGATGCCGGCAGCGCGCTATCCGCCCTGTACCGCGCGCGCGAGAGCCAACGACAGAGCCGCCAGGAGGACCTGCCCCAAGGCCCCCAGCTCACTCCCGCCGAGCTCGACAGCCAGATCGCCGCCGCCCAGGCCGAACTCGCCGATGCCGACGCCGCCGTGCAGGCGGCAGCACCGAATTACGGCCAACTCGTCCAGCAGGTCGTCCCGGCTGCCGACGTGTTCGCTGCCCTGGCGCCCGACGAAGCCTTCGCCTCAATCACCTTGTCGGGCGACAGCGGCTGGGTGTTCCTGCTGCGCGACGGCCACATCACAGCCCACCCCATCGGCGCCAGCCCGTCGGAGATCGCAGCCCTGGTCAGCCAACTTCGCGCCAGTATCGAGATCGGCAACGACAACAAGCTACCGACATTCAACGTCGCCGTGGCGCAACGGCTTTACGCGGTCACACTCGGCGAAGTCGAGGACACCACCCATGATCTGAAAGCCCTCGCCGTGGCGCCGACCGGCCCGCTGCTGGCCATCCCGTTCGGCGCCCTGCTGACCGGTCCGGCCGATGCCGCCCATCTCGGCGACGCCCCTTGGTTGATCCGCCGCTATGCCATCGCCCACGTGCCATCCGCGGCCAACTTCGTCTCGCTGCGCCGGATCGCCAACGGATCTCACGCGCGCCAACCCTGGTTCGGACTCGGCGACTTCCACCCGATCCCGCTGGCTTTGGCGCAGCGCAGCTTCCCCGCCGCCTGCAAAGACTCAGCCGAGGAGCTCGCCGGCCTGCCGCCTCTTCCGTTTGCCGGCCGCGAACTCGACGCCGCCCGCGCCTTGCTGGGCGGTTCCACCCGCGACGAACTCACCGGCGCCCGCTTCACCACAGCCGCGGTCCTCGCCGCCGACCTGAAGGATATGCGGGTTCTGCATTTCGCCGCCCACGCTTTGCTGCCGGAAGAACTGCGCTGCGAAAGCCAGCCGGCCATCGTCACATCCGTGCCGCCTGGCGCCACCGACGCCTCCGGCGCCTTCCTCACCGCGTCCGATGTCACCGGCCTCGACCTCGACGCCGACCTCGTCGTGCTGTCCGCCTGTAATTCCGGCGGCCCAAATGGCGCCACGGGCGGCGGCACCGGCGGCGAAAGCCTGTCCGGCCTGGCCCGCAGCTTCTTCTACGCCGGCGCCCGCGCCTTGATGGTGACGCACTGGTCGGTCAACGACCAAACCTCGGCCTTCCTGGTCGCCGACACCCTGCGCCGCCTGCACGAAGGCACCACCAGCGGTGCTGCCGAGGCCCTGCGCGACGCCGAACTCGGCATGATCAACGGCGCCGGTCACGAACTGCCAGCAAGCCTCGCCCATCCGTTCTACTGGGCGCCCTTCGCCCTCATCGGCGAAGGCCGCGTGCGGGCTTCCACGTCGTAGAGCGGTATCGGCTGAAGCCGGCCCACTCTAGGTGTCGCTACCAAAGACGTTGTCCTTGTTTATCCTTGTGATCGGCGGCTTTCCACCGAGGGCGGCGCCTCTGCCGCAGCGGCTTCGCGGATCATGGCGATCAGCCCGCCCGAGATCAGCAGGCATACACCCAGTGTCGCAAGCCCAAACGAGAAGCTGCTCGACAGCGTGCGGACATAGCCGACCACGAAGGGCCCGACGAACGCCCCAAGCACGCCAATCCCGTTGATCACGCCACAGACCGCCCCGGCCAGATGGCTCGGCAGAATATCGCCGGGGATCGACCACAGCACCGGCTGCGATCCATACAGCATCGCCCCCGCCAAGCTCAGCAGCGCCATGTTGGCGAGCAGGCCATTGCCGGTGAAGGTCAGCGCCGCCACCACCAGCGTGGCGCCACAGATCAGCAGCGGTCCCGCGGCATAACTGCGCCGGTCGCGGGACCGGTCAGACCACCGGGTCAGAAACTGCATCGCCACGATGGCCACCGCGAACGGCACAGCACTCAGCCAGCCGATGGTAGCCGGGCTCAGGCTGGCATCCTGGTGCAGCACGCTCGGCAACCAGATGATGAAGCCGAGAAAGCCGATGTTCCAGAAGAACACCCCGGCGGTGAACAGCAGGACCGGCCGGCGCAACATCTGGCCGATAATGCCAGCGCCGGTGGCAGGATCGGCCGCCGGCAATTCCGGCTCTGACGCCAGCCGCGTCAGCACCGCGGCACGGTCGGTCTCGCTGAGCCACGACGCCGTCTGCGGCGAGGCGGCGACACCCCACAGCCACACCGCCGCCCAGACGATAGGGAACACGCCTTCCACAATGAACAACGTGCGCCAGGTGCCGTAGGCCAGCAGCATGCCGGCGATCGGCCCGTTCAGCATCGCCGCCAGCGGATAGGCGAGTTGCCAAACCCCATTCGCCCGCGCACGTTCGGAGGGTGCGAACCATGTGCGGACGAACAGCAGCATGGTCGGGAAGATGCCGCCCTCGAAGAAGCCCAGCGCAAAGCGAACCACCGCGAGCTGCGTCGCCGTCTCGATGAACCCAAGGGCGATTTCGGACGCACCCCACAACACCAGCAACGCCGCGATCAGCGCCCGGCCATAGCCGCGATCGGCAACCCAGCCGCCCAGCGGCTGAGAGACGCCATAGCCCAAGAACAACACGCCGGAGGCAAAGCCGAGCGCGCTGGAATCCAGGTGCAGCTCGGCGCCCATCGTGGGAATCGCGAAGCCGATATTGGTGCGGTCCATGAAGGCGATGATGAAGGCGATCATCATCACCGGCAGCAGTCGGGTCCAACGCGATTGCACGGCAACCTCCCTCGTGTGTCAGGGGTTGATAGCGACGGGGTAGGCGTGATGGTCAAAGATCCGGGGGTCGTGCGACGGCAGCACCTTGGCCCCCAGCGACGCGACCCGGCGAAAGCTGCGCTCGTAGGCGTAGAGGTCGGTGTGGTTGCCGTTGGGAATCGGCGATGCCCCCCAGTTCTCGTAAAGCGGGACGAGGTCCCCCGGCAGCAGATGCGGCCCGGCCGCGGTATCCACCAGCACGCCCTGCGAGCCGCTGGTATGGCCGGGCAGCGTCACCGTGCGGATCCCCGCCAGGATCGCGCTGTCGCCATCAAGCGCCTCGACGCGGTCGAGCACGCGTACCCAGGCCGGCAGCCGTCCGCGCTGGTTCACCTCGTAGATCGGCCGCTGAAACGGCACCGGCCAGACCGCCTCGCGCAGCTCACGTTCCTGCACGTAAAACGTCGCGTTGGGGAAATGCCCGGCACCGCCGACGTGATCGTTGTGCAGATGGGTGAGCACGACGGTCTCGATGGCAAGCGGATCGACGCCGTGCCTTGCAAGCTCCAGCGGCAGCAGGTCATCGGCATCGCCGGGCCGGTAATACTGCGGCGCCAGGCTGCGCGGCCCCGGCCCGGTGTCGACCAGGACGGTCCGCTCGGCACTGCGCAACAGCCAGGCGATGCAGGGAGCGTCGATGCGCGTATCGCCAGCCGTGCGGTAGAGAAAGGACGCCACGGCATGATTGACGACATGGCCGCAGCGCAGCGGGATGAGCTGGAACTCAGCCACCGAGAACCAGCGCGCGCATCCGGTCCACCGCCGAATCAGGCGCTGTCAGAACCGGCGTGGCCACAACGGCACGCACCGCCTCGGCGGCACGAGAGGTGGAAAAATGCGCCAGCATGATGGCGTCGCAGCCCGCCAGTTCCGGTGCGCGCGCCGCCACCAGGCGATTATGCGCCTCGGCATCGCCGCGCCGCAGCAGGTCGATGGCATCAGCCACCACGATCGTCGTCAGCGTGGCTGAGCTGCCAACACTGCTGACATACTCTTCGAACTCGGCGGTCATCGTGCTGACCGAGGGGCCAAAGGTCGCCAGCATGCCGATCCGGTTTCCGGCGGCGATGGCGGCCTGGAACATCGCCTCGTTCGGTTTCAGCACCGGCACCGGCAAGGCGGCTGCGAGTTCGTCGATCGCCGGGCCAAACGCCGAGCATGTCACAAGGATACCATCCGCCGCCATCGCATGGCCGTACCGGCCAAAGTCGACGAACCGCCGGATCATCGCCTTGGACAGATCGGCCTCGCGGGCACGATCGATACTCAGCCCATCATCCAGCAGATTGACGATCTCAGCCTCGGGCCAATTGCGCGCGAAAGCGGTTTGCACCGGCGCCATGGCGATCGGTGTTGCATGCAGCAAAACGATGCGCGTTGGCAGAGCCGCCGAAAGTGTCGGCATCGATCAACCTCCCTTTTCGCCGCGGCCTCATCGTGGGCCGGCTGACCGTTCTCTTTGGTTGGCCCAAACTTGGCGCAGGGATATTACCCGGTCAATCCGCCACGGCATCAGCGATCCGCAGCGTTCTCGACCACACGCACGAAGGCGCCAATCAGCGGCCCCATCTCATTGGCTGGTGCCGGCAACCGGCTGGCCGGCATCGTCAGGCTGTCGAGCAGGTCAGCGTCTTCGGTGGCAACCGACAGCTCCAGATCACCATCGATCACCTGCAGATGGCAGACCACCGGCTCGCCACCGGCCTTGCGCCGACAGGCCACGACGAACTCGCGAATCTCCTCAAGCCCGCCGGTCTGCGCGCCGGCATCGGCGAGAAAATCGGCAATCTCGTTTGCCACCTGCGACAACGCCACCACACCCAACGGCACGCAGCCCTGGCTGTTCTGGAACACGCTGCCCTGCCAGCGGTCGAACTGTGCGGTCCGGCGTGCC
>Ga0302157_10007408_pt1 | contig 11051 bp, 8 predicted proteins | sample I_Bog_N3_3_FD_193502 | JGI IMG/M metagenome (GOLD analysis project Ga0302157, IMG submission 193502) | Peat permafrost microbial communities from Stordalen Mire near Abisko, Sweden - I_Bog_N3_3 | ecosystem: Environmental > Terrestrial > Soil > Wetlands > Peat | place: Sweden: Abisko, Stordalen...
AAGCCCAGGAGCGCCACGAAGGCCAGGCCGGCGAACAGCAGGAAGCCGGTCTGGTAGGTGCCGGTCAACTGCTTGGAATAGCCCAGGCTGGAGGCGAGATAGAAGCCGCCCAGTCCGCCGGTCATGCCGACGATGCCGGTCATCACGCCGATCTCCCGGCGGAAGCGCTGCGGCACCAGCTGGAACACCGCGCCATTGCCCATGCCCAGCGCCAGCATGCCGATCACGAACACGACGAGCGCCATCCAGGCGGCCGGCAGGCCGAAGCTGACCAGGGCGAAGGCGACCGTCGCGACCATATACATGACGCTCAAGGACTTGATGCCGCCGATCCGGTCGGCGACCGCGCCGCCGATCGGGCGGACCAGCGAGCCTGCGAACACGCAGGCCGCCGTGCAATAGCCGGCGACGACCGGCGAGAGACCATATTGGTCGTTGAAATAGATGCTGAGCGACGAGGCCAGCCCGACGAAGCCGCCGAAGGTCACGCTATAGAAGAACATGAACCACCAGGCGTCGCCGATCTTGAGCACCGAAAAATAGGCGGCGAGCGACTTGGGCGGCGGACAATCGGGACTGTCCTTGGCCAGCGCCAGGTAGGCGATCAAGACGATGACCAGCGGCAAGGCGACCAGACCGAACACGTTGGTCCAGCCGAACGCGACGGCGAGGCCGGGCGCGAACAGCGAGGCGAACACGGTGCCGGAATTGCCGGCGCCGGCGATGCCGAGCGCGGTGCCCTGATGTTCCGGCGGATACCAGCGCGAGGCGAGCGGCAGCGCGATGGCGAACGAGGCGCCGGCCAGGCCCAGCACGATGCCGACCAGCAGGGTCTGGCCATAGGTATGGATGCCGAAATACCAGGCGGCGACCAGGCCCAGGATGACGATGACCTGGCACAGCGCGCCGGTCAGCTTCGGCTTCAGATAATCGACCGCGACGCCGTTGACGACGCGCAGGATGGCGCCGGCCAGCACGGGGATCGCAACCATCAAGCCCTTCTGGGCGGCATCGAGCCCCAGATCCTTGGAGATCTGCACGGCAAGCGGCCCCATCAGCACCCAGACCATGAAGCTGACGTCGAAATAGAGAAAGGCGGCAATGAGCGACGGCGTATGGCCGGCCTTGAGGAAACTGGTTTTCACGGCATTCTCCCGACGGAACCGGCAGGACCTGAGGCCCACCCGTCCGGTGATGGATCGCCGTTGACCCACCGCTGAAGCGGAAGCGGAACCCCAGGGGGCTCCTCTGTCGGAACGTCTCGCCGTTGAGCGCGCCCGGCCCGGAATCGCGAAAGCGAACTCGCCGGGCGGATGCTGCGGTGCAAACGGTGGGCCAGCGGCGACCCTTGGATTTGCGCCATTGCGTCGAGTGTCGGTGATGAATTATTCACCACCCGCGCCACAACATGCGCCAAAAGATTAAATATTATGCATACGCCCCTCTTCGTCATGCCCGGGCTTGACCCGGGCATCCACGTAGTGAGGCAATGCACTCTATTGCCAAAAGCGGCTCAGGCGGCGGCGCGTGGATGCCCGGGTCAAGCCCGGGCATGACGGTGGGAAGGGGAATAACGGTAGACCTATGGCCGACACCACCCCCGAGCCCCGCCCGCAACTCGACCTCCGCGCCGGCTTCGCCAGCCTGCAGGGCCGGCGGGCGCGCAACGAGGACTGGGGCGGGCTGTGGCTGGGCGACCGGGCGCAGCGGGTGCGCCATGGCGCGCTGGCGGTTTTGTCCGACGGTATCGGCGGCGCCAAGGCCGGCGATATCGCGGCCGAACTGGCGGTGCGCGGCTTCGTCGACGGCTATCTGGGCCAGAGCGAGACCCTGGGCGTGCAGCGCGCGGCCGCGGTCTCGCTCGACGCGATCAATCGCTGGATCCATGCCCAGGGCAGGACCGATGCCGCGCTGGAAGCCATGGGCGCCACCATCGCCGTGCTGATCCTGCGCGGCCGGCAGGTGCATTGGCTGTCGGTCGGCGACACGCGGGTCTATCGGCTGCGCGGCGGGCGGCTGGCCCGCCTCAGCCTCGACCATGTCTCGCCCCGGCCGGGCATGAATCATGTGCTGCTGCGGTCGATCGGCGGCGAGGAAGGCGTGCGCGCCGATTATGCGGTCGAGGCGGCGCGGACCGACGACCGCTATCTGCTGGCGACCGACGGCGTTCATGGCAGCCTGGACGATCGCCGGATCGCGCGCCTGCTGGGCGATGCGTCCTCGCCCGAGACCGCGGCCGACGCGCTCGCCCGGGCGGCGCTCGACGCCGGCTCCATGGACAATGCCAGCGCGCTCGTGGTCGAGATTCTGGGCCTGCCCCAGGCCGACCCGATCGAGCTGGAATTGGCGATCGCCGCCCTGCCGATCCTGGAGCCGCCCCGGCCGGGCGAGCGGATCGACGGCTATACCATCGGCGCCCTGCTGTCCGACGGCCGCTACAGCCGCCTGTTCCGCTCGATCGACGACAGCGACGGAAGGCCGGTCGCGCTCAAGTTCCCCAAGCCACGCATCGCCGAGGATGCCTCGTTCCGCCTGGCCTTCCTGCGCGAGACCTGGGTCGCGGCCCGCGTGCGCAGCCCTTGGGTCGGCGAGGTGATCGAGCCGCCGCCGGAACGCCGCACCCGGCTCTATTCGGTCATGCCGCTCTATGACGGCGAGAGCCTGGAGCAACGGCTGGTCCGCCTGCCCACCGTCACCCTCGGCGAAGGGCTGCCGATCGCGGTCAAGCTGGCCAAAGCGGTGGCCGCCTTGCACCGCGCCGGGATCGTCCATCGCGACATCAAGCCGGAGAATGTCATCCTGGAGCCGGGCGGCGGGCTGAAGCTGATCGACCTGGGCGTGGCGTACCTGCCGCATATGGCCGAGTTCGCGACCGCCGACATTCCCGGCACCGCCAGCTACATGGCGCCCGAACAATTTGCCGGCAGCGTCGGCAGCGAGCGGAGCGACCTGTTCGCGCTCGGCGTCACGCTCTACCGCCTGTTCACCGGCGGCGCCTATCCCTATGGCGAGATCGAGGCCTTCTCGAATCCCCGCTTCGGCCGGCCGCAGCCGCTGGCGCGCCATCGCCCGGACCTGCCGCCCTGGCTCGACGTCCTGTTGGCGCGCGCCGTCGCCGTCGATCCCGCAGACCGGATCGAAGATGCGCTGGAACTGGCGTTCGAATTGGAGCAGGGCCAGAGCCGGGCTCGACCGGCAGTCCCGCGCCGCCGCTCGCTCTACGAGCGCAAGCCGGTGCGGGTCTGGCAGGCCGTGGCGGCCCTGCTGTTGGCGGCGCTGCTGGCGGCGCTGAAGCTCAGGTAGGTCGGTCGCAGAACCGTTCCGGTGCCGCCGGTCCGATCGCCCCGCCCGCCGCCCGCTCATACAGGTCCGGCCGATAGACCGCGCGAGCCAGCGCCGCCCGGTCGATCTCCGGGCCGAACCGGCCCCAGCGCAGCATCTGGTCCAGGAACCAGGCGGCATGCTCGAGCCGAGGCACGCTCGCGGCACCGGCGAAGCGCGATAGATCGACGCCGCCGTTCGGGACCGCCCCCGGCAGCGAGGCGCGCAAGGCGGCAGCCGGCACATCCAGCCGTTCCGGCGCCGCCAGTAGCTCGGCGATCTCCTCGGCATGGGCCGGCTCGTCGCAATAGGCCTGGGCGCGCAGCAGGGCGCGCAGCACCGCCTGCAGCCCGTCCGGCTGCCGCTCGGCCCAGTCGGCGGTGACGGCGAAGCATTTCTCCGGATGGTCGCGCCACACCGCCGAGGTCAGCATGACCGTCCGTCCGGCGCCCTGCCGGGTCGCGACCGCGCCCCAGGGCGCGCCGGCGCAGAAGCCGTCGATCGCGCCCGTCTCCAGCGCCGCCACCATGTCAACCGGCGGCACCACCACCAGCTCGACATCCCGGACCGGGTCGATGCCCGAGGCCGCCAGCCAATAGCGCAGCAGCAGATCGTGCGAGGAAAAGGCATGAACGACCGCGATGCGCAGGCGCGGACCTGCGGCCGCGACGATCCCGGCCAGGCGCCGACCGACCGCCATCACATCGGCGGTATCGGCGCCGATCGCCGCCGCGAGCGCGCCCGACACGGTGAAGCCGTTGCCGTTCTGGCTGATCGACAGCGGCACGATCAGCGGCGTCCCCGCCCCGCGCAGGCCCATGGCCACCGCGAAGGCGAGCGGCGGCAGCATGACCGCGGCGTCGAGCGCGCGAAAGGTCAGCTTGTCGGCGATATTGGCCCAGGACGGCTCGATCGACAGGCTGGCCTCGACCCGCTCGGCCGCGAAGAAACCCTTCGCCTCGGCGACGAAGGCCGGCGCCATGTCGGTCAGGCGTACCAGGCCGATGCGGATCCGCGTTACCTCATCGGTCGCCATGTCTGCCTATCCCCTCCTTCGGCGCCGGCAGGCCGCCATCGAGCAGTTCGACCGCGATGTCGGCGATGCGCCGGCCACGGTCCATCGCCTGGCGCCGGAGCCAGCGATAGGCGTCCGGTTCGCTCATCCGGCGCTCCTGCATGATTTTGGCCTTGGCCTTGTCGATCAGCGCCCGTTCCTTGAGCGATGCTTCGGCCTTGCGCAGCTCGGTTTCGACCTGGCGATAGCGCCGGAACAGGATGACGGCGGTCTCGACGATCGGCTTCACATCGGGCAGCGCGGTGCCGACCACATTGTAGGAGCTGACGCCGGCCTCGATCGCCGCCTCCATGAAGGCCGGATCGTCGCGATCGACGAACAAAACGATCGGGCTCGGATGGCGCGAGGCAACCTCGCGGATGCTGTCGAGCTGATCGCGGTCGGGCCGCGCCATATCGACGATGACCACGTCGGGCCGGTGCCGGCTGACCGCCTGGGCCAGGCTTTCGCCCGGTTGCAGGCGCAGAATCTCTGCGGTCCCGGCCTCGGCCAGCCGGTCGGCGACCGAGGCGGCGCGGTCGAGATTGGCGTCGGCCAGCAGAACCCTCATGACCGGACGCTCTGCAAGAGACGCACCAGGGATCAGGCCCGGTCGATCAGATGCAGGAACGAGCCGAACACGCGGCCCACGACGGCACCGGCCGGCCCGTGACCGACGCTTTCGCAAAAAAACGGAACATCCCGCCGCGAACTCTCGCTGGCGAAATGAAACTCATGGCCGCGATAGTCGGCGCCGACCGGGCCCAGCGGCGTTGCCGCCGAAAGGGCGATCCGGCGATAGCCCAGATGCCGGCGCGGGGCGGCGTAGCTGGTCTCGATCGGCAGCAGGCCCAGCATCTGGTGCCGGATGCCGTCGCCATCGACCAGGCCGGCGCCGAGGGTCATATAGCCGCCGCACTCGCCATAGATGATGGCGCCGCGTGCCGCAGCCGCGTGCACGCCTTGGCGGAACGACGCGGCTCCCGCGAGCCGGCCGGCATGCAGCTCCGGATAGCCGCCGGGCAGATAGACCGCATCGGCCGCGCCTGACGGGGCCTGGTCGGCCAACGGCGAGAAGAAGCTGAGCTCCGCGCCCGCCCCGCGCCAGCCATCCAGCCCATGGGGATAGGCGAAAGCGAAGGCGACATCGCGGGCCACGGCAATATGCTGCCCTAGCGGCGGGATTGCGACCGCGCTTTCGCCGCGTTGGGCCATCGGCTGCGCCAGTGCCAGCAGCCGTTCGAGATCGACCGCCGCCTCGATCGCATCGGCGGCGCGCTCGAGAAAACCCTCCAGATCGGCCTGCTCGCCGGCCTGAATCAGCCCGAGATGGCGCGACGGCACGGTGATGCCGTCGGTGCGCGGCAGCGCGCCCAGCACCGGCAGGCCGAGGCTTTCGAACGCCGGCCGGATGAGATCGGCATGGCGCGGCGAGCCGACCCGGTTCAGCAGCACGCCCGCGACGCGCACATCGGCGCGATATGTCGCGAACCCCTTGGCGACGGCCGCCGCCGACACGGTCTGGCCGCGCACGTCCTGCACCAGCAGGACCGGCAGATCCAACAGCGCCGCCAGATCCGCGGTCGAGCCGCCCCCGTCGGCCGCGCCGTCGAACAGGCCCATCACACCTTCGATGATCAGCAACTCGGCACCGTCGGCGGCCCGATCCAGCTGGCACAGCAGAGTTTCCGGCCGCATCGCCCAGGGATCGAGATTTCGGCAGGACCGGCCGCTCGCCGCCGCGTGGAACGCGGGATCGATATAGTCCGGGCCGACCTTGGCCGAGGCGACGGCAACACCGCGCCGGCGGAGCGCGCGCAGCAGGCCGAGCGTGACGGTGGTCTTGCCGGCGCCGGACGAGGGCGCAGCGATGATGAGCGCGCGGGTCATGGCCCCAACCCTAATCCATTGCGCCGCCGCTGGGCACCGGTATGATCGACGCCGCCATGACCCAATCCCCCGCCGATTTCTGTCCCGGCATTCTCCATGCGGTGCCGGCGAAGGACGGGCTGTTGATGCGCCTGCGTCTGCCCGGCGGGCAATTGCCGGCCGCGACGCTCACCGCGATCGCCGATCTGGCCCTGCGCCATGCCGATGGCGGGCTCGACCTGACCGCGCGGGCCAATATCCAGTTGCGCGGCATCCGGTCGGAAAGCCTAGAGCCGCTGGTCGAAGGATTGCGCCAGGCCGGGCTGTTGCCCGCGCCGGCCCATGACCGCATCCGCAATATCCTGGTCAGCCCGTTCGCCGGCGTCGATCCAACCGAGCGGATCGACCTGACGCCGCTCGCCCATGCTTTGGACCGGGCCCTGATCGCCGATGCCGACCTCGTCCGCCTGCCGGCCAAATTCGCCTTCACGCTCGATGGCGGCGGCCGCGGCTTCGATCCGGGCGGCGCCGACCTGACGCTCACCGCCGTCGCGGGACCGCAACTGCACCTGAGCGTCGCCGGCCGATCCACCGGTCTCGGCGTGGCACCGGAAAGTGCCGTGGCGCTGCTGATTCGGGCCTGCCATGCGCTGCTCGCCGCCGCGGCCGACCATGATCTGCCGGCGCGCGCGCGCGCGATCGTCAGGCTGCCGGCCGCCTATGACGCATTTCTCGGCCGGTTGGGCCCGCACGCCTGCCTCGCGCCCCAGCACCGCTCGCCCTCGGCGACATTCGGCGTGCTGGAGGAATCGGCCGGTCGCGTAACCCTGCTGCCAGTGATTCCATTCGGACGATTGAGCTCGGCCGAAGCGATGCGGCTTGCGGATCGCTCAAATCATTTCGGTATCGACATGAGGCTTACGCCTTGGCGAAATATCGCCCTGCGTGGGATCAAGCGGTCGGACATTCCGGCGTTCGACCTGTCGTCTGCCGGCTTTGCCGGATTGGCCGCCTGCGCCGGCAGCGCAGGCTGCGCCCAATCGCGGGCCGATGTCCGCGCCGACGCCCGCCGTTTCGCGGCGGCCATCGCCGGCATCGCGCCGCCGGCCGGCTGGTCGATTCATTTCGCCGGTTGCGCCAAGCGCTGCGCGCTCCGGGGCCCGGCGACGGTCGATCTGATTGCGACCCAAAACGGCTATGATGTGCTATTCGACGGCACGCCCGCCCTTGCCGGCCTCTCGCCGGACCAGGCGCTGGCCGCCGCACGCACCGCCTACCCGACGAAAGCGCCTTGATGCCCCGCGACTATCTGACCGACGGCGCCGAAATCTACCGCCGCTCCTTCGCCATCATCCGGGCCGAGGCCGATCTGGCCGGCCTCTCGCCGGATCTCGCCCGTACCGTCGTCCGCATGATCCATGCCTGCGGCATGACCGATCTGCCGCGCGATCTGGCCGCGTCGCCCGGGGCCGCCGAGGCCGGCCGGGCGGCCCTTTTGGCCGGTGCGCCGATCCTGTGCGATTCGACCATGCTGGCCGCCGGCATCACCCGCGCGCGGCTGCCGGCGGGAAACGCGGTCATCTGCACCTTGAATGCACCCGAAGTGCCGGACCTGGCAGCCAGGATGGGCACGACCCGCAGTGCCGCGGCTTTGGAGCTATGGCGCGACCAGCTCGAAGGCGCCATCGTCGCCATCGGCAATGCCCCGACCGCGCTGTTTCATTTGTTCGACATGCTGGATGCCGGCGCGCCCAAGCCGGCGTTGATCCTGGGCCTGCCGGTGGGCTTCGTCGGCGCCGCCGAATCCAAGGACGCGCTCAAATCCCGCAGCCGGGGCGTGCCGTTCATCACGATTCTGGGCCGGCGCGGCGGCAGCGCCATGGCCTCGGCCGCGATCAATGCGCTGGCGAGCGAAGCGGAATGAGCGGCGTGAAGCCCGGCCGGCTGTTCGGCGTCGGCGTCGGTCCGGGCGATCCGGACCTGATCACGGTCAAGGCATTGCGCTGCGTGCAGTCGGCCGATGTGGTGGCCTATCTGGCCGCCCGTCACGGCCGCAGCAACGCGCGCGCGATCGTCGCCGGCGCCTTGACCCGCGGCCAGCCGGAACTGGCGCTGATCTACCCGCTGACGACCGAGACGACCGACCATCCGGATGGCTATGACGGCGCCATCGCCGAATTCTACGACCAGGCCGCCGCCAAGGTTGCGGCCGAGCTCGACGCCGGCCGCGACGTCGCGGTGCTGTGCGAGGGCGATCCGTTCTTCTACGGCTCCTACATGTACCTGCACGACCGGTTAGCGCAGCGCTACGAGACCGAGGTCATCCCCGGTGTCTGTTCGGTCATGGCCGGCGCCGCGCGCCTCGGCCGCCCCCTGGTCCGACGCGACACGGAGCTGACCATCCTGCCGGGCACCCTGCCCGAGGCGGAGCTGGCCCGGCGCCTGGCCCGGGGCCAAGCGGTCGCGATCATGAAGCTCGGTCGCAATTTCGCCAAGGTCCGCCGCGCGATCGAGCAGGCCGGTGCCGCGCCCCGCGCGCTCTATATCGAACGCGCGACCATGAGCGCCGAGCGCGCCATTCCCCTGGCCGAGGTCGATCCGGCCCAGGTGCCGTATTTCTCGCTGGTGCTGGTGCCCGGCGCCGAGGTCGTGCCGGTCAAATGCGTTCCCGGCGCCGCTGGACAATTGGTCGTGTTGGGCCTGGGGCCGGGCGCACCCGAATGGCTGTCGCCCGAAGCACGGGACGCGCTGGCCGATGCGACCGATCTGGTGGGATATCAGCCCTATCTCGACCGCGTCGCCCCGCAGCCGGGCCAGATTCGCCACGGCTCCGACAACAAGGTCGAGGCGGCCCGTTCGCGTCATGCGATCGAGCTGGCGCTGGCCGGCCGGCGCGTCTGCGTCGTCTCGTCGGGCGATCCCGGCATCTTCGCCATGGCGAGCGCCGTGCTGGAACAGGTCGAGGCCGGTCCCGACGCATGGCGCGCGCTCGACGTCCGCGTGCTGCCCGGCATCTCGGCGATGCAGGCGGCCTCGGCCCGGGCGGGCGCCATCCTGGGCCATGATTTCTGCGTCATCTCGCTGTCCGATCGCCTCAAGCCCTGGCCGACCATCGCCGAACGGCTGGAGGCGGCGGCCAAGGCCGATTTCGCGCTGGCGTTCTACAACCCGATCTCGTCGGAGCGGCAATGGCAGCTGGGTGAGGCCCGCTCGATCCTGGCGCGCCATCGCGCGCCGGACACGCCGGTCATCATGGCGCGCGACGTCGGCGGTCCGGGCGAGCGGATCGTGGTGACCGACCTCAAGGGCCTCGACCCGGCCCAGGTCGATATGCGGACCATCCTGCTGATCGGCAATAGCCAGACCCGGCGGTTCGAGGGATCCGGCGGCAAGCCGGTCGTCTATACCCCGCGCCGCTACGGGGTCTGAGGCAGGCGGCCGAGCCAGGCCTCGACCGCGCCCAGCGTGTCGGCCTGATCGGTGATCGGGCGGGCGGGCCGCTCGACCATCACGACCGGCAGACCCAGCGAACGGGCGGCCTCGATCTTGGCGTAGGTCGCCGGACCGCCGCTGTTCTTGGACACGATCATGTCGATGCGGTGGGCGCGCAGCAGGCCGATCTCGTCAGCCAGACCGAACGGGCCGCGCTTCAGCATAAGCTCGTGATGCGCCGGCAACGCGCCCTCGGGCGGATCGATCGAGCGGATCAGGAACCAGGCATCGCGGTCGGCGAACGGCGCCAGCTCCTGGCGGCCGACGGTCAGGAACACGCGGCCTCGGCACAGGGCCGCCGCTGCCGCCATGTCGGGGACCGGCAGCCAGCGATCGGTCGGTTCCGGGATCCAGGCCGGGCGCACGAAACCCAGCAACGGCAGGTTCATCCGACCGCAGGCCAGGGCGGCATGGGCGCTCATCCGGGCCGCGAACGGGTGGGTCGCATCGACGACCGCATCGATCCGTTCTTCGGCGAGGTAGGTCGCCAACCCATCGATGCCACCAAAGCCACCGACGCGGACGTTGCCCGGCGGCAGCACGGGATCGGCGACACGGCCGGCGAGCGACGAGATGATGTCCAGGTTCGGCCGGTCGGCGAGATGACGGGCGAGCAAGGCCGCTTCGCCCGTCCCGCCGAGGATCAGCAGCCTCACGGGGCGCCGAACCCGCTCACGCGATCTCGCGCCGGGGCCGATCCCGGTCGGCGGAATAGAGATGGCTGGTGCCGAAGCTGGGCTTCCCCAACCCGCGACCGACCAGGATCAACGAGTTCTTGTCGATCCCTGCCGCTTTCACCTGTCCGGCGATGGTCGCGAGCGTGCCGCGGATGACCTGCTGGTCGGGCCAGCTCGCCCGGAACACGACGGCGACCGGGCAATCGGCACCATAGGAGGGCGTCAGATCCGCCACGACCCCGGCGATATTCATGATCGACAGATGGATCGCCAGCGTGGCGCCGGTCGCCCCAAGGCTCTTCAGATCCTCGCCCGGCGGCATCGCGGTCGAGCGGGTCGAGGTCCGGGTCAGGATCACGGTCTGCGCCACCCCCGGCAGGGTCAGTTCCTGGCCCAGCAAGGCGGCCGCGGCGGCGAAGGACGGCACGCCCGGGGTCACGTCATAGGATATCCCGAGCGCGTCGAGCCGGCGCATCTGCTCGGCCATGGCGCTCCAGACCGACAGGTCGCCCGAATGCAGCCGGGCGACATCCTGGTCCCGGGCCTGGGCGCGCGATATTTCGGCGATGATCTCGTCCAGATGCAGCTCGGCGGTATCGACCAGGCGCGCGCCGGGCGGGGCATGAGCCAGCACGCCG
>Ga0302157_10007416_pt1 | contig 11044 bp, 9 predicted proteins | sample I_Bog_N3_3_FD_193502 | JGI IMG/M metagenome (GOLD analysis project Ga0302157, IMG submission 193502) | Peat permafrost microbial communities from Stordalen Mire near Abisko, Sweden - I_Bog_N3_3 | ecosystem: Environmental > Terrestrial > Soil > Wetlands > Peat | place: Sweden: Abisko, Stordalen...
CGGTAGATGTCATTGAACGCGCCATATAGCGCAAGATCGGTGCAGTAGATCTGGACGCTGACGAAGTCGTTCATGCTGAATCCAGCCGCCTCCACCGTATGCTTGACGGCGTCCATCACGAACCTGGCCTCGGCCGCTGGATCCTCCGGCACATGCGCGGTTTTCATATCGTCGAGCGTCGTTGGATCAAGTCCGATTGTGCCCGCCACGTACAGTGTGTTGCCGGCCAGCACCGCATCGCTGAAGGGCAGCGCCGAGCGCGCCGCGGACTTGTCCAGCACGATGTATTCATTTCCCTTGTCAGCCGCGGACAGCGCCAGCGGCGCCAGCATGACAGCCGCCGCGATGAAAGCGATGATCCTGGTCTTCATAGGGCGTTCCACCTTCAGTTGGTTCTTTAGTTGGTTGCTACAGGAATGGTGCTGTCAGGGTGACTTCGAGCCCTGGGTGTGGCGGATGAAGTCGGCGACCCTGGCGTGCAGTTCCTTCAGCGACGGCTCGTGGGCGTACACCATGTGGCCGGACTGGTACTGCGCGTACTCGATGTTCTTTTGCAGGGTTGCCGGTATCGGCAGGTGCTGCATTTCGTAGATGCCCTCGTAGAACGGCGTCGCGATGTCGAAGTACCCGCTGTTGAGCATCACGTGCAAACCGGGGTTGTACTTCATCGCCACGGCTAGATCCGGCATCACGTTGACGGACTGCCCGAGCAGCTCTGGGCCGCCGGGCGTCTGGTGGGCGAAATTCCAGCCTTTCTCGATCTCGATCTCGGGCTTGAATGCCTTGTCCTGGCCGTACTTGAGATCCTTGCGCACGTAGTCGTTGAACGACGATACGTAGGCGGACGATATCGCGGCGGACTGCGGGTCGTAGTCGGCCTCTTTGCTGAGCGGATCCATCGACGGTCCGGAGAAGCGCGAGTCCAGCCGCCCGGTGGTCAGGTCGGCATCGCCGAGCAGCGTATGTTCGAATTCACCGCCGTTGATGCGCAGATCCGCCTTGAGTATGTAACTCACCGGCAGTCCGGTGTAGTCATGCAACCTGGCAGCGATCGCATCGCGCTGCGCCGCCGGCAACGCCGAGCCGGCCGCGAGCGCCAGCGCGTAGTCGTTGGTCGCAAAGTGCTCGACATCGGTCAGTAGCGCAGCAAGGTCCGGAGGCGAGCCCGGCAGCTTGTGGTGATACCAGGCCGCGGCCGCATAGGTAGGCAATGCCAGCACGTAGGGCAGATCGACGCCCGGGTTGGTCTGCGGGCCGTCCGGACTGGCATCGAAATTGAGGATCTGCGAGAGCAGGATCACGCCGTTGAAATCCACGGCGTGCTCGGTCTCCAGCTGCGCCACCAGCACAGCGGCGCGCGTGGTGCCGTAGCTCTCGCCGAACAGGTACTTGGGGGAATTCCAGCGCCCGTATTTCGACAGGAACTGGACGATGAAATCGGCAAACGCGTGCGCATCCTGGTCCACGCCGTAGAACGCCTTGTCGCGGTCGGTGCCGGCAATGCGCGAGAAACCGGTGCCGGGTGCGTCGATGAACACCAGGTCGCTGGCATCGAGCAGGCTGAACTCGTTGTTGACCAGCGTATAGGGCGCTGCGGGTGTGTGCGAATCATCCGCCGTCAGCACGCGTCGCGGACCGAATGCGCCCATGTGCAGCCACACCGTGGACGAGCCGGGACCGCCGTTGAAGATAAAAGTGACCGGACGCGGCGGCGCGCTGCGCTCATCGGCCGACGTGTCCTGACCCTTGTCGGACGCCTTGCCTGCACTCTTGAAGTAGGCGACGTAGAACATGCTGGCTTCCGGACGCGGATTCTTGTCTTCGTCCTTGGGCGCGTTCTGCGGCACATCGTCCCAGCCCTTGGGGTGCACCACCAGGGTGCCGGCGTACGCGTCGTAGTCGACACGACGGCCATCGATCGTGACCGAGCCCCGGCTGGTCTGCTGCTCGGGCGTGAAATGCTGCTCGGCGGCGCTGGCAGGCTTGGCGTCGCCAGACTTGGCGTCGCCAGACTTGGCGTCACCAGGCTTGGCGCCGGCAGCCTTGGCGTCAGCAGACTTGGCGTCTTCGGCCGCCTGCAGTGCGAGCGATGGCAGCAGCAGCACGGACACCAATAGTAGCGACAGCGGCAAGGCGGTGATCGCCGACAGGGCAATGCGAAACAGACGATGCGACTTCAAGCGTGCTCCTTGAGAACAGGTGGGGCGGCGCCCAGGTACGACAATGCGCCGTTATTTTAGCCCATCCGCGAGCTTATCCTATCCGCGAGCGCTCGCCCCGCTATGCCGCCGGCAATGCCTCCTCCGCCCGCGACAGCGCCTGCCGCTGCCGGATGCGTGCGGCATCCATCAGCATGCGCCCGGCCCAGCGGTAGACGTTGTTCTCCTTGATGGTACGCCGCATCAACTGCATGCGCTGGCGGCGCTGCTCGCGCGGCATCTCGATTGCCCGTCGGATAGCGGACGCAGTCTCGGTAACGTCGAACGGATTGACCTGGATGGCCTCGACCAGCTCGCGCGCGGCGCCTGCGAAGGTACTGAGTATCAGCACACCGTCCTCGTCATCGCGCGCGGCGACGAACTCCTTGGCCACCAGGTTCATGCCATCGTGCAGGCTGTTGACGACGCAGAAATCCGCAGCACGGTACAACTCGAATACCTGCTCCGGCGGCTGGTGCCTGTCGATCAGCACGATCGGTTTCCAGTCGGGCGTCGCAAAGCGCGCGTTGATGCGTTCCACTTCCGCCAGCGTCGCGCGTTGCAGTGCCTGGTACGCCGCAAGCTTGCTGCGTGACGGCGCGGCAACCTGCAGCAGCGTCAGCTGTCCGCGCAGCCGCGGATCCTGCTCCAGCAGCAACTCGAGCGCCAGGCAGCGCTCGATCACGCCCTTGGTGAAATCCCAGCGTTCCACGCCCAGGCCCAGCACCACGTGTGCGCCAATGCCAAAGCACTCGCGCACCGCGGCGCGCGACTGCGCCACATCGGGCACGCCGGCAAGCCAGCGCGGCGGCCACTCGATCGATATCGGATAGGCGGCCACATGGCACACATGCCCCTGCAGCGCGACCGTCATGCGCTCGTGGTCGACCTGGCATTCGATGAAGCGGTCGAGCGTGGCGAGGAAATTCTGGCAGTGATAGAGCGTGTGGAAGCCCAGGATATCGGCCATCAGCAGGCTCGAGAGCATCTCGCGCTTCCACGGGCAGACGCCGAAGGTCTCGGCGTTGGGCCACGGGATGTGCCAGAACAGCACGATCGTGGCGGCAGGCTTGCGCTTGCGCAGGTACGCGGGCAGCATCACGAAGTGATAGTCCTGGATCAGGATCACCGGGTCGTCGGACTGCGCCTCGCGCGCGACAACTTCCGCGAACTTTCGATTCACCGACTGGTACACCACCCAGTCCTCGCCGCGAAACGCGGGGCGCACATACGCCAGGTGGCACAGCGGCCACAGTCCTTCGTTCGACAGCCCATAGTAGTAGCCCTGCTCCTCGGACTCCGACAGCCATACACGCCGCAGCGTATAGCTGGGATCCTCGGGCGGTACCCGCACCCGGTCCGAGCGATCCACCACCGAGCGGTCGGCGCTGCCGCTGCCATGCGCAACCCAGGTACCGGAACAGGCGCGCATCACCGGTTCGAGCGCGGTCACCATGCCGCTGGCCGGCAACCGCACTTCGATAGCGCCGTGCGCGTCGAACTCGTGCGCATAGGGCTCGCGATTCGACACCACGATCATCTGCGGCGAGTGCAGCTGGTCACGCACCACCAGTTGCAGCGCCTGCGGCGTCCAGTTCTCGCGGTAATCGATTTCCAGCCGCTGCGTGGCCTCCATCTCGCTCAACACCTTGCGCACCTGGCGCAGGATCGGCAGCGACAGCGGACCGGACTTGGCATCGTCGAAGAAGCGACGCCCGGTAATGTCGCCGATCAGGATCTTGGCCCAGCGGCGCACTACCAGCCACGCCGCCAGCACCAGGAACAGCGCCAGGATCACCAGCGATATGCCACCGAACGCCAGCATGTAGTCGCGCGCGGTACTCTGCCGGCTGTCGACGAAGCTCAGGTCGTATAGGATCGCGACACGGTATGGCGGCTGGTCCGCGGGCTTCTGGTCGAACACCGACACCAGCACCGAGCCCATGGGCGAGCGCCGAACGACACTGTGGCCGTCAGCCAGCGGCTCAGTGCTCTGGCAGCTGACCAGCTCCGGCACCAGCTCGGTCTTGTATACCGTGCCGCCGTTCGGCAGGCAGATCAGGATTCCCAGCACGCGCTGGTCGGCCAGCACCTTGGCGGTGTAGTGGCGCAGACCCTGCTGGTCGCCCTTCGCCACCAGCGCGGGCAGCGAATCCTCCAGCGTGCTCATCAGCAGCCGCGCGCGCAGTTCGACATCGGCGCGAAACCACTCGGTCAGCAGCCGGTCGATGTACGGCAACCCGAAGTACGCAACCACGCCGGCCGCCAGCAGCAGCGGCAGTACGGTGCGTGTGACCAGCGAGCGAAACATGGTTTGACGCTAGCCGCGCCGAAGCGCGGGCGTCAATAAGCGATCGTCGGCATCGCGCTTGAAAATATTTCAATGAGAGGCCGCCGGGCGGCGCGCACGCGCGCTGCTGTCAGGCCGCGCTCGTCAGGCCGCGCTGGTCGTCAGTGCCAATCGCGCGCGGATCGCCGCCGTCAGTGTCAGCGAATGACGGCGCGCGTCCTGGTCGTAGACGTGCACGTTGACCATCAGTTCCTCGATGGGTGTCGCGGCCAGGAAGGCAGCCAGCGTGTGCTCGATAGTGGCCGGCGAGCCGACGAAGGAGCACTGCATCGACTGGCCGATCATCGCCTTCTCGGCTGGCGACCAGAACGCGTCGATGTCGTCGACCGGCGGCGGCAACTGCCCGGGGCGGCCGCGCCGCAGCTGCGTGATCGCCTGCTGATGCGAGGTGAACAGGCGCCGTGCCTGGGCGTCGGTGTCGGCGGCGATGACATTGACGCACGCTATCGCATACGGCTGTTGCAGCTCGCGCGAAGCCTGGAAGCGCTTGCGATACAGTGCCAGCGCCGGAAGGAGCAGCTCCGGCGCAAAATGCGAGGCGAATGCGAACGGCAGGCCCAGAGCCGCTGCCAGTTGCGCGCTGAACAGGCTCGATCCCAGCAGCCAGATCGGTACCGACAGGCCGGCGCCCGGGATCGCGCGCGTTGCCTGTCCCGGCGGGTCTTCGAAGTAGCTCTGCAGCTCCTGGACATCGTGCGGAAACTGATCGGCGCTGCCGGCCAGTTCGCGCCGCAGCGCCCGTGCCGTGACCGGATCGGTACCGGGCGCCCTGCCCAGCCCGAGGTCGATGCGCCCGGGAAACAGCGCGGCCAGCGTGCCGAACTGCTCGGCAATTACCAGCGGCGCGTGATTCGGCAGCATCACGCCACCCGAACCTACCCGGATGCTGCGCGTGCCCGCCGCGACATGCCCGATCACTACCGCCGTGGCCGCGCTGGCGATGCCTGGCATGTTGTGATGCTCGGCCAGCCAGAAGCGCCGGTAGCCATGCGCTTCGGCGTGCCGCGCCAGCGCAAGCGTGCTGCGCAGCGCGTCGGCCGCGCTTGCACCCTGCACGATCGGCGACAGGTCGAGTACTGAAAACGGCATCATCCCGTGATGATGGGGGCACCGGATCGCAGTTACCAGTGCTGGCGACTCCCCAACGCTGGCCAATGCGATAATGACAGCATGCAGCAGTCCGCCGACAACCCCGGCCATCGCGTTATCCGCTCCTACGTGCTGCGAACCGGCCGCATCACCGCGGCGCAGCAGCGCGCCCTGGAACAACACTGGCCGCGCTTTGGTATCGGGTTCGCGGCACAGCCGCTGGAGCTGGCGCGGGTATTTGGCCGCGATGCACCCTGCACGCTGGAAATCGGCTTTGGCAACGGCGAGCATCTGCTCGAGCGCGCCCGCGCCGCGCCCACGCAGGACTTTCTGGGCGTCGAAGTTCATCGTCCCGGGATTGGCCACCTGCTGCTCGCGGCCGACGCGGCCGACGTCAACAACCTGCGCATCATTGCGCACGATGCGGTCGACGTGCTGCGGCAGCAGCTCGCGCCCAGCAGTCTTTGCGAAGTGCAGCTGCTGTTTCCGGACCCGTGGCCAAAGAAACGCCATCACAAGCGCCGCCTGGTGCAGCCGGACCTGGTCGCGCTGCTCGCGTCCCGGCTCAAGCCTGATGGACGCCTCCACCTGGCCACCGACTGGGAACCGTATGCCCAGCAGATGCTGCAGCTGCTCAGCGATTGCGACCTGCTGGCCAATTGCGCTGCCGGCGGCGGATTCATGGACGTCGACGCCACCGAAAGCCGCAGCGCCACGCGCTTCGAGCGCCGTGGCGAGCGCCTCGGTCACCAGGTACGCGAGTTGCTGTTCCGACGCCGCTGACGCTCAGCTGCCAAAACTGCCGCGCAGGCCGTCGATGACGTATTGCACCGCGAGCGCGCCGAGCAACACGCCCGACAGCCGATTGATGACGCTGGCGCCCGTGACCCCAAGCACGCGCAGCATCGGCGTCGCCAGGTAAAGCACCGCCAGCGTAATCAGCAGCACCACGAACACGCACACCAGCAGCCCCACGAATAACAGCGGCTTACCGGTGGTGGGACTGAAGACCAGCAGGATAGTCGCCAGCGCTCCGGGGCCGGAGATGAACGGGAACGCCAGCGGAAATACCGATATATCCTCGCGCTGGCGCGATTCGCGCTCCTCCTCGGTGGAGGTGCGGGTACCCGAGGTGCGCGCGAACACCATCTCGAGCGCGATCAGGAACAGCAGCAGTCCGCCGAAGATTCGGAACGACTCCAGGCTGATGCTCATGATCTTGAGGAACGGGCCGCCGACCAGTGCGAAAGCCGTCAGGATGAGTGCGGCGATCGTCACTGCGCGTCGTGCCATGTGCCGGCGCTGCGCCTCGGTGGCCTCTGCCGTCAGTCCTACAAAAACGGGAATGATGGAGATGGGATCGATCACTACCAGAAAGACTACAAAGAACTTGATCAGTTGCTGACTCATTGACGCTCTGCAGAATAAAAAATCACCTTGAATGAGTACTGCGTCAGGCGCAACATGATTGCGCATCTAATAGGATCGCAACTCATCATTCTCTAACGGCAGCGTAAATCATTCTGCCGTGGCTGAACACGGGAGCATCCGAATGAGCGCAAGACCAGACGTCGGTGAGTGGTACCAGGTCCGAGACGGCGAACTGCTGGAAATCGTGGCCATCGACGAGGACGACGGCACCATCGAAGTCCAGTACTTCGATGGCACGGTCGAGGAGATGGATCTGATCGACTGGGAGGCGCAGCGTGCCAAGGGCGAGATCACCGATGCGGAAGCACCCGAGGACTGGAGCGGCTCGCTCGACGTCGACGGCGATGTCGACAGCGACGGAAATGTCCGCGAGCGTGGCAGCGGGGTCAACGGCGATCCGCAGATGGCCGGTGGCCTCGATGGCCTCGATATGTTCGAATCCCCCGACGCCGTGCTGTAACGAATTTCATGCGGGCACGCCGGCGCGCAGCTGCGCGAAGTCGGCCCGTCGTGACAGCAGGTACAGCAGCAGCAGCGCCGGAATGCTCAGCGCCGCGGTGTATAAGAAGAATGGCGCATAGCCAATGTGGTCGACCACCATACCCGACGTCCCCATCAGCAGCTTTCCCGGCAATGCATACGCTGACGACAGCACGGCGTACTGGGTCGCGGTGTAGGAAGCACTGGTCAACGACGACATGAACGCGATCAGTGCGGTGCCATGTACGCCCTGCGCAAAGTTATCCAGGCTGATCACGGTCGCAAGACCCGCCACGCTCGGCTGGCCGCGCGCGGCAAGATAGCTGAAGGACACATTGGACAGGATGACCAGCGCGCTGCCCAGCAACAGCGAGCGTGTCCGCCCGAGCCGCGCTACTGCCAGGCCGCCGACCAGGATGCCGGCGACGCTCAGCAGCGAGCCATAGATCTTGGCGATCGCGGCGATCTGCTTGAGGCTGAACCCCAGGTCAAGATAGAACGGGTTCGCCATCGTGCCCATGGTGTACTCGGTCAGCCGATAGGTGCCGATGAACGCAAAAATCAGCAGCCCCAGCGACGCCCCATAGCGCGCGAAGAAATCCAGTATGGGACACAGCACCGCCCCCAGGAACCAGGCTCCCGCGTGGCGCAGTCCGGCCGGCCAGTGCGCGCGGCCGGCAACCCACTCGACCACGCGCCGTTCGGTGAGTACCGAGACGCTCGGCGCGCTGCGTTCCGGTTCACGCACCAGCAGCGTCGCCACGACGCCGATCCCGACCAGCGCCGCCATGCTGGTGTAGCTGCGCGCCCAGCCCAGGTCGGCCGCGATCCACAGCGCGCCTGCTCCCGCGACCAGGATCGCCAGGCGATAGCCCAGCTGATACGCGGCCGCCATCGCGCCCTGCTCGCTCGACGGTGCCGACTCGATCCGCCAGGCATCGATCGCGACATCCTGCGTGGCCGCGAAAAATGCCAGCAACAGCGCCAGCAATGCCATGTGCGCCACCTGCATCCTCGGGTCGCTGGCCGCCAGTGCCAACAGTGCGCTGGCAATCCCGGCCTGCGCCAGCAGCATCCAGCTGCGTCGCTGTCCGAGCAGCCGGCCGATCACCGGCAGGCGCAGCCGGTCGACCACCGGCGCCCACAGGAACTTCAGCGTGTAGGCCAGGCTCACCCACGACAGCATGCCGATAGTCGCGCGCTCGATGCCGCTCTGGCGCAACCACGCTGACAGCGTGCTGTAGATGAGCATGAACGGCAGTCCACTGGAAAATCCCAGCGCCAGCATCGACAGCATGCGCGGCTGGCCATACACCGCCAATGCTTCGAGCCAGCCGCCGGCGCGCGGCGGTGCATCCGCCTCGCGCTTCACAGGGCGATTCACAGGGCGCGTCAAATGCGGTAGTCCATGATCAGAGGCGCGTGATCGGAGAAGCGTGGCTCCTTGTGGATATGCGCGCGCTGCGGGGTGCCGGCAAGCCCGGGGCTCAGTATCTGGTAATCGATGCGCCAGCCGACGTTCTTGGCCCAGGCCTGGCCGCGGTTCGACCACCAGGTGTAGTGCTCGGGATCGGGCACCAGCGAGCGGAACGCGTCGATGTACTTTTCCGGCCCCAGCAGCCGGTCCATCCAGGCGCGCTCCTCGGGCAGGAAGCCTGAGTTCTTCTGGTTGGATTTCCAGTTCTTGAGATCGATGGGCTTGTGGGCGATGTTCCAGTCGCCGCAGATGATGTACTCTCGGCGCGAGCGCCTGAGCTTGCGCAAGTGCGGCATGAACGCCTCGAGGAATCGGAACTTGGACGCCTGCCGCGCCTCGCCCGCCGAGCCCGAGGGCAGGTACAGCGAGATCACCGACAGTTTGTCGAACTGCAGCTCCAGGTAGCGGCCCTCGCGATCGAACTCGTCCACCTTGAATCCGCGCAGCACCCGGTCGGGCTCGCGTCGCGACAGCACCGCGACGCCGGCATAGCCGGGACGTTCGGCGGCATAAAAATGATTCAGGTAGCCGGGCAGGCTGACGTCGTGGCCCTCGAGCTGGTGTTCGAGCGCGCGCGTCTCCTGCAGGCACACGACGTCCGCGTTCTGCTGCGCCAGGAACGGGAACAGGCCGCGGCGCGCGGCCGAACGTATGCCGTTGACGTTCAGGGTGATGATGCGCACGGGGGAATGATAACCTCCCGTGCGTCCCGGCAGAATCCGCCATCATCGGCAGGTTCCAACGTCATTGGCAGGGTTCGACTTCATCGGCAGGGTTCGACTTCATCGGCAGGGCTTGGGCGGTGCGCGACTACCAACGGCAATTCCTCGAACTGGCGCTGGCTCGCCAGGCACTGCGTTTCGGTGAGTTCACTCTCAAGTCCGGGCGCGTCAGTCCGTACTTCTTCAATGCCGGCCTGTTCAGCGACGGCGCCTCGATGGCGACGCTGGGCCGCTGCTACGCGGCCGCCCTGGCAGATTCCGGGCTCGCATTCGACGTTCTGTTCGGTCCCGCCTACAAGGGTATTCCGCTGGTCACCGCGACCGCCATCGCCTTCGCCGAGCAGCAGCAGCGCAACGTCCCCTGGGCCTTCAATCGCAAGGAGGCCAAGGACCACGGCGAGGCGGGCCAGGTCGTAGGCAGCCCCCTGCGCGGACGCGTTGTCATCGTCGACGATGTGATCACCGCCGGCACCGCGATCCGCGAGTCGATCGAGCTGATCCGGCTGGCCGGCGCCCAACCGGTTGCCGTGGCGCTGGCGCTCGATCGCGAGGAACGCGGCCAGGCTGAACATTCGGCGGTGCAGGAGGTGCAAGCCATGTATGGGCTGCGCTGCATCGCGCTGCTGACGCTGACTGAACTCATCGCGGCGCTCGAAGCCGGCGGCAGCCCTGCCACCGCAGCGGCACCATCGGCCGAATGGCAATCGGCCGAGGTGCTCGCCGCGATGCGCCGCTACCGTCAGAGGTACGGCGTCGCGGCGGCATGACCTGAGCGCCGCTTGACTTAAGCGCCGGTTGACCCAAGCGCCGGTTGACCCAAGCGCCGCTTGCGCCGGGGCGAACCCGCTTGCGCCATAGCGGTTCTGGCGACGACAATGCGGCCTGATGCTTCGCGGGCGGAACATCCTTCTGAACTTGGTGGCGTTGTCCACGGCGCTGGGGCCGGCGCTGCCGTCGGCGGCGGCTTCCGGCGCTACATCGAGCTCGCCGTCGCAAACCTATCGCTGGATCGACGACAAGGGCGAGATTCATTACGGCGACAGCGTGCCTCCCGAATACGCCGGGCGGGAGCGTTCGGTACTGAACGGCCAGGGGGTTGAGGTCGGCCATGTGGACGCACCCAAGACCCCCGCGCAGCTGGCCGCGCAGGCGCAGGCCGAGGAACTCGCGCGCCAGAATGCCCAGCGCGACCAGACCCTGCTGTCCACCTACGTGTCGGTCAAGGACATCGAGGCGCTGCGCGACGAGCGTCTCGCGCAGATCGACGGCCAGCTGCAGGCCACGTCTACCTATATGG
>Ga0302157_10007419_pt1 | contig 11040 bp, 6 predicted proteins | sample I_Bog_N3_3_FD_193502 | JGI IMG/M metagenome (GOLD analysis project Ga0302157, IMG submission 193502) | Peat permafrost microbial communities from Stordalen Mire near Abisko, Sweden - I_Bog_N3_3 | ecosystem: Environmental > Terrestrial > Soil > Wetlands > Peat | place: Sweden: Abisko, Stordalen...
GTCAAGGATTTGGGTGCGTATCTGCCCCACACAATCGTCGCCCGTTTGGTGGGCTTGCCGGCGGCGGGACGCGAGAGCATGCCGAGCTGGGGGGTCGCTGGATTTGATGTCGCCGGGCCGGCTGAATATCCGCTATCCGCCTCGGCGGTTCCAGCCGTGATGGAGATGCTGGCCTATGTCGCGGATCCGAAGCTGCGGGAGACGGTGTTGCCTGATTCATGGGCGGCCAAAATATTCGCCGCCGCGGACCGCGGCGACATCCGGGAGGATCAGACGGTCGGGCTGTTGCTGGACTATATCGCGCCAAGTCTCGATACCACCATCTCCGCCATGAGCAATACGCTGTGGCTGCTGGCGCGTCATCCCGAGGCCTGGGATGCGATTCGCGAGAATCACGCGCTGATACCGCAGGCTATTCTTGAAGGCATCAGGCTGGAATCTCCCATCCGCGGTTTCACCCGCGTGACGACAGCGGCCACTGACGTGGTTGGCGAGACCATTCCGCAAGACGCGCGGGTTTTGCTGCTTTATGGTTCAGCCAACCGGGATGAACGAAAATGGCCGGACCCCGAGCGCTTCGATATTTATCGCAAGCCCGTGGATCATCTTGGATTTGGTCATGGCGTTCATACCTGCATTGGCATGAATCTCGCCCAGCTTGAAATCCGCTCGGTGCTCATGGCGCTCGTCGCGCGCGTGAGCCGGTTTGAATTGGGCCATCCGGAACTGCTGATCAACAATTTTCTGCGCGGTTTCGCGCGCATACCAGTTCGGGTCGCTTAGGTCGTGCCGGCGCCCCGTCAGCAGCGCCTCGGCCGCTACTTTTTAGATCGTTGTTTTATGGTCCGACGTGGCGTCTTGCGCTTCGTTCGCGCAACCGCGCCCGGCCGCTGCGCCAGGCTGAACAGCAAGCCCTCGGCCTGCTGGCGGAGAATGCCTTTGAGCATATGGAGGTTGGCCGGATCATGGAAGTCCAGCTGCACCAGCGGTTCGCATGGCCAGCTGAGATAGAAATTCATGAAAAGACCATTAGTGGCGATGACGTGCAGCCTTGTCAGAAGATCGTCCTGTGTCCTGCCAAGAATGACGCCGAGCACGGCGGATTGCGCCTTCATCAACGGAAACGTGACGCGTTGATTCATCAGATCGAGAGCTTCCTTGACGGCGAACTGCGTGTTCCAGGTCAGGGCCTTGACGGTATCGCCTTCACCCGGCGTGAAAAACGAATCCAGCAGGCTCTCCTGCATCAGGCAGTAGAGTTCGATCAGGTCCGACATGGGGGCGGCTTTTGAAACAGCCTCTTCCACTCTCATGAAAACCGGCTCGAGCCGCGCTTTGATCCGGCTGGTGACGCTGTCAACACAGGCCAGATACAGGCCGAGTTTATCACCGAAATAATAACTTAAAGCCGGCGACTTTACGCCGGCCCTGGCGGCGATGTCGCGTGTCGATGCCAGCTCGAAGCCGCGCTGGGCAAAAACCTCGCAGGCGGCGGCGAGCAGGCGCTGACGCGTGTCATCACCCGTGGGATAGCCGGAAGCGGCGCGGCGCCGCCCGGCGCGGGCGGGCGCGTAGTCTGTGTGATCCAAAAATATTTTCCTCCGGTACTTGACGGAATTATAGCGGGCGATAGATCTCTGTCAAGCGATAGATTTCTATCGGGCGTCAGAAGTCTGGCGCGCAACCAACGCACCGCGTGCAAATCATCGACCGCGCGCGGGCCGCACCACAGCAAACGGGAAAGATCACCGTGATGGCAAACTGGCGTAAGATGAGAGGCAAGACGAGGGACCTTGCACCGCGCGGGTGGGGTGGCCAGCCCGCTTCCCGCTGCCCGAACCAAGATGAGCGACGCCGCGGACCGCGGCTCAGCTGCCCGCGGCAACCCGCAACCGTGAATGGTTGAACGCCATGCCAAATCGAATTGTCATCGTATCATTATGCGGTCTCGCGGCCGCCTGCTGCGCGGCGTTTCTTGCAACCAGCGGCCGCGCCACGACACCAAACGCGCCGCCCCCGCCGGTGGTGGACGTGGTCACGTTGCGGGAGGAGCCGGTCGCCATTTCCACCGAACTTCCAGGCCGGACCACGGCCTATCAAATTTCTGAGGTCCGCCCCCAGGTCAGCGGCGTCATCCTCCGGCGCCTGTTCACCGAAGGCGCTGACGTCAAGCAGGGACAGCCGCTCTATCAGATCGATCCCGCCAGCTACCAGGCGGATCTGGACAGCGCCACCGCGCAGCTGGCCAAAGCGCGCGCCGCGGTCACCTCGGCGCAGCTGACCGCGCGGCGTGACCGCATTCTGGCGCAGGCCTCCGCCGTCAGCCGCCAGGATCTGGACGACGCCGACGCCACGCTGGCACAGGATCAGGCTGATGTGGCGGCCGGCTTCGCCGCGGTCGAACTGGCGAAAATCAACCTGGCCTATACGAAAGTATCGTCGCCCATCTCCGGCCAGACCGGCCGTTCCAACGTCACCAGCGGCGCGCTGGTCACCAGCGACCAGGCCGACGCGCTGGTGACCATTACGCAAACGAACCCGATTTATGTCGATGCGACCCAGCCCAGTGCCGTGCTGCTGAAAATTAAACACGACCTCGCCTCCGGCATGCTACTCGCCTCCGGTGACGGGCGGCTGGCGGTGCAACTGATCCAGGAGGACGGCACGCTCTATCCACAGCAAGGCGAGCTGCAGTTCACGGAAGTCAATGTCGATACCGAGACCGATTCGGTGACCATGCGCGCGATCTTTCCCAATGACGATCAGCTCCTGCTGCCCGGCATGTTCGTCCGCGAGCGCATCGAGGAAGGTGTCGATCCCCACGCCATCCTGGTGCCGCAGCAGGCGGTCTCGTTCAACCAGCAGGGCCAGGCCAAGGTCCTGATCGTCGGCGCGGATGACAAGGTGACGCCGCGCATCGTCACCGCGGACCGCGCCATCGGTACCAACTGGCTGGTGACGGCCGGCCTCGCCCCCGGCGACCGCGTGATTGTCGCCGGCGCGCAACGCGCCATGCCGGGCATGACCGTGACGGTGAGACAGCAAAGCGCCGGAACCGGCGCGCAGCTGGCCAATAACAATGCAACCAGCGCCACCAGCGACAGCAATTAAGGACGTCCCATGTCACGCTTCTTTATCGAACGTCCCGTGCTCGCCTGGGTCGCCGCCATCCTCATCATCCTGGCGGGCGTCATCTCGGTCGCCAGCCTGCCGGTCGCGCAATATCCCTCCATCGCGCCCCCGGCCATCGCCATCAGCGGCAGTTATCCGGGCGCATCGGCCGCGACCGTCGAAAGCACGGTGGTGCAAGTTATCGAACAACAATTCAGCGGACTCGATCACCTGCTGTATTTCTCATCCAACAGCAACAAGGACGGCAGCTTCACCATCACATTAAGCTTCGCGCAGGGCACCGATCCGGACATCGCGCAGGTGCAGGTGCAGAACAAACTGCAGCTCGCCGAACCGCTGCTGCCCGATCAGGTGCAACGCCAGGGCATCACCGTCGCCAAGGCCACCAAAAACTTCCTCATGGTCATCGGCGTCATCTCGCCCGATGGCAGCATGGGCAATGACGACCTCGCCGACTTCGTCGCCTCCAACCTCCAGGAACCCCTAAGCCGCACCAAGGGTGTCGGCGACTACCAGCTTTTTGGCTCGCAATACGCCATGCGCGTCTGGCTCGACCCGATGAAGCTGGTCAAATACAGCCTGACCCCGGATGACGTCGCCAGCGCCATCCAGGCGCAGAACGCGCAGGTCTCCTCAGGCGAACTCGGCGGCCTGCCATCGGCCGGCGACCAGCAGCTCAACGCCACGATCATCGGCCCATCCTACCTCGAGACCCCCAGCCAGTTCGGCGACATCCTCCTCAAAGTGCAACCCTCCGGCGCCCAGGTGCGCCTGCGCGACGTCGCCACGGTCGAGCTCGGGGCCGAACAATACGCGCAATCGGCGACCTATAACGGCGCGCCGGCGGCGGCCATCGCGCTCAAGCTCGCGGCCGGCGCCAATGCGCTCGATACCGTCGCCGCCGTCAGGCAAACCATCGCTCAGCTGACGCCGAACTTTCCGCCCGGCGTGCAAATCATCTACCCCTACGATACATCCTCCTATGTGCGCCTCTCGGTCGAGGAGGTGGTGCAAACCTTGTTCATCGCCATCATGCTCGTGTTCTCCGTCATGCTGCTGTTCCTGCAGAATTTCCGCGCGACCTTGATCCCCACCATCGCGGTGCCGGTGGTGCTGGCGGGAACCTGCGGCATTCTGGCCATCGCCGGCTATTCCATCAACGACCTCACCTTGTTCGGCATGGTGCTGGCCATCGGCCTGCTGGTCGATGACGCCATCGTCGTGGTCGAAAATGTCGAACGCATCATGGCCGAACAAAACCTCACGGCGAAACAGGCCGCGCTGATCTCGATGTCGCAAATCAGCGGCGCGCTGGTGGGCATCGCCCTGGTGCTCACCGCCGTGCTGGCGCCCATGGCGTTCTTCGCCGGCTCAATCGGCGTGATCTACCGGCAGTTCTCCGTCACCATCGTCTCGGCCATGATCCTCTCCGTCATCGTGGCGCTCACGTTCACGCCGGCCCTTTGCGCCACACTGCTGCGGCCCCGTGATCACGCCCATCAGCCGCACGGATTTTTCCGGGGCTTTAACAAACTGTTCGAGCAGGCCCAAGGATTTTACGTGGGCCGGGTCGGCGCCATATTGCGCCGCCGGAAAGCCGCGCTGGCGGCCTTCGCCGTCATCGTCGCCCTGGTGGTGGGCATCTACCAGCTGATACCAGGCGGTTTCCTGCCCGATGAGGACCAGGGCGTACTCTCGGTTCAGGTCGTCGGGCCGCCAGGTGCGACCGCCATCGATATCCAGGCCACTCTGGACAAAATCCGGACCTACTTCCTAACCTCGGACAAGCAAGCCGTGCAGGGCGTCTTCGCCGTCAGCGGTTTCAATTATGGCGGCCGCGGACAGAGCACCGGCCTGGTGCTGGTGCGCCTGAAAGACCTGCAGGACCGTCCCGGCGCCGCCAACGGCGTCTTCGCCATCCAGGCCAGGGCGCAGCGCTATTTCGCATCCATCAACTCCGCGATCGTGGTCGCCTTCGCGCCACCGGCGGTCATCGAACTCGGCAACGCCACCGGTTTTGACTTCGAACTCATCGACAAGGCCCATCTCGGCCACGCCGCTCTGATGAACGCCCGCAACCAGCTGCTCGGCATGGCCATGCGCGACCCCATACTCGCCGGCGTGCGCCCCAACGGACTTGACGATGAATCGCAATATAAAATCGACATCGATCGCGAGAAAGCCAGCGCCCTCGGGCTCACCATGGCGGCGATCAATGACACGATGTCAGCGGCCTGGGGTTCCGAGTATGTCGATGACTTCATCGACCGCGGCCGCATCAAACGCGTTTTTATCCAGGGTCAGGCGCATTCGCGCAGCCTGCCCGATGATCTTTCGAACTGGTATGTCCGCAATTCATCCGGCGACATGGTGCCGTTTTCCGCCTTCGCCACCGGCAGCTGGACCCTCGGCTCGCCGGAGCTGGAACGCTATAACGGCCAGCCCTCGGTCGAGCTGCTCGGCAGCCCGGCCCCCGGCTACAGCTCCGGCCAGGCGATGAATGAGATGCAGCGTCTGGCACAAAGATTGCCCGCCGGATTCGGCTATGACTGGACGGCGCTTTCCTATGAGGAGCGCGCCGCCGGCTCGCAGGCGCTGTTTTCCTATGCGCTGGCGCTGATGGTGGTGTTCCTGGCGCTGGCGGCGCTGTACGAAAGCTGGTCGATCCCGGCCGCGGTGCTGCTGGTGGTGCCGCTCGGGGTCATCGGCGCCGTGCTGGCGACCTATTGGCGCGGGCTGGACGATGACATCTATTTCCAGGTGGGCCTGCTGGTCACCATCGGCCTGGCGGCCAAGAACGCCATCCTCATCGTCGAATTCGCCAAGCAGAATTACGATTCTGGTCGAACCCTGACGGACGCCGCGGTCGCGGCGGCGCGGCTGCGGCTGCGGCCGATCCTGATGACCTCACTGGCCTTCATCCTGGGCGTGCTGCCGCTGGCGATCTCCACTGGCCCAGGCTCCGGCGCGGAAAACGCGATCGGCACGGTGGTGGCCGGCGGCATGTTGACCGCGACGTTCCTAGCGATCTTCCTCGTGCCGCTGTTTTTCGTCACCGTGCTCGATCTGTTCAAAGTGAAACGAATCTCTCGAGAGACAAATTCTAACACTGAATCGCTGCGGGATGCGCACGCATGAAACACCAGGTTCCTATTGTCCTGGCGGCGCTATCGCTCGCCGCCTGCACCCTCGATCCCGCCTATCACGCCCCCTTCTTGCCCACCGCCAGCCAATACCCGTCGCAGGACGCCGCCTATCAGGAGGATGCGGCGCACCAGTCCGGCGCCCCGGCAGCGGCGCCGGCGGCACTGCTCGGCTGGCGAGCGGTGTTCACCGACCCGCGGCTGCAAGCACTCATTGCGCTGGCGTTGCAAAATAACCGCGATCTTCGGGTGGCGATTTTTAACGTGGCGGCGTCGCAGAGCAGCTTTAGGGCGCAGCGCGCCGAGTTGTTTCCGGCGATCAACGCCGATACCGACGCCACGCTCGAGGGCCTGTCCACCAGCGCGGCCGAGCCTGAGCTTGCGCAGAGCTCAGGCTCAACGATACCGACGCAAGCCAAACACAGCACCTACCGGGAATATTCAGCCGGCATCGGCTTCGCCTCCTATGAGCTCGATATGTTCGGCCGCGTCCGAAGCCTGACGCGGTCACAATACCAGCAATATCTCAGCGAGGCGGACACCAGGCGCAGCGTCCAGATCAGCGTGGTCGCGGAGGTGGCGAATGATTATATCACGCTGCTGGCCGACCAGGATGAACTCAAGCTCGCCCAGGCCACCGCGCAGTCGCAGGCCCGGCTTGTCGGCCTGACCCAGGCCATGTTCGACCAGGGTGTCAGCAGCCAGCTGAATCTTTTCGAGGCGCAAACCGGCGAGGACACGGCCACGGCCAGCGTGGCGCGGTATCAGCGGCAGGTGGCGCAGGATGAAAACGCGCTGACACTGGTCGTCGGCACACCCCTGCCGGCCAATCTGCCGCCGGGCGCTGACCTAGCCGCGGAGGGCATCATGGCCGATCTGCCGGCCGGCCTGCCCTCGGATCTGCTCAGCCGGCGGCCGGACGTCATGGCGGCGGAGCACACATTGCTGGCCGCCAATGCGCAGATCGGCGCCGCCCGCGCCGCCTTCTTCCCCAGCATTTCACTGACAGGCAATGGTGGGCTCGCCAGCGCCTCGCTCAACAAGTTGTTTGACTCCGCCGCGCAGACCTGGACCTTCGCGCCGCAGGTCACCATTCCGATTTTCACCTGGGGCCAGAACCAGGCCAATCTGGATAACGCCACCGCCGAAAAAAACGTGGATCTCGCGCGTTATGAGAACACGATTCAGACGGCGTTCCGCGAGGTTTCTGACGGTCTGGCGGCGCGCGGCACCTATCTGGACCAGCTTGCCGCGCAGCAGGCGGATGTCGATGCGTTCAGTGGCGCGTATCAGCTGGCCGAATTGCGCTACCGCACCGGCGCGGACACCTATGAGTCGGCTTTGGAAACCCAGCAGTCACTGTTCTCGGCGCAGCAGACCCTGATCAGTCTCAAGGCCGAGCAGTTGCAGAACCTGGTAACTCTCTACGAGGCGCTTGGCGGCGGCTGGTACGCCACCACCCCCGCGCCGGCGGCAATCGCCGCAGCCGCGCCAGTGGCTCAACCGCCAGCACGCCAGTTGGACTGAGGGCGCGGCTTTCCAGAAGAGGCAATCAATTAGGCGGCCATGTTATTGATGACGTCTAAGGTACGCCAGTTCTCCGCGCCGGATGGATCGCCGGCGAGCCGGACAGGATCCATTTGATGGAGCCTTAATTGTGTTTTCGGGCCAAGCGTGCTGACCGGGTGAAAATTTTGCTTTGGGACGGCAGCGGGCGGGTGCTCGTTTGGAAACAGCTTCAGCATAGAAATTTTAGGTGGCCACCGGTTGTGGATGGGGTGATGAAGCTGACATCGGTGGAATATGCAGCACTTTTCGACGGCCTTGACTGGGGGCGCATTATTTCAACACCGAGGATTCCCTCACCGACGAAGGCGGGTTAGACTCGTGCGGAAGGTATTTGCATTCCGTTAGTTTCAACCGTCTTAAGGCGTGACCGGCCGCCCGGCCTTCATCTTGCCAGGCATGCGGCGGTGATGGGCCTGCATTTCCTCGCCATGGGCTACTTCATACCCTTCCCCCCATTTGCCATCATCGCCTGGTTGCTCCTCCGTCGCTCAGCCACAGGCGCCGCCGTGCGCCAGCCAGACGGCGCCATCCTAGCTGGGCTTGCCGCCACGCTTGCCCTCTGGGCCGCCTCCGCCTCCACCTCCGCCTTCGCCCTAACCCTCAAACCTGACAACGCAGCTTGACGCGTCTGACCGCGCCCGTACCTCGGAGCCCCTCACAACAGAACCCGACGAAGATAGGGCTGACACCGGCATGGGTGGCAGATAGACCTAGCCATCTTCACGATCGCGGTTTTCCGCTTTCAGGGAGGGCCAGACCGTGCGTCTATGACCGGGTTGAGCGCGAAGCTGCCGATCGCCCGTGGCGGAACTGGCCTCACGGTGCGCGGGGCAGATGAAGGCGAGCGCCGTGGGGCCGCTCTCGATGACAGAGAGGCAGGTCGGCAAGCCCAGGTGCACCATGGCGCGGCTGGGCAGACGTGTTAATGGCGCGCCGGCGCCCGATGCCCGAACCTGGATTCTGGAGTTCTTTCGGCGGCATTTGAATTAACCGGATCATCTGAATGTCACCGAAAAGCGATCGTGAACGCCGCGCGAGGCATTTAATCATGGACCGAAGCGCCACCGCGCGAACGGCAAGACCGCCGGAAACCAGGCGCCTGCGCTACCAGCCTTCCAGCGCCCCGGCCGCGTCGAGTTCGGCGATCAGCGGCGCCAGATGCGATTCGTATTGCCGCCACCGGCCGATCCCGGCGGCGTTGACGGGCGCGCGCACCTGCGTGCGGCTGACGGTGCGCACCCGGCGCTCGACCTCGTAAAAACGTGCGCAGGCGGGATCGTAAGGCAGGTCCAGAAACGCCAGGACGCGCCGCAGCGTGGCATCGAAATCCGCCACCCAGTCGGACAGAAGCACGGTCATCATCGGGTTCGGCAGCACCGCGCGCCAATGCGCCATCAGCCGGCGGTGCTGGCCGATATACCAGCCGAGATCGCCGAGGTCATTGGCGTAGGCGTGCACGCCGTAGAACCGGAACGTGAAAATCGACAGCCCGATATCGCGCGGGTCGCGCGCACATTCGATCACCCGCGCGCCCGGCAACAGCAGCGCCATCAGCCCGAGATAATTCGCATTGCCGGGCATTTTGTCGATAATCCTGGCGGCATGCGGGTCGAGCGCATGCAGCTCGGCCAGATACCTTCCGGCCAGAGCATCCAGCGCCGGCGCCTGCAGCTGCGCCGCGCGGCGCACCGCGGTGGCGTCATCGCCGCCGCCCGCCTCCCACAAACATCTGGCCAGCGCCGCGCGCTCCCCGGCGCCATGCACCTGGCCGTGCGCCGCCAAAATCTGCTCGGTCAGCGTGGTGCCGGAACGCGGCATGCCGACGACGAAGACCGGTGCCGCATCCGTATTGCCGGCCCGCGAAGCTGCCAGCCGCGCGGCATCGAACGACGCGATATTGGCGTCGATGAACGCCGCATAGCGGGCGCGGGAAAACGGCTGAAACCGCGCCAGACGCTGATGCCCCGCCCGCCAGTGCTGGAACGCGCCATCATGGTTGCCGCGCTGCGACCAGAATTTGGCGAGGTCGTAATGCGCCATGATGGCGTGCTCCGGCACCATCGCCGTGCTGCCGCCAAGTGCGGCGGCCATGTCCCTCGCGTCCTGCTGGGCCACCGCTTCATCGCCCGCAGCCGCCGCCAGCAGGACGCGCCGCCATAGCACCAGCGGCAGCAGCGCAGGCGGCGCCGGGCCCAGCATCTCGAGCGCCGCCCGCGCCTCCGCCACCCGGCCCAGCCTGATCAGCGCCAGGATACGCTGCAGCGCCCAGTGCTGGCGCATCTCGTCTGCCGGTGGTGCCGCGCCATCCAGCAGGTCCAGCGCCTCCGCCGCCCGGTCCTCCGCCAGCAGGTCGGCGGCGAGGTTGATCCGCGCCGCCGCGGCCTGCGGGTTCGCTTCGATGGCGCCGCGCAGCACGGCTTCGGCGGCGTCGCTCTCCCCGGTCAGCCGCAGGAACGCCCCCAGATTACCGGACGCGGCCGCATGACCGGGCGCGGCCCGCAGGGCCACCCGCATCGCCTCGCAGGCCGGAAAAATCTTGCCCGCCCGGTAGCGCGCGACACCGAGATTAACCCACGCATCGGCGAAGTCCGGCTGCAGTTTCGTGGCAGTTGCAAAACAATCCTCCGCCTTTGCCAAAAGCCCGGCGGCGAGATAGGCGACGCCCGCCACGTAATGCGCCTGGGTCATGCGCGGCGCCCGCAGCCTGCCGCGCCGCGCCGTGGCAATCGCGCCGCTGCTGTCGCCCATTGCCAAAAGCGAGGCGGAAAGATTCAGCCAGGGCGCCGGATCTTCCGTTAGTTTTTCTGCCGCGGCGCGGAACATTCTTGCCGCCTCGTCATGCCGCGCCGCGTGTTGCAGCCCGATGCCATAATGCAGCGCCACCCACGGATCGCCGGGCGCCAGCGCGCGGGCCCGCGCCAACAGCGCCAACGCAGGCTCAACCGCGTGCAGCTTTATCTGGCATAATCCCAGCAGCCGCAGCGTGTCCGCGGTTTCCGCCTGAGCCGACAGCAAGGCTACCGCGCCGGCGTAATCGCCGGCGCGGTAGCGCGCCTCGGCGACGTCGAGGGCGGTTTTGTCGATCTCGCTCATGGCCGGTTTCTAACGCAACCTTGCATCGCCCGGACAGTCCCTTCGCGATGGTTATACGTTACGAATTCAATATCATTGCGTTCGGCGTAAGGAATCAGCCGAA
>Ga0302157_10007420_pt1 | contig 11032 bp, 9 predicted proteins | sample I_Bog_N3_3_FD_193502 | JGI IMG/M metagenome (GOLD analysis project Ga0302157, IMG submission 193502) | Peat permafrost microbial communities from Stordalen Mire near Abisko, Sweden - I_Bog_N3_3 | ecosystem: Environmental > Terrestrial > Soil > Wetlands > Peat | place: Sweden: Abisko, Stordalen...
TGGTGACGGCGTAAAAACAGGGAATAGGGAGTAGCCAGTAGGGAGTAGAAAAGCTGCTGTTGAGATGAAAAGGCCCTAAAGCACTGCTGGATCTGATCTCGAATAGCAGGCGCTCTTCTAATTGATCCGCAATTCCTGCCGTCCTTCACTATTCCCTACTGGCTACTCCCTATTCCCTGCCTCATCGGAGCGTCTAACTGTTCGTGGAAACTCGCAAGCCAGCGCCGCTGAAAGCTCTAACAGGCTTGCGCTGCTTCGCGGCCATCAACATCGTGCTCTTCCACTTCTCCAATCCCCAGTGGTTCAATTTCAACTTCTATTTCCCCGCGCCTTTTATGGCGGGCTCGCTGCACATTCCAGTGCTCCTGGCGCCGGTGGTCAACGCGGGCTTCATCTCCGTGAGTTATTTCATCCTGCTCTCAGGATTTGTGCTCGGCTATAACTACAACGAACGGGCGCGCAACGGCGAACTGGATCGCAAACGCTTCTGGGAGGCGCGCTTTACCCGCATCTATCCTATTTACCTTCTGAGCCTGTTGCTGAGCCTCGGGACCCTGGGGTCGGAGTACAGATCCCACACGCATGCCATGTTCTGGACAGGGGTGGTGCTGACTCCGCTGCTGCTACAGGGGTGGATTCCGGCGGTGGCCACGTTCTTGAACACGCCGGCGTGGACCATGTCGGCCGAAGCCTTCTACTACGTGATTTTTCCGTGGCTGGCGCGTGCCAAGAAGCCCGGTCGCATGGGGCCGTACGTCGCGAAACTCGCGGGTGTGTGGATGCTGGGACTGGTGCCGGGCGCACTTTATATGGCTTTCAATCCCGACGGCATCGCGCATCCCGACCGCTGGAGTTACGGGCCGTGGCTGTGGGCGCTGAAATACACGCCGTACGCGCACGTTTTCAGTTTTATCTTTGGCGTGATGCTGGCCAACCTGGACGCGATTATCCCGCGCGCGAGCTACGTGCGCTTGTGGCTTGGCTTGATTGGCTTTGTGGGACTTTACGGAATCCTGTGCCTGGGGCCCCTGGTTCCTTACGCCATCATCCACGACGGCCTGCTGATGCCGCTGTTTGCTTTTATCGTTTTGGGGCTGGCGGGGGAGAATCCGCTGGCGCGCGCGCTGGGCGTGCGGCCGCTGGTGTTTGTGGGCGAAGCCAGCTACTGTCTTTACCTGCTGCACTTCAACCTTTGGAACATGATTCACGGCTCGCATGTGCTTGAGGTGCTGGGGCTGAGCCGCTTCGATCCGTGGCTCAGTTACGTTCTGCTGGTCGCGCTGTCGCTGGTGGCGCTCTACTTCATTGAGAAGCCGGCGCAGCGCAAATTGCGCGAGTGGATGCACGCGACGAATGTGGTAAAAGAGCCGTGGCTCGTGAATCGTGATTCGTGAATGGAGTGAAAGAAGTGAAGAAGTGAACGAGTGAAGTGGACCGCTGGCCCGCATTCGATTCCGATCGTGCGAAGAGCAAGAGCAAGAGCAAGAGCAAGAGCGGCTTACTTCGCTCAGGATGACAATTTCTTGGGGATGCGATCTTCTGCTCAACCAGAATCACTGGGAGGAATGAAAAAGCCCAGCCTTGCGGCTGGGCTTTTCATTCTCTCAATGAAACCTGACCCCTGAAACCTGACACCTATTCCTACGGAGTCACGGACTGCGTAGCATGGTTGCCATGCGGAACCGCGATGACCGCCATGGGGTACGCGCCGGTGGGATAGGGTGTGGCCAGGTTGGAGGTCAAAGCGCCGGTATCGGGATTGAGCTTGAAGCCGGAGAGCGAGTTGCCGAGGCGGTTGGCGGTGTAGACGTAGCGGCCCAGCGAGGGCTCGATGGTTACTGACACCGGGTCGGTATCGGTCGTGTTTCCGGCCGTGGAGCCCGAACCCACGATGGTGGAAGGCGTGCCGGTGGGCAGGGAGATTGAATAGGACGACACCGTGTTATCCAGCGAATTGGTGACGTACATATAAATGCCGCGCGGTGATGGCGGTGGGCTCGTTGCCGGTCTTGAACGGCCCGTTGATCATGAAGCTGAGCACGTCGGTGGAGAGCACTGTGTAGCCGATGAGCTCATTGGAAGCGTAGTCGGTGATGAAAATAAAGCGGCTGGTGGGATCGGTGGCCAGCGCGGAGGGCTTGACGCCGGCTTGATAGGGACTGCCGGCGACAGCGGTGAGTGCGCCGCTGGAACCAACCGAGTAGCCAAAGAGCCAGCCGGGGTTGGCGTTGCTGGATGTGGTACCACCCGGGTTGTAAGCCGACTGGTCATAGGCGGCCACGTACACCGCATTGTTGTTGAAGAGGGTGACGACACCGCTGGGAAGGATGGTGTCTGTGGGGTAACCGGGGAGTGTGAGCGAAACCGTCGCGGTGGCACTGCCGATTTTACCGCTGCTGAGGGCATATTCCGTCAGCGTGGCGGAAGTGGTTCCCGAAATCACGTACAGGTAGGTATTCGCCTGATTGACGGCCAAGTACACCGGAGTGTTGGGCAGGGTAATCGAGTCCGCCAGCGTCAAAGTGCCGCTATCGGCGACAGTAAAATGCGCCACGGACTTATTGCCCTGGTTGGCGACATAAAGATTGAGGTAGTCCGAAGTCATGGCCAAGGCCACCGGGCTGGTGCCGCCCGAAGCGATGGGAGTGATAGCCGAGCGGATGGCGCCGGACTGCGCATCGGTGGCGTAGCCATAGATCTGGCCCGCACTGCCGGCAGAGGCGCCCGCCGAGGCGGCCACGTAAACAAAGTCGATGGTGACAAGCTGGCAGGCCGTCAGGAGTGTGGCCACAATGAGGCCAATCGCAGAGACCAGAGCGAGCTGGCTCAATTTACTGAACTTCATGCGCTTCCTTCGTCATGGGCTCTTGGCTGCAAAAGCCCTTAAGAAATCTCGTTTACGTTGCCCCGTGTTTATTGTAAAAGGCGCGTACGGGGTATTACCAGAACCGGCTGCCATGCGCGAGCCGGACGAAACCATGCTCTCAATGCGACCCGACGCCGCCGCCCGTGCCATTGTGAGGAATGGCCGCCGCGGCCACGGGCTGGGCGTTGGTGGGAAACGGTGAGAACTGGGCGTCGAGCAGGGTACCGGCCGTCGTGCTCAGCTCAAAATCTGAAACCGTGTTGTCGAGAAAATTGACAGTAAAGAGAAAGTGGTTGGTGGAAGGATCGATGCCGATGGCGACGGGCTGGAGGCCGGTGGCGTAGCTGTTGATGCGCGTGAGCACGCCGGTGCTGCTCATTGAATAAGCGGTGACGGTGGCGTCGGTCGAGTTGGAGACGTAGGCATAGGCATACGAGGGGTCGACGACTACGCCGGTGGGATCGTTGCCGGCGGGGTAGGGGCTGCCGCTCAACGCGGTGAGTGCGCCGGCGGTACCGGTGGTGGCACTTACGGAGTAGCCCAGTACGTTGCCACGCACGGAGTCCGTCACGTACACGAAGGCGCTTTTTGCATCGCTGGCGATGGCGGAGGGCTGGATGCCGGCAGCAAAGGGCGAGCCGGGCACGGCCGTCAACGCGCCTCCCGACCCAACGGAGAAGCCGAAGACATAGCCCGCGGAGGGCGTGACCGAAGAATCGTAGGCGGTGACGTAGACATAGGCACCGGAGGCGGAAACATTCACGGCCGTGGGCACGATGACATGCGAAGCATTGGCGCCGGTGAGCGTCAGTGGCCAGTATTGGGCATTGACCGCCGGGTTAGTGGCTGCGGTGCCGAGCCCGATCGGCGTGCTGCTGGTTGCGGCGGTCAGCGGGTACACGGCGATGGAGCCAGAGCAAGGATCGGCCGGGGAGCAAAGCGGAAGGGGCTGGTAGGTATCCACCACAAAGACGTTGGATTTGCTGGTGGCGATGGCCAGCGGGAAGATTCCAGGAGTGTTGACCGTGTTGTACGGATAGAGCTTGCCATCGTTGCCGATGATGAACTGGACGATGGTGTTGTCGTCGTGATTGACGACGAACAGGTTCTGGTCATCGGCGGAGACAGCCTCGGCAACGGGGTTACGGCCTTCAGATGGGAATGGCGACGTGGGAATCTGGCGCATGCGGCCGGACTCGGAGTTGATCTCGAAAACGTCGATCTCGCCGTAGTTGTTGGCGCCGGCGGCCCTTGTGCTGGCCACGAAGACGAAATCCACGGTGAGCGTCTCGCAGGCAGTAATGAGCGAAGCCGCCACGAGGCTGGCCGCGGCAACCAGCACGAGCTGGCTCGATCTGGAAAACTTCATGCGCATCTTTCGTCAGCGGGGCCACCCATGGCCCCTCAAAAAATCTGGTTTTTGATCAAGTCAATTTTCGATCAAGTGAATTCTTGTTCAAATCAAGGTGCGAGCTGCGAACCACCCTGCCGGGATCTGAACCTTGTTTTTTAGAGACTCCGAAGCATCCGGACCCTCCCAAGAGGCGCCGGCCGGCGTGTCGCAATTGGGCCGGCGCCGCCGCGTGGCTTCATCCGGTCCGCCCGTCCACCAGGCACCATGTCGGCTGGCCCTTGAGGGTCCAGGTCTCCGTAGAGCGCATTTGTCTCAGGTCGCCGGTATCGGGATCGAGCGCGCGCCCCGTGACTGTGGAGTCATATTCGTTGGCTGTGTAGACGTACTGACTCGATGGATCTTCGACGATGCATTGCGGACCCGACCCGGAGCCGAAAGGCTCGTCGCCAATGAACTGCAACTCATAGGAAGGCGCGGTGAAGATATCGTACCCGGCGATGCCGCTCTGCGGGTTGTTTCCGGTAGTGTTGTTGCCCAGGTTGGCGACGTAGAGGTACTTTCCCTTCGACTCAACCAGGAGCTGAATGGGGTTGGCCAGCGTACCTGTGTCGGGGAAAATGCCGCTGGGTTGGGCCTGCAACGCGCCGCCTGTGCCCGTGGTGAAGGGCAGAATCTGTCCGGGGTAGGTGCCTGCGGGGAATGGACACGTGCTGGAACTGCATGTGATGGTGAGTGGCTCGTTGTCGAGCACGTAAATAACGCTATTGGCATTCACAATGGCGTTGCCTTGATGGATGCCTAACGGCTGCACACTGTTCTGGCTCAGCGTCAACTGGCCGTTGCCGGGATATGAGTACGGCCAGACCGAGGTGCCGCCGGTATACGGGTAGGAGGTGGGCGCCGATGCACCCGTGAGGGTGAGGAGGAATTGGCCGCTGAGAACGAAATCGATGGGATTGGCGGGAACCGGGAAGTAGGTGAGCGCGGAGCCGTTGCTCGCAGTTACCTGGGCATTGACGACCAGCGACAAGCGGCCGGTGGTCTGGTTGATCTGGAAGATCGTAATGTCGCCGCAGGTGGTGGTCCCACCTCCCAGGGCGCGCGCGCAGTTGTCGGTGCTCGACGGGCTGGCGTTGTCTGGCGCGTCGTGGTCCAGAACCATCAAATAATTGCCCGAGGAGTCTACGATAAGCCGGAACGGGTTCTGGCCCTGGGTGAAGAAGGTTTCCTGGGGCGTCAGGATGCCATTGCCGCCTACGGCAAACTCGGTGATGTTGGCGTTCTGGCACTCGGCGCTGCCTACGCCATAGCAACTGCCGTTGCCGGCGTTGTTCACGCCGCGATTGAGAACATAAAGGAAGCGGCTACCAAGAGTCAGGACGGCGCGGACCGGGTTGGCGCCGCCCGTAGAGACTGGCAGGCCGTCAATGGGGGCCAGGGTACCGACGTTGTGGTCGATGCGATAGCCGGTGATGATGCCGCTGTTCCCAGACGAGGCGGTGACGGTTCCCGTTACATACAAGAAGCCAACCGTATAACTCTCAACGCAAGACGTTATGCCAAAGATGATGCCTGCAGAGAGGACGCCCATCAAAAGCGCCTTGCCGAATTTCGTAAACCTCATGCTATTCCTTCATCCTGGTTAGGCGTGCGCCGCCAAGTTTGGTCGTTCCCGAGCAGTGCTGGGTTGGGATGGAATCCCTGATGAATTGTAAAAGGCGAGGGCAGGTTGTGCCTAGTTTCTGGCTGGGACCGGGCGAAAGCCGCGATTTCCAACACTTCGCCGCCCTGACCTTGGCCCCTCGGCCTGCTTCGTTACCCGGCAAACCCACTCTCTGGATGTAATCGCAGTATAGACGTTCTGAGTGCGGAAATGGGCAGCGATGGTCTTCTGGAAATTTTGCCGGGGCGGTGCGGGGGGGATCTTTGAGGAGCCGCGGCGTACCGGCGGGTGCGAATCTGGGGCCGTGAGTCCCGGATCTCAAACGCGAGACCCAGATGGCCCCATTTCTTGCCCGGTTGACCGTGGAGAATTGGGTTCCGTGCGATCCCACATCTCAAAATCGAGATGTGGGGCGCCCAATTTTGTGGCGAGTTTGCTTGCTGACGACCCGGGGCTGGAGGCTCTACCAGACTCGGCAGGAGTTCTCGGGGTACATCGGCTGGCCCCTCTTGCAGTTGAAGGCTTTGCCGAAGGCGTCGAAGTTTTGGACGGCGCCGTTGACGCGCCAGCGGCCTGGCGAATGCGGGTCGGTGAGCGCGGCCTGGCGGGAGATGGCTTCAGTGCGGTTCTCGCACCAGACCTGGGCGAAACCGATGAAGTAGCGCTGCGCCTCGGTGAAGCCGTCGATCTTGTCGTCGATGCTCTTGTGCTCCTCGGCCAGGGCGTCGAGCAGCGCCTGATACGCGATGCGCAACCCGCCATTGTCAGCCGTGTTCTCGCCCAGAGTGAGACGCCCGTTCACGTACGCGGCGGGCGTGTTGCCGTGCGCCGGCGCGGCCTGAAATCCGCTGTACTCGGCAGCTTCGCAATCGGTGCGCTCGGTAAATGCCTTGCGATCGGCGGGCGTCCACCACTCGCGCTGGTTGCCCTTGCCATCGAACTGCGAGCCCTGGTCGTCAAAGCCATGCGTCATCTCATGTCCAATGACCACGCCAATGCCGCCGAAATTTACTGCGGGATCGATGCTGAAGTCGAAGAACGGCGGCTGAAGGATGCCGGCCGGGAAGTTGATGTCGTTGAACGAGGCGTTGTAATAGGCGTTCACTGTGGGCGGAGTCATGCCCCACTCTTTCTCGTCGACGGGCTTGCCCAGCTTGGCAAAGTTGTAATTGCGCTCGTAGATGGCCGCCTGCTCTTCGTTGGCCACAAACGTGACGCGGTGTACCTTCACAATGGAGTAGTCGCGCCACTTTTCCGGATAGCCGATCTTGTTGCGGATCATGGCGAGTTTTTCTGCGGCGGCCTTTTTGGTCTCATCGCTCATCCAGGGCAATTCGCGCATGTCGTCCGCCAGGGCTTTTTCGAGGGCGGCCACCAGCTTGTCCATGCTGGCTTTGGCTGCGGGCGGAAAGTTCTGTTTCACCCAGTCCTGGCCCACAGCCTCGCCCAGCGCCACGTCGGTGGCGCGGGTGCATTGTCTCCAGCGGGGCTGCGGCACCTTTTGCCCGCCCAGGGTCTGCGAGAAGAACAAGAAATCCTCGTTGAAGAAGGCGCTGGAAAGGTGCGAGGCCTCACCGTGCAGCACGTGCCAGCGCAAATAACTCTTCCAGGCCGCCAGCGGCTCGCCGGCGAGGAGCGTGTTGAGTCCCTTGAAGAAATCGGGCGCGACCACATTGAGAGAGTCGAAATGGCCGATGCCGATGGTGCTGAAGTACGCCTTCCATTCGAATTGCGGCGTCAGTTTCTGGAAGTCGTCCACGGTATAGATGTGATAGACCTTCTCGGGATTGCGGCGGTCCACACGGGCCATGGAGGCCTTTGCCATGGCGGTCTCGATTTCCAATACCCACGCGGCTTCCTGGGCAGCCTGCTGGGGCGAGTCGCCGGCGAGGATGAACATCTTCTTCATATGCTCCACGTAAGCGGCACGGATCTCGGCAAAGTGAGGATTGTCGACGATATAGTAATCGCGGTCGGGCAGGGACAGGCCGCCCTGATCGGCTTCGGCGATCTGCTTGGAGGAGTCTTTCTGGTCCTGGGAGACGCCAAATTCAAAGAAGCCGTCGGGCATGCCGTGGTTCTCAAGCCAACTGAGCAGGGCGGGAATTCCGTGGATGCTTTGTAGTGCGGCGATCTGCTTCCACGATCCCTGGATGGGCGCGAGGCCGAGCTTTTCAATGGTGGCCGTGTCCATGCAGGAGGCGTAGAAGTCGCCGTACTGTTTTTCGAGAGGAGTCTTCGGGGCGTTGGCTGCCGATTCCAGGTCTTTCCAGAGCAGATATTGGTTGCGCAACAGGACCTGGGAGAAGGAACGCGACCAGCGTGCCTGGTCAGCGGGAATCGGGTTGTTCTTCATCCAGTTGCCGCAGGAGTATTGGTAGAAGTCCACGCAGGGATCGACACTGGTATCCATGGCGGAGACGTCGAAGCTCCTGGTCACGGGAAGCGGAGCAGGTTTTGCAGTGACGTCCTGCGAGATGGGCGTTTGCGCGGCGGCGGGAGGGGCAGGATTTTGCGCGAGCGCCGTTGAGGCCGCTAGAACGAGAATGATGGGAGTATTGCGGAGACAGTGCATCATGTACCTCTCAAAAAGCAGCGTGAACCGAGCGCTTCCGCGGGCGAAAGCCGGCCGGGGCAAATTGAGGGTCAAAACGCGACCCGTGGCTGCGATGCTGATCAGGCTAACACAGGCTTAGAGTCAACTGTTCGAAAGGGAGAGAATAGGAGCATGAGCAGTCGATTGTCGATGGCCGTTGCGGTTGTGGCGGCATGTTGCTTTCTGCAAGCGCGCGGCGCTGGCCACGCGCAGGACGTGCACGTGCGCGTTTCGCCGGATGTAAAGACTGGGGCGGAAGGTACGAGTGCGTTTCCCACGATTCAGATGGCGATGGATCACCATCCCTTTGCCGGTAAGGGGCCGGATGGCAAGCCTGGCCGCGTGTATATCGAGATCGCGCCCGGGGTTTACCACGAGCGGGTGATCGTGACCCAGAACCACACCAATATCACGCTGGTGGGCATGGGGAAGTCGCCGGCGGACGTGGTGATTACCAACAGCCTGAACGCGAAACAGGCCGGCGGGACATTTTTCACGGAGACCGTGGAGATCAACGGCGACGGATTCGAGGCCGACAATCTGACCTTTGAGAACACAGCCGGAAATACCGGTCAGGCGGTGGCCGCGGCAGTGAGGGCGGACCGGGCGGTGTTTAAGAATTGCAGATTTCTGGGCCACCAGGACACGCTCTTTGCCGATTACGGACGCCAGTATTATGTGGACTCCTACATTGAGGGCGGGGTGGACTTCATCTTCGGCAACGCCACGGCGGTGTTCGACCACACGGAGCTGCACGCGAACGGGCCCGGCTATTTGACGGCGCAATCGCGCACATCGCCGGAGCAGACGACGGGCTACGTCATTATCGACAGTAAGGTCACGAGCGGCATCCCGGCAGGTGCGCCGCGCGATACTGTCGGTTTGGGCCGGCCGTGGCGGCCGTTTTCGCGCGTGGTTTATATCGATACGGAACTGCCCGCCGATGTGATTCCCGGGGGCTGGAGCGCGTGGGGAAGAACGAACGAGACGCCGCAAGCGTACTACGCGGAGTTCGAGTCGAAAGGGCCGGGTGCAAATGTAGCGGCGCGGGTTGCGTGGTCGCATCAACTGACGGCGCGCGAGGCGGCGCGGTACCGGCCGAGGGTGTTTCTGGCGGGGAAGGACCATTGGAATCCGGAGGCGGCGGCGAAGCTGCCGTAGGCGAAGGGATCGGCGGCTCTGATGCCGGTACAGGAATGCTGTACGTTAAAGGAGAGGATCATTTCATGCCAATCGAGACCACCTACACAGCATTGCGCGAAAACCTGGCATCGTATCTGGACCGCGTGGTCGACGACCGCGAAGTTGTGGTGGTGAAGCGGCGCGGCGCGCGCGATGTGGCGATTATCGCCGCCGATGAGTTGGCGGGCCTGGAAGAGACGGCGTATCTATTGCGTTCGCCAAAGAACGCGGAGCGGCTCCGGAGGGCTTTGAATCGTGCAAAGCGAGGCGAAGGCAAGGCTGAATCCATTGATGATTTACGAAAGTCTGTGGGGCTTTGAAGAAATAGATTGAGCGTCAAGACATCATGGTAAGGAGCGAGATGGCTCAACATGGGGCACGATCAGGCCAGCCGTCAGGACGCGTAGCCGTTTTCCAGCCTGAATTCCGCGCGGATCTCGCCTGGTTTGTCAAAAACGACCGACATGCAGCACTGAAAACGCTCGAACTGGTCGAGTCTGTTCTCGCCGATCCGTTTGCAGGTATCGGCAAGCCTGAGCCGTTACGACATGATTATGCCGGTTGCTGGAGCCGAAGGATCACTCGCGAGCACCGCATGGTTTATCTCGTGACCGCTGAGCGAATCGACTTTCTCCAGGCGCGCTATCACTACGAGTGATTCCGGTCACGTTAATCGATAGGTAATGCGATCAGCGGTATGATGTTTGACGGGTTCCTGCCGTGTCCAGTCGCTTGCGGGAAGCAGACGCGCGCAGACAGGGGCCGTCCATGATTGCTGTTTTTCCCAGGCGTTGTTTGGCATTCGTTCATCTTCACGTAGCCTGTCGTCGCGGACGCGCGGCCTTGGCCCTCGCCATGCTGCTTGCCGCGGGCGTGCTTGCTTGCGCGCAGAACACGACGGTAAGCGGGACGGTCTACGATCCGCGCACCACTTCGAGCGCGCTTCCGCTGCCGCATGTTCTTGTCTACGCCACCACGGGGCCAGTAGCCGCGCTGCCAGCAGGTGTGCAATGCCTGACCTATCAGGCGCCGACGGGCGTGGTGAGCTTTACCTATACCGGGGTGGACGGCACCTTCACACTCACCGACATTCCTGAAAACGCCAGCTATACGATCGTGATTCAGGCGGGAAAATGGCGGCGCCAGTTCCTCAACCAGGTGGTGGGGAGCACACCAGTGACTGGGCTTACGCTGCACATGCCCGCCAACCATACACAGGGCGATATTCCGCTCATTGCTGTGGCCACCGGCAACCTGGATGGCTCAGAGTGCGTGTTGCGCGACATGGGAATCGCCGATTCGGAGTATACCGACGACAATGGCACGAGCGGAGGAAGAATTCACCTGTATGTTGGCACCGACAACGGGTAT
>Ga0302157_10007421_pt1 | contig 11032 bp, 9 predicted proteins | sample I_Bog_N3_3_FD_193502 | JGI IMG/M metagenome (GOLD analysis project Ga0302157, IMG submission 193502) | Peat permafrost microbial communities from Stordalen Mire near Abisko, Sweden - I_Bog_N3_3 | ecosystem: Environmental > Terrestrial > Soil > Wetlands > Peat | place: Sweden: Abisko, Stordalen...
GGCGTTCATCGCGTTGCATCGACGAGTCGTCGTGCTCGGCGGCGTCGTCGCGATGTGGATCGCGACGTGGTGTGTGCTTGCCGCAACCGGTGTCGTCGGTGCCCTGCTTGGTTTGATCCTGTCCGCGACCGTGCTCGTCGTCTACCTCGTCACCCTGGGGCTTCGTCGTGAACTTCGAGATCGGCTCGCGTTACCACGTGGTCTGCGGTCGTGGCTCTCGTCGGCGATCGACGAAGAGGAGTTGGAACTCCAGGAATCGATTCGGCCCCCTCGCGGACGACCCGTTGACACGGCGGCGGTCTTCGGAGCTTTGATCGTCGTCGTCCTCTCGAGCGTCGCCATGGAGCACGGCGCGTCGTCGCTGGGTCGTCACTTCCACATCGCCGACGCGGTCGTCGGGGGCGTCATCCTCGCCGCCGTCACGAGCCTGCCCAATGCGGTCGCGGCCGTTCACCTGGCCGCGAAGGGTCGCGGGGCCGCGGCGTTGAGCACCGCGCTGATGAGCAACAACTTGAACGTCGTCGCCGGACTGTTGATCCCCGGCGCAATCGTCGGACTGTCGCGACCCTCGTTCGCCGGCAACTTCACTGCGCTGACCTATCTGGTCCTCACGGCGGTCGTTCTGGTCCTGGCGTTCGCTCGTCGAGGGCTGGGTCGGCTCTCCGGTTCGTTCATCATCGTGGGGTACGTCGCCTTCGTCATCTGGCTGATCGCTGCCACCTGACGGTTGTCCGTTGCCTTTGCCGTTGGCCTTGACAGATATATACCCGTAGAGGCATACTTTGGGAGTGCCCGCCAGTACGACGCTCGAGGTGATCGCGGAGCCGAACCGCCGACTGATCTTGGACGAGTTGCGCCACGGAGAGAACGCCGTGAACGTCCTCGTCGAGCGACTGGCCATCAGCCAGCCATCGATCTCGAAACACTTACGGGTTCTACGCGATGCGGGACTCGTGCGGGTGCGCGCGGACGGTCAACGTCGCCTCTACAGTCTCCGACCGGAACCACTCGTCGAACTCGACGCGTGGCTCGAGCCGTATCGCGCGATGTGGCGCGTCAGCCTCGACGAACTGGAAGGCCACCTCGCCGCGAAAGAGATCCCGAGGAGCAAGACATGAGTGCAGCGACCTTGGCGTCAACCGGCCCTCGACCCGTGCTTCGATTCGAGCGGCACCTTCGCGATTCGATCGACGTGGTGTGGAAGGCGGTCACCGACCCGGTCGAGATGCGCTCATGGTTTCCGACTCGGATCGAGATCGACGAGTGGAAGGTCGGGGCGTCACTGGTGCATCACTTCGACGAGCACGACGTCGGGCCCCTGCCGGGCACCGTGCTCGAATGGGATCCACCGCATCGTGTCAGCTTCACGTGGGACGTGGACACGATCACGTTCGAACTGACGCCCGCACCCGACGGCGGCACGGTCTTCGTGTTGACCGAACAGTTGAGTGCGACCCGCGCCGCTCGCAACGCCGCGGGCTGGGAGAGTTGTCTCGATCGTCTTCAGTTCCGAAGAGAGACCGAAACGTGGACGACTCGCTTCGGTCACTACAGCGAACTCTTCGAACCGATTCTGGGACCCCAAGAGGGCCCACCAGAGAACTTCGACGTCTCCTAGCGTTGCTCCGCTAAGCGCGTCAACAGTTCTTCCATCACCGCGAGGTCGGACGCCGGAAGCGCGGTCAAACTCAACGGCGGTTCGCCGAGGAGCCGACGTGCGCGCCGCGCCGTCTCGTGGCCGCGTTGCGTGAGGGTGACGAGTTTGCGTCGATTGTCGTCGGGGTGCGGCGTGCGAACGACAAGGCCTTTTTCCGCCAGCTTGTCGCAGATGACCGTGGCGTAGGGCGCGTCCATCCCGTTGGCCTCGGCGATGTCGCGCAACGTCATCGGACCCTGTTCGAGATGTAACAGGACCTTGACGCGGCCGAATCCCCCGCCGAGACCGAGGGCGGCTTGCAACTCGCGGCGTCGATCTTGCGCGTTGACGTAGTCGTAGAGCGCGGACCAGACGCGAACGGCCTGCTCGTGGTCGTTCGAAGTCGCTTCACTCATCGTGCCATCTCCTTGGTCCGTGCTTCGAGACGTTCGCCACTACGCGTCGCCGTCATACGGGCCCACTGCCCGGTCGAGACGAAGCCCAAGAGACAGACCGCCGTGGCACACGCCGCGACCACGTACCAGGCGCCGTGACTCGCCCCCACGAAGGTCGCGCCCGTGCCGAGCGCCACGATCGATCCGGTCACCGCCACGCCGAGCGCCGAGCCCACCTGACGACTGGTCGATGCGACCGCGCCGGCGACACCGGCCTGGTCGAGAGGCATGCCCGACATCGCCGTCGTGGCGATCGGCGCGTTGACGAGACCGGCGCCCACGCCGAAGATGACGTAGGCCGCGACGACGTAGACGATCGACGTATCGGCACTCAGTCGAGCCAGCATGAGCGCGCCGATGGCCATCGGCGGCCCCGAGAGGATGAGCGCGAGACGCGGCCCCTTCGCTCCGACCAATCGACCTGAGACCCGAGCGAAGACGAAGAGCATCGCGGCCATGGGGAGCATCAACAGTCCCGCCTTCAGCGCGCTGTAGTGGCGAACGTCCTGCAAGTAGAGCGTGTTGAGGAAGAGGAACCCGCCGAGCGAACCGAACGCCATCAACGCGATGAGACTCGCACCCGAAAAGGGCACGCTTCGAAAGTAGCGCGGATCGATCAACGGCTCGCTGCGTCGCAGCTCCACGCGCGTGAGCACGAAGAACGTCACCGCACTAAGGATGAACAGTCCCAGGATCAGGGGCGAGTGCCACCCACGTCGTGGTCCTTCGATGATGCCGTAGGTGAGCGAGGCGAGGGCCACGATCACGAGTGCTTGACCGACGGGATCGAGTCGTCGTGCCCGTAGCGCCTTCGATTCGGGAACGAAGAGTCCGGTCAAGACGATCGCCGTGATGCCGACAGGTACGTTGATCCAAAAGATTGCCCGCCACCCGACGCCCGAAACGAGCACGCCGCCCAACACCGGACCCAGGGCGAGACTCAACCCGAAGACCGACGCCCACACACCCATGGCTCGAGCGCGTGACCTTGGGTCGGTGAAGATGTTGAAGATGATCGAGAGGGCTACCGGGTTGAGCATCGACCCGCCGACCGCCTGGAGGCCACGAAAGGCGACCAACCAACCGAGCCCGGGCGCCACGCTGCAGAGCAACGACCCCACGGAGAAGATCGCCAGACCGATCTGAAAGACCCGTCGACGACCGAAGCGATCGGCCAGCGATCCCGAGAGCATCAAGAGGCAGGCGATGACGAGCGAGTAGGCATCGATCGTCCATTGCAGGTCACTCACCGTGGCGTGGAAGCTTCGTTGGATCGACGGCAGGGCCACGTTGACGATCGTCACGTCGACGCCCACGATGAACAGGCTCATGCAGCAGATGACGAGGACGAGGCCCTTTCGCTTCGCGCTCAACTCATCGATCATCACCCGCTCCGGTTTAGTTATGTTGTAGCAACACAACTATAGTGTTCCTTCATCACTGCCCGTTCACTCTCCGCGCTCAGCGTTCTTTAAGCCGAACGGAACTTCATCCAAGATGAACGGATCTCGACGTGTTGTCGATACTGAGGATGAAGTCGTCACCGAACGCCTGCGCCGGAGTGATCGCTCCGATCGCATTGCCCTGGAGCGTTGCCTCGACCGCACGAACGCTGGCGGCGGGCGTGAAATCGTAGGAATCACCAGTCTCGAGCAGTGCCGTTGCCGTGGTCCCGTTCGAGCTCGTGGCGCGGGCCCAACCGAAGGACCGCGCGCCAACCGCTCCGACCGCGGACTCCGCGGTGGGTGGGCTCACGGCGTAGGCCACGACGTTCGGTGCGCCCGTGGCGCGATAACCGGCTTCGAGGTCTCCCGTCGGGACCGGCATCGCTTCGCACGCCCCGTCGGGAAAGTCGATCGTCACGATGCCCGTGAACAGTTCCTGCGCTGTCAGCTCTCCGTCGCTGCGGACCCATCCGCCGTAGGGAAGGTTCGCTTGCATCGTTGCCGCCGCACCGGGTCCCGAGCGCGCCGAGAAGACTCGCGAAGCGACCTCGAGTCGTTCAGCGCCCCCTACGAGAACGTTGACGTGCGCCGCAAGAAAGTTCGTCGCCACGACGCCGAAGCCGACGCCGGGAATCACGCTGACCCCGGCCGCCCTGGCGCGCTCGTCGAGTTCGTACATGGCGCGGAAGACTTGCAGTTCGTTGCTGATGTCGAGGTAGTGCACGCCCGCGGCGATGCAGGCTTCGGCGAGGGGCGCGGCGGTGTGAAGGAATGGTCCGCCGGCGTTGAGTACGAGGTCGACTCCCGTCAGTGCTGACGCGATCGCCTCGTCATCATCCAGCGCGAAGACCCTTCGTGGCAGGTCGAGGCGTTCGCCGAGCGCGGCGACATCACGTTCGTTTCGTCCCGCGAGCAGCGGTCGATGTCCGTGGGTGACGGCGTGCTGAGCGATCAGGGTCCCGGTGTAGCCGGGGGCGCCGTAGAGCATCCATACCGGAGCGTCGCTCATTGCGGACCTCCACTTTCATTCGTCGTTTCGTTGGCGACCTTCTTCGACGCCTTTTGCGTGTCGACCGCTTGATCTTCGTCGTCGTAGGGCGCGGACGACACCGGTGCTCGTCGGTCGTCTCGAATCCGTAGCAGTAGATCTCGGAAGGCTTGAGGCTCGTCATATTGAGGCGTGTGGGCCGAGTGATCGAACCAGACCAACTGCTTCTTCGGTGACGCGAGGGCGTTGAAGTAGTCCTCGGCGGCGCTGCCCGGAGCCACCATGTCCAAGCGGCCCTGAACCATGACGATCGGTACGTCGATTACTGGCAGAGTGCGCTGAAGGCATATCGCATTGATCTCGGGCAACAGCGCCGCCTGAGCGAGCGTCACGCCACGAAGGGTGCGAAGCACGTCACCGAGTGCGTAGTCGCGCGAACGTGCCAGGCTCGCGATGAGGTTACCGACAACGGCACCATACGACTGGCCTGTCGTCACCCCTCGATAGTTCGATGCCCATCGGACTCGAGTCCCAAACTGCTTCACCGTTCGATGCGGGGGCGGACCGATCTTCTCCAGCTGCCGGATCGCGCGCCTCTGGCCGCGTTGGCGCGCGGTGCGCAGTGCGAAGTCATAGGCGCTGTCGCCGGCGGCGACGCCGTCGACGTCGGTACCGACCGCAATGAGCGTGGTCACGAGGTCGGGGCGCTGCGCACCGGCGAAGGCGCCAATGGTGGCTCCCATGGAGAATCCCATGACGTACGGCTTCGAGCTGAATCGCTCATTGAGTATCTCCAAGAGCGCCACGGTGTCGTTCACCATCAACGACAAGGTGGCGTCATCGCCGCCGCCGTGCCCTCGCAATGAACGACCACAGCCACGCTGATCCCAATAGACGACGGTGAACTCCTGTTCCAACTCAAGCGTTGCTTCGATTCGGCGGATCTCGTTCATCATTGGCAGACCCGGTCCCTGTTGGATCATCAGGAGTACGGGGTTCGACGGGTCCGCGCCGCGGAGGTGAATCCACTGCGTCGTGTTGCCGAGTTGTACCGCCTCGAGTGAGTCAATGTCCATTTCTCTCCAATCGCGTAGGTGAAGGTTCGGGGGTGAATCAGGCCCGTGCACTGAGTTCTCGTTCATGACAGGGCCAATGACTTCGCCGGAACTGGCTCAACGAGTCCGACGCTGTCGCGGTCGACGAATGGTGGCGCTGACGTCACGGCCGGCGTTGATGGGGAATGCCCTCGCGACTCGGATGACCAGGGTGTCCACCACGCCGCGGAGCCAAGGAACTTCATCAAGGCCGGCACCAGGATCGCTCGAACGAGGGTCGCGTCAAGGAGTACGGCGAAGGCGACGCCTAGGCCGAGTTCCTTCACGAAGACGAGCCGGGACAACATCAGCGCACCCATCGCCACCGCCAGGCAGAGCGCGGCGGCGCTGACGATGCCTCCCGTGCGATCAAGTCCGTGGGCGATGGCTTGGTCGGCCGATGCCCCGGCGTCATGCTCTTCCTTCATTCGTCCGAGGAGGAAGACGCCGTAGTCCGTCGATAGTCCGAACACGACGGCGAGAACGATGATCAGTGACGTCGACTGCAGTGCGCGCGGTGCGCCGAATCCGAGGAGGTGCTGGAGATGACCCCATTGGAAGGCCCATACCAACACGCCAAAGGTGGCGCCGATCGTCAGGATGTTCATCACCACTGCCATCAGTGGGAGGAGGATCGACCTCGTCATGGCGAAGAGCATGATCAGGGCGATGGCGATGATCAGGCCGAGCACGAGCGGCAGGCGCGACTCGAGACTCTTCTGCATTGACAAGAACGACGCCGTCTGTCCGATCACGGTGAGTTGGCCGGGACCGACCAACGACTGCAACTGCGTGACCGTGTGCTGGGCCGCCGGCGCGAGAGGTGACGACGACAGGGCAACGTTGGACTCCCATAAGGAGCCGCCGAGGTGCTGAAACGTGGAGACGGCCTTGACGCCGGGAACGGCCGCGGCCGCAGTGGCGAGCGTCGCCAACGACTGGCTCGTCGCGTGGGTCGCGTCGACGACCAGACTCGCCGGCGCCTCGGAGAACGCGGTGAACTTGTGCTGGACGAGTTCGTAGGCGACGCTCGCCGAACTGCTCGAAGGTAACGCGCTCGCGTCGGCCCCGGTGAATGAGACGTGCGCGAACGGGGCGGCGAGGACCACGAGGATGACGATGGCGGACGCCGTCGCGAGAACGTGACGACGCATCACCGCGGTGGCCACGCGGTACCAACGTCCGGGCGTCTCTTCCGCGTGGCTCGCTGATGCGCGAGCGCGTCGTGGCGGAGTGCGAGCAACGAGGCGTTCGCCAAAGACCGTCAGGAGCGACGGTAGGACCAGTAGCGCGAAGGCGCCGGCCGAGAGTACGACCACGGCGCCGGCGATACCCATCGAGTAGATGAATCGCTCCGGGAAGATCGTGAGTGTCGCCATCGCCGCGGCAACGGTGATCGAACTGACCAAGACGGTGTGACCAGCGGTTCGTCGAACGATCGCGAGTGCCGCGACGACGGTGTCTTGTCGTTGCAGCTCCTCTCGAAATCTCGACACGATGAGGAGACTGAAGTCGACCGAGAGTCCCAGTCCCAATGCGATCACCAAGTTCAAGGCGAAGACCGACAAGGGGAGCACGATGATGATGAGCCCCATCACCCCGAGTGTCATCGCGATGGCGAAGATGGCGCCGATCAAGGGAACCATGGCAGCGCGTAGTCCGCGAAAGACGAGGAAGAGCAGAAGGATCAGAAAGGGAAGGGCGAAGAGTTCGGCGTGACCGAGGTCCTGGGACGACACGGAAGCGATTTGCACGTCGGCCACCGTGGGTCCGCCGAGCCAGACATTGTTCTTGAGTGATGGTTGGGCGGCGATGGCCGCTTCCAGTGCCGTCACGGCTTGCTTTTCCTGCACGTTGCCCACCGTCGCGACGACGACGGTGAAGTCACCGCTCTTGGAGATCATCGTGGGATCCTTGGTGTTGGCGTAGTCATAGACGCTTTTCACTTCGGGACGAGCGCGAAGCAGAGCGATCACGGTCGATACCCTCGATGGAAGTGGTGACGCCTCACTGATCGTCGAACCCGTGCGCACGACGATCTCGTAGCCCTCTTCCGGATTCGCTCCGGTCGCGCGCTGGATCTGGTGTTGGGCGAGCACGACGGCCGAACCGGGCGCGTCGTAGTCGCTCAGTGACGATGTGAGGTGCGCCGACGCGATGCCGCCGCCGCCCAAGGCCACGAGCGCTATGACGCCGGTGAGCCAAAGGACGAGACGAGCTCGTCGACGCAGTTGGGGTGACGCGGCTTTTCCGCTGGTTGAGTTCTTGCTCATGACATTCCCTTCAGAATTCGGTTGTGGTGGACGGTGGTGACGTTGGAATTGCAGGATTTGATGCTTGGATTACGACGCCTGTGGCGTCGTTCGGCGAAACAGCTGCGCCGCAAGGGACGAGTCCGAACCCTCTTCGGGGATCAGCGCCCAACCGGCGAGATAGAGAGCGAGTCCACCGCCTCCGAGGACCGAGAGGACCGCGAAGGCGCTGCGCACGTATGCGGGCTTGACGTCGAAGTACGTCGCCACTCCCGAAGCGACCCCGCCTAGCATTCCGTCGCGGCTTCGCCGAAGCGACCGCGTCGAGTGGAGGTTCCTCTGATTGATGGTGTCGTTGATCATTTTCCTGTCTCCTTTGAATCGTTGAGGGTGGGGCCGGACGGTCCCGCCGTGGTGAGTAGCTCTTCCATGACCCTGAGAAGTTCAAGGACGCCCGAGAACGAACGCCAGGCGTCCGTGCCCTCGGGTCGCGCCCGCCCCTCGAAACGGCCGTCGTCGGTGCGACGGATCTCGAAAGCGAGGAGTGTGACTTCGTTGGGCGGTGGAGTGACCATGACGTCTAGTCAAGTTCCGCGCTGCTTCCGTGTCCCCAGTGCGATGCCCTAGTTTTTGCCCTAGGTTTCTCGATTCGTCAGGAATTTCGCGATCGCCATCGGCGATCTGATCACGTCAGCAGCGCGGTCAATGCACGGCGTGAGGTGATGTTGAGCTTCATGTAGGTGTTGCGCAGGTGGTATTCGACGGTCTTGATCGAGACGAATAACTCACTCGCGACTTCCTTATTCGTGAGGCCGGTGGCGACCAATCGCGCGACCGCCAGTTCCGCGCGTGTGAGCCCCAATCGATTCGACACTCCGACGCTCGTCGTCTTGACCTGGAGCGCCTCGAGTTCGGTCGCGCAGAACTGTACGTACGGATCGGCCCCGAGTTCCGAGAAGATGTGGTGCGCCGTCTCCAGGCGCTCGATCGCCAGCGGCGCCTCGTCGAATTGGCGCAAGCGTCGTCCGTCGTGGAGATTCAGTAACGCGTGTTCGAACGGCATCAAGATGTCCGGCGACATCGCGTGGGCCGCGCTGAATTCGGCGTCCGCAGTGTCGGCGTCACGTCTCGCCGAGGCGAGATTCCCGCGGCATCGAGCGAGGGCGAACTGCGCGGACGGCAACCCCGACGCTGGGATCGCTCGCTCGAACTCGTCAATTGCGGTGGCGGCGTGACGCAGTTCGCCCAGGCCAATCATGGCGTCGACCTCGATAGAGCGCCAGTTGAACATTCCCGGCTGGCCTCCGACATTCAAGAGACCGGTGGCGCGAAGTGGCTCGGTCGCCCTCACCACGCCTTCATGATCGGCGCGCGAGGCGGCGAGAGATATCGCCGCCATGGTGGCGTTGGCGACGGGCAGTACTTGGGGGAATCGGTCGGCCGCCTCGCGCGCCGCGCTCGCGTGCGTCTCGGCCAACGGCCACTGTCCCTGACGCGCGTAGACCGCGGCGCCGCGGGCGTGGGCCCGTGCAAGATCGAGCGGTCGATCCGAGTCCTGGGCGAGCGCGACGGCTAACTGGGCGTAGGTGACGGCCGCGTCCCAATCGCCTCTGCGAAAGTAGGCATCGCTCAAGTGCGACAAACAGGGCCCTGGATAGGTCGCCGGGAGGCCGCTGCGAAGCCGGGCTGCCGCAAGACTGAGGTCCACGATGGCGCCCGGTAGGTCGTCGACGTAGACCTTCAACATCCCTCGCATGATCAGTGCATCGGTCTCGGCGACTTCACTGCCAACCTCGGGAAGAAAGCTGAGGACGTCGAGACCCTCGTAACTCCGTCCCGCCGCGGCGAGTCCGTACGCCTGCGCCGTGATCGCCATCGCTCGCAGCTCCGTCGAGGGCGTCGTTCCCTCAATCGCGCGCTGTGCCCACACGAGCGATTGAGCGGGGCGACCAAAGATCACCATCAGGTTCGCCAATGATGTCGCAGCGCGCGCCCCGATCTGCGTTTCGATCTGCGGATCGTGCGTGTCCCACGCCGACAGCAGACGACTCTCCGCGTTCGGTGATCCGGTCAACACGTCGAGGAGACCCGTAAGCGCATCGCGCCGAGCGCTGGGTTCTTGACACGCGTCAAGAACCTGCGCGGCCGCGGCTGTATCGGCGGCATTGAGAAGTATGACGGCCGTGTCGAGCAGGCGACGCTCGCGATCGAACCCAATCGGGGACAAGAAAGCGGCCTGCTTGAGCGCCCACGCGGCAACTCCGAGTTCCCCGGTCGCGCGTGCGTCGAGCGCAGCCGCTTCGAACTCGTTCGCCAGCGATTCATCATCTCCGAACGATGCCGCCGCTCGGTGGGCGAGCTGCGACGTACCGACCGTGAAGTTGGCGGCGTTGAGGTGGAGTGTTCTGCGCGCGTTCGGACTTAAGTCTCCGTATATGGCTGCTTGGTACAGGGGGTGCGCGAACGCCAGTTCTGAGGTGATTGGCAGCTCTCGGAGGAGTCCCGCGGCGATGGACTCTTCGATTTGATTCTGTGGTGCGACTATTTCAGCGACCTTCGCGATCGTCGCCCCGCGAGTGTGTTGGCCGAGCACGGCGGCGGCGGCGAGAAAACTTTGTGTCGGTACCGAGAGCGACGCGACGCGAGCGAGGACGACTCCGGAGAGTTGACGCGGAGCCGGCAGAGTCACGTGTTCACCTTCCAGTCCCGCGACACCGATCTCTTCGAGAAGCGCACGACAGTACAGCGCGTTACCTCCGGTATGTTCCGCCAGACGCGTGGCGCCTCGCCGAGAGAGCGTTCCCAGCTTCACTGCGCTGGCCAGTTCGATCAGATCCTCGGGCACGAGGCCACCGAGGCGAATTCGAGTGACTCGGTCGTCGCCCCCAACGAATCGGACCCAACCGGGGTCCGTCAACTCCCCAACGCGGGCGCACACGATTGTCAAGATTCGGTCTGCGCGAAAGCGACGAAGCGCGAAGAGCAATGCTCGAGCTGACGATCGATCGCACCAGTGGAAATCGTCGATCGAGAGCACCACGACGCGTTCACTCGTCTGCAGTTCATCGAAGAAGTCGACTAACTCAGCGCCGATCGCCATCGGATCGGCGCCTGGATCGGTGGCACGTCCGGAACGCAACTGGTCAACGACGCCATAAGAAA
>Ga0302157_10007431_pt1 | contig 11023 bp, 11 predicted proteins | sample I_Bog_N3_3_FD_193502 | JGI IMG/M metagenome (GOLD analysis project Ga0302157, IMG submission 193502) | Peat permafrost microbial communities from Stordalen Mire near Abisko, Sweden - I_Bog_N3_3 | ecosystem: Environmental > Terrestrial > Soil > Wetlands > Peat | place: Sweden: Abisko, Stordalen...
GTTGAAGTACTTTTTTTCTTCGGCAACGGGTTGAGTTTGAGTCGTCATGAGTGTCTCCAATTTCAATAGGAAAATGGGGAAACACTCATCCCCAGGGGGAAAGTGATTCCCCATTGGGTGGTGGTGCAGTAGGCATTCGGCCGTCAAAGGCACTGACGACTGACCGCGATGATGAATGCGAGAGCGGTCCGGTGGTGATCAACGCGATCATCGCGTCGTAGCCTTTTAGATCCGGGCTACCTGGGCATGTTGCCGACAACGTCAGCAGGACACCCCTTCAGCATGAGAAAAAGAACCCTAGTTGGTCTAGTCCTCCCTTTCAGACGGGGTATGTCGGATATTTCAACTTGAGCGCCGTCAGCTTGGCGAAGCATCCCGTGTCGTGCCACTTCCCATGCTTCCTCTGGTTGATACACCTCAGCTCTACCTTCGAGAAATAAATGCAGTGGGACGTAATCCTGTTTTCCTCTGGAACCCTGCGTACCAAAAAGGGCATAAAAAGGAGAGGCGAAACGGAAGGGACTAAGGGAAGCAGAACAGAAGGGCAAAGGGCTTACCCGAAAAAGGTCATCCGTGCACTGAACAGCCAAAAGGCTCCCTCAAACCACACGGATGGCAGGCTGAATGTTCTGGCGATTCAAACTGAAAAAGGCGGCTGATCACGAGCTAACTCGCAAGACCGGGGCGTCCAACTATCTCACACCGCAGACTGCCACCGAGTTGCTGTCGACCCCGCGCCGGTGCAAACTTTTGGAACATATCTGGCAGCGCACCTCGCTGTCCCGCAAACAGTTTTCCGAACTCTACCTGAGCCCCATCGAGCGCTACGCCGAACTGGTTCAGCAACTGCCCGCCTCTGAAAATCATCACCACGCTTACCCTGGCGGTATGCTTGATCACGGCCTGGAGATCGTGGCCTACGCCTTGAAAATCCGACAGTCCCATCTACTGCCCATGGGTGCTCCCCCTGAAACCCAGGCAGCGCAAACGGAGGCCTGGAGCGCCACCGTCGCGTACGCAGCTCTTTTGCATGACCTTGGAAAAATCGCGGTCGACGTGGAAGTGCACCTGGACGACGGAACAATCTGGCATCCGTGGCAGGGCCCGGTCAGCCGCGCGTATCGTTTTAAGTACCTGAAGGGCCGCCCTTACAAGCTCCACAGCGCCGCGACGGGCTTGCTCTCCTTACAAGTGTTGCCACCGGCGATTCTCGATTGGCTGTGCACCTATCCAGAACCCTGGAGCGCACTGATCTATGTGCTAGCCGGGCAATACGAACATGCCGGTACCTTGGGTGAACTGGTCAGTCAGGCTGATCAGGCGTCGGTGGCGCAGGAACTGGGGGGCAATCCCGTTCGGGCACTGGCCGCGCCGAAGAGCTCCCTGCAACGTCAATTGATTGAAGGGCTGCGTTACCTCGTTAACGAGCAGCTCAAGCTGAACCAGGCTCGCGCTTCAGACGGCTGGCTCACCGATGACAGCGTCTGGCTGGTCAGTAAAACGGTGGCGGACAAGCTGCGCGCTCACTTGCTATCTCAAGGTGCGGATGGGATTCCGTCCTCGAACGCCACCCTGTTCAACGTTCTGCAAGACAACGCGATCATTCAGGTCAACGTCGAGGGCAAAGCGATCTGGACCGCCACCGTTGAGAGTGGCAAATGGAAAAAGACCCTCACATTCCTCAAAGTCTCACCGGCATTGCTCTGGGAGGAGGGCAAGCGTCCTCCGGTGTTCAGCGGCACGATCACGGTTGAAACGACGATCGATACAACTGGGCAAACCAGTGATGCACCTGCTGTAGATCACTCGTCGCCCGAACAGGCTCCACCCTGGGACATTGCGCCAGGCTGGATGCAAAGCCCTGCTCAGAGCAGCTTCGCCTTAGACGAGATGCCATTCCTCGATGTGGGTATGCAGACGCAGGAGCAAGCACTCGGAGAGCCTCCCGAATGGTTTCGATTGTTGGATGAGAACAGCCCAATGGACATGAGTCGCCCCGAGGCCAGTGCCCCTTCCACCGTCGAGACAACTCCATTACCTGAACGTCAGCCCCCAGTTCAACGTGAGCCATCTCCATCAGTACGTTCACCAGTTGTGGAAGCGAAGGGGAAAGACCTGGGAGAAGCTTTCATGACCTGGCTACGTCAAGGCATCCTGAAACACACGATCACCCTCAATGATGCCCATGCGCCGGTCCATAGCGTCGCCGAAACGGCGTTTCTGGTTACCCCGAAGATCTTTCAGCGTTATGCCCAGGAACACCCTGAAACCGCACGGATGGCGAAGCAACAGGGGACCAGCGACTGGCGTTGGGTTCAACGCTGCTTTGAGAAACTGGGCCTGCATCACAAGAGTGAAGGAGGCCTGAACATCTGGGTCTGTGAGATCAAAGGCCCGCGCAAAACCCGAGGCATCAAGGGCTATTTGCTCAAGGACCCACGACTGATTTTCACTGAGAAGCCGTATGACAACCCCTATCTGGGGTTGAAAGACTCCAAAAATGTAAGCCCCCGTGACTGATCTTCGATTCTTTCGCCTGCTCCGCGACTAGGCTTCTTCCATCAGATCCTGCTGAAGTACCTGAATCACAAAATCAATAAAGGCCCTGACCTTCGCCGGCGGCAAATGCCGGGAAGGGTAGAGGGCATACAGAGAAAAACTCTCGCCTTTCCATTCCTTGAGCAGCTCGACGAGTTTGCCCTGAGCGATGAGATCTTTCACCCCGCTGGCCTTGATGCGTGCAATGCCCGCTCCGGCAAGGCAGGCGCCAATCAAGGTGCCTGATTCGTTCACCAGCAATCGACTCGTGGTCTTGACCGGAATCACTCTCCTGCCCTTGGAGTACTCCCATTCCAGGGGCAGGCCGGTCATGGTGCTTCTCATCTGGATACAGGCGTGCCGAGTCAGGTCCTCAGGTGTCTGCGGGCAACCATATCGGCTCAGGTAATGCGGTGCGGCGACGGTGACCGTGCCGGTTTCCAGCAGCTTGCGGGCAACAAGGGACGACGACGGCGGTTGCCCGAAGCGCACGGCAATATCGAAGCCCTCGGCAACCAGGTCACCCAGTTGATCGCGAACGATGAGTTCAAGCGACAGCTCCGGATAAAGGTCCAGAAAAGTGGCCAGTTGAGGCGCCAGCATTCGTCGGGAAAAATAAGCGTCGACGTTGACGCGCAATCGACCGCGGACGGCGGTGGAGGCTCCAGAGGCCAGGTTGACCGCATCACCGATCCCGGACAGCAAGGGGCTGATTTCTCCGTACAGTCGCCGTCCTTCGTCCGTCAGCGTGACGGAGCGGGTGGTTCGGTCAAACAAGCGCACGCCGATGCTTGATTCCAGCCGCCCGACGGCGCGGCTGATACCCGAAGGGGACATGCCCAGCGCTTCCGCCGCCCGCGCAAAGCTGCCGCTGTGAACGATCGCGGCAAGAACGCTGATGTTGGAAAGCAGGCGGCCATCGAAGCTCATCTCATTGTCGACTCATGCTTAAAGGTCACTGAACATGTGGTAGAGCAGGCATTCTGTCAATGGACTGCTCCCTCGAGTCCTACCCCGGAATAAACATCGCCAGCGCCGCGGCCGCCATCACGGCTGTCGCCACCCAGCCCAGGACAATCAACGGCCGACTCGCGGTGAAGTCGCCCATCACCGATTTCTTCGACACCAGCATGATGATGACCACCATCAGCGGCACCGCTACGACCCCGTTGATCACGGCACTCCAGAACAGCGCCTTCATGGGGCTGATGGGCGAGTACTGGATGGCCAGGGCGAGGAGCACGCTGATAGTGATGATGCTGTAGAACCCCCGGGCGTCGCGCACTTTACGTTCGAGGCCTTCGTTCCAGCCCAGCGCCTCGGAAAGGGCGTAGGCGCCAGAGCCTGCCAGCACCGGTACGCCGATCATGCCGACGCCGAGTATGCCTAGGGCGAAGAGCAGGTAGGCGAAGTCGCCCGCCAGTGGTCGCAATGCGCTGGCCGCTTGTGCCGCGGTGTTGATGTCGTTCACGCCGGCGGTATGCAGGGTCACAGCCGTCGCGAGGATGATGAAGTAGGCGGTGATGTTGGAGTAGAACATGCCGCTCCAGGTGTCCCAGCGGATGCGTCGCAGCTCCTTGGGGGCGTTGCCTGGGTCTTTGTTGAGCGGTGCACTGAGGGGCGGGGTCCGCATATCCTCGACCTCTTCAGCGGTCTGCCAGAAAAACAGATAGGGGCTGATGGTCGTGCCGAAAAGCGCCACCACCACCGCGGCCGCGCTGGCGTTCGGAGTGAATTGGGGCCAGAACGTGTGCAAGGCAACCTGTTTCCACGGAATATGCACGGTAAACAGCACGGCGGCGTAAGCCAGCAGCGAAAGCGTCAGCCACTTCAGGAAAAAGACGTAACGGTGATAAGGCACGAACAGCTGCAGTGCCAGCGTCCCGAACACGAAGATCGCGGTCATGAAGTGTCGGTTGGCGCCGCTGACCAGTTCCGCCACTTCCCCCATGACGGCCACGTCGGCGGCAATGTTCAGTGTATTGGCGATGAGTAGCAGCAGAACGACGCCTTGCAGCACGATGGGTGGAAATGCCGTCTTGATGTTGGCGGAGAGTCCCTTGCCGGTCACCCGGCCGAGGTTGGCGCACATCGATTGAACGGCGACCATCAGCGGAAAGGTCAGGGGCATCGTCCACAGCATGTTCAGGCCGAACTGAGCACCCGCCTGCGAATAGGTGGCGATGCCGCTGGGGTCGTCGTCGGCTGCGCCGGTGATGAGTCCTGGCCCCAGTTTCGCCAGGGGATGCTCTTTCAGGCGTCCCCACAGCGCCCGAAAGCCATGGCCACGGGGAGCGCTTTCGACGTCCATTCATACACCTCGATAGGGTTGCGACGGGCGGAGGGCGGATTGAGTGACGTCGTCGAAGAGCAACGCCATCCAGCTTTGACAAGCTTAGGCGTCAAGGTGGTCCTGCACTATGAAACAATCTCACACGCAGGAAAGGCGATTGTCCCAGGCATTTGGCCCATGTCGGGCCTTTCCCAATGCCATCGCAACGTGCAAGCCGTAAGTGATGAAAGTCACTGCGCGCCCATGCTTACGGAATCAAGCCAACCGCCCGGTACGATTCGATCATCTGGTCATAGGCGGCAATGTCGTTGCGGCCTCGGGAAACCAGTTGCGCGCCCTGAATGGCGGCCAGTATCGACAGGGCCCGCTGTCCAAGGACCTCGGGCTGGGCGTCCGGTTGTTTCAGCGCCAGCACCCTGGTGAGCCATTGGACATTCGCATCCGTGAAGCCCGCTACCTCGGCCTGCACTTCGGCCGGCAGATCGTGGTGTTCGGCGGCCATGATGCCGCACAGGCACATCCGATTGCCGTTTTCCAGGGCCGCGCGGAAGACGGCGGTGTAGTCCCTTATCACCGAGGCCGGGTCCTGTGACGCCACCAGCAACTGATCAAAGTAGCCCATGGCATCTTCGGTATAACGCCGAGCCAGTGCAGCCCCCAGATCGCCCTTGGTGGGGAAGTGGTAGTGGATGCTGGCGCTTTTGATCCCCACGTCTTTTGCCAATTCGCGAAAGCTCAAGGCGTTGTAGCCGCGCGCCTGCACCACCTTGCGGGCGGCGTCCAGGATGGTTTGCTTGGTGTCCGTTGTAGTCATGAGCTGTTTGTCTACCTATCGATAGATATACGTTGACAGGAAATAGTGGTCGGCTCATTGTCTACCTCCCGATAGATAGATGGCAATGGAGTCAGCATGAAGATCTACGATATCCCCGGTTTTCCAAGCCCGTTACGTATTCGTGTGGTCATCGCGGAGAAGGCATTAGCCTCCAAAGTCGAGTTCATCAAAGTCGACTTGCCGGCGGCCGAACATAAGCAAAGCGCCTTTTTGGCGATCAACCCCACCGGGACGGTGCCCGTTCTGGAGCTGGATGACGGCACCTATCTGTCCGAATGCACGGCTATTACGGAGTATCTCGACAACCTTGAGGGCAACCCCACGCTCACCGGCACCACGCCGAAAGAGAAGGGGGTGATCCACATGATGCAGAAGCGTGCCGATGACCAGCTTATCGACGCCATCGGCATCTATTTTCACCACGCCACCGAGGGGCTAGGGCCTCAACTGAAGCCCTATAAAAGCCCGGAGTGGACTGACCGCGCCGTCTGGGGTGAGAGACATCGTGAGAAAGCCATCAACGGCATGAAGTACTTTGACCAGGTCTTGAAAACCCAGCCGTACGTGGCAGGCGATCAATTCTCGATGGCGGATATCACCGTCTGGGCCGGTCTGGTCTTCGCCGGTTTTGCCCAGATTGCGATTCCGGATGAATGCACGGCGCTGGTGGCCTGGAACGCCAAGGTCGGTGAACGGCCAAGCGTGAAAAACCCGGCCTGATCCTGTTTGAGCGTACCGCGCCCCGGCCGTCAATCGGTTCGGGGCGTTTGCGTTATGTCGCAGAGGAACGCCATTCAACTATGACAAGCTTAGGCGTCATGGTTGCTTTCCACTATGAAACAATCTGGCACAAGGGGACCCTCATCCGAAAGGCAAGGACTACAGTGAATATCGACACCCGCATCAAATTCCGCCATCTGGTGTGCTTTCTCGAAGTGGCGCGTCAGGGTAGCCTGGCGCGTGCCGCGGACAAACTGGCGATCAGCCAGCCGGCGCTGTCCAAGACCCTCAAGGAGCTGGAAACCCTGCTGGCCGCCACCTTGTTCCTGCGCAGCAAAAGCGGCACGGTGTTGACTGAGGCCGGGGTGGCTTTTCTGCGTTATGCCGGTCCCAGCGTACAAGCGCTGCGCGAAGGGGTGAATAGCCTGCGCTCCGGCGAGCATGAGCCCATCACGGCGAGGCTTGGCGTACTGTCCACCGTGGAGAGTGTGCTGGTACCGGAGGTCGTTTGCCGTCTGCACGCCCGACATCCCGCGTTGGTCGTGAGCGTGGTCACTGGGCCGAGCGCGTACTTGCTCTCCCAACTGCGCGTCGGTGAGTTGGATCTGGTGGTCGGACGCATGACGGACAGCCCGCTGATCCTCGGGCTGGCGTTCGAACATCTGTACAGCGAATCCATGACCCTGGTGGTGCGCAGCGGCCATCCGCTGTTGGCCGATCCCCTGGCCCATAAAAACCTCGAAGACTATCCGCTGGTATTGCCGCTGGCGGGGACGACGATTCGCCAATTCGCCGACAGCCTGTTTGTGCAGCACGGCATCAGCCCGCCGCGCCAGCGCCTGGAAACCCTGTCGTTGACCCTGAGCCGGCGTTACGTGCAATGCAGCCAGGCGATCTGGGTCGCGCCTTTCGACGCGGTCAGACAGGACCTGGGTCGCGGTGAACTGGTGGAGCTGGACCTGGGCATTCGAGAACCGGGTGGTTCGGTGGGGCTGTGCAGCAATCCGGCGCTGCCCATGCCGCTGGCGGCGCAATGGTGTGTGGACGTGTTGCGCGAGGTGGGGCAGGCATACCGCGAGGGTCGTTATCCATAACCATTTGGATATGGATAGGGTCGGATTTTTCAGTTTTGGAGGGCGCTCTGTCAGGGGAGACTGAGGTACAGACTGCTAGCCATGCAGCTTTACCTCTAACAACAAGGAGACCCGTATGTCTGATGCGGACAACAGCCGTTTCGTCATTCGTGACCGCAATTGGCACCCCAAAGCCCTGACGCCTGACTACAAGACCTCGATCCTACGCTCCCCGCACCAGGCCCTGGTGAGTATTCCCCAGTCCCTGTCGGAAACCAGCGGCCCGGATTTTTCACACCTGAAGATGGGCCGGCACGATAACGATCTGCTGCTGAACTTCAACCAGGGTGGCCTGCCCATCGGCGAGCGCATCATTGTCGCCGGTCGGGTCTGCGACCAGTACGGCAAGCCGGTCCCGCATACCCTGGTGGAAATGTGGCAAGCCAATGCCGGTGGCCGCTACCGGCACAAGAAAGACAGCTATCTGGCGCCCATCGACCCGAATTTCGGTGGCGTCGGCCGGGCCTTGACCGACCGTGAAGGCAACTACAGTTTCCGCACGGTCAAACCCGGCCCGTACCCGTGGCGCAACGGTCCCAATGACTGGCGCCCGGCGCATATCCATTTCTCCATCAGTGGCCCGTCGATTGCGACGCGCCTGATCACCCAGTTGTATTTCGAAGGCGACCCGCTTATCCCGATGTGCCCGATCGTCAAGTCGATTGCCAATCCGCAAGCGGTGCAGAGCCTGATTGCCAGGCTCGATATGAGCCTGGCCAATCCGATGGATTGCCTGGCTTATCGCTTTGACATCGTTCTGCGCGGCCAGCGCAAGACCCACTTCGAAAACCGCTGAGGAGGCATGCGCATGCCCGTTCAACTTCTGCCTGAAACCCCTTCGCAAACCGCTGGTCCTTACGTGCATATCGGCTTGGCTCTGGAGGCCGCCGGCAACCCGCCCCGGGAGCAGGAAATCTGGAGCGAGATGGCCAAGCCGGGTGCGCCAGGCGAGCATATCCTGCTGATGGGGCATGTTTACGACGGCAATGGCCACCTGATTCGTGACTCGTTCCTGGAGTTCTGGCAGGCCAATCACGAAGGCGTCTACGACAGCGATTACGACCTGGAAAAAACCTTCAACAGCTTTGGCCGCACCGCGACCACGGATGTCGGCGAGTGGACGCTGAAAACCATCAAGCCCGGCATATTGAACAATGCCGCGGGTGTGCCCATGGCGGCGCATATCAATGTTTCTCTGTTTGCCCGTGGGATCAACATTCACTTGCAGACCCGCCTGTACTTCGACGACGAGGCCCAGGCCAATGCTGTCGATCCGGTACTGAACCTGATCGAACAACCACAGCGCCGCGAGACCCTGATTGCCAAGCGTTGCACGGTGGACGGCAAGTTGGCCTATCGCTTTGACATTCGTGTTCAAGGTGAAGCGGAGACGGTGTTCTTCGACTTCTGAGGTTATGGCGTGCGGGCCGTGTTGGCGATCCTCGTGGTCGTGATCAAGGGATTGGTCAACCATGCGGACGCTACCTGATAACCCTTCACTGATTTTCATGAATGCTGGAGCTGTGGTTTGAACAGACCGACGAATCAACTTTTCGATGCCTATTTCACCCAGCCGGCGATGCGGGCGATTTTTTCCGATCAAGGCCGCTTGCAGGGCATGCTCGATTTTGAAGCCGCCCTGGCACGCGCCGAAGCCAGCACCGGGGTGATTCCCAAGGAGGTGGTTGCCGATATCGAAGCCGCCTGTCGCGCGCCGCTGTTCGATGTCGACGAGTTGGCCATCGCCATCGGCAATGCCGGTAATTCGGCGATCCCGCTGGTCAAGGCGCTGGGCAAGCAGATTTCCATCGGTAACCCAACCGCTGAGCGTTACCTGCATATGGGCGCCACCAGTCAGGACGTGATGGACAGCGGCCTGGTGCTGCAATTGCGCTCGGCCATTGAGCTGTTGGAGCGCGATCTCGCGCGCCTGGCCGATGCGCTCGCCGAGCAGGCCACGCGCCACGCGAGCACGCCGTTGGCCGGGCGCACCTGGTTGCAACAGGCGACACCGGTCACCCTGGGCATGAAAATCTCCGGTTGGCTGGGCGCTATCACGCGTCATCGCCAACGTCTTGTGGAGGTCAAACCACGGCTGCTGTGCCTGCAATTCGGCGGTGCTTCCGGCAGCCTCGCAGCCTTGGGCGACCAGGCTTTTGCAGTGGCTGGAGCCCTGGCCGCCGAGTTGAATCTGCACTTGCCCGACCAGCCCTGGCATACCCAGCGCGATCGGCTGGTGGAGTTCGCCAGCCTGCTGGGCATGATCGCCGGCAGCCTGGGCAAAGTCGGGCGCGACATCAGTTTGCTGATGCAGACCGAAGCCGGCGAGGTGTTCGAGCCGGCCGCGCCCGGCAAAGGCGGCTCCTCGACCATGCCGCACAAGCGCAATCCGGTGGGTGCGGCAGTCATGATTGGCGCCGCGACCCGGGCACCCGGACTGGTGGCGACCATGTTCAGCGCAATGCCGCAAGAACATGAGCGAAGCCTGGGCCTCTGGCATGCCGAATGGGAAACCCTGCCGGAACTCTGTTGCCTGGTGTCCGGCGCGTTGCAGCAGGCGTTGCAGGTGGTGCCAGGGCTGGAAGTCGACGCTGGACGCATGCTGCAAAACCTGGAACTGACCAAGGGGCTGGTGTTGGCGGAAGCCGTCAGCATTGCCCTGGCCCAGCGTCTTGGCCGTGATGCGGCGCACCATCTGGTCGAGCAATGCTGCCGCCGTGCGGTGGAGCAGGGCGAGCACTTGCATCAGGTGCTCGCTGCCGAACCGCAAGTGACCGCGCAACTGTCCGCCGGAGAACTGGCCCGCCTGCTCGACCCGGCTCACTACCTTGGGCAGTCACAGCGCTGGGTCCAGCGCGCGCTGGCCGAACATCACGCCTTCAAACCTTAGAAAGGATCCTGCAATGGACGAACAACAACGTTATGACGCCGGCATGAAAGTGCGCCGCGAAGTGCTTGGCGATGCCCATGTGGATCGCAGCCTGGAAAAGCTGACCTCGTTCAATGGCGAGTTCCAGGAAATGATTACCCGGCATGCCTGGGGTGATATCTGGACCCGCCCCGGGTTGCCACGTCACACCCGCAGCCTGATCACCATCGCCATGCTGATTGGCATGAATCGCGAAGGGGAGTTGCGCCTGCACCTGCGCGCCGCAAAAAACAACGGCGTGAGCCGCGACGAGATCAAGGAAGTGTTGATGCAGAGTGCGATCTATTGCGGCATTCCGGCAGCCAACGCGACGTTTCACTTGGCCGAAGAGGTCTGGGACGAGATGGGGGTTGAGTCTTTAAAGGCGTCTTCGTAAGCGCTGGAGTCCGGCCCGGATAGCTCTTTCTTTCGGGGATGGCATTGTTTGAAGGCAGGGCGCGGGGAGACTGGCGCCCTGCTTTTTGTCGTTACAGCAACGACAGAGGGTAGCTGATAATTAACCGATTCTCGTCGAACTCGTTGACGCTGTAGTCTCGTCGCATGTTTGAGTTACGTAGCCTCAGCGACAGGTTCTT
>Ga0302157_10007436_pt1 | contig 11018 bp, 8 predicted proteins | sample I_Bog_N3_3_FD_193502 | JGI IMG/M metagenome (GOLD analysis project Ga0302157, IMG submission 193502) | Peat permafrost microbial communities from Stordalen Mire near Abisko, Sweden - I_Bog_N3_3 | ecosystem: Environmental > Terrestrial > Soil > Wetlands > Peat | place: Sweden: Abisko, Stordalen...
GTGGGCCGCCATCTCTTAGTGGCTCTGCGGGAAGCCTGGCCGGACGCGACGATCCTGGCCGCCGCGCGACCGCAGGACCTGCATGGCGCACCTCTCCCGCTAGCCGACGCCACGCTGGATTTCGACCTGCTGGACCCCAACAGCATCGAAGCCTGCGTCGCCCACGCCGCCCCGGATGCGTGCGTGCACCTCGCGGCGCTGGCTGATGTCGCCGCATCGTTTAAGGATCCCGACCTCGTCTGGCGCGCCAACGTAGATGGCACACGCGCTTTGGCCGCCGCGCTGATGCACGCGGCGCCGCTTGCCACGCTGATTAACGCCGGCAGCGCCGAGGTTTACGGGCTGAGCTTCCGCAGCCCCGACCCGCTCGATGAAACCGCGCTGCTGCAACCGGCCAACCCGTACGCGGCCGCGAAGGCGGCCGCCGATATCGCGCTCGGCGAAGCGGCGCTCCGCGGCTTGCAGGTGTTGCGCATGCGCCCGCTGAATCACATCGGCCCGGGCCAATCCGCGCGCTTCGCCATCGCGAACTTCGCGCGCCAGGTCGCAGCGATCAAAGCCGGCCGCCAGGCCCCGCTGATCCGCACCGGCGCGCTGAACCGCGCGCGCGATTTTCTGGACGTGCGCGACATCTGCGCCGCTTATGTGGCCGGAATTGCCCACGCTGCGCATATCGAGCCGGGCACGATCTTCAACCTGGCCAGCGGCTCGCCACGCCTGATGTCCGACGTGCTGCACGACCTGCTCAAGGCCGCGAGCGTCAACGCGCAAATCGAGACAGACGAAGCGGCGCTGCGGCCGCTGGACCTGGCCCGGACGACATGCTCGGCCCGAGCCGCCCAGACCGCCTTGAACTGGTCCCCACGCATCCCCTGGACCGAGACCCTGCGGGACGTGCTGCAGTGGTGGGAGACGGGACAGGCCTCAAATACCCAGACCACTTCTCCTTTCGCCAATGTCGGACATCCGGGGTAATCAGCCCGGCTTGCCGCCATGCGCCCTCGGGGCCACTCTAACTGCATGATCGAGCTTCCAGCCCCCAAGGCAGACGTCCTCGCCCGCCGCGACGACATCGTCGCCGGCCTGCGGCGCATCGTCGCGGGCGAAGGCGTCATTGCCGATACGCTGCGTTTAAGGCCCTACGAAACCGACGGCCTGGCCATGTATCGCCAGCCGCCCATGGCCGTGGTGCTGCCGCAAACCACCGAACAGGCGGCCGATGTGCTGCGCTTCTGCCACGCGAACGGCGTGCGGGTGGTGCCGCGCGGCGCCGGCACATCGCTTTCCGGCGGTGCGCTGCCGCTGGAGGACAGCGTAGTTGTCGGCCTGTCGCGCATGAACCGCATTCTGGAGGTGGATTACGCCGACCGCGTGGCCACGGTGCAGGCCGGCGTCACCAACCTGGCCATTACCGGAGCAGTGCAGGATCGCGGCTTCTTTTACGCGCCCGATCCCTCCAGCCAGCTCGCCTGCATGATCGGCGGCAACGTGAACATGAATTCGGGCGGCGCGCACTGCCTGAAATACGGCGTCACGGCGAACAACCTGCTCGGCCTGAAAATCGTCACGATCGAGGGCGAGATCGTCGATATCGGCGGCGCGCATCTCGACGCCGCGGGCTACGATTGGCTCGGGCTGCTGACCGGCAGCGAGGGCATGCTGGCGATCGTGACTGAAGTGACGGTGCGCATTCTGCGCGGCCCGGAAGGCGCGCGCGCCATGCTGGCTGGTTTCAAATCGAACGAAATCGCCGGCGCCTGCGTGGACGCGATCATCAGCGCGGGCATCATTCCGGTGGCGCTGGAATTCATGGACCGCCCGGCGATCCATGCCTGCGAGGCGTTCGCCCATGCCGGCTATCCGCTCGATGCCGAAGCGATGCTGATCATTGAAGTGGAAGGCTGCCTCGAGGAGCAGGCGGCGTTGCTGGGGCATATCGAAAAAATCTGTCTGGATTTCGATCCGGTCAGCCTGCGCATCGCCGCCACGGCCGAGGAAAGTGCCGCGATCTGGAAAGGCCGCAAGGGCGCGTTCGGCGCGGTGGGCCGCATCAGCCCGGATTATTTTTGTATGGACGGCACTATCCCCACCAGCCGCCTGGCCGAAACTTTGCGGCGGATTGGCGAGATGGCCGATGCGGCGCATTTGCAGGTGTGCAACATTTTTCACGCCGGCGATGGCAATTTGCATCCGCTGATCATGTTCAACGCGAACGATCCGGTGCAATTCGCGCGCGCCGAAGTGCTTGGCGCCGATATTCTGAAATTGTGCGTCGAAGTGGGCGGCTGCCTGACCGGCGAGCACGGCGTGGGCATCGAAAAACGCGATTTGATGCATACGCAATTCACGCCCACCGATCTCGATCAGCAGCGCCGCATCAAGTCGGCTTTCGATCCCGGCTGGCTGCTGAACCCGGCCAAGGTGTTCCCGCTGCAACCGGCGGCGTGACGCCGCAATGACCCAGTACGCTCCGCGGACGAAGCGGGCATTCAGGAAGTAGTGGCGGATGCGTTCCGGGCGCGCACGCCGTTGCTCGTGCAAGGCGCCGGCACGAAATTGTCCATGCTGCGCGCGGTGCAGGCGGCGCACACGCTGTCCACCGCCGGGTGCGCCGGCATTACGCTGTATGCGCCGAACGAATTGATCGTTTCGGCCCGCGCCGGCACCACGCTGGCCGATTTGCAGGCGACGCTGGCGCAATCCGGCCAGCATATGATCGCCGAGCCGCCCGATTATTCGCGCCTGCTGGGCGCCACCGGGCAGCAAACGCTGGGCGGCATCGCGGCCACGAATTTATCCGGTCCGCGCCGCATCGCTGGCGGCGCGGTGCGCGATCATGTGCTGGGCGTGCGCGCTGTTAACGGCGCCGGCGAGCTGATCAAGTCGGGCGGCCGCGTGCTGAAGAACGTGACGGGCCTGGATATGTGCAAATTGCTGTGCGGCAGCCATGGCACGTTGGCGGTGATGACCGAACTGACGTTAAAGGTGCTGCCGGCGCCGGAGGATACGGCCAGCGTGGTGCTGCGCGGTCAGGCGCCCGAAGCCGCTATCGCGGCACTCAGCGCCGCGCTGGGATCGCCATACGGCGTTTCGGGCGCCGCCTATCTGCCGGCGGGTGCGGCCGCGCTGCTTGGTGAAACCGGCGCGCTGACGCTGGCGCGGATCGAGGATTTCGCCGCCAGCGTCAGCTATCGAAGCGAGCGTCTCAGGCAGGATCTGGCCGAATTCGGCGCCGGCGAAATTTGGCCGGCCGCGCGCAGCCGCGACGCGTGGACGGCGATTCGCGATGCGGATGTGCTGAGCGCGGCGGATGGCGATGCGATCTGGCGCATTTCGGTGCGGCCGAGCCAGGGCGCGGTTATTCTGGCCGTGGCCGAGGCCGAAGGCGCGCTGGGTTATCTCGATTGGGGCGGCGGGTTGGCGATGATCGCGGGACCCGCCACGGAAGCGTTACATGGGGCGTTGACCGCCGCAGTGACGCGCGCAGGCGGGGTTTGGACCGTGCTGCGCGCGCCGGCGCCGTGGCGTGGCGTGGCGCAGATGGTGCCCGCCGAGGCACCGCCGCTGGCGAAAATTTCTCGGCGGGTGAAGGCGGCGATGGACCCCGGGGGGATCGTTAATCCTGGGCGGATGTACGCGGGAGTTTAAGCAAGGAAGCGCTTCTTTTTGAAAAAAGAAGCAAAAACTCTTGCACGGCTGTCGCCGACTACGCCGCGACAGCCGCGCAAAAGTTTTTTGGTTCTTTTTTTCAAAAAAGAACTGCTTTTCCTTATGCTGCTGCCTTAATAGCCGCCGCCTTCACATCATCCCCAACGGCTTCAGCAAACGTTTCAAAATTACGTTCAAACCGCGCCACCAGATCGCGCGCCTGTTTGTCGTAGGCGGCCGGGTCGGCCCAGGACTGGCGCGGGTCCAGCACGTTATCGGGAATGCCGGGCACGCCGCGTGGCACGGCCAGGCCAAAGAACGGATCGGTGTGAAATTCGGCATCGTGCAGCGTGCCATCCAGCGCCGCGTGCAGCAGGGCGCGGGTGTGGCCGATGGCCATGCGCTTGCCGGTGCCGTAGGCGCCGCCGGTCCAGCCGGTGTTGACGAGCCAGCACGTGGCGCCGTGTTCGCGGATCAGTTTTTCGAGCAGTTTTCCGTACACGGTGGGCGGGCGCGGCATGAACGGCGCGCCGAAGCAGGCGGAGAACGCGGCTTGCGGTTCCTTGCCGAGGCCTTTTTCGGTGCCAGCGACCTTCGCCGTATAGCCCGACAGGAAATGATACATCGCCTGCGCCGGCGTGAGGCGCGCGATGGGCGGCAGCACGCCGAATGCGTCCGCCGTCAGCATGATGATGTTCTTCGGCTGGCCGCCGCGGCCGGAAAGTTCGGCGTTCGGAATGTATTCGATCGGGTAACAGGCGCGGGTGTTTTCGGTATAGGCGGCGTCGGTCAGATCCAGCCTTCCCTGCGGGTCGGCCACCACGTTTTCCAGCACGGTGCCGAAACGGTGGGCCGCGGCCCAGATTTCCGGCTCGTCCTTGGCGCTGAGGTTGATCACCTTGGCGTAGCAGCCGCCTTCGACGTTGAACACGCCATCCGGGCCCCAGCCGTGCTCGTCGTCACCGATCAGCTTGCGGTTCGGATCGGAGGATAGAGTGGTTTTGCCGGTGCCTGACAGGCCGAAGAACAAGGCGGTATCGCCTTGCGGGCCGATATTGGCGCTGCAATGCATGGAGAGCAGGCCGTTCGCCGGCAACTGCCAGTTCATCACCGTAAAGATCGATTTCTTGATTTCGCCGGCGTATTCGGTGCCGGCAATGACGATCATTTTTTGTTTGAAGGACAGCGCGATGGCGGTGCTGCTCTTCACGCCATCGATCTGCGGATCGGCCTGGAACTCCGGCGCATGCAGAATGATGTAGTCGGGCTCGAAGCAGGGCAGGTCGGCGGAAGGCGGGCGGATGAACATGTTGCGCGCGAATAGCGCGTGCCACGGGCTGGTGGAAATCAGCCTTACGCGGATGCGCTGGCTAGGGTCGGCGCCGGCGTAGAGGTCCTGGGTGAACAGGTCGCGGCCTTGCAGGTAGGCCAGCACGCGGCGCTTCAGTGTGGCGAAATGCGCCGGGTCCAGCTTCTGGTTGATGGGGCCCCAGCCGATCTCGGCCGTGGTTTCGGGTTCATCGACCACGAATTTGTCGGCCACCGAGCGGCCGGTATGGACGCCGGTGCGCACGATCAGGGCGCCGTCCTCGGACAACCTGGCGTCGCCGCGGCGGATGGCATGCTGGGCCAGTTGCGGCGCGGTGAGGTTGGCGTGCACGGACAGGGGGTTGGCGACCCCGGTGCCGGCGAGCGGGCCGATGGCCCCGGACTGGCCGTGTGCGGTTGTCGAACCCACCATATTCATCCGTTACTCTCCCTAGGCGGGCCAAATGGCCCAATCCGGCTGCCGCACCCGGGCGGGGACCACCCCCGCGCCGGGCACGGCGCTTACGTTTCTAAAAGACCGGTCAATAAGCCCGGTTAAAAATACCGATGCGTCTTTTCGATCAAATGCAGCAAGGCCGCCCGGGCCGCGGCGCCATCGGCAACCGGGGCGGGGAAGGCGATGCGCAGCACGGCTTCATCCTGCACCAAATCGAACCCATCCGTATCGACGCCGAGCAGCAACCAGGGGCCCGAGGCCCCTGCCGCATGCGCAAGCCTGCTTAAAGCGTCGTCATGGGCCTCATTGCAATGGGCGATAAGGCCAGGGGTTGCGGCCAGGACGCTATCGACCGCCGGCTTTGGGCTGGTGAGTGCTTCGGCACCGAGATCGGCCGCCAGGCCGAAGCCGCCGATGTAAAGCCCTGCCTCCGGAACCATGCGCCAGAGGAAGAAGTCGGCGAACTGGGCGTACAGGCGCGCGTATGGGTGGCGGGCCAGCCAGTAGGCGCGCAACTGGGCGTCATCGACGATGGCGGCGCGGCCGGTGATGGAGACGCGCGGTGCGGTTTGCCAATTCAGGTTTTCCGGCTGGCCGGTGACCATCAGGGCGCAAAGCGGGTTAGCCAGAAGGTGGGTGGCGTGTGCGGACAGCGATGAGAGCAGCATCAGCATGGCGCCATCGGGCGCCACGCTGTGGGTTATCAGGGAGGCGAAGGGCTGATGCGGCGCGCTGGAAGGTGCCTGCTGCGTGGCCAGCGTGGCCCAGCGCGCGCGGCGCAACAGGCAGCGTGCCGGAAAGCCGGTTCTACTTTGTTCGGTTGCGTCCAACGTTTGCCCCTGCCATGCCAAGAAGCTGCCATTTTCGGCTGCCAGCGTGCGTTGTGCCATAGCTTGCGGCGGGAGCCAGCCATGGTAACCGAGGTTTGGGGACCAAAGTCTTGAAACACACGATCGCGCTTGTCGACGACGACCGGAACATCCTGACCAGCATCAGCATGACGCTGGAGCAGGAGGGCTACACCGTGCGCACGTACACTGACGGCGAAAGCGCGCTGCAGGCTATCAACGCCAAGCCGGTGGACCTGGCCGTGCTGGACATCAAGATGCCGCGCATGGACGGCATGGAGCTGCTGCAGCGGCTGCGCCAGCGCAGCCAGATGCCGGTGATCTTCCTGACCAGCAAGGACGAGGAGGTGGACGAGCTGATGGGCCTGCGCCTGGGCGCGGATGACTACATCAAGAAGCCATTCAGCCAGCGCCTGCTGATCGAACGCATCCGCACGCTGTTGCGCCGCAACGACCCGAGCCGCGCCGAGGGATCGGGCGCCGCGCCCGGGGCGATCGTGCGCGGCGACATGGTGCTGGACGAGACCAAGCATCAATGCAGCTGGAAGGGCCAGAACATCGAGCTGACGGTGACCGAGTTCCTGCTGGTGAAGGCGCTGGCGATGCGGCCGGGCATGGTGAAGACGCGCGACCAACTGATCGACGGCGCTTATGGCGAGAATATTTACGTGGATGACCGCACGATCGACAGCCACATCAAGCGGGTGCGCAAGAAATTCCGGCAGGTGGACGATAGCTTCAACCAGTTCGAGACTTTGTACGGGATTGGCTACCGCTACAAAGAAAACTAGCCCGGCGACGTGTGATCACAAAAAAGACGTGCCTGGACTCGGTACGGTGGACTACACTGGAGCCGCTGACCTGACGGGAATGGATATGCGAGCGGGCGCGATCGCCGATGTTGCTGGGGAGCGCGCGGCCGAGGCTGCGCGCCGCCGCGGCGTGTTCGGCGCCGCTTCGGGCATTGTTGACCTGATCATGCGGCCGGGCGGCGACCCCAATTCGGCCGTCGGCCATGGCACGGTGACGCACCGGCCAAGCCAGCGCGTGGCATTGCGCGGCGCAGCACAAGCCGAACTAAACCGCCGTGGCGTGCGGCTGCGTTTTCGCGAGCCGCTGGAGACGCTGTACGACGTGGACCAGACGCCGTTCCGCGTGCGGGAATTGCGGCAGATCGTGCGGCTTGGGATCGCGGTTTATTTCCTGCTGGTTGCTGTGATCAACCTGCTGGTGGCGGAGCACCCCAGCCTATTGGACGTGGCGTGGCAGGCCACCTTTGCGCCGGCGCTGGCTGTTGCCACATCCTGGCTGTTGTTCCGCCCCAATGTCGGGCCGAAACTGCGCGAGGCTGGCGTGCTGGTGAGCTGCTGCGGCTATAGCCTGGCGGCGATCATATCGATTTCCATGGGCCCTCCGGCGACACTGCGCGAGGACTTTTTCCTGACCGCGCTGCCGGTGATCGGCGTGCTGTTCTTCGCGCGGCAGCGTTTCGGCGCGGCGCTGTTTTTCACGAGTTTCACGATGGCGGGGCTGCTGGGCCTGCTCTGGTTGCATCCGGAATTTCCGGCCACGCAACGGGCCTACCCGATTGTTTTTCTGCTGGCGGTTTCGGCGCCGGCCATGTTGGGTGTTTACCGGCTGGAGCACACGGCGCGGCGCGTGTGGCTCCTGCGATTGCTCCAGTCGTTGAAGGTTGACGACCTGGCAAGCAAGAACGTTGAGCTCAGCGCACAGGCCGCGGCCGCGTTGCGCACCAGCGAGGAGCGGCTGCGGCAGGCGCAGAAGATGGAGGCTGTGGGCAAGCTGACCGGCGGCATTGCCCACGACTTCAATAATTTGCTGACCACCGTGATCGGGTCGCTGGAATTGCTGGCCAGCCGGAGCGAGCTGGATGCGGGGAGCCGGCGGTTGGCGGCCAACGCGCTGGCGGGTGCGGAGCGTGGCGCGCGGTTGACCGGGCAGTTACTGGCGTTTTCGCGGCGCCAGGTGCTGGCGCCGGCGCGGCTGCAGCCCGGGGCCGCGGTAACCGGCATTTTCGACCTGCTGGCGCGCACGCTGGGCGGAACGATCAGGCTGCGCGTGGTGGCGCCGCGGGCCGAGCAATGGGATGCGCTGGCGGATCGCAACCAACTGGAAATGGCGTTGCTGAACCTGGTGATCAATGCGCGCGATGCCATCGGCGGCGATGCGGGCGACGTGGTGATCGCCTTCGCCAATGTGACGCTGGACGGTACCGAGCCGGAGGCCTTCGCGGCCGATCCGATACGGACCGGCGACTTCGTTGAGATATCGGTGGAAGACTCCGGATGCGGCATGACCGGCGAGGTGCTGACGCGCGCCTGCGAGCCGTTCTTCACGACCAAGCCAGAAGGTTCCGGCACCGGCCTTGGGCTTTCGCAAGCCTACGGGTTTGCCCTGCAAAGCGGGGGCACGCTGCGGATCGATAGCCGGCCGCACGCCGGCACGCGGGTGGCGATATTGCTGCCGCGCGCCGTGGCCGATGTGGCACCGAACGCGGTGGGCGCTGTTGCGCCGGCTGAGGGGCGTGGCGAAACGATTCTACTGGCCGAGGATAATGGGCCGGCGCGCGATACGATCGCGGCAACGCTACGGTCCCTGGGGTATAATGTGATCGAGGCCGGGGACGGCGAGGCGGCGCTGAATTTGCTGGAAACAACGCCGAAAATCGAATTGCTGCTGACCGATGTGGCGATGCCTGGGGCGATGGACGGCATGGCGCTGGCGCTGGCGGCGCGGGCACAGGTGCCGGAGCTGAAAATACTGTTTACCACAGGGTTTGGCGATAGCGAGGTGTTGGCGCGCTGGCCGGAGCGACTGGATTTGCTGCAGAAGCCGTTCAATCGTGAGGATCTTGCGCGGCGGGTGGCGGCGCGATTGCAGGCGAAGGAAGCCGTTCTTTTTTGATAAAACTTTGGCACGGCTGTCGCCGACGACGCCGCGACAGCCGCGCAAAAGTTTTGCTGCTTTTTTCAAAAAGAAGCGCTTTTTCTTATCGTATTGATAATCCCGGAAAAATCATCGCCCCCTCCGCCGGCTTCCGCGAACGCCGTGAAAAGCTGGGTCGCGTGCGCCCCCAGTTGCGTATCGGCGCCGAACTTGGCCGCGCAATCCTGAGATAATTTCAGATCCTTCAGCATCAGCGCGGTGGCAAAGCCGGGTTTGTAATCGCGGTTCGCGGGGCTGGTGGGCACCGGGCCTGGCACAGGGCAATTCGTGGTCAATGCCCAGCATTGGCCGGATGATGTGGACGCGACATCGAATAGGGCCTGATGCGACAGGCCGAGTTTTTCGCCGAGCACGAAGGCTTCGCTGACGGCGATCATCGATATGCCGAGGATCATGTTGTTGCAGATTTTCGCGGCCTGGCCGGCGCCGGCCTCGCCGCAATACACGATCTTGCGGCCCATGTTGGCCAGGATGGGCTGGGCGCGCTGAAAGGCCGCCGCCGTGCCGCCGACCATGAAGGTGAGGGTGGCCGCGGCGGCGCCGCCGGTGCCGCCGGAGACGGGCGCATCGACAAAATTCATGCCGGAATTGGCGGCGTGTTCGTGGGCGGCGCGGGCGTCGGCAACGTCGATCGTGGAGCTGTCGATGAACAGCGCGCCGCTTGGGGCATGGGCCAGCAGGGTTTGCAGACATTCCAGCACCAGCTTGCCGTTTGGCAGCATGGTGATGACCGCATCGGCATTCGCGGCGGCTTCGGCGAGGCTGGGTTTGATGCTGACACCGGTTGTCGCGGCGGCCTCGCAGGCGGCTTGCGATGGGTCGAAACCGGCGACCGTGTGGCCGGATTTCAGCAAATTGGCGGACATGGGGCCGCCCATGTTGCCCAGGCCGATGAACGCTATGTGTGCCAATGTCGTTCCCCTTTGTTTGTTGCTCAGTAAGCAAGCGCTTCTTTTTGGAAAAAGAAGCAAAAACTTTTGCAAGGCTGTCGCGGAGTAAACAGCAAAAGTTTTTTGGTTCTTTTTTTCAAAAAAGAACTGCTTTCTTCCTTACGGATGCGGGCCCCCACGAGCCCTGCTGGTAGTCAGAATAATCAACATGGGTTTTTCGCCCGGCGCGTCGTCCTTGCTGTGCGTGGTGGTGGAGACCAGCCAGGTGCGGTCGCGGAACGCGGCGGTCAGGAGAGTTTGATGGGTTTCGCCGTCCGGCGAGGCCTTGTCGTACACCTTGGTGGCAGGCGAGCCGATTGAGACGAAATAATCCTGCAGTGCCTGGTCCACGTTGGCTTTGTCGCCATGCGCCATCAGGATGCGGCAAGCGCCGGTATCGTTGGAGACCAGCACCATTTTCACGTCCGGCGTGGAGGCCCACCAGGCCTGGCCGGGCTCGCCGCCGAGGAACGCGGTGGCGGTGGTGGATGGCACGGCGACGAAATTCTTCCTGGCCACCCAATCGCGCAAGGCGGCCGGCATGCCGGCGAAGGGCAGGCAGGAATGCTGGAACAGCGTGATGGCTTCAACGGCCGTTGGATCCTGCACGGCGCGCTGCGCGTGCACGGCGCCGGCCGCGAGCGTGATTGACGCGAAGGCGGCGGCACGGAGGGTGGGTGTTATCATGGGGCGAGCAGCCGGCGTGCGACGATAACCCGCATGATTTCGTTCGTTCCTTCCAGGATCTGATGCACGCGCAAATCGCGTACGAGTTTTTCCAGGCCGTATTCGGCCAGGTAGCCATAGCCGCCGAGCAATTGCAGCGCGTCGTTGGCGACTTTCGAGCCTGTATCTGTGGCA
>Ga0302157_10007440_pt1 | contig 11016 bp, 11 predicted proteins | sample I_Bog_N3_3_FD_193502 | JGI IMG/M metagenome (GOLD analysis project Ga0302157, IMG submission 193502) | Peat permafrost microbial communities from Stordalen Mire near Abisko, Sweden - I_Bog_N3_3 | ecosystem: Environmental > Terrestrial > Soil > Wetlands > Peat | place: Sweden: Abisko, Stordalen...
CCAGAAGGATTGCTTCGCCATGTTCTCGAAGTGTTTCAAATTCATCGGTGGACCTCCATGCTACGAAGGAACCCGACATGCCGCGATTTTGCACCACCCAATCAGTGGGCAGAAACCGGACGCTTACACAAAGAAAGGGGAGGGCAAGATAAAAGCGAATGGCACTACGTTGCTTCCTTTCGCCGGATTGTTGTTGTCTGCACATTGGTTAGCGCGGCACCATCCAAATGACGGCACAGTGCCGCGCCGTCCTGGAATTCCCCCATTTGCGGGCTTTCGGGCGGCACCAAGACCGGTTTCTCGCCGATGAGCCAGGACGACGAAGATCGTTTCCGCCCCCGGACCGGTCGCATCCGCTCCGATGCCCCCACCGGCAAGCCCGCGCCCAGCTTCTTCTCCAAGGTGCGCAAGGTGGCCCGGCAGCATGGTCTCAAACCGTCGGCAGGATCAGCGAAGGGCAAGGGGCGAATGGCCAAAGCGAAGCGGGGCGTCACCCGTGGGCGCGGCGCCACCTTTGTCCGCTCCCGCACTCTCGGTTCAGGCTGGAGCCACCGGCGGTCCGGCATGCGCCGCGTCGTGGTCAAGGCCCGCTTCGTCCGCGCCGCCGGCAAAGGTGGGCGCGCCGCTGCCCATCTGCGCTATATCCAGCGGGACGGCACCTCGCGCGACGGTGAACGCGGTCAGCTTTATTCCGGTACGCAGGATCGGGCCGATGGCGCCGCCTTCCTTGAGCGTGGTGCCGACGATCGCCATCAGTTCCGTTTCATCGTGGCGCCCGAGGATGGCGCGGAGTTGTCCGACCTCACCGGCTTCACCCGCGATCTGATGGGTCAGGTCGAGCAGGATCTGGGCACACAGCTCGACTGGGTGGCGGTCAACCATTTCAACACCGGCCATCCCCATGTCCATGTCGTCGTCAATGGCCGCGACGAGCTGGGCGGGGATCTGATCATCAACGGCGACTACATCGCCCACGGCGTCCGCGAGCGGGCCAGCGAGTTGGTGACGCTGGAGCTGGGGCAGGTTACCGAGATCGAACAGCAGCGCAAGCTGTCCGCCGAGATCGATCAGGACCGTTTCACCCGTATCGACCGGGCGCTGATCGCCGAAGCCGGGGACGGCGTTCTCGACCTGCGCCATGAACCGACCGACCCACGCGGGGTTGCCGACCGCGCCCTGCGGCTGGCCCGCCTCGGCAAGCTGAAGCGCATGGGGCTCGCCACTGAGCTGGCTCCCGGTCGTTGGGAATTGAGCGAGCGGCTGGAGCCGACCTTGCGCGAACTGGGCGAGCGCGGTGACATCGTCAAGACCATGCAACGGGCTCTGCGGGCCGAAGGCCGGGAACGCGATCCGGCTGGCTTCCAAATTCACGATGGTGTTCCGGCAGCGCCAATCACTGGCCGCGTCGTCGATAAGCATCTGACCGAAGAACTGGGGGAGAACCTGACCCTGATTGTCGATGGCATTGATGGCCGCAGCCATCATGTCGCCAACATCGATCCGGCGCGAGTGGAGGATGCTCACATCGGCAGCATCATTGAAATCGCTCCGGTTGCGGCAGGGCGCCGTCCCGCCGACCAGGCCATCGTCGGCATGGTGGAGGAGGGCGTCTATCGGCCAAGCCGTCATCTGGAGCAGGCGCGCTTTGAGGGCCGCGTTCCCGGTGGTGATTATGACGGCTTCATCGACGCCCATGTCCGTCGACTCGAAGCCCTGCGCCGGGCCGATATCGTTGAGCGGATCGACGCCGATCACTGGCGCATCCCAGAGGATTTCGAAAGCCGGGCCGCCGCCTATGACGCCGGTCGCAATCGTCAGGCCCAGATCCGCACGCTTTCGACCTTCGATCTGGAAGCCCAGATTGGCGCCAATGGCGCGACCTGGCTTGATCGCCGTCTGGTCGGGCGCGGGCCGTCCGATCTGGCGCAAACCGGTTTCGGCCAGGAGGTCCAGCAGGCCATGGAGCGGCGGCGCGAACATCTGATCGGGCAGGGCGACGCCACCCGTCATGCCGATGGCCGAATTTTCTATCGTCGCAACCTGCTTGCCACCCTGGAACAGCGGGATGTCGCCCGAGCTGGGACCGAGCTGGCCCCATCCCAGGCCGTGCCGTTTCGGGCCGTTGGGGAGGGCGAGACGGTGCAGGGCACCTTCAAGCAGACCGTTGCGCTTCCGAGCGGCAAGTTCGCCCTGATCGAGAATGCCCAGGAATTCACTCTGGTCCCATGGCGACCGGTGATCGAGGATCGGCTGGGCCGCGAGGTCATGGGCGTCGTGCAGGGCGGGGGAGTGTCGTGGCAGCTCGGACGGAAGCGGGGGTTGGGTTTGTAGGCGTATGAATGCCCGACAATGTCGTGACAATTCGCCGCGCTTGTGTTAGAGAAGAGGCAAGGAGATTTCACCATGGCCACGGCAACCCGTTCCGAAAAACTTGATCTGCGCCTGACCCCAGAAGCCAAGCGGGTGCTGAACGCCGCCGCCCAGGCGACGCGGCGTTCGGTTAGCGATTTCGTGCTGGAAAGCGCGCTTGCCCGCGCCGAGGAAGCATTGCCCGACCGCCAGCGTTTCGGCCTCGACGCCGAGCGCTGGGATGCGTTTCTGACCGCGCTGGAAGCCCCGCCGCGCCCGATGCCCCGCCTGCAGCGGCTCTTGACCGAGCCAAGCGTGTTCGAGCGTGATCCGGCTGAATAGGGCATGGCGTTTCGCATCGAGAAACTGCGGCGCGATCACCGCGTTGATGGCTTCGACTGTGGCAAGGAACCGCTCAACCGCTTCCTGATCCGCTTCGCCCTGCAGAGCCAGCTTTCCAACAGTTCGCAGACTTATCTCGCCCTAACGGATGATCAAGTCGTCGGTTTTTATACCCTGGTGTTCGGTGATGTCGGTTATGACGATGCGCCCGAGCGGCTGGGCAAAGGAGTGGCCCGGCATCCGATCCCGCTGATGATCCTGGCCCGCCTTGCGGTGTCGCGGTCCTGGATGGGGAAAGGTCTGGGCAGCGGTCTGCTGAAGGATGCGATGCTGCGGACGCTGGAGGCGGCCGAGATCGCCGGTCTCCGCGCCTTTGCCGTACATGCCAAGGATGACGAGGCGCGGGCTTTCTACGAGCGCTTCGACTTCATTGCCTCGCCCAGCGATTTCATGCATCTGTTTGTGCTGCTGAAGGATGTCCGGAGGCTGATTGGTTCGTTGTGACCCACAGAGGATCTCTGTGCGTTTCGCGCGGCTTTCCGCTCTGCTGATCAGCATGGCCTGGTAGGTTGATCGGTTAGCCTGAAGACGATCTTAGCTCGACTTCAGGCTGAACCTTACCGGCACCACCAGTTCCAGGCCATCGCGGGTCAGGGCGGTGGGAAATGGCGGAAAAGGCGCGGCGCTTTTCACCATCCGCCCGGCTTCCTCGTCCAAAGACGATACGCCGGAGCTGGTCTGTATCCTCCAGTCCGTCAGTGCTCCTGATCTTGCCAGGGAAAAACGCAGCCACACCGTGCCCTCCTGGCCATCATAGCGGGCCTCGGGAGGATAGTGTTTAGCCTTTTCCATAATAGCCCGGACCTGACCGATATAAGCCGTCAGGACGTCGGTGGCGGGTTGGGAGACGGCTGCCGGCGCCGGGGTGGGTGGGGCAGCCTCGGTGCTTTCCGTAGCGGTAGCCGGCTCGGTAGATGTCGCCGTAATGGCTTTGGGTTCGGTAACAAGATGGGGTTGCGGCTTGACCATCCGCGCCACCTTGGGCGGCGCAGGGGTAGGAGTTGGTGCTGGAGTCGGCGCAGGCGCCTTGACCGGTTCGGCTATAGGCACAGGGGGTGGCGGTTCGGGGGGGGGCAATGCCAATTCGATCTGAGGCAAATGCGAAGGAACGATGATCGTCGATGGCCCAGTCCACAGCGCAGCTCCCAGCAATGCCAGATGCGCCGCCGCCGACAAGGGCAGGAACCAGACGTTCCGCCACCGCACCTTGCCTCTGATGTCGAAGGCCGGCAGCCTGAGGGACAAAGCCTGCATGGTCATGCTCCTCCCGGCTCCGCCAGCAACGACAGCCGCGAGACGCCGCTGCCGCCGATCTTGGCGAACAGCTCCACCACCCGGCCATAGTCGATGCTCTTATCGGCGCGAACATAGACCACCAGTTCGGGATCATCCTTGACCATAGCGGCCAGACGGGCCGGTAACGTTTCCAGGCTGGCGGGATCGTCGCCAACAAACAGCTTACCCTCCTTATCCAGGCTGACGACCACCGGCTTATGGGGCGGCGAGAGGGTGGCGGCGCTGGCTTTGGGCAGCTTCAGCGGCACTCCTGCCATCATCAGGGGCGCCGTGACCATGAAGATGATCAGCAACACCAGCATGACGTCGATGAAGGGCGTGACGTTGATCTCGGACATCAGGCGCGGGCCGGAATTCAGTCCTTCATGGGGCAGATGCGGCGTCATCATGGCACCGCCTTGGCGTCGAGGATTCGCACCAGCCGGGGTGCCGCCAGCGCCAGGCGGCGGGACAGGCCCTGAAAGTCGCTGGCCAGCTTGTTGTAGGCGATGGAGGCGGGAATGGCAGCAGCCAGCCCGATGGCCGTGGTCGACAGCGCCTCGGCGATGCCGGGAGCCACCACCGCCAGACTGGTGTCGTTGGCCTGGGCGATGCTGGCGAAGCTGTGCATGATGCCCCAGACCGTGCCGAACAGGCCGATGAAGGGAGCCGAGGAACCGATAGTGGCCAAATAGGGCAGACGCCGCTCGGCCTTCAGCAGTTCCCCAGCCATGGCCCCGGTCACCGCTCGCTCCAGCCGGGCATGGCGCTCGACATGGCTTTCGCCGGGGGGATGATCCCGGACCTCGTCAACGGCCAGGGCTCCGCCCAGACCGACTTCCGGCAGGTGGCGCAGATCGCCGTTGACGGCGGCCCACTCCAGAGCGCGAGTCTGGCGAGACAGGCCCACCAACAGCAGGGCCTTTTCCAGGATGATGGACCAGCAGAGCACCGAACAGCCCAGCAGGGTCAAGAGGACGGCCTGAACCAGCCCCGAGGCTTGGGAATAAAGCGCCGTCAGCGACAGATCGATGGGAGGCATCAGCGGGACTCCTTGAGGTGAGGAAAGGGGATGATCTGGGCCGGGACGTCCCAGGGTGCGGGCGCGGCCAGTTGCCGCCAGACCGGGTTCTCCAGCGTGCGGGCGATGCGCTCCAGCAGGGCGATGCCGCCGTCGAAACCGGACAGGGCGAAGTCCCGCTGGTGGTTGACCTCCAGCCAGGCCCGCCCCTGCTTCAGGGATTCGAACTGATTGCCGCCTCCCGACAGGACGATATCGGCCTCGATCTCATCGGGATCATCGGCGGAAAATCCCACCAGTTTCTCAGTCGTCTCGCGGTCGTCCGGGCTGGCTTTGTTAAGCGTACTGCCGACCACCAGCATGCTCGCCGCCTGCAGGGTCTCGATCAGCGACCAGGACTTGGCGCCGCCACAACGCAGCAGCACCCGCTTTCCCGATAGCCTTTGCCGCAGCCCCTGAAGCTGTCCCTCGATCCGGGTCTCTTCCCGGCGGATCAGACGTTCCGTGCGCTTGGGCAGATCGATGGGACCGCCCAGGCGGACCAGCAGATCGGCCAGACGGCGCAGGGTGTCGGCGCAGTTGGTGGCACCGTGGAAGCTGCCTTGGATCATGGGAATGCCGTAGCGCCGCTCCAGCCCCTCGGCCAGATGAGACATGCCTTGGGAGCAAAGCAGCAGCGAGGCCTTGGCCCGGTGGGCGCAAGCAATCTCGGCATAGCGTCCGTCTCCCGACAGGCTGGCCAGCACCCTGATCCCCAAGGCCGACAGCAAAGGGCGGATGCGCCCCAATTCGCCGCCCAGATTGAATTCGCCGATCAGGTTGATATCTGTGGAGGTGGTCAGCTGCGGCTCAATGCTGCCGACCACATGCTCCAGCAAGGCTTCAGCCGCCACATGGTTGCCATAGGGCCGGCTGCCGGCCAGGCCGGGGGCGTCTACCGGAATTACCGGACGGCCCCAGCGGCGGACGGCCTCTTGGCAAACCGCGCGCAGATCGTCGCCAGTCATGGCCGGCAGGCAGGTCTGATAGACGAACACCGCCGGCGGATCGGTGGCCTCAAGGACCTCGCCGATGGCCGCCATCAGTTTTTTCTCGCCGCCGAAAACCACGTCTTTCTCGCTCATGTCGGTGGTCAGGCTGTGGCGATGGAGGCTGGGGCCGGAGGATCGCGTCGGGCGGAACTCCCAAGACCCGGTTTCGCAGGAAGCAGGGCCATGGACCAGATGGGCGGCGTCGGTGATGGGCTGCAAGGCCATCTTGGCACCGCGGAAGGCGCAACCGGTCTGGCCTCGGCCCTTGGCGCAGGATTTGGAGCGGGATGAGCACGAGTGATGGGTCATCGCGGCCTCAATTGTTCATGGGATTGCGGCGGCTGCCATCGGGGGATCGCCCCTCCAGCAGCTTGGCGACGTCGTCGTCGGATAGGGCGGCGCGGTAGAAACGGGCGTAATAGCCTTTGACCTCGGAGGCCATATCGAGGTCTTGGAACAGATCGGGATAAAGCAGCTTGGCGATGAACTGGATCAGCAGGACCTGCTCGGGGCCGCCATCCCAGTAAAAAACGCCTTCAGGCGTGGCTTGGACCCGTCCGGATTTGACGGCAGCGATATTTTTCCAGCGCGGATCCTTTTGAACGACCTCAAGAGGATATTGACGACCGACCAGAACCACTTCGGGGTTCCAGCGAACGATGTCCTCCATCGAGACGAAGCCTTTGCCGGCAAACGGCGTGTCGGTGACGACCATGTTGGCGCCGGCCAGTTGTCCGGCCCAAGTGGTGTACCCGTCCTTCCCCTGGGTGCTAAGGGCCTCGGGACCGCGAACATAGTAAACCCGAATGCGCCGGTCGGCGGGAATCCTGGCAACCCGCTCGGTGACAAAGCGGACCCGTTGGTCGAAATATGCGCACCAGTCTTCGGCCCTGGTTTCGGCCTCTCCGCCGAGAACCTGACCGGTCAGACGGACCATGGCTTTTGCGTCGTCGATAAAAGCCTGGGGGCTGTTGGCCGGAGGATGGTTGGGCTGGGCAACGATCGCCGGAATGCCAAGCGAGGTCAGTTTAGCCAATTGTTGCCCGGACGCGTCGCGGAGGAAGGCGACATCGGCTTTGCGGGCAATCAGCTCTTCCACATTGCCTTCGCCGTGAAGGATCGGCAGGGTGTCATAGCGCGGATTGGTGGCCGCCGCCCAAGGCGCCGCGGTCAGTCCCATAGCAACGATCCGGTCGTCGGCTCCCAACATGAACAGCTTGGGATAGCAGAGCACTTCCAGGCAGGCGACTCGCTCCACCCGGTCGGGCAGAGTCACCTTGCGACCGATCATATCGATCACCTCGCGGGCTTGAGCCGCCGTCGTCATCATGGCCAGTGCGGCGATCAGAGTCAGGACGCTGCGCATAGCCCATGTCCTTCCATCCCGCCTAAAGGCAGGCATAGGAGACGTACACTTCCATCGGGTTGGGGCAAACGCAGCATCTGCGTGCGCACCCCATAGGTGGCGAACAGATAGGCTTCGCTGATCACCGTCGGCGGCGTGCCGATGGCCAGGCTTCCCTTCCGATCTATGGCGGCGACGCGGGTGGCGTAACTCAAGGCCTGATTGGGATCGTGACTGGTCATGATCACCGCAATGTTGCTGTCACGAGTCAGCGCCCGGATGTGATTGAGCACCGTAACCTGATTGCCGAAATCCAGGTTTGAGGTCGGTTCATCCATCACCAGGATCTCCGGTTGCTGGGTCAAGGCCCGGGCAATCAGGGCCAGTTGCCGCTCGCCGCCGCTGATTTCGGTATAGGGGCGGTGGGCCAGATGGCCAATATCCAGAACCTCCAACGATTGCCGGGCGATCTTCATGTCCTTCACCGAGGGCGTGGCGAAAGCGCCGAGATGGGCGGCTCGGCCCATCGACACCACGTCCAGGACGCTGAACGGAAAAGGCGGCGTATGGGCCTGGGGGACATAGCCGACCTTGGCGGCGAAGGAGGCAATCGGCCAAGCGGCGACGCTTTCGCCGTGCAGATGAATAGAGCCGGCCTGGGGCGGCAGCAGGCGGAGGATGGTTTTAAACAGGGTGGTCTTGCCGACCCCATTGGGGCCCAACAGGCATAAAATTTCGCCAGGGGAGATCGACAGATCGATATCGCTCAACACGGTTCGCCCGCCATAGCCGCAGGCTAGGCCCTTCAGTTCCAGCAAGGTTGTCATGTCGCCCACCCCTTGCGGATGTTGAATAACAGCGCAAGGAAGAACGGTGCGCCAAGCAGCGAGGTCAGGATGCCCAGGGGGATCTCCCCGGCGGCCAAGCTGCGTGCCAGATCATCCACCGCCAGCAGAAAACCGGCCCCAAGAAGCGCGCAGGTCGGTAGCAATATCCGATAGTTGGGACCGACCAGCATGCGGGCCAGATGGGGCACGACCAGCCCGACCAGTCCGATCACCCCGGAAATCGCCACTGATGAGGCGGTCATCAGCGTCGCCGCGACGATCACCGCCAGCCGAATCTTACGGACATCCACTCCTAGTGCCCGGGCCTCGTCATCGCCGAATGACAACAGATTAAGACGCCAGCGCAGCAGGTTAAGCAGGCACAAACCGGACAGGATCGGCAGGGCGACCAGACACAGATCGCGGCTGGTTACCGAGGCTAGGCTTCCCATCAGCCAGAAAGTGATGGCGGGCAGGGTGTTGGCCGGATCGGCGACGTATTTGGTCAGGGAAATGCCGGCCGAGAACACCGTGCCGACGATAATGCCGGCCAATACCATTACCAGCACGCCGTCTCCCTGGCTGCCGCGCCAGGAACCGATCGCATAGGTGGCCGTCACGGCGATTAGGCCGCCGACGAACGCCGCCGCCTGGATTCCAAGTCCGCTCATTCCCGCCAGAATGGCCAGGGCGGCGCCGAACCCGGCCCCTGCCGCGACGCCCAGGATGTCGGGCGAGACCATGGGATTGCGGAACACCCCCTGGAACGCCGCTCCCGAACTCGACAGGGCGGCGCCCACCAGCATGGCGGACAGGATGCGGGGCAGGCGGACCTTCAAGACGATGGTCGCCGCCTCGGTCGTCCAGGAAGGATCGATAGGCAGCAGTTGCGAGGCCAGGATCGCCACCACATGGTGGGGCGCCACCGGAAACCGCCCGATCATGAAGGATGACAGAAAAACGCCGGCCAATCCGATGCCGGCCCATATCCATCGGAAAGAGGTTGCTGCGTCTTTCGTGGTCATGATCGGTTTCCTGGTTTCATGTTCGCTCCGCTTCAATTGCCGGCCGGATTGGAACGCCGCCCATCCGGGCCGTTGCCGCGCAGCAGGTTGGCGACCTCGCCATCGGAAAGCGTGTAGTGGTAGAAGGTCGCGTAATAGTCCTTGGTTTCATTTGCCAGGTTGAGGTCGGGAAACAGAGCCGGGTGCAGAATCTTGGCCATGAATTCCAGAAGCAGAATTCCCTCGCTGCTGCTGTCCCAGAAAAAGACGCCGTCAGGGATGGTGTAAACACGACCGTTTTTGACCGCATCGATATCTTGCCAGCGCGGGTCCTTGGTCACGAGGTCCGTGGCATATTGCCGCCCGACGAAAATCACCTGGGGATTCCACTGGACGACTTCCTCCATGCTCAGGCGGGTGATGCCGGGTGACGCCCGCCGTGCCAACCCCATGTCGCCACCGGCCATTTCGCCATACCAGCGCATGTTGGAGTCACGGCCATGGGTGGTCAGGGCATCGGGACCGCGCAGATAATAGACCCTTGGCCGGTCCTTGATCGGCACCGTGGCGATACGCTCGGCGACATAGCCCAGTCGGCGGTCGTAGTCGGCGCACCAAGCCTCGGCGGTGGCCTCTGCTCCCAGAACCGCTCCATAAAAACGGACTTCGCGGCGAACTGCTTGGGTGAATGTGGCTTCGTCATCTGTGCCATCCTCACCGGCAACCGGGGCGGCGGGAACCACCGCAGTGATCCCCGCCGCCGCCAGGGCAGCCAACTGTTGTGGTCGGTCAAAGGAAAACGCCACCTGCACCCGCTGTTTCACCAGATCCTCGGCGTTGGGATTGGGCGAGGTCGGGATGTCTTTGGCTTTGATATTGGTCTGCACCATCCATGGTGGAAAGGTGGCGACACGAGAGACGATTTTATCCGCCTGACCGAGCAGAAAGACCTTTTCGTAGCAGGCGCCGGTCAGGCAGGCCACCCGCTTGACCGGCGTTGGAACTGACACTTGGTGCCCCGCCGGATCTATGACCGTTCGCCACATCCCGATGTCGTCAGCGGCGGCGGGGATGACCGCCGCCGTGATGCTCATCCAGAGGCCCAGAACGGCGAGCCGTCCGCAGCGCCGTTTCCATGCCCTAACCATCAGAAGTCCGTGGACATGGAAAAGGCCACTGTGCGCGGGTTGCCGGGATAGAGCATGTCGTCGCCTTTGTTCGTCCAGTAGCGTTTGTCCAGCAGGTTGTTGATGTTCAGCCGGAAAGTAGTGGGCCTGCCGTAAACACTGGCCTGATAACGGGCTCCGGCATCCATCAGGAAAACCGAGGGGATAGATTGCGTCGGGTAGTTTCCGTTGGCCTGGGTATCGACGGCCTCTCTGCCGGTATAGGAGGTGCCGACCATAAAGCTCAGCCCTTCCAGCTCCGGCACTGCATATTCGCCAAATAGCGTGGCGATGGTATGCGGAACCCCCGCCACCGCCACATTGTTCAGTTCCACGGTGCGGGATATGGATTGTTTCACGATTGAGGCGTCCATGAATGTCAATCCGCCGCCTAACGTCAGATCTTTGGTGGCTTTACCCATGAAGTTGAATTCGACGCCCTTATGCACTTCTTCTCCGCCGGTGCTTTCAATATTGCTCGACGGATCGACGTAAACGGCTGCTTTGTCGATTTGGAACAGAGCGACATTGACGTCCATTTTGTCGATGGTCGACTTGGTGCCGACCTCGTATTGATGGCTGAGATAAGGGGCCAG
>Ga0302157_10007441_pt1 | contig 11015 bp, 6 predicted proteins | sample I_Bog_N3_3_FD_193502 | JGI IMG/M metagenome (GOLD analysis project Ga0302157, IMG submission 193502) | Peat permafrost microbial communities from Stordalen Mire near Abisko, Sweden - I_Bog_N3_3 | ecosystem: Environmental > Terrestrial > Soil > Wetlands > Peat | place: Sweden: Abisko, Stordalen...
ACCGCTTGAAAGCGCTGGCCAGAGCCGCACGGGCACAGATCGTTGCGCCCCAGCTTTTCAGTCAGGTCTTTATCGCCATGGACGATCCGGTGACCTTTTTTAACGTGGGTTTCCGAGGGGAATCCTCTGCGGCGTTTACTGGTCCGCTTGAAAGGAGGATAGGTTGGCGATTTCGTCTTCGTATTGCACGGCGCACCTCCTGTAGGTTGCAATCCAGATTACCATGGGCACACCGCCGGGTGCCCCAAGTCTCGCATTCGAGCATCCGCCGGCTTTAGCCGGCGGATGCTCCTCAACAACTTCCAGGAAGTCGCTCAAGAGACCGGGAAACCACGCCCCCAACCGCCGCATTCCTTCATTCCTTGCCGAAAATTTCCGCACGGAAGCGCACAATCATCCCATGGCATCTCTCAACACGCGCGAACCCGCTACCCCATGCCTTCACTTCCACGGCGCTGTTTACCAGATAATTAATACCCCCTCCCCCCCCTGTTTATTTTCAAATCTTGCAGATTATTTCGCCGGGTGCCCCATCCTTTCCACGTTTTGTGCGGAATGGGTCGGATACCGCGAACCACGACACCCATTTTCCAAACCATCGCAAATGCCGGACGCTCTATGTCTCGAATTCGAGCAACCGCCCCCTTAGGCCGGTTGATGCTCCTAAACGATTGACAGGAACTTCCTGGAGAGTTCGGTGCACCAGGTCTCGTTTTCGAGACCTGGGATTCCACCGCGCCTACTCGCGGAAAAAAGTAGTGCCGTCGGCTGCCATCAAACAGCCCGGACTTCATGCAGCACCGCTTGAAAACGCAGGCCAGAGCCGCACGGGCACAGATCGTTGCGCCCCAGCTTTTCAGTCAGGTCTTTATCGCCATGGACGATCCGGTGACCTTTTTTGACGTGGGTTTCCGAGGGGAATCCTCTGCGGCGTTTACTGGTCCGCTTGAAAGGAGGATAGGTTGGCGATTTCGTCTTCGTATTGCACGGCGCACCTCCTGTAGGTTGCAATCCAGATTACCATGGGCGCACCGCCAGGCGCCCCAAGACTCGCATTCGAGCATCCACCGGCTTTACAGGCCGCGGAAAAACTCTATCCGGAGGGAGGCGGAGTTTCAACCCCCGCATAAAGCCAGCAGAATCAATGCTGGCTTTAGCCGCTGAGGGACGTTTGCCGCAAGTTTCACCCAAGACGCCAAGTTTTTCCGCAGCCTGGGAAGCCCGTTCCTGTTGCGCTCAATCAGGCTCTCCCGCTTCTCTGCTTCTACGGTATCTGCCCCATTGGCAACTCGATCACCGGCGTCCGCTTACCGTCCTTCGCGGCATAGGCCCACAGCCCGTGGAAGGTCTGGCGCAACCCTGGCTGTGCCTTGAGCAGCGCGCTCAGCACCGCAACCGCCTCAGTGCGGACCGCGGCCTGGTCGGTTACGCCCGTCGATTCGTAGGTCACTGCCAAATCCGCCTGGCGCAGCGAGGCGTCAAGGCGAACCGCGTCGATCTTCCAGGTGCGATCGCCGTCGGCAAGCGAATAAGGAAATGCGTCCAGCGGCGAGCCCTTGATCTGCGCTTGTTCCTGGCCTAGCTTCTCCAGGTTTGGCGATGAGAGAAAATCCACCGGCAACAGCAGAGTCCGCGCCGCTTCATAGCAGTACCATGCGCTCCAGGGCTGATCGGACCTGGCCAGCTCGCGGGCGCGCTCCCACCACCAAACCCCATCGTGCCCGTCAAAGGAACCTTGCCTTGCGCTCACGCCCGCAAGCCTCCAGGCCGCCGTTGCGCCTGTCGGATCCCAGGCTAGAATCAGCCCCAATTGCCCGCCAAGTTGCGCCCCTGCCGCATCGGCCAGCACCACGGCGTAACGGCCGGGCGGCAGCGCCCGCATGGTGATGGTCACGGTGATTGAGCCGCTTGAATTCGAGCAGAAGAACTGCGTGTCGCCCGGCGCCGCGAGGCTGGATGCGTCCAGAAGATAGACGCTCCGCAGTTGAATCTTTCCGCCCAGCACCAAGGGAGCAGCCTGTTCCACGGCCCCGTGAATCCCGTCCCACTCCCCGGCTTCGGCGGGCAGCAGTGCCACTTTCAGCGTGACGTAATCCTGCTGTGCAACGGCTTCGGACAGCCGCCCACCGGCGGCAACCAGGGCTTCGCGATCTTGCGGAAAAAGCTCAGCCTGTGTTGTGCAACTCACGGAATTCGCGGCGTGGCTCGCACGCGGCAAAGCCAGCAACGCAAACGCCAATCCCGCGGCTGCCCCAATCTTCCAGCAGAGGCGCATTTTTTCAGACATCCTCAGGCATCCTCTCCCTGGCCGGCAAAACTCCTTTGAGCGTTCGCGGGCCACTGATAGTCTAGTACAGTGGAGTGGCAACCAATCGCCGTCTCCCAATACTCGTTCAAATCCGGAGGCCGCCGCCGGGCTGCCGCCATCGAAATCAGGAACCGATTTCCATGCGCACCTTCATCCCGCCGCAATTCCGCAAGGGTACGGTCCGTACGCCGCATATCCTCAAGGGAAGCTATCTGCGCCTTTTCAAAACGGAGAAGTCGACCATTCATGGATGTTTTCATGCAACCGCTCTGGCATTTCTCGCAATTCTGCTCTTCGTCCCAATCACCCACCTCATAGCGCAAACGCCGGCGGCGATTTCTGCAACCAGCCCCGCGCATAAGGTGCTTCATCCCCACCCCCGACCCAGCGCAACTCATCCGGCTACGCCGCCGGCCTCAGTGGCGCCCGCGCAGGTGACCCCTTCTGTTCCCGCACTTCCCGATTGGCCTGCCAACAACCGTCCGGCGCTCGCTACCGTTGTGTGGGACAGTCAGGGCCTCCGCATCGACGCTCAAAACTCCAGCCTGCAACAGATATTGCAGGATTTTTCCACGGCCTCCGGCGCCAAAGTTGAAGGGTTGGGCGAGGATGAGCGAGTTTTTGGCGCTTATGGTCCCGGTCAGGCGCGCGACGTACTATCTCAGCTTCTTCAAGGCTCCGGCTACAACATACTCATGATTGGCGACCAGGGCCAGGGAGCGCCCAGGCAAATTGAGCTCAGCGTTCGCCATACCGGCGAGGCGCAGCCGGCCTCCGCGAACAACCCAGCCAGCAGCAACGACGACGATGCCGATGCCGACGAACCAGCGCCGCAGCCTCCGCCAACCGCCCCTGGAATCTTCCGCCCCGGCTTTCCGCAGCGCACTCCCCCGCAGGCTTATTTGCAGGAACAGCAGCAGCGCGAACAGCAGTTGCAACAGCGCGGCAATCCGCCCAACTGACACCGGCAAGGGTTGTAAGAAGAGATTTCAGCGATCGGCTTTCACCGCTCCGCCAACAAAACTCGCTATGGATTCCAAATTCAGGCGCTAGCAAGCTTTACTCAAGGAAGCTCTTCACAACCTGCATAATCCCCAATAAATTCCATCCAACCGCTGATCCCTTTTCTTCACAACACCCGCGCCATTTCCGTCCGCGCCTTCACTTCGTCGCGCCGAGCTTGAGGACGCATGAGCGCAAAGCCCGCGCGGAGGATTCCATAGGCTGCCAGGATGCCAAATGCCATTGAGCCTGCTGAAGCGCAAACCAACATCGCCAAATTCAACAAATCCGTCATCGCACTCGCTCCAAGTCCGTTCCTTTGATTTTCCAGCGTGACCGCTCTGCTCGCCCGGCCATACCAAATTCCGGTTGCCACGGCGCAAAGGACATTTCTGCGATTGTCGCAGAGATCCCCGGCATTGATTCTGGCTTCTATTGACCAGGAGGGTACCCCCGACGGTCCTGGAGTGCAATGAGACCCTCGCGGACAACCTTGCAATGTCAGCCGTTTCCCGGTTGCTTTATCGGCCGGAAGATATCGGATGCCGGAAGAAGCAGCTCAAGCCTCCGGGGGGTGTCTGGATCGCGCAACCGTCGCGCGCTTTCGGCGATAATAGTTCCATTGCCTTTCAAGGAGAACGTTTTCGATGCCTGAACCCACGATCGCCCAAAAGAGCCCCTACCCCGTTGAAGTCGAAGCCGGGAAAACCTATCGCTGGTGCGCCTGTGGCCTGAGCGCCAACCAACCCTTCTGCGATGGCAGCCACAGGGGTGGTGAATTCACGCCTGTGAAATACGAAGCGACTGAGACCAAAACAGTCTACTTCTGCGGATGCAAGCATAGCGCCAATCCCGTTCTCTGCGACGGCAGCCACGCCAAACTCTAGCCCTCCGCCTGCCCCGCTCACAACCGGCGCCTGCCCTCGATGCAGCCCATTTCAAGCTGCTTTGCCAGTTGGGGTTTGGTTGCGGTGAACCGCAAGCCGGCTCCGTGAAAATCTGCGCGCCGGCCGCCAGAGTGTGCCTTGAAAGCTATCCAGGCTGCAATCGTTTCGAAGCGCGACGGCGAAGCTTTGGGGCGGGTTGAGTTGCCGCGGCAACTTGTTGCCGGCGCTGAGCAGTTCCTGATTCACCCCGCGCTGTTGGACGCCTGTTTTCAGGTTGCGCAGTTCGCCGCATCCGAGTCGCAAGACAGGCGCACCTTCTTGCCCGCTCGCATCGACCGCATCGCATTCTTCGCAAAGCCTGGAACGGTAGTCTTCTGCCACGCCAAACTCGTTCACTCCAATTCGCATGCCTTCGTCTGGAACTTTCAGATCTGCGACGAGGAGGGCTGTGTGCTGCTGGCCGCCCAAGGCTATCGGGTCCAGGCTGTGCGTGGCATGAGTGCCTCCAGCAATGAGGATGCGGATAACTGGCTCTACAAAACGAAGTGGGTAAACAAGCCGTTGAGCCAGGCTGCCTTAACCCTCGAACAACCGCAGCCGGGGACGTGGTTGATATTCGCGGACCGCTCGGGCGTTGCCGAAAGACTTGGTTCCCTGTTGAAGGAGCGCGGTGCATCTCCGCTGCTTCTCTTTCAGGAACAATACTCCGGGCTGATCGGTGCAAGCACTGAGAACATTTCAACGTCACTTCAGGCGGATCTGCGGCATTTATTTGCCAAGGCGATCGACAAGAAGATTGCGGGCGTCGTTCATCTCTGGAGCCTGGATGCGCCCGCCGCGAAGGAATTGGATCCGCGTTCGCTGCTTCAAGCCGAGGCCGGTGGATGCCATAGCGTTTTGCATCTGGTTCAAGCAATGGCAATAGAGAATGCCGCGGCGCCAGTATGGCTGGTCACGCGCTGCGCACAATGCACCGGCCCGGCAGACAGTATCTCTGTGGCGCAGTCGCCTCTGCTGGGAGTCGGCCGCACCGTCATGACCGAGTTTCCTCATCTCGCCTGCCGGATGGTCGACTTGTCTTCCGACAATCGGCAAGACGCCGCTGCGGTTTTGTTGCAGGAGATTGTGTTCGGCGATGGCGAGACCGAAGTCGCATGGCGCGGCGAGTCCCGCTTTGCAAACCGGCTTGCCCCGATCTCGCTGGATTCGCACTCCTCTCGCGCAGCGCTGTCTCGCAAACGCGGTTATCGGCTGATAATTCCGGCCTCCGGCGTGATGGATCAACTGGACTTGCACGAAATCCGGCGACGCAAGCCGAGGGCGAGCGAGGTTGAAATCGAGATTTGCGCGGCGGCTTTGAACTTCCGCGACGTGATGAAATCGCTCGGCATTTATCCGATGGAGAGCGATCGCGACCTGCTGCTCGGCGACGAGTGCTCCGGCCGCATCGTTGCCGTCGGCAACCAGGTTGAAGAGTTTGCAATCGGCGATGAAGTTATCGCCAGCGGAGCGGGGTGCTTTGCGTCACATCTCACCGTTCCCGCGGAGTTTGTCCTGCGCAAGCCCGCGCGCCTTTCCTTTGAGCAGGCTGCGACGATTCCCGTGGCATACATGACAGCGTGGTATGCGCTTCATCATCTCGGCAGAATCCGGCGCGGTGAGCGCATCCTTATTCACGCAGCCACCGGCGGCGTAGGCCTCGCGGCCATTCAGATCGCGCAACTGGCGGGCGCGGAAGTTTTTGCAACAGCGGGAAATGACGAAAAGCGCAGCCATCTGCGCAGACTCGGCATCCGCCACATCATGGATTCGCGGTCCACAGCGTTTGCCGACGAGGTTCGCACTTTCACAAAGGGCGCCGGAGTCGATCTTATCTTGAACTCACTGGCTGGCGACGCCATTGCAATAGGCTTGTCGGTGCTGGCGCCGGGCGGCAGGTTTCTTGAAATTGGCAAGCGGGACGTCTATGCGAACACGGCCATCGGCTTGCGTGCAATGCGCAGCAATGTTTCCATGTTTGTGATCGACATGGGGCAGGTTATCGCGAGCCAGCCTAATGTCGTTCAAAGTCTGTTGCAAACAATCTTGAAGTTGTTCCGCTCCGGCAAATTGCAACCGCTGCCGCATCTGGCACTGCCGGTTTCGCAGGCCGAGGATGCGTTCCGTTTCATGGCACAGGCAAAGCACATCGGCAAGATTGTTCTATCCATGCAGGATGTCAAGGTTGCGCCCAGGTCCGCGCCGCCGAGAAGAGCAATCGAGTTTTCAGCGAAGGCATCCTATCTGATCACTGGAGGACTTGGAGGGTTCGGGCTCGCTGTAGCTCAATGGATGGTCGAACGTGGGGCGAAGAACCTGGTCCTGACAGGCCGAAGCGGTGCGGCCGCTCCTGAAGCGAAACGGGCTGTTGCGGAATTGAAACGGCGCAGCGCAAATGTGCTCGTCGTCAAGGCCGACGTCACGGACGAGCGTCAAGTGGAGCGGGTGCTGGCGCAGATTGACCGCGAGTTGGCTCCTCTGCGCGGAATCTTTCATGCCGCGATGGTGCTTGACGACGGATTCTTGCCGCAGCTTACGCCGGAGCGGTTTGCGCGCGTGATGGCGCCCAAAGTCGCCGGCGCGTGGAATCTGCACGTTGCATCGTCCAAGCTCCTGCTGGATCATTTCGTTCTGTTTTCGTCGGTGAGCGCGCTCGTCGGAACGGCGGGACAAGCGAACTATGCCGCTGCAAATTGCTTCCTCGATGCGTTGGCGCATCATCGGAACGCCTTGGGCTTGCCCGCGCTCAGCGTGAACTGGGGTGCGCTGAGCGAAGTGGGCGTCTTGGCTCGCAACCCGGAGGTCGCCCATCACCTCGCCGCGCATGGGGTTTATGGCATTGGCCCTGCGCAAGCGACAGAGATGCTGGGCCGGCTGCTGCAAAGGAACATAACGCAAATCGGCTTCATGCATGTCGACTGGCAGAGACTATTCGGCAATGTGCCACATGCGTCGCCCGCGCCGAGATTCTCCGAGGTCTTTGTCGCTTCATCCCAACAGGCAACAGGAAGCGACAGCGATCTTCGCAGAACCATCCGGTCCGCGCCCGATTCTGAGAAGCCCGCACTGGCCTGCGCGCTCGTGGGCGAATCGGTCGCAAGAGTCTTGCGGACGAGTGCCGCAAGACTCGAGCCAAACCGTCCGCTGAGGGAAGCCGGCCTCGATTCGCTGATGGCTTTCGAGTTGTTGAACCGCCTCGAAGTGCAATTCGGCATTTCGTTGCCGACAAGCAAGATATCGGCAAGCACCACTGTAGCCAGCCTTGCCGCCGTTGTGCTTGAAAGCCTCGACGCCGGCGTGGCCAAGCCCGCAGACGCTAAGGTCGAAGTCCAAACTATCGAGCGCAATGGGAATCCGACAATCGAGCTAGCGCCAGGGACTGAACAAATGTTGACGTTGCGTGCCTGCACCCTCGGCACTCCAATCTTCTTCATGCATCCCGCAGGAGGAGGAACCGCCATCTATGACGCATTGGCAGCGCAATTGCCAGAGGGGTTTCCAGTTCTTGCCATCCAGTCCCGCATGCTTGCGGGCGCCGGCGATGAATGGAATTCAGTTGAGGAGATGGCGCGTAACTATGCGGAAATTATTGGTTGTAAACAACCGGAAGGCGACCTGCGGCTTGCGGGGTTTTCCGCGGGCGGCTTTTTTGCACTCGCTACCGCGCGCGAACTGGAGCGGCGCGGCCGAAGAGTCTCCCTCGTTGCCCTGATCGAGACGCCTGTTGCCATGCTTGACCCCGCCTTCCCGCGCGAACGAGTCCTCAAGAATCTGATTGCGGAGGTTTTCGACCATCTCGCCGGCGAACCGGCTTTGCCGCAGCAGCATGAACAAGAAGAGCTTTCCGGCTCCATGATGGAGGTTGCGAGAAGCATCTTGAAGACGAAGGACGAGGCGGCGCAATTGCGCCTTGCAACGAGCTGGCTGGCTAAACAGGGAGTGGATATCGGCAATGGCGGCGACGCGGGCCTGAAGCGGTTCTTTGCGGTCTTCATCCGTCACGCAAATCTTATCGAGTCCATCAAAGCCGAGGCGGTGGATGCGCCTGTGTGGCTCGGTCGGGGAGGGCTGTCGTGGCTTACCGATCTGCCTGTTTCGCCCAGCATTCGCAAGCGGATCGCGCGCGGAGAATTCAGCGAGGAGATTCTTGACGGCCGTCATTTCGAGCTGATGCATCCGCCGTTCGTTGAGACGCTTGCCGCGCGACTGGGAGCGGCGCTGGCCAAAACGGAAGAGGCTTGCGCGGAAGAGGCCTTCGCAATGCTTTAGACGCGATTCGGCCATGCTCCACTGTATCGGCCGATCTGCCGGACATCGTCGTCAAGATGAGAATCGACCTGCCTGTATCACTCTGCGAATTGTCGTGAGCTCTTTCAGCTACACAGTTTCAGAAATCGCTCGTGCAGCAAGCACTTCATCGGCAAGAAAGCACAAGTCCGCCGCTGACCTCCTCGAATCTACGGACTCTAACCGATCGGTATCCTGACCTCGGGGGGGCTCGTAGTGCCAGGGGCGCTGGGCGTACTGGGAGCGCTGGGTGTGCCGGGACTGCCAGGAGTATTGGGAGTGCTGGGGGTGCCTGGAGTACCGGGAGAACCAGGGGTGCCTGGCGTGCTCGGGGTGCTGGGTGTAGCAGGCGTGCTTGGCACGCTGGGAGTGCTGGGAGTATTAGGCGTACCAGGTGAGCTGGGTGTTGTGCCAGGGGTGCTGGGCGCCGAATCCTTCATAGCCTTTTCTGCGGCTTTGAGATCCCCTTCAGCTTCGCGAAGCCCCGCCTTGGCTTTTAACAGGTCTTTTTCCGCCTCCCTGGCAGCCCACACCGCGAAATCATAAGCGGCGCGATCCTCTGTGGTGAACTTCTTAGGTAGTTCATCATGGGATCTTCTTTCTGCCTTATCGAGTCTCTCGTACTCATCTTTCGCGTCTTCTACGGCTTTCTTGTGAGCTGGAGAGTGGGCAATTTTTTCTAGATCTTCCGCTCTGGCCAGTTGCGCTCTCGCCATGGATGCGTCATGGAAGGCCTTCATATTATCATTATTGAAGGCTCCCCCGGGAGCTCCCAAAGCTCCCTTCTGCCAAGCCTGTTCCACCTTCCACTCCGCATTTTGGTGATCATCTTCTGCTTTATTCTTCTTTTCCTTCGCATCGTCCACGCGCTTCTTCGCGGCATCCAGAACCTCTTTCGGAGATGGATTCCCGACCGTGGTGGAATATTGGCTTCCCGTCGCCTGGTCATAGAGTTCTGTGGCCGTACTCCCCATGCATTCAGACGAAGCCCCGGAGTCCGCGGTTGCCGCGCCGGAAGTCGGGCAATGCGTCGTGAATCCGGAGCCGGCAGACGAGTCCGGGTTGTAATGCCAGCCGCCGGTGGGCAGCCAGTCGGAGCTTGCCGGCGCATAACTCGGCGAGGACGGTGGGGCGGGATTCGAGCCAAGCCCTTCCTCGGGTTGCAGGTAGGCGCGGGCAACGCCAAGGATGCTGAAGGTTCCATCCATGATCGCCCCTACGCCGCCGTCGAGCTGATAGGAACCGGACGGGGCAAAGAAATGTGCGTCCAGGGTGTGGAAGCTGTTCATCATGGAAATCGTGCCCGGAGACATGTTGGTGACCGAAAGAGTGATCGACCCGGCGCGGGATGGCCCCGGCAACTGTGCGTTGGGCTGGCCACCCAGATACTCCGCCTGGCCAATAAGATCACCCGAAAAGAACGACGACTTCCACGCCGAGGCCGGGAGTCCGTTCAGGCCATCGAGCTTCACGTGGTAGGTGGTGGATTGTCCCTTGCGCAAATTGAGCTGGTCGGCCCACATGGTCAGGGTCATATAGAAGACCGGCAAAGTTGTTTCCGGCATGCCAGGGCTGTCGATCGCATAGTTGTGCAGGCCAGCGGTGAGCCCGCTTGGCGGCATAAAGTAGAGGACATTGGGCGTTGACGCCAGCGGCGAGATGGGGATGTTGTCGATTCTGAATGAGTTGAGAAAGGAGTCGTTGGCGAACGATCCGCGCAGCGCCCCCAGCTTGTTCTGGGTAAGCACCGGAGAAGTCCAAAACGGCGTTATCGAGTATTTTGGACCGAACAGGTCAATCCAGTTTGCGGCATCTGCCTCATCTTCAAGGAACGACGCCCAATCGTCGTATTCCTTGAGTTCGGCTTTCTCATCTGATGTTAGATTCTCTTTTTCCCGCAGCTTCGCATTGATGTCGCGATGCTTTTTCGCAAGGCCGCGAGCCAGCTTTACCACCACTTCCGTGGGCAATCGGGCCGTGAGCGAGTCGATGTCCTCATAGACTTCGTCGAGGTCGTCTTTCATCTCGTCGACGTCGTCCATGTTGGGCTTGGCATGGGTCTCGTAATTCTCGTCGAGCTCATTTTCGCGGTCAAACGCTTCATTCCACAGATCGATCAGATCCTCTGTCATCCAATACTGCATCTCCGCTTGATCGGCTGCGGATAACATGTTTTGGGGCATCGCGGGCGCAGCCACAGATTCGCCAATCTCAGGAAATGCACTGCTGGGGCCGGCGCCGGTCACGGGATCGAGGAGACGCGTCTGAAGCTTCAAAGCCCCCGTATAGTCCACCGGAATATGAAGCGAGAACTTTCCCTTGGGTGTCACCGGAAAGTACCCGTAGCCTTTCACGCCGACCTCAAGATTCGACCAATTCGGCGAGCCGTCCGGCAAATGATAAAGCTGGATGGGAAAGCTGGATTCGTATAGCCCCGGAATGGTCTTGAATCCTTCAGCGTAGCCGGCCGGCGCGAATGAGCCGGTGATGCT
>Ga0302157_10007444_pt1 | contig 11009 bp, 9 predicted proteins | sample I_Bog_N3_3_FD_193502 | JGI IMG/M metagenome (GOLD analysis project Ga0302157, IMG submission 193502) | Peat permafrost microbial communities from Stordalen Mire near Abisko, Sweden - I_Bog_N3_3 | ecosystem: Environmental > Terrestrial > Soil > Wetlands > Peat | place: Sweden: Abisko, Stordalen...
GTCTCCCAAGTTCGGCGCGCCGGCAGGGTGAATCGCACAGAGCAACTGAACGAGGCCGCATCTACGTCAAATGGCGTATATGACAATTGCTCATAAGGCGCGTCCGGTTGCATTTTGTGCAACTGCCGGTCTTTGGCACTGTTTGTGTGCCGACGCGTTCGCGTCGGCGCGCCGGTGCGGCCTCTTCCAAATTCCCGCAGCCCGATAACCCTCCGGCTGGACAGCGGCGGTGTGCATCTCTATCGGCTGGCCATGTCCATAGAGCCCAGCGAATCCATCCTCATTGTCGATTTCGGCAGCCAGGTAACCCAGCTGATCGCGCGCCGCGTGCGCGAGGCCGGGGTCTATTCCGAGATCGCCCCCTATACCCAGGCCGAGGCAGCGTTTGCCCGCATGAAGCCCAAGGGGATCATCCTGTCGGGTTCGCCCGCCAGCGTGCCCGCCGATGGCAGCCCGCGCGCGCCGCAAGTGCTGTTCGACAGCGGATTGCCGATTCTGGGCATCTGTTATGGCCAGCAGGTGATGAGCCAGCAACTGGGCGGGCAGGTCGAACCGGGCGATTCGGGCGAATTTGGCCGCGCGTTCCTGACCGTGACCGAGCCGTGCGTGCTGTTCGACGGGCTGTGGCAAGTGGGCGAACGCCATCAGGTGTGGATGAGCCATGGCGACAAAGTCACGCAATTCGCCCCCGGTTTCCGCATTGTCGCGGTGTCCGACGGCGCGCCCTTTGCGGTGATCGCCAACGATGAACGCAAATATTACGGCACCCAGTTCCACCCCGAAGTGGTCCACACCGCCGATGGCGGCAGGCTGATCGCCAATTTCGTGCGCCATGTCTGCGGGTGCGAAGGCACCTGGACGATGGCCGAATTCCGCAAGACCAAGATCGCCGAAATCCGCGCCCAGGTTGGCAGCTCGCGGGTGATCTGCGGGTTGTCGGGCGGGGTCGATTCGGCAGTGGCGGCGGTGCTGATCCACGAGGCGATCGGCGATCAGTTGACCTGCGTGTTCGTCGATCACGGGCTGATGCGGCTGGGCGAGGCCGAACAAGTGGTTGGCCTGTTCCGCAACCATTACAACATCCCGCTGGTCCACCACGATGCTTCGACGCTGTTTCTGAACGGTCTGGCCGGGGTCACCGACCCCGAGGCCAAGCGCAAGTTCATCGGCAAGACCTTCATCGACGTGTTCGAACAGGAGGCGCGCCAGGTCGGCGGGGCCGATTTCCTGGCCCAGGGCACGCTCTATCCCGATGTGATCGAAAGCGTGTCGTTCACCGGCGGGCCCTCGGTGACGATCAAGAGCCACCACAATGTCGGCGGCTTGCCCGAACGCATGAACATGCAACTGGTCGAACCCTTGCGCGAACTGTTCAAGGACGAAGTGCGCGCATTGGGCCGCGAATTGGGCCTGCCCGACATTTTCGTCGGTCGCCACCCGTTCCCCGGGCCGGGCCTGGCCATCCGCATCCCCGGCGAAGTCACGCGCGAACGGTGCGACATCTTGCGCAAGGCCGATGCGGTCTATCTCGACGAAATCCGCAAGGCCGGATTGTACGATGCGATCTGGCAGGCGTTTGCGGTGCTGCTGCCGGTGCGCACGGTGGGCGTGATGGGCGATTTCCGGACTTATGATTCGGTCTGTGCGCTGCGCGCGGTCACCTCGACCGACGGCATGACCGCCGACATCTATCCGTTCGATGCCGCGTTCCTGGCCCGCGTGGCCACGCGCATCGTCAACGAGGTGAAGGGCATCAACCGCGTCGTCTATGACTATACGTCAAAGCCGCCCGGCACGATCGAGTGGGAATAGATCCGACCTGATTCAAAAGAACCGGGCTTGCGCGCCTTCGTGTTCGAGCAGCCATTGCTTGCGCGGCAGACCGCCGCCAAACCCGGTGAGCGCGCCGTTGGCCCCGATCACGCGGTGGCACGGCACGACGATGGCGACCGGATTGGCGCCATTGGCCAGCCCGACCGCGCGACTTGCGCCGGGTGAGCCCAATTGCCGCGCCAGCGCGCCATATGTCGCGGTGTGCCCGGCAGGAATGGTGCGCAGGGCCGCCCACACACTGCGTTGAAAGGCGGTGCCTCCGGTTTCGACCGGGATCGCCGCCAGCGCGTCGAAATCACCCTCGAAATAGCGCTGCAACGCCTGTGTTGTGCGAAGTGGGGCGGGGGCATCGGCCAGCGTGATCGGGCCATAGTGCAGCCGCAACAGACGGTGCATGCGGTCTTCATAATCGCCAAAATCGAGCGCGCGCAGAACGTGCGCGTCGTCGTGCACCAGCAGAATCGTGCCGACCGGCGCGGCAAAGCGGCTGAGCAGCAGGGGGGTCATCGTGGTGCATCCTCTTGCCAGCCGCCGCCGAGCGCCTTGATCAGCGCGGCATAGGCTTCGAACGCGGATTCGTGGGCCTGAACTGCCGCGCGCTGCACTGTGGCAAAGGTCGACTGCGCCTGCAACAGCGCCAACCGGTCGTCTTCGCCCGCCGCAAAGCGTTGATGCGCAAGGTCGAGCGAACGGGCGCTGGCGGCCAGCGCGGCATCGCGTTCGGCCGCCGTGGTCTGCCACGCGGCATAGCGGTTGATGGCGGTTTCGCTGTCGGCCAGTGCGGCCAGCACGGCCTTGGTATAGCGCGCGGCGGCCTGGTCGGTGCGGGCATCGGCGGCGCGGATCTGCGCGCGGATGCGCCCGCCATCGAACAGTGCCCAGGTGAACCGGGGCCCCACCGCAAAACCCAGACTGTTGCCAGTGGCAAGATTGCCCAGCGCGCGCGATTGCGGGTCAATCCCGCCGGCCAGGCTCAACCGGGGATAGAGATCGGCAGTGGCCACCCCGACATTGGCGGTGGCGGCGGCCAGATCGGCCTCTGCCGCGCGCACGTCGGGGCGTCGGCGCAGCATGTCGGCCCGCGTGCCGGGCGCGACATTGGCGGGCAGAATCGGCAGCGCGGCAGGGGTGTCAATCAACGACGACAGCGCTTCGGGCGGGCGTCCGGTCAACAGCGCCAGGGTGAACACTGCGGCATGGGCATCGGCCTCCAGCCCGGCGATCGGCGCATGGGCGGTGCGCGCCGCTTCGCGCGCACGGGTTTCATCGCCTCGCGCGGATTCGCCCGCCTGCAACCGCTGGCGGGTGATCTGCGCGGTGTCGGCCTGTGCCGCGGCATCGGCGCGCGTGGCGATCAGCAGCGCCTGGCTGCCGCGCAACTGGGCATAGGCGCGCACCACTTCGGCCACGGTCTGCAACCGCACGTCGCTGGCGCGCGCATGTGCGGCCTCGATCTGGCGCCGGGCCGATTGCACCGCGCGGCGCTGGCCGCCCCACAAGTCGATTTCCCACGAAGCGTCGAAGCCTGCGTCATAGAGCGCGAAATTGCGTCGATAACCGGGCAGGTCGCCAACCGGGAATTCGCCGTTCAGGCTGGTGCGGTTCTGCTGTGCCGATCCGCTGAGCGTGGCCTGCGGCGCACCGTTGGCGCGGGTCACGCCAAGCGCGGCGCGCGCCTCGCGCAAACGACCCTCGGCCTCGGCGATGTCGGGATTGGCGGCCAGCGCGCGGGTGATCAGATCGGTCAGCACCGGATCGCCGAGTTTTGACCACGGCATCAGATCGATATCGGCACCTTGCGCCGGCGTGGTCCACGCGGCCTGTTCGCCCGCCACGGTGGGGCGGTGATAGTCGGGCCCGACGGTGCAGGCGGTCATCACCAGGGGCAGACAGGCAGCAAGCAAGCGGCGCATCGGGGTCACTCCAGGCGCGAACGGAACAGGGCAGAGGCGGCACCGATCGTCACCGTGGCGATCACCACCATCGGCCAGGTGTTGGCGAACACGTCGGCGGCGGGCATGCCCTTGAGGAACAGCCCCTCGGACACGATGAAAAAATGCTTGGCGGGGTTTGCCTGTGCGATCACTTGCAGGAACGGCGGCATGTTGGCGATCGGCGCGGCGTAGCCCGACAACAGCGTGACCGGGACAGTCAGCGCAAACATGCCCAGAAAGGCCTGCTGCTGGGTCTGGGCGATGACCGATATCAGCATGCCGATGCCCGTCATCGACAGCAGGAACAGGATCAGCGCGGGATAGAACAACAGCAATGCGCCATGGAACGGCACGCCGAACACCAGTGGGTTGATCACCAGAAACAGCGTCGCATTGGCCACCCCGATCGTCACCGGCGGCACCATCTTGCCCACCAGGATTTCCCACACGCGAAACGGCGAAACCATCAACTGGTCAAAGGTTCCCAGTTCCTTTTCGCGCGCCACCGATTGCGACACGACCGACGTGGCCGACACCAGCGAGATCACCACCACCAGCGAGGGGATGGTGAACCACAGATAGTCGAGATTGGGATTGAACCAGTAGGTCACGCTCGAATTGCCCGGCGCAGGCGGCTGCGCGACGGCGATCGTGTCGGACACGTCGCCGACGATGCGATCGACATAGCCGCCGACGATCTGCGCCGCGTTGACCTTGCGTCCGTCATAGGCCGCACCCACGACACCGCCCCGGCCGGCACTGACATCGGCCGAAAAGCGGGCATCGAACCGCAACGCGGCGATCACCTGTTGGCTGTCGATCGCGCGGACCAGATCGGCATCGGAATCGAGCCTCACGATCCGCTGCACATTGGGGCTGCCGGCCAGGCGCTGGATGATCTCGTGGCTCCAGTATCCGCCGTCGCGGTCGAGCACGCCGAGGGTGACATGCTTGACCTCCATCGTCGAGGCATAGCCGAACACCAGCAACTGGATCAGCGGCGGCATGATCAGCGACAGGCGCGCGCGCGGGTCGCGCAGCACCGCCCAGAATTCCTTGACGATGATCGCCACGAGGCGCGGCCCCAACAGCGCGGCAATCATGCGATCCTCCGCCGCGTGGCCCGCACGGTCAGTACAAAGAACACCACGCCAAAGCCCAGCAGCACAGCCATGTCGGGCACAAACAGGCCCCAGTCGTCCCCGGCGATAAACACCGTCTGCAATTGCGGGATCAGATAGCGCGATGGCACCAGATAAGTGATCGCCTGAATCGGCACAGGCATCGAACTGATTTCAAACAGAAACCCCGACAACAACAGGGTCGGCAGAAACGCCGACAGCAGCGCCACCTGGCTGGCGACGAACTGGTTTTTGGTCAGCGCCGAAATCAGCAAGCCCTGCCCCAGCGCGGGAAACAGAAACACGCTGGCAATCACGACCAGCGCCAGCGGACTGCCCCTGAACGGCACGCCGAACACGGTGACCGCCAGCACCGCGCACAAGGTCATCGAGCCGAGCCCCAGCAGGAAATAGGGCACCACTTTGGTGGCGATGAATTCGGCCATGCCCAACGGGGTGGCCATGATCGCCTCCATCGTGCCGCGTTCCCATTCGCGCGCGATCACCAATGCGGTCAGCAGCGTGCCGACCATGGTCATCACCACCGCGATCGATCCGGGCACCAGATTGTAGCGGCTCTTGAGTTCGGGATCGAACCAGTAACGCGGATCGGTCTGGATCGGCGGCGGTTTGGCCGTGCCGCGATCGCCAGCCCGCGCGGCGGCCCAGGTGGCGCGCACCCCTTCGGCATAGGCGGCGATGAAGTTGGCCGTATTGGGCGCGGCGCCGTCGGTCAGCACCTGGATCGTGCCGCCGCCTTGTGCCACCTGGCGCCCAAACCCGTCGGGGATCACGACGATGCCGCTGATGCGTCCGCCCACCAGGTCACCCGATAGCTGGCTGACCGCGCCGGTGGTCACCACGTCGAACCATTTCGAGGTCTGATAGCTGCCCGCCAGGCTGTGCGCCGCCTCGCTGTGATCGGTGATGACCAGGCCGATGCGGCTGCGCGCGGTATCGAGATTGATCCCATAGCCGAACAGGAACAGCAACAGCATCGGCAGTGCGAACGCGATCAGGAACGTCGAGGGATCGCGCGCGATCTGCAGGCTTTCCTTGACCAGCATCGCGGCAAACCGCCGGGGTCTGAACACGTCGGTCATGCCGCGTCCCGATGCAGATCGCTGGCTTCGATCAGCGCGACAAAGGCGTCTTCCATCGTTGCGTCGGCCTTGCCCGCCATGGCCTTCAGTTCATCGGGGGTGCCGGTGGCGATCTGCCGGGCGCGATAGATCAGCGTGGCGCGGTCGCAATATTCGGCTTCGTCCATGAAGTGCGTGGTGACCAGCACGGTCACGCCCTTTTCGACCATGCCGTTGATATGCGTCCAGAATTCGCGCCGCACCAGCGGATCGACACCCGACGTCGGCTCGTCCAGAAACAGCACCGGCGGCTGATGCAGCACCGCGCAGGCCAGCGCCAGGCGCTGTTTGAAGCCCAGCGGCATGGTGCCCGCATTGGTGCCCAGATAGCGTTCGAGATGAAAGATCGCGATGGCCTGCTCGATCGCGTCGCGCGCGCGTGCGCCCGATAGGCCATATGTCCCGGCAAAGAAGTTGAGGTTCTGGCGCACCGACAGATCGCCATAGAGCGAGAATTTCTGGGCCATGTAACCCAGCGCCTGGCGCGCATCGGCCTTGGCGCGGCGCAAGTCGATGCCGGCCACCGAACCACTGCCGGTGCTGGGCGTCAACAGCCCGCACAGCATCTTGAAGGTGGTCGATTTGCCCGCGCCATTGGGGCCGAGCAGGCCGAAGATCTGCCCGCGCGGCACGGTAAAGCTGATCGCGTCGGCGGCGACGAAGGTTCCGAACCGGCGCGTCAGCCCTTCGGCCACGATCGCGGGCCGGTGCGTGTCGGGGATCACCCGGTAATGGCGGGCCAGGTCCGAGGTGCCCGAGGGACCGCCCCCGAGCAGATCGATGAACGCGTCCTCAAACCGGGGCCGTGCGGGTTCGATCACCGATCCTGGCGCCAGACCCAGCGCCTTGGCATCCGGCACCGGGGTGTCGGCGCGGACCATCAGGCGCAGCGCGTCGCCCTGCACGGTGCCATCGATGATCGCCGGATTGTCGAGTGCATGCTGCAACGCCACGCGGCGGCCTTCGCCAGGCACCGCGATGCGGATCACCCGGCCCTTGATTGCATCGGTCAGCGTTTGCGGCGGGCCGTCGTAGATGGCCTTGCCCTCGCTAAGCAGCGTGACGCTGTCGCATTTTTCGGCTTCGTCGAGATAGGCGGTCGACCACAGCACGCCGATCCCGTCGCTGGCGAGATCCTTGACCATCTGCCACAATTCGCGTCGCGACACCGGATCGACCCCCACGCCGGGCTCGTCGAGCAGCAGCAGGCGCGGCGCGCGCACCATCGCACAGGCCAGACCCAGCTTCTGCTTCATTCCGCCCGACAATTGCCCGGCCAGCCGCGTGGTAAACCGGCGCAGATCGGTGAAATCGAGCAGCCGGTCGAAACTGGCCTGCCGCTCCGATGGGGCCAGCCCGCGCAGATCGGCATAGAGCCGCAGGTTTTCCATCACGCTCAGGTCTTCGTACAGGCCAAAGCGTTGCGGCATATAGCCGATCATGCTGCGGTCGGTCGCGGTGGCGGGTTGCCCGAACACCGTGGCCGTCCCCTGATCTGGGTCGATCAGCCCGGCCAGAATGCGGATGAGGGTGGTCTTGCCCGCGCCGTCAGGGCCGATCAGCCCGGTCATCCGCCCCGGCGCGATGCTGATCGACACGCCGTCGAGCGCCGGGCTGGCCTGCCCGGCAAAGCGCTTGGTCAGCGCGTGGGCCGTGGCAACGGGTTCGGCCATGTCAGTGGCCGGTGTCGGCGCGCGCGCCCGGAACGGCAATGGTGACCGGCGCGCCCTGCCGCAACGCATCGTCGGGATCGGTCACGATCACCCGCACGCGATAGACCAGATCGGCGCGCAGCGCGTCGGTCTGCACGGTCTTGGGGGTGAATTCGGCGGTCGGCGCGATATAGCCGATGGTGCCGTGATAGGCCTTGCCGACCCCGTCGACATGGACCGTGACCGCCATGCCCGGTGCGATCCGCGCCAGTTCGGGTTCGGGAATATAGGCGCGCACGCGCATTGGGCGGTCGATCGTCAACGTCAGCACCGTCTCGCCGGGCTGGACAATTGCACCGGGTTCGCGCGCGCGGGTCAGGATGGTCCCGGCGTTGGGCGCGCGCAGCACGGTATCGCCCAGATCGGTCTTCGCCCGCGCCGCACTCGCCAGCGCCTGTTGATGGCTGGCCGCCGCCGAGGCGATGTCTTCGCGGCGATATCCGGCCTGTTGCAGCGACAGCGCCTGTGCGGCAGCATCGACTTCGGCCTGGGCCGAATGGAACCGTGCCGCCGTGCTGTCGAACAGCGCCTGGCTGACCGCGCCGGTTTTGACGAGCGTGACGCGGCGGTCATAATCGTCACGGGCCGTGGCCAGCGCGGCCTGCGCATCGGCCAGCTTGGCGCGCGCCTGCGCAATGTCCTGTGGCCGGTTGCCATTGCGGCGCTTGTCGAGTTCGGCGCCGGCGACCGCAACCTGGGCTTCGGCGGCGTCGAGCTGATCGTGCAGCGGCTGGCGGTCGAGCGTGGCCAGCACCGCACCGGGCGGCACGTGCACGCCTTCCTCGAACGGGATCGTCGCGATCCGTCCCGATACACGAAAGCCCAGATCGACCTGCCGGATATCGACATTGCCGTGCAGCACCAGCCCGGTGGCATCGGCACCGCGCCACAAGCCGAAACCGCGCGTGGCGAGGGCCGCCACCACCAGCGCAACCAGCGCCAGAATTCCAAGGATACGACGGCGGTTCATGCGAGGGGCGTCTCCGGCTCGGGGCAGGTCGGCAGCGTCGGTTGCGGTCAGTCGGTCACCTGCTGGTCGGCAAGATAGGCGCGCGCCATGGCCAGCACCGCCTCGATCAGCGTTTCACGTTCGGCCCAGGGAAAATAGGGCTTGCTGATCAACAACGCGGTCAATCCGTGGACCAGCGCCCAGATCGCCTGCGAAATCACGCCGATCGCGGCATCGTCGCGCCCGCAAATGCGCACGACCGGATCACGCAACGCGGCAAAGGCGTGCAAGCCCGCCGCCATGCCCGGATCGCACGTCGCCAGATCGAAGGTGACGTCCGGCGGCGGTGCGGTCTCGCGCGTGGGCATGAAAGCGATGCGATACATGTCGGGGTGTTCCAGGCCGAATTCGATGTAACTGCGGCCCAATATGTCGATGCGCTGCCACGGATCATCGACATCGATCAATTTAGCCGCAAATCGTGCATGCAGGGCATCGAACGCGCGTACGCACAGTTCTTCGGCAATCGCATCGGCGCTGGCAAAGTGGGCATAGAGCGACGGCTGCGAAATGCCCACGGCCAGGGCAATCTGGCGCGTGGTCACGTTACCCGCGCCCCGTTCGCCAAACAGGCGCAGTGCAACCTCCAGGATCTGTTCGCGGCGCTCGCCGCTGCGCGCGCGCCTGGTGGGCTCGTTCATGGGGCCAGACTTCGCGCGAATCCGGCGCGCGGTCAACCGATCATCGATAGGTATCGCTTGAATACCTATCGATGATAGCCTATCACTGATAGGTCATTAGCGATTTCGGGGATTCGCAGCCATGGTCGACCGCCGCCTTACCGCCGTTGCCACATTTGCCGTGCTCGGCCTGGGGGCGCTGGGTCTGGCGCTGGCCCAGCCGCACCACGCCGCCGCGCCCGCACCCGCGCTCGCGGTGCGCGCGGTAACCGTGGCCGACAGCGACGCGGCGGACAGCGGCGGCCCGCGCTTTGCCGCGACGATCCACTATGACCGCGAGGCCAATCTGTCGTTTCGCGTGCCAGGCCGGATTGCCGGACTGGCGGTGCGTCCCGGCGACCGGCTGGCCGCAGGCGCGCTGGTGGCGGCGATCGAACCGGCCGCATTCGCCTCAGTTGCCGCGATCCGCGGGGCCGATGCGGCGCATACGGCACGCGATGCCGATCGTCTGGCCGGGCTGGTGCATGACGGCGCGAGCAGCCCGGCCGCCGCCGACGCCGCGCGCGATGCCGCGCAAGGCAGCGCGGCGGCGCTGGCCGGCGCGCGCTATGATCTTGCCTCGACCCGGCTGACCGCGCCGTTTGCCGCGCTGGTGCTGGCGCGTGGGGCCGAACGCGGTGAAACCGTGGCCGCCGGGCAGACCGTGGTGCGCGTGGCCGATCGCGCATCGGCCTTGCTGGCAATCGCCGATGTCCCTGCCGAAACCGCCGCGCATCTGGCGCGGGGGCAGGCGGCGCAAGTGTGGACGGCGGGCGCCACCGCCCCGGTGTCCGCGCGGGTGTGGCGGATTGCGGGCGGGGCCGACGCGCGCAGCGGGCTGGTCTCGGTCGAAGTCCGGCTCGACGGTGCGCATGATCTGGCCAGCGGCAGTCCGGCAGCGGTCGGCTTTGCGCAAGGGACGCCTGCGGCGCGGCAACAGCGCCTGCCCGCCGAAGCGCTGATCGATGCCGACAGCGCCGGGGCGAGCGTGTGGGTGATCGATGCGGAGGGCCGCGCGCGGCGGCAGCGGGTGCGCTTTTTCGGATTTGACGACCGTGATGCGCTGGTCGGCGGTCTGCCTGCGCGCGCGCGGGTGATCACCGCCGGGGCCGGGTTTGTCGGCGAGGGCCAGGTGGTTGCGGTGATCGGCGCATGACCAGGATCATCGCGTTTGCCGTGGGGCGCTGGCAGTTTTCGTTGCTGGCGACATTGCTGATCGCCGCGTTGGGCGTGCTGACCTTCGTCTCGCTGCCGCAGACCGAAGACCCACAGCTTAACTTTCCGCTCTATATTGTCACCGCCGTGCTGCCCGGCGCCAACCCGCGCGATATCGAACAGCAAGTGACCAAGCCGATCGAGGATGCGCTGTCGGGGCTCGATGCCATGCGCGAGATCAGCTCGACCAGCAGCGACGGGGTCGCGGTGATCCGTGCCGAATATCTGTGGGGCACCGACACCGATCGCAAATACGACGAAGTGGTGCGCGAAGTGAACGCCATGCGTGCCACGTTGCCCGCCGGGATCACCCGGCTGGAGGTCGAGCGCGCGCGCCCCAACAATGTGCCGATTGTCGAAGTGGCGCTGATCAGCGACGTGCTG
>Ga0302157_10007446_pt1 | contig 11008 bp, 8 predicted proteins | sample I_Bog_N3_3_FD_193502 | JGI IMG/M metagenome (GOLD analysis project Ga0302157, IMG submission 193502) | Peat permafrost microbial communities from Stordalen Mire near Abisko, Sweden - I_Bog_N3_3 | ecosystem: Environmental > Terrestrial > Soil > Wetlands > Peat | place: Sweden: Abisko, Stordalen...
TGCGCGCCGCGTGCTGATCGATGTCCTCGCGAATCAGGCCCGCGTCCTGGGCCGAGCGAATGCGCCGAGCAATCTGGTCCTCGACGTCTTGAGTCATCCGCCGGATGTCCAGCTTCAAACCCGGAAACCGGCATCGTTCGCCCACATACAGCCTGAACACCTCGACCGTTTCTCGGTCGGTCATGAAATCGAACGTGAGGCGCGCGATCCTATGCAGCGCTTCCAGGTCGTTTTCCGCCTCGGTTGGGTCCTGGGCCAGCATAGCCAGATTGTGCTCGGCTCGGGTCATGACGTGCTTCATCAGAAAATTGGTGAAGACCGCCTTGAATAGCGCTTCCTTGTTGGCATATCGGCGATAGAGGCTTTGCTTGCCGGCGCCGGCCGCCGCCGCGATCTGGCCCATGGAGACGCCTTCATAGCCCTGATCGACGAAAAGCTTGGCCGCCGTGGCTATGAGGTGCGCGTCCAGCTCAATCGACCCTTGCAGGTCGGGGCGCCCTTTTTTTAGTTCGCGACGGGCCATTCGATCGGCGCCTCTCAAGTGCTCGATCAGTCTATATGCCCAAAATCAGCCAAAACGCAATAAATGATCGGAACGGTCTCGTTCATCATTGACCTATGCCGTGGCGGAACATATGTGACCGACACGGTCTTATCGTTAGGCTTCCCCATGCTCACACCTCGACCGATCCCCAACGTCCGTTCAGCAGACAGCCGGGGACACCCTGCGGCCTGGATCGCGCTTATCGCCCTCGGTCTGTCGGGTTGCGGCAGGGGCCCGGGTCCACCGCCGGGGGCGGCGCCAGGGGTTGGGGTGATAACCGTTCAGGCCCAGGCGGTAACGTTGCAGGCGGACCTGCCCGGCCGCACCAGTCCCTACGCGGTGTCCGACGTGCGGCCGCAGATCAGCGGCATTATCCAGGCCAGGCTTTTCACCGAGGGCTCGGATGTGCGCGCCGGCCAACTTCTCTATCGGATCGATCCGGCGCCCTATCAGGCCGCTTACGATCAGGCCGACGCCCAACTGGCCAATGCGCGCGCCACTCAGTTCAGCGCCAAGCTGAAGGCCGATCGTTACGCCGACATGGTCAAGATCAACGCCGTCAGCCAACAGGACGCCGACGACGCAAAGGCCGCCTCCGACCAGGCCGCCGCCGCCGTGCGCCAACAGACAGCGGCGTTGGAAAGCGCCCGCATCAATCTGGCCTACACGCGATTGACCGCCCCGATCGGCGGACGGATCGGCGCTTCAAGTTTCACCCAAGGCGCGCTGGTGACCAATGGCCAGGCGAGCGCCCTGGCGACGATCCAAAAACTCGACCCGATCTACGTCGATGTCGCCCAGACGGCGACGGAGCTGCTGGCGTTGAAGGACGACATGGCCAAGGCGCCGGCCAGGGGCGGCGCGCCGACCGCGTCCGTTCGCCTTCAGCTGGCCGACGGCAGGGACTATCCCCTCGAGGGACGACTGCAATTCACCGACGTCACGGTGGACCAGACGACAGGGTCGGTGACGCTTCGAGCCATCTTCCCCAATCCCAAGGGTGCTTTGCTGCCGGGGATGTATGTGCGCGCCAGGGTGACCGAAGGGGTCGATCCGGCGGGAATCCTGGCGCCGCAGCAGGCCGTCACACGTGACGAAAAGGGACGGCCGACCGCCATTGTGGTCGACGCCCAGAACCACGCCCAGGCGCGCATCCTCGAGCTCGGGGAGGCTATAGGCAATCAATGGAGGATCAGGGACGGCTTGAAACCCGGCGACCGCCTAGTCGTCGTCGGCGGCGAAAACGCCAAGCCGGGCGAGGCCGTGACCCCATACGCCGCTCCCGTCGCCGCGCCTTCGCCCGCGAACTGAGGCGATCAGACGATGTCCCGTTTCTTTATCGATCGTCCGATCTTCGCCTGGATGGTGGCCCTGGGCGTGATGCTCGCCGGCGTCCTCTCGATCCTCTCGCTGCCGATTGCTCAGTATCCCACCATCGCGCCGCCGGCCGTCTCGATCACCGCCGTCTATCCCGGCGCGTCGGCCGCGACCCTGGAAACGTCGGTCACCCAGGTGATCGAGCAGCAGCTCAAGGGCATCGACCACCTGCTGTATTTTTCGTCCACCAGCGCCGCCAGCGGCGTCACGACGATCACGGCCACTTTCCAGCCTGGAACCAATCCGGACATCGCCCAGGTCCAGGTGCAGAACAAGCTCAGCCAGGCGACGCCGGAACTGCCTTCAGAGGTTCAGCAACAGGGACTCGTCGTCGCCAAGGCGCAATCGGATTTCATCCTGATCGTGGCTCTTTACGATACGGACGGCCGCCACGACAGCACCGACCTGGGCGACTATCTGGCGAGCAAGATTGTCGATCCCATATCCCGGATCAACGGCGTTGGCGACACCCAGGTGTTCGGCGCCCAGTACGCGATGCGGATCTGGCTGGATCCCTATAAGCTCAATAATTACAAGCTGATGCCGTCCGACGTGGCCGCCGCGGTGCAGTCCCAGAACGTCCAGGTGCCCGCCGGTGAACTGGGGGCTCATCCTGCCGTCGCCGGTCAGGAGCTCGACGCCACCATCAACGCCCAGTCGAGGCTGAAGACCGCCGATCAATTCCGCGCCATCATCTTGAAGACAGCCGCCGACGGCTCTGTCGTTCGCTTGGGCGACGTGGCGCGCGTCGAGGTCGGCGGCGACAGCTATAGCTTTGACGGGCGTTTCAACGGCCGGCCCGCCGCGGGCGTCGCGGTCAAGCTGGCGTCGGGCGCCAACGCGCTGCAGACGGTCGCGGCCGTCAAGGCCCGAGTGACCCAACTGGCGACCCAGTTCCCGGCGGGCATAGCCGTGGACTTCCCGGTGGACAACAGCAACTTCATCAAGCTGTCCATCTCAGATGTGGTGAAGACCCTTTTGATCGCCATCGTGCTGGTCGTGGCGGTCATGTTCCTGTTCCTGCAAAATTGGCGCGCCACGCTCATCCCCGCCATCGCGGTTCCGGTGGTGCTGCTGGGAACCTTCGCCGTGCTGTCCGTGGCCGGCTATTCGATCAATGTGCTGACCCTGTTCGCCATGGTGCTGGCCATCGGCCTGTTGGTGGACGACGCCATCGTGGTGGTGGAGAACGTCGAGCGGATCATGGAGGAGGAAGGCCTCTCGCCCAAGGAGGCCACGGTCAAGTCCATGGGCGAGATCACCGGCGCCCTGATCGGGATCGGCACGGTGCTTTCGGCGGTGCTTCTGCCCATGGCCTTCTTTGGCGGGTCCACCGGAGCCATCTACCGCCAGTTTTCGGTGACCATCGTTTCGGCCGTGGTGCTGAGCGTCACCGTCGCCCTGGTGCTCACCCCCGCCCTATGCGCCACCCTGCTCAAGCCGGTGGAAAAAAAGGACGGGCACGCTCAGGCCGTCCCCGCCTCAGGCCGCCTCGGCCGCTTCTTCACCTGGTTCAACACCATCTTCGACCGCAACGTCGAACGTTACGACGGCGTCCTGCGCAAGATCATCAAGTGTCCGGTGACCGCGGGCCTGGTCTATCTCGGCGTGGTGCTGCTTATGGGGGTGCTGTTCATACGCCTGCCCTCCGGCTTCCTGCCGGATGAGGACCAGGGTGAGATCATCAACCTGATCACCTTGCCTCCCGGCGCGGCTCAGACGCGCACGGACGCCGTGGCCCACCAAATCGAACAGCACTTTCTGACGAAGGAGAAGGACAACGTCGAGGCGATCTTCACCGCCTCCGGCTTCGGCTTCTCCGGCACCGGCCAGAACGTCGGCATAGCTTTCGTCAAACTCCGCGACTGGAAGTATCGCGCCGCCGCCAAAAGCCGCGCCCCCGCCATCGTGGGCCGCGCGATGGGGGCATTCAGCCATATCCAGGACGGAATGGTCTTCGCCATTATACCACCGGCTGTAACGGAGCTAGGCAACGCTTCTGGCTTTGACATGGAGCTGGAAGACCAGGCGGGGCTTGGCCATGACCGCCTGGTCCAGGCGCAGTATCAGCTCCTGGGCATGGCCGCCCACGACCCCTTGCTCCTAGGGGTGCGCCCCAACAGCGAGGCCGACACCCCGCAGATCGATCTGGACGTCGATCAAGCCAAGGCCGGCGCCCTGGGCCTCTCGCTGGCGGACGTCAATACGACGCTCACCGCCGCCACCGGCGGGCTCTACATCAACGACTTCAGCGATCGCGGCCGGGTCAAGCGCGTCTACATGCAGGCCGACGCGCCGTTCCGCATGAGTCCGCAGGATCTTGGCCGTTTCTACGTCCGTTCATCCAGCGGCGAAATGGCCCCGTTCTCCGCCTTCTCCATAAGCCGCTGGGAAATCGGGCCCACGCAGCTGCAGCGCTACAATGGCCAGGAATCCTTGGAAATCCAGGGCCAGGCCGCGCCGGGCAAGAGCTCGGGCGCCGCCATGAACGAGATGGAAAAGCTGGTCGGCAAACTGCCCAAGGGCATAGGCTTCGAATGGACGGGACAGTCCCTGCAGGAGAAGCTGTCCGGCGGTCAGGCGCCGTTGCTTTACGCCCTGTCCATACTCGTGGTTTTCATGTGCCTGGCGGCGCTCTACGAGAGCTGGTCGATTCCCTTCGCCATCCTACTGGTGATCCCCCTCGGGGTGGTGGGCGCGTTGCTCGCGGCGAGCCTGCGCGGGTTCTATAACGACGTCTATTTCCAGGTCGGCCTGCTCACCACCATCGGGCTTTCGGCCAAGAACGCCATCCTGATCGTCGAATTCGCCAACGACGCCGAGAAGGCGGGCAAGAGTCCGCTGGAAGCGGCCATTATCGCATCGCGCCAGAGACTTCGGCCGATCCTCATGACCTCCATCGCCTTCATCGCCGGGGTGATGCCCCTGGCGATCTCCACGGGCGCGGGCGCGGGCGGGCAGAACGACATCGGCACCGGCGTCATCGGCGGGATGTTCACCGCCACCGTGCTGGCCATCTTCCTGGTGCCGTTCTTCTTCGTGGCCGTGCGCGGCGGCTTGAGAGAGCGAAGGATCGGCGGCCCCGCGGCGCCGGCGCTGGAGGCCATCCCATGAGCCGTCTGTTTCCAGCCCTTGTCGTGGCCTCGGGCCTGCTCGCCGGCTGCGCCCTGGAGCCCGCCTATCAGCGTCCAGCGCCGCCGGTGCCCACGGCTTGGCCCACGGGTCCGGCCTATGACGCGCCGACGGACGCGCCCGTTTCGGATTGGCTGGAGGTGTTCCCCGATCCCAAGCTGCGCCGGGTGATCGAACGGGCCCTGACCAACAACCGGGACCTGCGCGTGGCGATCGCCCAGATCCAAGCCTCCCGGTCGCAATATCATGTCCAGCGCGCCGCCCTCCTACCCACCATCCGCGCCTCGACAGGTGGCCAAACCGGCCGGAGTTACACGGGGTTGCCGGCGGCAGAGGGTGGGGCCTATGCCAGCGCGACCGACTATTCGGCCGGCATAGGGACCACAGTCTACGAGCTGGACCTGTTCGGCCGGGTGCGCAGCCTGACCAAGTCGGCCCTGCAAACCTACCTCGCCACCGAGGAGGCTCAGCGCAGCACCCGGATCAGCCTAGTGGCCGAGGTCGCCGCCGACTATCTGACCTTTGCCGCCGACTCCTCCCTGCTGGCGGTGTCCAACACCACGGCCGACAGCGCCCAGGCCAACTTCGACCTCGCGCGGCGTCGGCTGGCGGGGGGCGTGGCCTCTCAACTGGACGTCAGCAGCGCGGAAACGGTCCTCGACCAAGCCAGGGACGATGTGGCCCGCTACACCACCCAGGTCGCCCAGGACAGGAACGCGCTCGATCTGGTTGTCGGCGCGCCGGCGGCGCCAGAAGACCTGCCCAGCGGCGTGGACGATCCGGCCTTCAAGCTGGGAACGGTTCCCGGAGCGTTGGACTCTCGGCTGCTGCTGCAGCGCCCCGACGTGCAGGAAGCTGAGCATGTCCTGCGCGGGGCCAACGCCAACATCGGCGCGGCGCGAGCGGCGTTCTTCCCCTCCATCTCCCTTACAGGGTCAGGGGGCACGCAAAGCGCGTCACTGGCCAGCCTTTTCGCGGGCGGTTCGGGCGTGTGGAGTTTCGCCCCCACGATCACCATGCCGATCTTCGCGGGCGGGGCCAATCTGGCCAATCTCGACTACGCGAAGGCGCAGGACCGGATCGCCGTCGCCCAATATGAAAAAGCCATCCAAAGCGCCTTCCGGGAAGTGTCCGACGCCCTGGCTCAACGCGGGACCATCGCCGAGCGGCTGCGCGCCCAACGCGCCCAGGTCGCCGCAGCCGCGCAGAGCCTCAAGTTGGCGTCCGCGCTCTATGCTCGAGGTTCGGCCAGCTATCTGGACGTCCTGACTGCCCAACGGACCCTGTACGGCGCCGAGCAGTCGTTGATCTCCGTGCAGCTCATCGAGTCTTCGAATGTCGTCACGCTCTACAAGGTGTTGGGCGGCGGGCTGACGGATCGCGAAAATCGCGGATAGGCCCGCTACTGAACGCCCGGCCTAGCCATCGGCGCGACGACGTTCGGCGGGGCGAGGATGGCCGCCGCCGCGAAGGTCAGGGCGCATGCGGCGAATAGCGCGGCCGCGGCCACCGCCGGCAGGGAACTGTCGGACGTCCGTCGGGGCGTCAGCTTGGCGCGGGCCAATTCCAGCGGCGTCGGGCCGTCGGTCCTAGTCGACTCGGTCTGCATGACGGAAGTCTAGCCCGCGGGCGCCGGCGAGCGAAGGACTCTTGGCCTTGCGGGTCTTCGGGCCTAGAACCCGCCTTGAAAGGCGCGCCGCATGATCCTGGTGATCGATAACTACGATAGCTTCACCTACAACCTCGTTCACTACCTGAACGAGTTGGGCGCCCAGACGCACGTCTATCGCAACGACGCCCTGACGGTGGAGCAGGCTCTGGGTCTCAAGCCTGAGGCCGTTCTGCTGTCGCCCGGCCCCTGCGCGCCCGATGACGCCGGCGTGTGCCTGGCGATTCTGGAGCAGGCGCCGGCGGATCTGCCGATCCTGGGCGTGTGCCTGGGCCACCAGGCCATTGGCCAGGCGGCCGGCGGCAAGGTGATCCGCGCCAAGGCCCTGATGCACGGCAAGACCGATCAGATCCATCATAGCGGCCAGGGCCTGTTCGCCGGCTTGCCCAGTCCCTTCACGGCGACCCGCTATCACAGCCTCGCGGTGGAGCGCGAAAGTCTGCCGTCGAATCTTGAAGTGACCGCCTGGAGCGCGGATGGGGAGATCATGGGGCTGCAGCGGCGCGACCGGCCGGTGCACGGCGTTCAGTTCCACCCCGAATCCATCGCCACCGAGCATGGTCATGATCTGCTCGCCAATTTCCTGAACCTGGCCGGGGTCAAGCGCCTGGCGGCCGTTTCGGCTTAGCCCGCGCGCATGTCCGACGCTTTCAAGCCCCTTCTGGCCAGGCTGGCCGACGGCGCGACCTTGACCGAGGCCGACGCCGACGACTTTTTCGCCGCGTGCCTGCGTGGAGAGCCCACGCCGGCTCAGATCGCGGCGGCCGTCACCGCCATGCGCCTGCGCGGCGAGACCGTCGGGGAGATCACCGCCTCCGCCCGGGCCATGCGCGCCGCGGCCACGCGGCTGGAGCATCCCTATCAGGTGATCGACACCTGCGGCACGGGCGGGGACGGCCTGCACACCTTGAACATCTCCACCGCCTCGGCCCTGGTTGCGGCCGGCGCGGGGATCAAGGTGGCCAAGCATGGCAACCGCGCCATGTCCTCCAAGTCCGGCGCCGCCGACGTGCTGATGGCGCTGGGCGTCAATATTCAGGCGAGCGCGGCGCAGAATCGGCGGGCCCTGGACGAGGCCAACATCTGCTTTCTGTTCGCCCCGGCCCATCACGGCGCCCTACGCCACGTTTCCCCCATCCGCCAGGAACTGGGCTTTCGCACCATCTTCAACCTGCTGGGTCCCCTGGCCAATCCTGCCGGGGCTCAGCGACAAGTGCTGGGCGTGTTCGATAGCCGCTGGGTCGAGCCGCTGGCGCGGGTGCTGGGCGCCTTGGGGTCCGAACGGGCCTGGGTGGTGAACGGCCAGGGCCTGGACGAGATCACCACCACTGGCCCCACTCAGATCGCTGAATGGCGCGATGGCGCGGTGCGCCTGTTCACCGTCACGCCGGAAGCCGTCGGTCTGGAGCGGGCGATCCTAGCCGACCTTCAGGGCGGCGACCCGGATTTCAACGCCCAGGCCATCCGCGACCTGCTGGACGGCGCCAAGGGTCCCTATCGCGACGTGGTGCTGCTGAACGCCGCCGCCGCCCTGCTGGTGTCCGAGAGGGTCGAGACGTTGCGCGAGGGAGTCGCCGACGCGGCGCGGGTGATCGACATGGGCCTTGCCAGGGAGGCGCTGGAACGACTGGTCCAGACGAGCCACGCTTGATGTCGAACATCCTGGATAAAATCGCGGCCTATAAGCGCGCGGAGGTCGCCGCATCGCAGGCTTTCCAGTCTCAGGACGCGCTTGAGCGCGCCGCTGCGACGGTTTCCCCGCCGCGGGGCTTCGCCGCCGCCCTAGCCCGCGATCACGCGCCCGGCCGCCTGGCCCTGATCGCGGAGATCAAGAAAGCCAGCCCGTCTCGCGGCGTGATTCGCGCCGACTTCGACCCTCCGGTCCTGGCGAGAGCCTACGAGGCAGGCGGGGCGTCGTGCCTGTCGATCCTGACGGACGGTCCAAGCTTTCAGGGCCGCGGTGAAGACCTGACGGCCGCGCGTGGCGCGGTTGCCCTGCCCTGCATCCGCAAGGACTTCATGGTCGACCCCTGGCAGATCGCCGAATCACGGGCGCTGGGCGCCGACTGCATCCTGGTGATTCTGGCCATGATCGACGACGTCCTGGCCGGCGAACTGATGGCCGAGGCCGCGCGATTCGGCATGGACGTGCTGGTCGAAACGCATGACGAGGCGGAAATGGCTCGAGCCGGCGTGCTCGGCGCCACCCTGGTCGGCGTGAATAATCGCGATCTTCGAATCTTCTCTGTGGACCTGTCGATCACCGAACGCCTGGCCGCCAAAAAGCCCGCAAGCGCCTTACTGGTCACGGAAAGCGGCGTGTTCACCGCCGCTGATGCAGTTCGCCTGGAAAAGGCCGGCGCCAAGGCCATGCTGGTGGGTGAAAGCCTGATGCGGCAGGCCGATGTAGCGAGCGCGACGCGGGCCCTCCTGGCGTCGTAGCGTAACTTGACATTAAGAAAGAACACCTAGAGAACATTTCCAAGAGTTAGCGGTTTGTTCTGAAAGGGTTCCCGGTCGATGCTCACGCGCAAACAGCATGAACTGCTCATGTTTATTCACGAGCGGATCAAGGAAACCGGCGTTTCCCCCTCCTTCGATGAAATGAAGGAAGCGCTCGATCTAGCCTCCAAGTCCGGCATTCACCGGCTGATCACGGCGCTTGAGGAACGCGGCTTCCTACGTCGACTGGCCCATCGGGCCCGTGCGCTGGAAGTGGTCAAGATGCCCCAGCAGGCCACCGCCGCCGCGCCGCCCCGCGGCCGCTCGCCGTTCCGCCCGCAAGTCGTCGAGGGCGACCGTCCGGCCGCAAGCGCCGATCTGCCCATCGCCAACGATGTGCGCGAACTGCCGGTGCTCGGCCGCATCGCCGCGGGCACGCCGATCGACGCCATCCAGCACGAACGCGACCGCGTTCCGGTGCCCGAGACCCTGCTCGGCGCCGGGGAGCACTACATCCTCGAAGTCCAGGGTGACTCCATGATCAACGCGGGCATTCTCGACGGCGATCAGGTGATCATCCGCAAGGGGGCGACCGCCAACTCCGGCGAGATCGTGGTGGCCCTGGTCATGGGCGAGGAAGCCACGCTGAAACGTCTGCGCAAGAAGGGCGCGTCCATCGCCTTGGAAGCAGCCAATCCAGCCTATGAGACCCGCATCTTCGGGCCCGACCAGATCCAGGTGCAAGGCAAGCTGGTCGGCCTTATCCGTCGCTATCACTGAGCACGGCGCCCCCCGTCCACGGTCTTCTACCGCGTTCGTCCGCGGCCCAGCGATACCGCCAACCGGCGGCCACATGACGTAGCTCCACCGATCCGCCCCTGGCGAAGTCGTCGGCGGCGAGCACCGGCTTGGCGGCGCAGTTCAGTCCTGCCGGGGCGGGCGATCGCAGGACCACGATTTCAGACGCCTCGCATAGCCTTTCGAAGGAAGCGGGTTTGGGCGGCTGTCGCCCGGCCCACAGACCGAGCCGGACCGGCGCGGCGGGCATGGGCGCGCAGTCTCGCCGATTGCAGTCGAAAAGCCGGTCGTGATCGGGGTCGCCGTCCATGGGCAGTTCGAAGCCGTAACGCCTGGCCCAAAGGGTGGCGGCGAACTTTTCGGCCGCTGGACGCAACACGACGGGGCGGCCCGAGGCGAGAATCGCCGCATTCGCGCCGTCGGACGAAATCCAGACGTCGGGCGCGGGCGCACGCGGCCAGAGGTTGACGGCCAGCGCCAGCGGCAGGCCCAGCCAACGCAGCGGGCCCTTCCACAGGCACAGCCAGAGAATGCCGATGAAGGCAATGGGCAGGGCGATGGTGGGCGCGGATGGCCAGGTCTGCATGGCGCCGGGCGCCTCGGCCGTCACGCGGGCCAAAAGCAGCATCTGGTCGATGCCCCACCCGGCCACGGCCAACAGCCAGCCGCCCATGCCGAACATTTGCGCCGCCGCGCCCAGGGCGAGCGCCGGCATGATCACAACGCTCGACAGGGGTTCCAGCAGAAGATTGGCTGGCAGTCCATAGAGCGAAACACGATTGAAATGCTCAATCGCGAAGGGAGCCGTGGCCGCGCCGGCAACCACGCCCACCGCGATGCCTGCGATTAGCCAGTCCTTGGCTTTCTGCAGCAGGCGCAGCGCCCACGGCGTGTTGATCGGACGACGCGCATGGGGCCAGACCTCGGCCAGGGCCACCAAGGCCGCCGTGGCTGCGTAGGACATTTGAAAGCCCGGCTCGACCACGGCCTCGGGCTGGATCGTCAGGACGATCAGGGCCGACAGTCCGAGCCCGCGCAAGGTGATC
>Ga0302157_10007447_pt1 | contig 11006 bp, 11 predicted proteins | sample I_Bog_N3_3_FD_193502 | JGI IMG/M metagenome (GOLD analysis project Ga0302157, IMG submission 193502) | Peat permafrost microbial communities from Stordalen Mire near Abisko, Sweden - I_Bog_N3_3 | ecosystem: Environmental > Terrestrial > Soil > Wetlands > Peat | place: Sweden: Abisko, Stordalen...
TCGAAGAAGCGCCGATCGCGATCGAGATCAACGGCATCGGCTATGCGGTGATGATGGCGACGCCCGCTGACCTTGCCGACTATGCGCTGGGTTTCTGCCTGTCGGAGCAATTGATCGCCACGCGGCGCGAATTTCTCTCGGCTGAGGCCTTTGCGGTTCCGGCAGGCGGCTGGATGCTGCGTGTCCTGATCGATGCGCCCTCGGCGGGGCCCTTGCTCGATCGCGCGCGGTTGCGGCTGGCCGAGGGCAGTTGCGGGCTGTGCGGGATCGAAAGTCTGGAGCAGGTTCTGCGCCCGCTGTCGCCGGTCACGGCGCGGCTGAACGTCGAAAAGGCGGCGGTGTTCCGCGCGGTTGCGGCGCTGGGCGATCATCAGGTTTTGGGCCGGGCGACGCGCGCCGCGCACGCCGCCGCGTTCTGCGATCCCGACGGCACGATCCGTTGCTTGCGCGAAGATATCGGGCGGCACAATGCGTTCGACAAGCTGATCGGCGCGCTGGCGCATGCCGGCATCGATCCGGCGACGGGCTTTGTCGTGCTGACCGCGCGGTGCAGCTTTGAACTCGTGCAAAAGGCGGTGATCGCCAATGTGCCGGTGCTGGCGACGATTTCCGCGGCTTCGACAATGGCGGTCGATCAGGCCCATGCGCATGGGCTGACGCTCTACAGTCTGGCGCGCGAGGACAGCCTGCTCGAAACCTGATAAGTCAGGCGCGATGGCCCGCCACTTGCCCGCCCCGGCCCGCTTTGCCGATACGCCCGCGCTGTCGCGACGCGCGCGTGCGGGTATTCTTGGGGCCATTGCGCTGATCCATGTCCTGATCGGCATGGGGCTGGTTCGTGCGTTTGGCGGGGTGCGCGCGCTGGCGGAACAGGTCGGTTTGGGGCCGGTGCTGGTGGCGCTCTCCGTGCCTGACAAGCCGCCGCCATCTCCACCGACCCACGCCGTGACCACCCATGCCGCGCAAGGCGCCAGCGGGGCGGCGGCCAAGCGCGCCCATGCCGACCAGATTGTCGCGGCGCCCGCGCGCTTGCCGGTTGCGGCACCGCCTGCCGCGCCGGTGGCGGGCACGGGCAGCGAAACCCGTTCGGGTGCCGGGGCCAGCGGCGAAGGCACGGGCGGATCGAGCGCGGGCACCGGCACGGGCAGCGGCGGCGCGGGCAATGGCAGCGGCGGGCGCTATGTGACGACAAAACCGGTCAAGATTGCGGGCGATCTGGTCGAGGCCGATTACCCCAGGGCGGGCCGGGCCAAGCGATTGGGCACTGCCGTGATCGTCGTGCTGACCGTGGGCACCGACGGGCAGGTCACCGCTTGCCGCGTCCATCAGCCCAGCGGCGATTCCGAAGCCGACGCGGTGACTTGCAAGCTGGCCACCCAGCGCTTTCGCTTTCACCCCGCGCTCGACCAGAACGGTGATGCGATTGAGGCGACGTTCGGGTGGAAACAGGCGTTCTTCTGGAATTGAACCTTGCCTTGGCGCGGCGCGCTGGCATCATGGCGCCATGATCGCGCAGACCATCCAGCTTTCGCTCGCTCCGGTGTTCGTGCTGGTGGCGATCGGCAATATCATGAACATCCTGACCACCCGGCTGGGGCGGATCGTCGATCGTTCGCGTGTGTTGCAGAAACTGCACGCCGAAACCCTGGGCCCCGAACACGATACGGTGGTGGTCGAAATGCGCTATATCGACCGGCGCATCCAGTTGATCGGCCATGCCCTGCTGATCCTCGTGCTCAGTGCGCTGGGCATCGGGGTGACCGTGGGCACGCTGTTCCTCGGCGAATTGCTCGGCCAGGAATTGCGCATCGCCACGCAAGTCAGCTTTTTCGCGGCGATTGCCCTGCTGATGGCCGCGCTCGTCTATCTGCTGCTCGAAACCCGCCTCGTCGCCCAGACGCTGCGCCTGCCCCGCGCCATGCTCGAACTGCACCGCGCGGATTTGTAACCGCTCAGTATTTGCCCTGATATCGGGCGCGAACCAGCGGCCTATCGTCAGGCAGGCAACAGGGGTGAAGGGCCGCTCGGGACATGCGTGTGGGAATTGCCTTGGCGTGCGACGCGGCGGACGCGCTCGGTCTGGCGCGGCACAATCGCGCCGCATGGCACTTGATGGAAATTCTGCGCAAGGGCGCGGGCGTTGAGCGCGTGGTCATCGTCGATACGCTTGTGCACCCAAGCGGCACCGGATGGCCTGGCGATCTGGACATTCTCGCTGCGGCCGATGCAGTCGAATGCTGCGACCTGATCATTGCGGTTGGCGAAGATGTGGCCTTGGCGGCGATTGCGCGGTTGCGCGCGCGGGGCGGCCGATACGTCCTGTTCCTGGCGGAAAATCCTTATGCCAGACTGGTCGAACTGTCACTCTTTGAGCGGGGCGCGCAATTCGGCCCGACCCAATGCCACGATGAAATCTGGACCTTTGAAGCATTCCGGCGGCACGACGCCATCTTGCAAACCATCTACCGCTGTCCGGTGCAATTCGTGCCGCTGGTCTGGTCCGCATCGGTGATCGAAGAGCACGATCGGGTTCATCAGGGGCCGGGATTCGTGCTCCCTTATGCGCGCCGCGCCGGGGGATCGCTGCGCTGCGTGATCAACGAGAGCAATAGTTCGGCCAAAAGCATGGGCGTCCTGCCGCTTCTGGCGGTCAATCGGTTTCATGTCGAAAACCCCGGGGCGATCGCCCGCGTCGAATTCCGCAACGGGCGCCATCTGCCCAACCAACTGACGTTCAACTTTATCGCGGCGAATTGCGAAGTGCACCAACAGGGCTTGCTGACGATCTGGTCCGATCAGGATTTCTATCAGTTCCTGCCGTTGAAGGCGGATTTCGTCTTTTCGCACAATCTTGATGGAGAGGTGGAATTCGATCACCTCGATGCCGTGTTCGGGGGCTATCCGTTGTTGCACAATGTGTCGGCGCTGTCCGATCTGGGCTATTGCTACAAGGGTGGCGACATCGATCAGGCAATCGGCTTGCTGCGCGCAATGGTCCTTGGCGACCCTGCGAATTTCGACGCCGATTTGCGCGAAAGTCGCCGCCGACTGGCCAGGTTCGATGTCGAAAACCGCGACAATATCGCCGCTTACAACAAGGCCTTGCTGAACATCTGTGCGCAGGTCGCCTGAAATGCGGTTTGCCAGCGACGCAGCGCGGGTCGATGCCGGCCTCAAAGTCGGGGTGACGCTGTTCATCAGGGGCGGTCGGCAATCCTTGTGGGAAAACGGCATCCATCAGAACGGCAATTTCCTGCTGATGACGTTGCTGCGCTCGCCGATCGTAGCGCAATGTTTCGTGGTCAACGGCGCGTCGCAGGCCGCGCACGAAGGCGGCAATTTCGAAGCGGAACTGATCTGCCCGGTGATCGATCTGGCCGAGGCGATGAACACGCTCGATGTCGTGATCGAACTGGGCGCGCATCTGAAAGACGCCTGGGCGGCCGATTTTCGGGCGCGCGGCGGCAGGATCATCGGCATGCGCGTGGCCAACGATTATGTCATCGACATGGAAAGCATGGCCAACAATCGCCCGCCGGGCCAGCTCGTCCATGGCATCGCATACGATCAGGTCTGGACGCTTGCGGCATTCGCCCGGACCAATGCGGCCTATTACGCCAATTTGCTGCGCGCGCCGGTCCGGCAGATGCCGCATTTGTGGAGCCCGATGCTGATCGAACGCGATGCGCAGGCGACGGGCCGGCCATGGGGCTACACACCCGACGGCGCGCCTTGGCGCATCGCCATTCTGGAGCCCAATCTGTGCTCGGTAAAGACCTGCCATGTCCCCATGCTGATTTGTGAGCGGGTCTATCGGGAGAGCCCGGACGCGATCGCCGCCGCGCAAGTTTTCAACACCGATCGTTTCAACAAAGGGCAGTATTTCGCGCAATTCGCCTCCGCGCTTGACATCGTTCGCGACGGCAAGGTCAAATTCAGGCTGCGCTACAAAATCAGCAAGATCATGCACGAATATGCCAATTGCATCGTATCGCATCACGTTGATAATGCACAAAATTACCTCTACTACGAGGCCATTTACGGGGCCTATCCGTTGATTCACAATTCCGATCTTCTGGGGGATTGCGGATACCGTTATCGCGATTTCGACTGCGCGGATGGCGCCGGGGCGTTGACCACCGCCATGGCCCACCACGACGCCGATCTCGACACCTATCGGGCGCGCGGGCGGGATTTTCTCAAGACGCTGGATCCGTGTGGAGATGACAACGTGGCGCTTTACACCGCCGCCATCCGCGATTGTTTTGCGCAAGCCTGATCAGGCGAGCAGCTTCTCGCCGCGTTCGCGGATCAGGTTTTCGATCATGCCGCGCGCAAAGCCCAATCCGCCCGGAATGGTCACGTCGAACACCAGCGCGGTTTCGGTAATGTCGAGCGTGCTCGGCACGGTATAGCCCATCGCCGACGCTTCGACCGACAGCCGGTCCTGGTCGATCCAGCGCAGCGCCAGGCTCAACGGCCCGCCGACCAGCGCGCTGGCTTTGTCTTCGGCGCCATCCATGCGCGCGGTGATGCGGCGGCGGACTTCGTCCTTGCCGAGCGAGTGGGGAATTTCAAGACGCATCAGGGCTCCGGGCTGGTCTTGTCCTCAAGCGCGTTGCCGTAGCGATAGTCAAGATAGCGCGCTTCGGTTGCCAACGCATCGATGTCGCCTTCGGCCAGGCGGCGCGACAGCGCGTCGATCTCGTTGGTGATGCGCGACAGGCCCTCGGACAACTGGTCGTCCGCGGTCTTGCCGCTGCGCTGTTCGTTGCGCAAATGCGCAGGGATGCGGGTATAACTCGCGACCATGCCGGGCAGATGTTCGCCGATCAGGCGCCGCACGTCGCCCACCGCCGGTTCCGCCGGGTCGATCCCCGACAATTGTGTGCCCAGCGCATCGAGCCGCGCCCCGATCGCATCGAGCTGGCGCGCGGCGGGCGGGGGCAGGGCGGGGCGTTGCGATTCGAGCCACAATTGCGTGCGGCCGACCGTGGCGCGCACATCGCCGCGATTGAGCGCGCCCAGATCGGGCACTTTCAGCCGGGGAAACACCGCGAAAAAGCCGACCGCGATCACGAGCGCGAGCAGCGTCAGCATGAATCCGCCCAGCCCGATGCCGCCGATCGCGATCCCCGCCACGGTCGCTGCAAACAGGATCACGCCGACCGCGAGGCTGGCGCGGACCAGCTTGCGCAGAACATGCTGGCGCTTCAATTCCGCCGAGCGCCGCCCGATCGAGCGGCCCGGGGCGCGCCGCCCGCCGTCCTGTTGAAAGGCCAGCGTGGCGCGCGCCGCTTGCAGGATCTGCGTGTGTTCGGCTGCTTCTCCGGTCATGGTCAGGCTTCGCTGTCGAGCGAGAGCGCGGGATGCGGCGCGCCGGTGCCGGTCGTGCCTTGCGCGCGGGCGATATAGCCTTGCGACTTTTCGACTTCGTTGGACAGCGTGGTGACGGTCTGTTTCATCGAATCGAGCGCTTTCAGCTTGAACGTGTCGATCGAATCCATCGTGTCATAGATGTTCTGGAATGCCTTTTGCAGCGTTTCGATGGGGATCGTGCTCGATGCCGCCATCTCGTGGATTTTCGCGGTGTTGTCCTTGAGCATCGTGCCGGTGGCGTCGATGATATTGGCGGTCGTGGTGTTGAGCGCGGTGATCTGTTGCAGGACCAGCCGCTGATTGGTCATCGCCTGTGCCACGGTAACCGCAGTGCGCAGCGCGGCGACCGTGGTCGTGCCCGCGCGATCGACGCCCTTGACCAGTTCGACGTTGTTCTTCTTGACCAGATCGAGCGCCAGATAGCCCTGCACCGTCACCGCCATCTGGGTCAGCAGATCCTGCGTGCGCTGACGGGTGTAGAACAACGCGGATTCGCGAACCGCCTTGGCCTTGGCCGGATCGGTGTGATCGAGATCGTTGGCCGCGTTCTCCAGCTTTTGATCGAGCGTGCGCGCGATGTGGACCATCTGTTCGAGCTTGCCCATCGCGTCCCACAGCTTGGCCCGCTCGACATCGATCGCGGCATTGTCCTTCAACAGTTCATCCTTGCCCGAGGCAAGCCGGTCGAGGATCGCCTTGATATGCCCCTGCGCCGAGACATAGCTGTCGAAATAGCGCTTCACGCTGTTGCCGAAGGGGATGATGCCGAGGAATTTGCGCCCGCCGGTGGTCACGCCCGCTTTGCCCGGATCAAGCGCTTCGACCGTGCGACGCAGTGCGGCGAGATCGGATCCGACCCCGCTGTCCTTGTCCATCGCGCGCACCGGGCGGTCGAGAAAACGGTTCGACATGCCGGCGGCGGCGGCGATTTCCTTGGCGCCCATCGCGGTCAATTGATCGACACGGCTGCCGAATTCGGGGCTGGCGGCATCTTGCGCGATCAGGTCGGCAACAAAGGCATCGGCGCGTTCATCAAGCTTGGTACGCGTTTCGTCGGCAATCGGGACCAGCCCGGCGGCCTGTTGCGGCGCGACCACCGGCACCGGATCGGGCGGAGTCAGGGTCAAAGCGGGGGCTGTGTCGGCGCTGGTGCTGGCCATGGTGTCACTCATTTGGAGGCGTTTTCTGCGCGCCAAGATGGCCCGCCGTGCGTCGGGCCGCAAGGGCGCGTTGTCGATGGGCAATGGCGGTTGGTCGGAAACCGGGCTAGCCCTTGTCCTCATGGTCACCGTTTCGCTTGATCGCCGCACTGTTCTGGGGGCGCTGGGCGCCTCGCTCGTGCCCGTCCCCGTGATGGCAGCATCGGCTGGCGCCGCGCAGATCGCCGCGATCGAACGGCAATCGGGCGGGCGGCTCGGCGTGATGGTGCTCGACAGCGTCAGCGGGCGCGGCTTTGGCTGGCGGCAGGACGAACGCTTTGCGCATTGTTCGACGTTCAAGCTGTCGCTGGCCGCGCTGGTCCTGGCGCAAATCGACGCGGGCCGCGCGCTCGGCGAAGACGTCGTACCCTTTTCCGTGCTCGACGTGCTGCCCGCTTCGCCGGTGACTGGCGCGACGGCGGAAAGGATCGCGGCGGATCCGGCGCTGGCGGGCAAGGAGGGGCTGCCGATGTTCACGCTGGCCCAGGCGGCGGTCGAACGCAGCGACAATCTGGCCGCCAATCTCCTGCTCGCGCGGTTTGGCGGACCGGCGGCGCTGACCGTGTTCTGGCGCGCGCTGGGCGATCCGATCAGCCGGCTTGACCACCACGAGCCGGACCTCAACCGCGTCGCGCCGGGCGCGGAACACGACACCACCACGCCCGCCGCGATGGCCGCGACCGTCGCCCGCCTGCTGACCGGGTCGGTCCTGTCGGGCGAATCGCGCGCGCGGCTGTGGGGATGGATGAAGGCCAGTCCGACCGGGCTCGCCCGCTTGCGCGCCGGTCTGCCCGCCGGGTGGCAGGCGGGTGACAAGACCGGGACGTGGACAGGCGTCGGAGCACCTGCAAAAATCAACGACATCGCGCTCGCGCTGGCCCCACCGGGCGATCGCCATTTTCGCGCGCCGCTGGCCGTGACCGCGTACTACGAACCGCCGGGCGCATCCGGTGCGGTGTGCCCGGCGGACGAGGCGGTGCTGGCGGCGGTCATGCGGATCGCGACCGACCCCGGGTCATGGGGGCGGACGCGACGATGATGTCCGGACTTATGCGGCGAGGCTGTAGGGTTCGATTTCGCCGGTCAGGTACAGCTTCTTGGCCTTGGCGCGGCTGAGCTTGCCCGAACTGGTGCGCGGCAAGGTGCGCGGCGGGACCAGTTCGACGACGCAGTTCATGCCGGTGATCGCGCGGACCTTGTCGCGGATCTGGTCGCGCAGGCGCAGGCGTTCTTCGGGATCGGACACGCGGCAATGGACCAGCACCGCCGGCGCTTCCTCGCCCGATTCGGTCTCGATCGAAAAGGCGGCGATATCGCCCTGATGAAACCCGGGCAGTTGTTCGACCGCCCATTCGATATCCTGCGGCCAGTGGTTCTTGCCGTTGATGATGATCATGTCCTTCGCCCGGCCGACGATGAACAGATATCCATCCGCGTTGAGATAGCCCATGTCGCCGGTATCGAGCCAGCCGCCGATCAGCGCATCGCCGGTCGATTCAGGATCGCGGAAATAGGAATGCATCACCGACGAACCCCGGCACCACACTTTGCCGATGTGATGATGCGCCACGGGTGCGCCGGTTTCGCCCCGGATTTCGACTTCCATGCCGCGCACCGGCAGCCCGCAATTGACGATGGCGCGGTAACGCGCGGGGCGTGACAGATCGCGCGGGCTACCCGACAGGCGCTCTTCTTCGACCAGTTCGACCCGGATGCCTTCGCCCGGCGGCATCAGCGTGACCGCCAGCGTCGCTTCGGCCAGGCCATAGCTCGGCAGGAAAGCGGCGGCCTTGAACCCGGCGGGGGCAAAGGCATCGACAAAGCCCTGCATGACATCGGGGCGGATCATGTCGGCGCCGTTGCCCGCCACGCGCCAGCGCGACAGGTCAAACCGTTCGGAGACATGCGTCTGGCTGGAAATGCGACGTGCGCAGATATCATAGCCAAAGGTCGGCGAATAGGACACCGTGGTGCCCCGGTTGCGGCTGATCATGTCGAGCCAGGCGAGCGGGCGCCGCGCGAAATCTTCGGTCCGCAGGAAATCGACCGAGACCTGGTTGGCGATCGGCGACAGGAAACAGCCGACCAGACCCATGTCATGATACCACGGCAGCCAACTGACGCAGCGGTCGCCGTCCTGGATCTTCATGCCGTGCGAATGGCCGGCCAGATTGGCCATCAGCGCGCGATGCGTGACGGCCACGCCATGGGGAAAGCGGGTCGATCCGCTCGAATATTGCAAATAGCTTATCGCGTCTGGATCGGCCGGGGGCAGGTCGCCGCTCGCCGGCTCGATCGCGGCAATGCCCTGCCAGCTCAGCCCCGGGCAGCCCTGGCGCGCGGCGGCGGCGGCGCACATCGCGCCGATCTCGTCGGGGTAGAGCAGGAGTTGCGGGTCGGAACTGGCAAGCTGAACCGCGATCTGGTCGATATAATTGTCCTTGCCGCCAAAGCTGGTCGGCAGCGGCAAGGGCACGGGCCAGGCGCCGGCGTAGATCGCGCCGCAGAACAAGGCGGCGAATTCGGGCCCGGTTTCGGCGATCAGCGCGATTCGATCGCCCGGCACAATGCCCTGCGTAATCAGCCGGCGCGCGGCGATCAGCGCATCGGCGCGCAGTTCGGCAAAGGGATAGACCCGCGCCAGGGTGCCACGCGCATCGTGGAAATTGAACCCGCGCTCACCGGCGGCGGCATAATCGAGCGCATCGCAAAACGTCGCAAAATCGGCAAAGCGGCGCGGCTGGGCATCGTCATTGGGTGTCGGCACCAGCACCGTCGCATCGCGGACGGCTTCGGAAACAGTCATGTGCTACCCCGGGGTCTGTGATCTTTTTCAGTTTTATGTCGCGGGCCGATGGCACAAATGCGCGCATCAAGCCAGAGTTCTCCTTTATCCGCGACTGTGGCACGAATAAGGCGCGATGATGGATAATGAACAGGATCAGGGGCGCCAAGGACGTTCAGAGCGACGCAAGGCGCCTCGCCCGCTCGATGCGCGCCAGATCGACGAGCTGGCGCTGGGCTATGTCGCGCGCTTTGCGACGAGCGCGGGGCGTCTGTCGGCCTATCTGAAGCGCAAGATCAGGGAACGCGGCTGGGATGGCGAACCGGGGCCCGACGTGGATGCGGTGGTCGCGCAAATGGTCGATCGCGGCTATATCGACGATGCCGGGTTTGCCCATGCGCGCGGCCAGGGGATGATGCGCCGGGGCTATGGCGCGCGGCGGATTGCCGAGACTCTGGCGCGCGACGGGATCGACGCGCCGCTCGCCGCCGAGGCCGGGGGCAATGAATTCGAACGCCGTACGGCCGCGCTGGCGTTTGCCCGGCGGCGGCGACTGGGGCCATTCGGGCGCGGTTCAGACGAAGCGGGCGAAAGCGGGCTTGATCCGGCCACGCGGGCGCGGCAGGTGGCGGCGATGATGCGCGCCGGGCACCCGCTTGGCGCGGCGCGCGCGCTGGTTGAGGCGGTCGATAGTGCGACGGCGCAGGAATGGGTGGATGAAGCCAATGATTCGTAACGTGTTTGCGCGGCTGGTCGGGGCAAGACTGGCCGGAATCGTTGTCGCCGGGGCCATGCTGGCGGGAATCGCGGCCTGTTCGCCGGTCGCGGCGGGCGATACGGCCTCTGCGACCGCCCCCGCCCCCGCGACCCGCCTCCACCCGATCTCGGGCCTTGCGGTCATTCCGCTCAAAGTCACCGGCGCGAAGGGCGATCACACGTTTCAGGTCGAAGTCGCCGCGACGGGCGCCGAACAGGAACGCGGGCTGATGTTTCGCAACGCGATGGGGGCCGACGAAGGTATGATCTTTCCGATGAGCCCGCCCCGGCGCACCGCGTTCTGGATGAAGAACACGGTCATCGGGCTCGACATCGTGTTTATCGGCGCCGACCACAAAGTGCTCAATATCGCGCGCAATGCCGTGCCTTATGACGAAACCCCACTGCCTTCGGCGGGCGAGGCCGCGGGCGTGCTCGAACTGAATGCCGGACGCGCGGCGGAACTGGGCATTGGGCCCGGCGACGCGGTAAGCTGGTAGAAAGCCTGAAGTCAGACACAAGACTACCTTGCCTCACCCCCCCGGAAAGGGCTAAGCGCATTGGCCATGAGCATCCTCGGCACGATTTTCACCTGGTGGGACGGCGCCACCTTTGGCACCTGGCTCGACAGCGCCCGTCACGGCGAGCAAGTTGGGCAAGACGCCCAGGGCAACCGCTATTACCGCGCGAAAAAGCCCTATCCCAAGGGCCATCCCTTTGCCGGGCGCGAGCGCCGCTGGGTGATCTACAACGGTGCCAACGATGCCAGCCGCGTGCCGGCCGAATGGCACGGTTGGCTGCATGGCAGTTTTGACGGCGTGCCCGAAAGCAACCTGCCCCCGGCGCGCGTCTGGGAAGTCGATTATACGCCCAATGCCACGGGCACT
>Ga0302157_10007450_pt1 | contig 11005 bp, 11 predicted proteins | sample I_Bog_N3_3_FD_193502 | JGI IMG/M metagenome (GOLD analysis project Ga0302157, IMG submission 193502) | Peat permafrost microbial communities from Stordalen Mire near Abisko, Sweden - I_Bog_N3_3 | ecosystem: Environmental > Terrestrial > Soil > Wetlands > Peat | place: Sweden: Abisko, Stordalen...
TTGTGCTGAGATTGGCGATGCAGCTGTCATCCGGCCGAGGGTGCCCGGTAAAGGCCGCGTGATCTGTGCGGTAGCGAACCCGGCGATCCGAGAAAATTTTCGGCTGCCCACCTTGGCTGTCCGGCAAGCCGCATCGATGCGAAGAAATGACTGCCCGATGTCGCCCGGGTGTAAAGCCTTCGACCGGGTGCGCAAACGAACAGACCGGGTACTTCGGCGGCGAGATAGTCGTTCTCAGGTCCGCGTCACTGCGCCGCCGCGTCTTCTTCAAGGGGCATGGCGAGCTGATCCGGGCAGGGCATTGGGTTCGATCGCAAGATTCAACGGAGAAACGAATGACGCACGGTGTCTGGAACGACTGGTATTTCGGGTGGGGCTGGTTCCTGTGGTTCGGCATCATGATGCTGGCCTTCTCCAGTGTCGGGAACTGGGGCTATACGTACCGCGTGCATCGCTTCTCCGGCCGGCCACGGCAAAAGGATGCGCTCGATATCCTCGACGAGCGCTATGCCCGCGGCGAGATCACCCTGACGGATTTCCGCGCGATGAAGGCGGAGATCTCGGGGACGACGGTGCAACCATGAACTCCGGCGTCCTGGAGATGGCATGTCGGCCGCTGGACAGCTGTCTGCGGACAGCCGATGCCGTCGTCCGCCCGGGAGAACACGCTGTTCCAGCGCTGGCCGCCACGGCTGATCACGCACCCGGTGACGACATCGACCCGCGGCCCAGTTCGCGCGGGTTCATCGCGATGCTGGAGGCGTATCGCGCCACCGGGGGGCTGGTACCCGGCAACTTCCTGAGGCGCTCGCTCCAGGTCCATCAGCGCGGCGATCTCGTCCACTTGGTCCGACTGATCGTCGATCGGCGGATCTTCGTGCTCGACTGGCGCGACGACTCGTGGATTCCGATGTTCCAGTTCGACGCGCACGATCTGTCCTGCAGGCCCGGCGTCGCGCTCGTGCGGGCAGAGCTCACGGGCTTGTCGTCGGGCTGGGCCGTCGCTGCGTGGTTCGCGCAACCGAACGCGCTGCTCGAAGGACGCCGGCCGGTGAACCTGATGGCATCGGACCTGGCCCACGTGCTGCATGCGGCGCGATCCCTCGCACCTGTCGCCGGGTTGCCCTCTCGCGCGCTCGCACCCGCTTGACCTGGCCAGCGCCTGGAACGGGACCGCGTCCTGTTTCACGAGCGCCTGGCAGATCGCCTGCAATTCACGGGCGCGCTCCGGGCTCATCAATTGCCCTTGCCTTCGGTGTCCGAGCCCGCAGTTCAAGAGGAATCAACCATGTTGCGCAGTACCAAGGATCTCGAGCACTACTCGATCGGCGCCACCGATGGCGACATCGGCCACGTCAAGGATTTCTACTTCGACGACGATACGTGGGTCGTCCGCTACCTGGTCGTCGACACCGGATCCTGGCTCGTGGGCCGAACGGTGCTGATCTCGCCCATTTCCATCCACGAGCCCGATTGGATCGAGCGAACGTTGCCGGTGGCCATCACCCGGGAGCAGGTCAGGAACAGCCCGGACATCGAGACCGACAAGCCCGTGTCACGGCAGAACGAAAGCGTGTACCACGGCTACTACGGCTATCCCGACTATTGGGGCGGCGCAAGCATGTGGGGCAACGGCATGTATCCGTATGCCCTGACCCCTGGCTTTGTCGGTGCCGGGTCGATGCGGCCCGAGCAGGAGCGCGAAGAACAAGCCTACAGGAGCGCGGAGCGGGATCGCCGTCGCAACGAGGATCCGCATCTGCGCAGTTGCAACGAAGTCGTCGGCTATCACCTCCACGCCAGCGACGGCGCGATCGGGCACGTCGAAGGCTTTCTCCTGGACGACGAGACCTGGGCCATCCGCTACCTTGTCGTCAACACGAGCAACTGGTGGCTCGGTCACAAGGTGCTGATCGCGCCGCGTTGGCTCACGGCGGTCAACTGGGACGATCAGACCGTTTCGGTCGACCTGAGTCGCGAGTCGGTGAAGGCCGCACCGCCCTACGTTGCGGGCGACGAATTGAACCGGGAGCGTGAAATCAGACTGTATGAGCACTATGGCAAGACCTGGTACGGGGCGGGTTTCGGATCCCTGGCGTCCCAGTTTTGACAACGGAGCCCGACCTATGCTGCGCACAGTGAACGAACTGGACGAATTTGTCGTCGAAGCGACCGATGGACGAATCGGCCGACTCATGGATTTCTATTTCGATGACCAGTTCTGGGCGGTCCGCTTTCTCGTTGTCAAGACCGACGACTGGCTCGCCAACAGGACGGTATTGATCTCTCCGTTGGCCATCGGCCGACCCGATGCGTCGGCCAAGGCGCTTCCTGCCGCGGTGACGCGGGAGCGGGTCAGGATGAGCCCGGACATCGACACCCACAAGCCCGTGTCGCGCCAGCACGAGGTGGAGAACTACGGCTACTACGGCTATCCCTTCTACTGGGGCGGCTCGGGCATGTGGGGCAATTCCACCTTGCCCGCCCTGATGTTGGCCGCGCACCGCGGGGACGAGTCCGCCGGGCTCACGCGCAAGCAGCAGGAGTTCGTCGAGGCGCAGGCTGCGTTCCATCGCCAGCGTGGTGACGATCCGCATCTGCGCAGCTGTCGCGCGATCTCCGGCTATCACCTTCATGCGAGCGACGGCGAGATCGGTCACGTCGAAGGTTTCGTCGTCGACGACGAGAGCTGGGCTATTCGATACCTGATCGTCAACACCAGCGATTGGTGGCTGGGCCACCAGGTGCTGATCGCGCCGCAGTGGATCGCCGACATCAGCTGGATCGACGCCACGGTCTCCCTGGAACTGACGCGGCAGGCCGTCAAGGACGCGCCACGATACGACGGCAAGACGCTGCCGGACCGGGCGCAGGAGCGCGGCCTGCACGAACACTACGGTCGCGCAGGCTACTGGGGCGAAGACTGAGCGCGCGTTGCCCGCCCCGATCTCCCACCCGGCCCGCCGACCGACGGCGGATCGACTTCAGCAAATCAGGACGGCCGCGCCCTCGAAGCGACCCGCGCGCAGATCCGCGAGGGCCTGGTTGGCCTGCTGAAGCGGGTATCGGGTGGTCTTGGTGACGATGCCGATCTTCGGCACGAGAGCGAGGAAATCCAGCCCGTCCTGGCGCGTGAGATTGGCCACGGACAGCAGCTCTCGCTCCTCCCACAGCACGCTGTACGGGAAGCTCGGGATATCGCTCATGTGGATGCCTGCGCAAACCACCCGACCGCCTTTGCGCACCGCCTTCAGGGCCTGCGGCACCAGATCCCCCACAGTCGCGAAGATGATCGCCGCGTCCAGTGCCTGCGGCGGCATCTCGTCGGAGCCGCCGGCCCAGGTTGCCCCGAGGCTGCGCGCGAAAACCTGCGTCGCCACGTCACCTGGCCGCGTGAACGCGAACACCGAGCGACCCTGCCATTGCGCGACCTGGGCCAGGATATGGGCAGCAGCGCCAAATCCGAACAACCCCAGTCGCTTGCCGTCTCCGGCGATGCCCAGCGCACGCCAGCCGATCAGGCCGGCACAGAGCAGGGGCGCCAGTGATCCGTCGCTGCCTGCGTCGCCCAACGCAAAGGCGAAGCGTGCATCGGCGACCGTCGAAGTGGCGTAGCCGCCATCGCGCGTGTAGCCGGTGAACAAGGGGCTGTCGCACAGGTTCTCGCGCTGCATCTGGCAGTACGCACAGACGCCGCAGGTGTGGCCGAGCCAGGGGATGCCCACCCGTTCGCCGATCTTCAACGCCTCGACCCCGGCGCCGACCGCATCGATGCGGCCGACGATCTGGTGCCCCGGAATGATGGGAACCTGCGGGTGCGGCAACTCGCCGTCGACGACGTGCAGGTCGGTTCGGCAGACGCCGCAGGCGGCGACCGTGACGCGGACCTGCCCCGGCCCCGGTTCGCGGTCCGGGAGTTCCGTCCATTCGAGCGGCGCGCCGACCTTGTTCAACACCATGGCGTGCATGCGTTTCCTTTCGCGTCGGTCATCGAAGTCAAGCGCCACGAGCGACGGCACGTCGCCGTGCGCCGGCCGCGCGAACACATTGTTGATCGCCGACAACGGCTGCTTGCATCGTGCGTGTCATGAGAGTGTCCTGGGTTGTGTGAGGGCCACGCAGTTGCGGGCAGCCAAAGACCGCGCAGCGCGTCGATCCTCGAGATCGGCACGGCGTGCGCATCGCCTGGGACCCTTCTGCAGTTGTCGCCGTGGAACAGCACGTCGATGAAGCCGGCGCAGCCTTCGCTTTCGCCGCGCCTGGCGTCAGCACCGCCACCCCGCTTCACGCCGCACCCGGAGTCACGTAGCGAAGAAGCGTCAGGACATGCGCACGCCGATCGCTGAACTCGATCAGCGGCGTGACGCTTGTCTCGGCGGCGCCCCGGAGGGGAATGCTGGTCAGCATGTTCACGAGTTCCTGGACGCCCTGAAAGGAGAGGGCGATTTGTATCGCGGCAGACCTCATGCAGCGACGATGCGCGCCTGATGGCGGAGGGTCTGTTCGTTGACGCACCCCCACGGATGTCGCAATGCAAAGAAGCGTTCGGCGACGAAGCGCGGGCGAACCCGGAATCAGGACGAGGTCCTCGCCGGCAGCAACCTGTCGTATTCCTTCTTCACGACGGCGTAGCATTCGCACGCTCGTTTCTCGACGCCGACCCGGTCGAGCACGACGATCTTCCCTCGCGAATAGCGGATCAGCCCCGCCTTCTGAAGCTTGAGCGCACCCTCGGTGACGCCTTCCCGGCGCACGCCCAACATGTTCGCGATGAGCCCTTGTGTCATGTTCAGCTGCGTGCCGTCGAGACGATCCAGGCTGAGAAGCAGCCACCTGCACAACTGCTGGTCGAGCGAGTGGTGTCGGTTGCAGGCAGCGGTCTGCGACATCTGGGTAATCAACGCCTGGGTGTATCTCAACAGCAGGTGGAACACCGGCGGCAGATTGAACTCTCTCTTGAGCGTGCCGGCTGCCAGGCGAAATCCGCGACCTCCACTCTGGACGACGCCTCGATTCGGGGTCGATTCGCCGCCCATGAACAGCGAGACGCCGACGATGCCTTCGAAGCCGACCACGGCGATCTCCGCGGATCCACCGTCTTCCAGGACGTACAGGAGCGAGACGATCGAAGTCGTGGGGAAGTAGACATGGCTGAGCGTCGCACCTGCTTCGTACAGCACCAGGCCGAGCGGCATGTCGACCGGCTCCAGAAAAGGCAGCCACCGGCCCAATATGTCGTCGGGAAGGGATGCCAGCAAATGGTTTTGTTTCGGGTGGGTGCGGTGGGGCATGTTGACCTTGGGGCCGCCGCGTCAGAGAGAACGGACCGGGGGTGGCTCCAAGTGTCGAGACCGAGTCTTCTCCACGGTCGCGCGCCACCCTTGGCCATCGTGCATCGTTTTATCTTCGAGGCCGGCCGTTGTCTGTTCGGTAGCGGACAGAACCACCCCGATCGACCCTCGGGACAATTCGCGCTCGGGCCTCCAGTGCGGCCTTGGCGGTCTGCGTGCTGCCGCACAGACCGTCTTCCGACACGGGTGGAGCATCGCATCTTCACTACGAAAGACCAACATGAAGACGGATGCACAACTCCAGAAAGACGTGATTGCCCAACTCGACTGGGAGCCGGCGATTCACGCCACGCAGATCGGCGTCGAGGTCAAGGACGGCATCGTGACGCTCGCCGGCGAGGTCGCTACCTATTCGGAAAAGTGGTACGCCGAACGCGCAGCGCAGCGCGTCAGCGGGGTGAAGGCCCTGGCCATCGAGATGAAGGTCAAGCTGGACGGCTCCTCGCGCCGCACGGACAGCGATATCGCCCAGTCGGCGAGGAACGTTCTTGACTGGACGACTTCCGTCGAGTCCAGCGCCGTCAAGGTGCTGGTCGAAGGCGGCTGGATCACGCTCAGCGGCGAGGTCGATTGGCAATACCAGAAGCAGGCGGCGACGGACGCGGTCCGCAGCCTGATGGGCGTGACCGGCGTCAGCGATCAGATCGGCATCAAGCACAAGCCGATGGCGAGCATCGTCAAGGCGGACATCGACGCGGCGATCCGGCGCAGTGCAGCGCAGGACAGCAGCGAGATCCTCGTCGAAGTGCGAGGCACGGATGTCACGCTGACAGGGCGCGTGCACAGTTGGTCGGAACGCGATCTCGCGACCGATTCGGCCTGGTCCAGCCCGGGCGTGCGCAACGTGATTGACAAGATGACGCTCTCGTTCTGAGATGCCCGATCGATCCGATCCCTGTTTCCTGTTGGCGAGATCCCGACGGAATCGGAAGCAGGGATCGACCAGGGTCTCAACCCGCCGGCGCGTCGTCGCGAAGCGTTGGTGAAGTGCAATGCCGCCGTGGGCATGAAGAGCGCATGCGCTGCTTCGTTGGTCTTCGCATCCATCGCAGCGGAAGAGTCGGTCGCGTCTGCAGCGTGGCCGCTTGTCACTTGTCGGTGCCGCGCCTGGGAGGTTCCCGCGAGGCTCGAAGAGTCGGCCGGCCGCTCAACAGCCCTTCATAGGTCTTCAGCGGTTCGTCGAGGCGGATGCCCTCGTCGCCGATTTGGAAGCGGCGAAGCTCATTCGAATGCGCACTCGCCCTCACCTTGACGACGGCCATCGCGCGCAGAAGGCAGCTGTCGATCTCGACATAGCGCTGCACGATGATCGCGTCCGTCAAAAAGGCCGTCCCGTAGGGGCTGAAGCGCAGGTCGTCGTAGCGGTCCTCGAGTTCGGAAGTCATGAGCACGGTCACTCCCGTCGACGCCAGTGCCGACACCAGCCGCGAGAGCGACTCGCGGTAGTCGTCGCGAAAGGTCGGTGCGAGCGCCAGCTCGAAGCCGGACAACGAGTCGATGACCAGTCGGGTTGCTTTCGATCGGCGAACCTCGGCCACGAGCATCATCGCGATCTCGTCGACCGACAGCGAATCGGACCGTGTATCGACGACCTTGACCCGTTCGGAGGCGATCAGATCGGCCAGTGCACGCCCGCGAGAGAGCGTGGGTCGCTGCTCGAACGCGGCGATCACCCCGGTTTCGCCGAGGCGGCCGCCTTCCACCAGGAACTGTGCCGCCAGAATGCTCTTGCCGGAGCCCGATGGCCCTGCGATCAACAGAGAGTAGCCTCGCGGCAAGCCGCCGCCCATCATGTCGTCGAGGCCGGGCACCCCCATTGTCACGCGATTTTCAAGGGGCGACAGCCCGGCGGTGTCAGCCTGCGTCGCCTGCATCGCGGAGAAGACATGCAAGCCTTCGGCGTCCATGCGGAAGGTATGCAGGCCGGCCAGCGTGTGCTGCCCGCGCATCTTGCTGACCTCCATCTTGCGGACGACGGAATTGCGCTGGACGCTCTGGCGCAACCAGATCAGGCCGTCGGCGACCGTGAAGACGGAGTCCGGGTCGTGATCGCTGGTGTATTCGCCGATGAGGAACGTGGTGGCCTGCCAGCTCGTCATCATCATGCCCAACTGCTGGAGGAACTGCTGAAGGCTGAGCGCCGATTTGTCGGCGCTCCTGTTGGCGACGATGACCGACCTGAATGAATCGACGAACACGAAACTCGGACGATGTTCGACCACTTCGCTCGCGATGCGGGTCAGTACCTTCTGCAGATCGCCTGCAGCGGTCTCGTCGCTCAGGTTGACGAACCTGATCGACTTGCCGATCTTGCGGTTGTCGAAGAAGTCGAATTGCTGCTGATAGCGCAGCATCTTCAGCGGCGGCTCGCCCAGCACGGTGAAGTACAGGGCCGGGTGCTCGGCCGAGGCGAGCGCGAACATCATCTGGTGCGCGAGCGTCGTCTTGCCGCTGCCCGGTGCACCTGCGAGCACGGTGAACGAGAACTCCGGCAGGCCCCCACCCAACACGACGTCGAGCCCGGGAACGCCGGTGGCCAGGCGCCGGATAGTTGCTTTGTCTGTCTTCATGGGATGTCCTGTACGGCACTGCCGGTTGGAGGGAGGGCTGAAACAGGGCGCAGCAGCTGCTCGGTCAATAAGGGGCCGAGCAGCGACCCCAGCAGGTCACGGAACGTGACGAAGAGGAATGTGCACGCCTCCGCGGCTTCAATTGCCGTCCGGCGCGACAGGCAGGCGTGCAGAGCCGGCCAGTCGCTTGTCGGTGAATCGGCCGCGGCCACGGGCGGCAGCCAGGTGCGTTTGTCTCCTGCCGAGACCAGGCATCGTCGGTACAACGCAGTCACTGCAGATTGGCCGATGATGGGCGCCAACGCCACGGCAACTGACTCCCAGGTCGCCACGGCACCGTCCGCCACGGTGTTCGCTGTCAGTGCCGACCTCGCGGCCATTCCAGGTGCATGTGTCGCTTGACCCGCGCCTGCGGAGCCCACCGGCAAGTCGGTGGCTTTCGCGGGGCCGGCTCCGACTGTTCCGTCACAGACGGGAGGGTGTACACGCATCGTTCCACGCTAAGGGGGAACGACCCGTTTGTCGGTACGCCAGCGAACACATGGCCTGTGGCCGTACCGAAGATCACGTCCTCGCAATACGAGCTCGGGCTGATGGAACTGTTCCATTCCGCGCGGAATTGACAGCGGCGTCGACGCTGTCGGTCAAGTCTCGATGATGACCTTCAACGCCTTCGTCTCTGCGGCACGGCCAAAGGTCTCGCGGGCGTCGAGAACCTTGTCGAACTTGAAGCGATGCGTGACCAGCTCGCTTGCATCGATGCGAGCCGAGCGAACCGTCTTGAGCGGCATCGGAATCGTCACGGTGTCGACCAGCCGGGTAGTGATCGTGATGTTCTTCGTCGTGACGACGGGTCGCATCGAAGACTGGGCGCGTGGCCGCGCGGGGGGCAGGCGCGCTGCGTGCCGGGTGCGACACCGCACAGACGGCGGCCCCGAGCACGCCCAAGCTGGGTGCCTCGCCGGATTCGTCCCCCTTGCGCGTACGACTTTCCCCACAACGACCCGGCCCGCCCGAAAGCCCCATGGAACTCCTGCACCGCCTGTTCACGGCCGAGCCTCTGCTCGCGCTCTTTCTCACCGTCTCGCTCGGCTACCTCGTCGGACGCCTCAAGGTCGGCAGCTTCACGCTGGGAGGTATCGCCGGCACATTGCTGGTGGGCGTGGTGATCGGACAGCTCGGCGTCGCCATCGATCCCGGCATCAAGGCGATCTTCTTCGCGCTGTTCATCTACGCCGTCGGCTTCCAGGGCGGCCCCCAGTTCTTCCATGCGCTGAACCGGCGCTCGCTCAACCAGCTGGCCTCGTCGTTCGTGATGTGCGCCACCGGCCTGTTGTGCGTGCTGCTGGCGGCGTGGGCCTTCGGACTGGATCGCGGCATGGCGGCGGGGCTCGCCGCCGGCGGCCTGACGCAGTCGGCCATCATCGGGACGGCCGGCGACGCCATCTCGCGCCTGGGCCTGTCGCCCGAGCTGGTGAAGACGATGCAGACCAACGTGGCGGTCGGCTATGCCGTCTGCTACATCTTCGGCTCGCTGGGCCCGATCCTGATGGTCACCTGGTTCCTGCCGATGGTGATGAAGTGGGACATCCGCGCCGAAGCCGTGAAGCTGGCAGCGTCTCTGTCCGGCGGAAAGCAGGAACTGGATCCGGGCCAGTTCGACGCCATCAGCGCCGTCGATACGCGCGTGTACGCGATCGCAGCGGACAGCTCGGCGGTCGGCAAGACGGCATTGGCGCTCGATGTCGAGATGTCCGACGCCTCCGTCGAGGCCGTCGTGCGTGACGGCAAGTCGGTCGAGATCGTCGATGCGACGCCCATCAACGCAGGCGACCTCGTCGCGATCACGGGGACCCCGGCCGTCCTCGAGAACCTCGCCGTCAAGCTCGGCCGCGAGGTCGATGCGCCCGCCGGCCTGCGTCTCGTGCAGGAGAGCCGCGAGCTCGTCCTGACCAACAAGGCGCTGAGCGGCCGCACCGTGGGAGACATCCACGACAGCGCCAATGCCGCGACGCGCCACGGCGTCTTCCTGACGCTGGTCAAGCGCATGGGCATCGAGTTGCCTTTGCTGAACAAGCTCGAATTGCATACGGGCGACGAGCTGCACCTCGTCGGCAGCCCGCGCGATCTCGATCGCGTGCAGGGCAAGCTGGGCTACAAGATCTCCGCCTCCGCGGCGACGGACTTCGTCTTCTTCGGCATCGGCATGCTGGTGGGCATGCTGGTCGGGATGGTCCAGTTCCGGCTGGCGGGTATCCCGATCTCCATCGGCAGCGGCGGCGGCTGCCTGCTGTCAGGGCTGCTCTTCGGATGGTTGCGTAGCGTGCACCCGAGTTTTGCCGCATTGCCGGTGGGCGCGTCGACGTTCCTGCGTGACTTCGGACTGGCCGTCTTCGTGGGGATCGTCGGCATTTCCGCCGGACCGCAGGCGCTCGTCGCGATCCAGAAGTCGGGGCTGACCTTGCTGCTGCTGGGCGTCTGCGTGACGCTGATCCCGCAGGTCGTCACGTTCTTCTTCTCGTACTTCGTCCTGCGCATCCGCAACCCGATCGAGGCGCTCGCGTGTGTCGCCGGCGGGCGCAGCGCGAACCCGGCCTTCGCAGCCCTGTTGGCCAAGGCCGGCAATGCGACACCCGTGGTCGCCTTCACCGTCACCTACGCGGTCGCCAACGTCTTCCTGACCCTGTGGGGCCCCGTGATCGTCGGCATCGTCAAGACGAACGCCGGACCCTGATCCCGCATCGACGCTTCACCGGAATCTCCCATGACCGCACCCGACTACAGCCAATTCGCCGCCCTCAGCCCGTTCGAACTCAAGGACAAGCTCATTGCAGCGGCCACCTCCGACGCGCAACGCCTGATGCTCAACGCCGGACGCGGCAATCCCAACTTCCTGGCGACGTTGCCACGCTGGGCATTCCTGGCGCTCGGCGACTTCGCCATGCGCGAGGCCGAGCGCTCCTATTCGTACCTCGACAGCGGCTTCGGCGGCCTGCCGGAGGCCGAGGGCATCGTGCAGCGCTTCGATGCCTACGCCACGGCCCATCGGCTGACCGACGGCGTGCGCTTCCTGCGTTCGGCGCT
>Ga0302157_10007451_pt1 | contig 11002 bp, 8 predicted proteins | sample I_Bog_N3_3_FD_193502 | JGI IMG/M metagenome (GOLD analysis project Ga0302157, IMG submission 193502) | Peat permafrost microbial communities from Stordalen Mire near Abisko, Sweden - I_Bog_N3_3 | ecosystem: Environmental > Terrestrial > Soil > Wetlands > Peat | place: Sweden: Abisko, Stordalen...
CCGCATGCGCTGGCGGATCACGCAATGGCCATAGAGCGCATCGACATGATCGACCGCGATCGGCAGCCCGGTCTTGCCATCGATCACTTGCCAATCGCCGAGCCAGAAATCGAACTGGTGGTTGGCCGCCCCCGCGCAAGGGGCCCGGGGATCGACCCCGGGCGTGGCCGAAGACGACAGAGTGGATGGCAAGGCGGGCGCATCCTCCGCGCGCACCGGGCCGGATGCGACGATCAGCGCAAGCACGGCGGCGGTGACTGTCAGATGGATCATGGCGAAACTCCCTGGGGTGCCCTTTGTCATGCAGGTTGCGCCGTGGTGCCGACGGCGCGGCGCAACAGCGGGCGGGCAAGCAGCAGGATCGCAAGGCACAGACCGGTCAACAGCGCGATCATCAGCCAATAGGCCGTTGGCGACAACAGGCCCCACAGCCCGCCGATCCAGCCGCTGGCAATGTTGCCGACAAACACCGTCAGATACCAGATGGCCATCGTGATCGCGCCCTTTCCGGCGGGCGCCAGGCGCGAATAGAGCCCCATCGCCGCCGGGCTGAAGAACAGGTCACCCAGTTCCCACAACATGAAATAGACCAGCAGCGGCGCGATCGACGGGCCGTGCGTGCCCGAAACCAGCGCCAGCACCGGCAACAGCAATTGCGCGATCACCACGATCCCCGCCCCGATCAGCAGCTTGGTCACCGGATCGGGTTCGCGCCCGCGCCGCGCCTGCATCGACCACCAGCGGTTCAGCAGCGGCGTGCCGAGCAGCACGACGGCCGGCGGGATCGCCTGGACCCAGCCCATCATGATGTCATCGGGTGCGCTCACCAGCCAGCGCATCAGGCTGTTGGCCTGCTGTTCATAGCTGAGCCACAAAAACGTCGCCGCGACCGAAATGATCGCCAGCACGGTCCAGTGCCCGGTGGGCGCGCGCGCGCGCACCTCCCCTGGTTCGGCCACCGGCGCCGCCACCGACCGGGCCACGGCCTCGCGCGGCAGCCAGCGCGCCGCGCCGATATAAATGCCAAGCCCGACGACCATCCCGATCGATGTGGCATCGAACGCGGTGGCCCAGCCATAGTGCTGCGCCAGCCAGGCGCACAGCAGCGGCGCAATCGTCGCACCGATATTGATCCCGACATAGAACAGCGAAAAGCCGCGCTCGCGCCGTCCGTCGGCGGGATCGTAGAGATCGGCGACTTGCGCGCCGATATTGCCCTTCAACCCGCCCGTGCCCAGGATCACCAGCAACAGCGCCAGCAGGAACGTGGCGTGCGTGGTCAGGATCAGGTGCCCGGCGGCGACCAGCAGGCCGCCTGCGATGATCACCGCCTTTTTGCCGAACCAGCGATCGGCCAGCCAGCCGCCGATCAGCGGCGTGAAATAGACGAACCCGCTGTACAGTCCGTAGATGTGCGACGCCAGCGCCTGCCAGTCGGCGGGCGTTGCACGGTGGGCGTCAAACCCCAGCAGCGCCGCCATCGCGCCAAAACCGATCATGTCCTGCGGTCGTTGCACCAGGACCACGCTGGTCAGATAGATGATCAGCAGCGCGCGCATGCCATAGAACGAAAACCGTTCCCACAATTCGACCACGAACAGCACCGACAACCCGCGCGGGTGGCCGAACACGTCGCTAGGTGCGGCGGGATGGATCGAAATTGCGCCCTCGTTCACGCCCATCCGCCTGTTCTGGTGTCGCGCCCGGTGCCGCTCAACGTTCGATCACCACATCGCCCAGCGGCTTGGCGCAACACGGCAGGATCTGCCCTGCGTCGATCTCGCGCTGACGGATGCCGCCATTGTGTTGCATATCGACTTTGCCGCTGACCAGCTTTGACTTGCACGTTCCGCACAAGCCGTTGGCGCATGACGAAGGCAGCACCACGCCTTGCGCGCGCGCCGCCGACAGGATCGTCTGGCCAGCGCCGACCGAAATCGTCTTGCCCTGTCGGCTGAACGTTACGCTGAAAGTGGTGGTTGCCGGTGGCGCATCGACCGGCGCCTCGTCCACCGCGTCGAAGCTTTCCTCGATATAGCGGTCGGCGGGCACGCCCCGGTCGCGGCAGATCGCGCGCGCGGCGACCATGAACAGCGCGGGGCCGCAACACATCACCAGCCGCTCGGCCAGATCGGGCACCGCACAGTCCATCAACGCGGGCGAAATGCGCCCGGTCACCCCGGCAAACCCGTCATCCGCCGTTTCGGGCAGCAGGATCAGCCGGAAGCCGGGCATCGTCTTTGCCAAGAGGCGCAATTCATCGGCAAAGGCAAAGTCCGCCGGGGTGCGCGCGGCATGCAGGAACACCGTGTCGGGGGCGCAGACACCGTCGGCAAACGCGCGCGCCATCGCCATGACCGGCGTGATGCCCGATCCGCCCGACAGCAACAGCAGTTTGCCGGGCAGCACCGGTGGCAGGGTGAACCGCCCCAGCGGCCCCAGCGCGCGCACGACATCGCCAGGCTTCAGCCCCGCATGCAGCCAGTTCGACACGCGCCCGCCCGCGACTCGCTTGACCGTGACCGAAATCGTGCGTGGCCGCAGCGGCGAGGATGACACCGAATAGCAGCGCTGTTCGACCACGCCATCGATGCCCACGTCAAACGTGAAGTACTGCCCCGGCAGGACATCGAAATACTGCCCGTCGCGTCCACCAAAGGTAAACGTGCGCATGTCGTGCGTTTCGTCGCGCACGGCCAGACACACCAGTTCGGCATCGCTTTCGCGATCCCAATAGCGTCCCGCGCCGTCGCAATGGAGCATCGCGGGCGCGCTCAATAGCCGTGCACCTGCAACTGGCGCACGTACCAGGCGGCAAAACTGTCCAGTTCGGCTTCGGCAAACGTCGAATAAGGCCCCGGTTCATAGGCGGGATCGCTGATCCCGGCATGCGAGTGTTCGACCAGCGCGGCATCCTGCATGGTGGTCGCGGTCCACACGCTGGTCAGGCGATCGAGATCATAATCGACACCTTCGACCGCGTCCTTGTGCACCAGCCACTTGGTGCGCACCAGTGTCTCGTCGGGCCCGAGCGGGATCACGGTCGCGACCACCGCGTGATCGCCCATGAAATGGTTCCAGGTGTTGTGCCCCCACAAATGCACGTCGCCCAACAGTTTGTCGTCGATCGTGCCGAGCAGCCGGGCGCAGGCCGCGCGCGTATCGGGCGACTGGCTTTCGCCGACACCGTCCATCAACAGGCGCTGAGTGCGGAAATTGGTATCCCCATCGACGCGCGGCAAGACCGCCGCCGATGGATAGCCCGCCGCTTCCCAATCGGCGGTGGCGCGTTCGAACCGGGCGTGGTGCGCGGCGGCGCGTTCGCGGTCGTCCGGGCTCAGCGTCGCCGGATCATAGCCGAAATCGAGATCGATGAACGACACGCACAGTTCGGGGTGGTTGCCGAGGCAGTGATAGCATTCGCGGTTGTTCTCGATCGTCAGCTTCCAGTTGCCGCGTTCGACGATGTCGCAACTGTGCGCGACTTTGGCATTGCGGATGTCATAAGGCGCGAGCCGGGGCTCCATCGTTTCGATCAGCCGCGACACATCCGCCGGGGGATCGTCCGACAGGCAGACATAGATCAGCCCGCCAACCGAAACGAAGTTCACCGGTTTGAGCGAGCGGCAGCTACGGTCGAAATCCTGCCCCATATGCGGGGCGTGCATCAGTTCGCCCGTCAACTCGTATGTCCACTGGTGATAGGGGCAGACCAGCCGCGACACGATGCTCGATCCCGGACCGAGCAGCCGCGAGCCCCGGTGACGGCACACATTGTGATAGACGCGCACGATATTGTCATCGTCGCGCAGCAGGATCACGCTGCTTTTGCCCAGTTCAACCACATGCGCATCGCCCGGCTCGGGCACTTCGCATTCGAGCCCGACCGCGATCCAGTGACGGTAAAAAAACACGTCCATGTCCGCGGCGAACACATCGTCGCGGGTATAGAGCCCGGCCGGCAACGAATGGCCAGGCAGGCGCTCGGCCAACAGCGCCGAAATCGCGGGGGGTGCCTGATGCGGGGAAGATGCCGGGGCCATGGTGCCTCCATCGATGCGGGGAACCGTGAATGTCCGTCAGGACGCACCGCGCTTCAACGGCAGAAAGATTCGCATTTCACTTGAGTAAAAGTAATGCGAATGGCAGGCAAACCCCTGCAATGGCCCATTTCCGCAAAAGCATTCCGTCGATGAGCGCGCTGCTGGCGCTGGAGGCAGCCGCGCGCCATCGCTCGATCACGCTGGCCGCGGTCGAGCTTGGCGTGACACAGGCCGCAGTCAGCCGACAGATCGGCGCGCTGGAATCCGAGCTGGGCCAATTGCTGTTCCACCGCCGTCACCGCGCCATCGAGCCGACCGAGACATGCCTTGCGCTCACCGCCGCGCTGGGCACCAGCTTCGCCGCGATCCGTTCCAGCGTCGAACAGGCGCGGGCGCGCGTGCGAGACACCGTCGTGACGATCGGCACCACGCTGGCCTTTTCGACGTTGTGGCTGATGCCCCGGCTACGCGCGTTTCGCGATGCCGTGCCGATGGCACAACTGCGCATGGTCGCGCGCGACGACCGCATCGGCCTCGAAGCGCGCGACGTCGATGTGGTGGTGCGGTTCGGCATTCCGCCGTTTGCCGATGGTCGCGTCATCGCGCAGCGCAGCGATGTGCTGTTTCCGGTTTGCGCCCCCGCCTTTGCCGAACGGATCGCGGCGGACTATGCAGGCGATGCCGACCGGTACATTGCCGCGCCGCGCGACCTGATCGAAAACGATGTTTCCGACCGGCAATGGTATTCGTGGGCCGACTGGTTCGCGCACGCGGGCCTAGGCGGCCCGATGCCCGCGCCCGCAATGCGCTTCAACCACTATACGGACGCGATCGAGGCTGCGCGCGCCGGTCAGGGGGTCGCGCTCGGCTGGCAGGCCCTGTGCGACCGGTTCCTGGCCGATGGCAGCCTGGTGCGGCTGGGCACGCGCGAAGTCCTGCCACACGGCACCTACAACGTGCTGCTACCCGCACACCGCCGGCCCGACCCGATGGGCGAACTGGTGGCGCGGTGGCTGGCAGACCAGCTCAGCACACCGGCGGGATGATCAGATATCCTTGACCAGCCGCAGCGCGTCATAGATCGCCGCATGCGTGTTGCGCGACGAAACGGCATCGCCGATACGGTACAGCTCGAACTGCCCGGCGGGATTGCGCCCCGCCTCACGCGCGCGGCCTTGCGGCTGGCCCGCAACCAGCGCCGCATAGTCGACCGCACCCAGGTTGCTCGACAGCGGCTTGAGCTCGAAATAGAGTTCGTCGAGCGGCACCGTGCCGTGATTGACCACGATCTGATCGAACATGCGATGCTGTTCGATCCTGCCGTAATCGCTGCCGATCGCCGCTTTCAGCCGATTGCCGACGCGCTCGACCGCGGTCAGCGTGTACGTCACGGTAAACGTGGTGTCGCGCGGTTGCAGCGCGCGCATATAGGGCACCAGGTTCATCGCCATGACTTCAGGGGCAAAGCTGCGATCGGGGGTCATTATCTCGACCTTCGCGCCCGCTGCGGCGGCCAGTTCGGCGGCCTGGAGCCCGGCATGATCACCGGCATCGTCATAGACCAGCACTTCGGCGCCGGGCCGGGCATCGCCCGACAGGATATCCCACGCGGTAACCACCAGATCGCCGCCACGTTCGAGCGGGACAGTGTCGGCGATACCACCGGTGGCGACGATCACCACGTCGGGCGCTTCGGCCAGTACGGTCTGCGCATCGGTCCAGGTGTTGAAGGCAAAGCGCACGCCCTGGCTGACGCAACGGTCCAGCCGCCAGTCGATGATCTGGATCATCTCCTTGCGGCGCGGGCTCTGCGCGGTCAGGCGGACTTGCCCGCCGGCCTGGCTCGCCGCTTCGAACACCACGACGTCGTGCCCGCGCGCCGAAGCGACGCGCGCGGCCTCAAGCCCGGCGGGACCGGCGCCGATCACCACCACTTTGCGCGCCACGTCGGCGCGCGCAACGTCGTGCGGCATGGTCAATTCGCGCCCGGTCGCGGGGTTGTGGATGCAATAGGCCGCGCCGCCCTGATAGATCCGGTCGAGGCAATAATTGGCGCCAACGCAGGGCCGGATCTCGTGTTCGCGCCCGGCCACGATCTTGCGCACGATATGCGGGTCGGCCATGTGCGCGCGGGTCATCCCGATCATATCGACCGCACCGCTTTCGACCGCATAGCGGGCCGAGGCGACATCCTGGATCTTGGCGGCATGGAACACCGGCAGTCCGGTCGCTTCGCGCACGCGCCGCGCGACATCGAGATGCGGCGCGCTGCGCATGCCCTGGATCGGGATCATGTCGGTCAGTCCGGCGTCATGGGCGATGTTGCCGCGCACGACATTGAGAAAATCGACCAGCCCGGAATCCGCCAGTCGCCGCGACATCGCCATGCCGTCGGTTTCGTCATAACCGCCAGCGACCGTTTCATCGACCGAATAGCGCACGCCGAGCAACATGTCGGGCCCGACCGCATCGCGCACGGCGGCCAGCATGGCGAACCCGAAGCGCATGCGATTGTCGAGATCGCCGCCCCATGGCGCGGGAAGATCGTTGGTCAGCGGCGACCAGAACTGATCGAGCAAATGGCCATAGGCTTCGAACTCGATGCCGTCGAGCCCGGCAGCCTTGACCCGCTGCGCGGCCGCGACATAGTCCGCAATTATGCGGTCCATGTCCCAGTCCTCGATCCGTTTGGGGAAAGCGCGGTGCGCCGGTTCGCGCGCCAGCGAGGGCGATACGACGGGCAGCCAGTCGGCTTTGTCCCAGCGCGTACGACGGCCCAGATGCGACAACTGGATCATGATCGCCGCGCCTTCGTCGTGCACGGCGTCGGCCATCTGGCGCAGCCAGGGCACGATTTCGTCTTTCCACATCAGAAGATTGCTGAACACCGGCGGGCTGTCGAGCGAGGTCGAGGCGGAACCTGCGGTCATCGTCAGGGCAATCCCGGCGCGCGCACGTTCCACATGATAGGCGCGATAGAGTTCGGTCGGGATACCGTCCTGCGAATAGGCAGGTTCGTGCGCGGTGGTAATTATGCGGTTGCGCAATGTCAGATGTTTGATCGTATAGGGCTGCAGCAGGGGGTCACGCGACATGGTGGGGCCTTCATGAGTTTTGCCAGAAACACCACATCTGTTCAGTAGCGTCAAGGGAATGGTCATGTCTGTACACGCGGAAAACGAGGCGACGCAAAAGCGCGCCGTCAAAGCGCGCCGCGCCAACGGCAAGGCAGAACCTGATGCCAACGGGCGCGGTTCGCGCGATTTGTGGCTCGACGCGGCCTGTGACCTGTTCCTGCAACAAGGCGTGGCGGCGGTGATGATCCAGCCGCTGTCAAAACGGCTGAAGCTGTCGCGCACCAGTTTCTACTGGTTCTTTACCGATCGCGAGGAACTGCTCGACGCGCTGCTCGAACGCTGGCGCGACCGCAACACCGGGGCGATCTTGCGCCAGGCCGAGGCTTATGCCGAAAGCGTGGTCGAAGCGACGCTGAACTTGTTCGACTGCTGGCTCAATTCAGGCCTTTTCGACACCAAGTTCGAATTCGCGGTGCGCAGTTGGGCGCTGCAGAGCGAGGCAGTCGCCGCCGAGATCAAGGTCGCCGACCAGCTAAGGATCGAGGCCATCGCCGCGATGTACAAACGCTTTGGCTACCCGCCGATCGAGGCCGACGTGCGCGCCCGCACGGTCTATCTTACGCAGATCGGCTATATCAGCATGCAGACCGTCGAAGCCCCCGAGGTCCGCATGCCGCGCATTGCAAATTACGTTGAGATCTTCACCGGCAAGACCCCGGAACAGCGGGAAATCGACCGCTTCTTCGGTCGCCACCGGTTCCATCCGCAAGGTACAGACATCCCCGCCTGACTTTGTTGGATTTCAACGGCGCTGCACCGTCTTCGTCCCGGGCCATTCGCCGCACATTGCGCGCGTTTCATGTAGCAGCTTCAGCGGGGTATCGCCGTGTTGCGCATGCCGCTGTGGGTGATGCGTCACTGTTGATAAGGCCCCGGCTTGACGGCCCCTGCCACAGGTGGTGGAAACGCCGCCGTGACCGACAGCTCTCCCCGCCCCGAATCGAGCGCCGCCGCCAAGGCGGAGGCTGCGGCGACCCGCCGGCGCTGGATTACGTTCGGCGAAGTGCTGACAGTGATCGCAGTGCTTATTTCCGCGCTGACGTTTTGGAGCAACTGGAGCCAGCGCAACGCCGATCAGGCCCAGAAGGCTGCCGAGGCGAACAAGGCCGCCGCGCATTCCGGGACGTTGGTGCTCGCCGCCACGAGTGCCAGCAGACGTGAACTGATCCTCAAACCGGCCTCCAGCGAGCAGTCGGTGCAGGATCAGCACATCGCATTTCCCAGCGCGCTCGGAGTGCCCCCGGCGGACACCACGGGCGAGCCGCGGATCGACGCTGCCTGGTTCGAACACGCTCTGATCAGGGCACGCGGGGCCGCCCACTTGCCGGACAACAGCCACGGCGATGCCCAACTTCCTGTCGCGATCACCACGCGCTTTGTGTTGAATGGCGACGAGCACACGGATGTCGCGCTCTACAACATCGGCTATAGTATGTCGGCGGGCTGGTTCGGCAGCCACAGCGTCATTCTGCACGGTGTCTCGCTTGTCTCACGCGTAAAGGGTGACAATGCTCAAGCCCTGCTGGATGCCCGTTGGTCCAGAGCGTTTCCGCGCAAGCACGATCCCGGCACGACAGGCAACGCAGACTGACGGCCGAATTCTTGCCCACGTTATAGTGCAGCCAATCGCCAGCGTTCTACCTGGCATGATCGCGGCGATTGGCCTGGATGCGCCGAGATCACATGTCGTGAGCCCGTCGGCAGGGCCCCTGCCAAGTTTAGCACCCCATGTGCTTTCGGGCGTCGCTCACCAACCACCGAACCGACGATCGGAGTGAAAACCGCGAGAACCGCACCCGGCTGCAATTCGACGTCGTCCGCGCGGTGCGCCCGTCGGTCTCGCCCGGCTCAGCCGTGGCCGTCGCACGAACGCCAACGTATCTCCGCTGTGGGCGCGCGTTACCGCACAGATCGAGGCAAAGCGCCATGCCAGGCAGCACCGCCGCTGGATCGAACACCGCCCGGCTTGGCCCTCAGCCATCGCTCAACTGTGCTTGATCACCAGAGCCTCCTCGTCGCTTTCCTGTCCCAGACGCCTTCAAGGATTGTCTGTGACCCTGGCCGGGGACAAATGTTATCGGATCGGTTTTCGACCATCATGCTCGCCACTTGCAGGGAGAGAAATCTCGGCACGCATGCGGACAGCTTCATTTCATTGATGACATCTTCCCCAATCATCCCGGCAAACGCATCCCGTGCGACCAGCCCATCAGGTAACTCCTTTTGTGCCCCATGCGACGGGACCCTCGGGGCAAAGACTTTGTCATCGATCACAACAGCGCCGTCGCTGCCGCCGTCGCGCGTGGATCTGAGATGCCACGCCATTTCGGCGAATGTGCTCTACCGCCGGTCACGCAAATCTGCTGTTCCGTGCGGCTGGCTGATCGAGTATTTACTTCGGCGACGACCACACCGCGCCGCCCTTTGCGATATCGCCATTGGTCCGCGCCTAGCCGTTGGGGGAACGCTGGATGGGTGCTTTGGCTTTGCTGGTTGCCACCAAGAAGGGCGCCTGGATCTATCATGGCGACGATGCGCGTCGCCAATGGCAGGTCGATGGCCCGCATTTCCTCGGCCACGTCATTCACCACCTTGTGCTCGATCCCCGCGATCGCGTGACTTTACTGGCCGCGGCAAAGACCGGCCACCTTGGGCCGACGATCTTCCGCTCAACCGACCTAGGCAAGACCTGGAGCGAGGCGAAGCGTCCGCCCGCCTTTGCCAAGGCGCCGGTGGGCACAATCGGTCGCAGCGTCGATCATACATTTTGGCTCACCCCGGGCCACCCCAGTGAGCCCGGCGTCTGGTACGCTGGCACCTCGCCGCACGGGCTGTTCCGTAGCGAGGATGGCGGAGTTAACTGGGAAGAAGTCAGCGGGCTTAACGACAATCCGCAGTATCGCGATTGGATGGGCGGGCCGCAGGACGGCACGCCCGACGGCCCAAAGCTGCATTCGGTGCTGGTTGATCCGCGCGACGCCGGTCACCTTTACATTGGCATGTCGAGCGGCGGTGTGCATGAATCGCGCGATGCGGGGAAAAGCTGGGCGCCGCTGGTCGAGGGTCTCGAAATCGTGGCTGGCATGGATCCCGGCCAGATCCAGTTCCACGACCCACACTGCCTGGCGATCTGCGCCGCGAACCCCGATCGGCTCTATCAGCAGAACCATTGCGGCATCTACCGTATCGATCGCCCGTCGGACCAGTGGCGCCGCATCGGCCGTGCCATGCCCGCGGCGGTTGGCGACATAGGCTTTCCGATCGTGGTCCACCCGACCGATGCCGACACCGCCTGGGTGTTTCCGATGGACGGGACCGATGTCTGGCCGCGCACGAGTCCGGGAGGCATGCCTGCGGTCTATCGGACCCGTGACGGAGGGGAAAGCTGGCAACGGCAGGATGCCGGTTTACCCAAAAGCCATGCCTGGTGGACAGTGCTGCGTCAGGCCATGACCGGCGACACTTGCGACCAACCCGGGCTGTACCTCGGCACCACCAGCGGCAGTATCTGGTCGAGCGTCGACGAGGGTGCGAACTGGTCGATGCTGGCCGAGCACCTGCCGTCGATCTATGCCTTGGACATCGGGGTGCTGGCGTGAACGTGCTCATTCCTGATGTGCTCAAATCCTATACCGGCACTGCCCAAGTGGTGGCGGAAGCGGGCACCGTTGGCGAACTTTTCGAATGGCTGGACGTACATTACCCCGGCATTCGCTTTCGCGTGATCGATGAGCAGGACCGATTTCGGCGCCATATGCGCTGTTTCGTCAATGGCATACAGACGTTCGACCTGGGTGCGATCTTGTCACCACACGATGACGT
>Ga0302157_10007453_pt1 | contig 10996 bp, 10 predicted proteins | sample I_Bog_N3_3_FD_193502 | JGI IMG/M metagenome (GOLD analysis project Ga0302157, IMG submission 193502) | Peat permafrost microbial communities from Stordalen Mire near Abisko, Sweden - I_Bog_N3_3 | ecosystem: Environmental > Terrestrial > Soil > Wetlands > Peat | place: Sweden: Abisko, Stordalen...
GACCGCTCGATGGCGGCCAGAACCACCCAGCCGCCCTTCCAGTTACGCGAGGTGCCGTATCGATTCGGGGTTGTTCGGGAATCCTGGTTCTCATAAGCCCTTGACACCGCGGCTCTGTGGGCCTTTCTAGGCCTTCTGTCGCGCGGCCTCGATCGGCCGTCGCGGCTGGCCGTCCGCACGGCCTGCAGGGGTGTAGCTCAATTGGCTAGAGCGCCGGTCTCCAAAACCGGAGGCTGGGGGTTCGAGACCCTCCACCCCTGCCAATTGCGGATGGCACTGGCGGGGCGGTGCTTCTCCCGGTATTTTCACCGGTCTCGTGAAGGAGTGGGTGCGGCGTGGCGTTTGAACCGGTGAAATTCGTACGTGAGGTCCGGCTCGAGGTGTCGAAGGTGACATGGCCCTCCCGCCGGGAGACGCTGGTGACCACCGGCCTCGTATTCGCGATGGCCGCGATGACGGCCATCTTCTTTTTCGCGGTCGATCAGGTGATCGGCCTTGGTGTCCGCGCGTTGTTCGGCGGCGCGGTCTGAGAGGTCTGATCATGCCCAAGCGTTGGTACGTGGTTCACGTCTATTCCGGCTTCGAGAAAAAGATCGCCCAGCAGATCAAGGAGCAGGCTGCCCAGAAGGGCCTGGGCGAACAGTTCGAGGAAGTGCTGGTGCCGTCGGAAAACGTGGTGGAGATGCGGCGCGGCCAGAAGATCAACTCCGAACACAAGTTCTTTCCCGGCTATGTGCTGGTGAAGATGGACCTGACCGACGACGCCTGGCACCTGGTGAAGAACACCCCGAAGGTGACGGGCTTCCTGGGCAGCAAGACCAAGCCCAGCCCGATCAGCGACGCCGAGGCCGACCGGATCCTGAAGCAGAGCCAGGAGGGGGTGGAGCGGCCGCGCCCCGCGGTGCTGTACGAGGTGGGCGAGCAGGTTCGCGTTTCGGATGGCCCCTTCACCAGCTTCAACGGCACGGTGGAGGAAGTGGACGAGGAAAAGGGCCGGGTGAAGGTCAGCGTCTCGATCTTCGGGCGTTCGACGCCGGTGGAACTGGAATACAGTCAGGTGGAGAAGGTCTGAGCCGGGCGGCGGCGCCTGCCGTCTTCATGCCGGGACGCGCGGGCCCCGCCTGGCGGCCGGCGCCGGAGCCTGACAGCGGCCCGGCGGGCCAACGGGCGATTCCGCACCAGATAAGGCGCGTTGCTTTCATTGCCCCGTCTTCGGCGCGAAGTTCCTGATGAGTGAAACGGACCCGGACTGACATTCGGGATGTCGAAATCCGTGCCTTCATCGCCTCGACCTTTCGTCCGATTACTTATGAGCCCCGCCACGTCGTGATCGGCCTGAACGCTGGGCCTGCGTCAGAATCACTATCCACCTTGTTCACCCGACTTGACGGCCGAATGTGACGCTGCCTCCATGAGGCAGTCATGCCTTATCTCGAACAGCTCTACTTCGCTCCCCGCCTGTTCCGACCCGGGTCGCTCAATGCCTGCCTGCTCGCGACGGCTCTCGTCTGGACAGCGACGGCATTGAGCGCGGCTTTGGCCGATGTCATCCCGGGCGTGCAGTTTATCACGCTGTTTCCGGCGATCATCACAACAGCGTTGATCTGCGGCGTGGCAGCCGGATTCTACGCGGTCGTCATGGCCACGCTATGCGCCTGGTTTTTCATTCTGCCACCCCCGTTGCGCTTCGGTCTCGAAGGCATGCGGCAGGCCTATGCCCATTTCGCGTTCCTGCTCGTCGCCTCGGCCAACGTCTTGATGGTCGGTGCCATGCGCGCGGCGGTCGAACGCCTGCGCCGGGTCAACGAAAAGCTGGCGGCGCTCAATGCCGCGCTGACCGCCACGTTCGAAGCCAGCCCCGACGCTATTCTGATCGTCGGTCACAACCGCCGCATCAGGCACGTCAACTGTCGCGCCTGCGAGATGTTCGGGCTGCGGCGAGACGTGCTGGTCGGTGCCCTCGTCGAGGATCTGTTGCCGCGGCCGTTGCGCGGACTGCATGTCGCACACCACGCATCCTATGTCGTCGATCCGCGCCCGCGCCGGATGGGCGCCAAACTGGACCTGATGGCACTCCGCGGCGACGGCACCGAATTCCCGGTGGACGTCCAGATCGGCCCCATCGTGGTCGATGACGAGACCCTGACCATTGCCTCGGTGCGCGATCTGACTGAACAAAAACGCCTGCGCGACGCTCTGGAAGCGAGCCATGAGCGGCAGGCCGTCCTCGAAGAACGGCGACGCGTTGCCGACGAAATGAAGGTCTGGGCCGACGCGTTCCAACACGCCGCGATCGGCATCGCGATCGCCGATCCGAACACCGGCATCATCCGCCACGTCAATGCGGCGTACGCCGCCATGCGTGGCCTGACGATCGAAGAGGCGGAGGGGATGCCCATCGCCAGCGCCTATGCGCCGGAGGAAAGGCCCCGGTTGCCCGCGCTCGCGGCCGAACTGGATCGGACCGGCCGCGCGAGTTTTGAATCCCGCCATCTCCGCAAGGATGGATCGACATTTCCGGTCCTGATAGACGTCGCAACGATGTTTGGCACCGACGGTGCCCTGCTCTATCGCGTCGTCTCCTCACGCGACCTCACCGAGAGCAAGCGAACCGAGGAAGCGCTGCGGCAAGCGGCGAAAATGGAAGCCGTCGGCACGCTGACCGGTGGGATGGCGCATGATTTCAACAACGTTCTGGGTGTCATCGTTTTGAGCCTGGATGTTGCCCAGAGGTTTCTGCCTGATTCCGACAGGACGAAGAAGCTCGTGATCAATGCTCTTGCGTCGGCGCGGAGTGCGGCGGCGCTGATCCGCAGTCTGCTCGCATTTGCACGCCAGCAGCCGCTGAAGCCCACCCGCGTCACACTCAACGAGCAGGTCGCCGCCGCGCATCATCTGCTGTCGCGCACCCTGGGGGAGGACATCGAGATCGTGGTCGATCCCGCGCCGGATCTATGGCCGGTGATCGCCGATCCGTCCCAGATCGAGGCGTGCCTGCTGAACCTCGCCGCCAACGCGCGCGACGCCATGCCGAAGGGCGGCCGGCTGACGATCACCACGGGCAACCAGCGACTGGATGACGATTACGTGAAACTCAACCCCTCGGTGACGCCGGGGGACTACGCCATGATCGCGATAGCCGACACCGGAACCGGCATGCCGCCGGAGGTGGTGGCCAAAATCTTCGAACCATTTTTCACGACCAAGGAGCAAGGCAAGGGCACCGGCCTGGGGTTGAGCATGGTGTTCGGCTTCGTGGCCCAGTCGGGCGGTCATGTCAGGGTCTACAGCGAGCCCGGCTTGGGCACGACATTCCGTCTTTTCCTGCCGCGCGCGCCGGATGCTGCCGGGCCAGAGGAAGGGCCCGTCCGCACCACGGTGATGACGCAGCAAGGCCATGGCGAGGTCATCCTGGTGGTCGAGGACAACGCCGTCCTGCGCGCGGCCGTCGCCGAGCAGCTTGCCTTCCTTGGTTATCACCCCCGCGAAGCCGGTTCGGCGACAGACGCCCTGGCGATGCTCGAGACCGGACAGGTTGCCCTGGTACTCGCCGATGTCGTGATGCCCGGCGGCATGGACGGGTTCGAACTGGCGAAACAGGTCGGCGCGCGCTGGCCTTCGGTCAGGGTGCTGCTGACCTCCGGTTTCCTGAGCAATCGTATCAGCCTGCAATCCGCACCGGCGCCTCGGATTCTTGCCAAGCCTTATGATTTGAGCCAACTCGCGGGCGCCGTGCGCGAGACGCTGGACACGGCGGCTGTTGACCCAGATCAATGATCGCCGGTGACACCTATGCAAAATCCATTGCGGGTCATGCCGGATTGTGGGGGGAAAACAATGAGCGGCGGTACCGTGGCGATCATCGACGACAATGAAGAAGTTCTTGATTCACTGGGTCTTGTTTTGGAGATGTATGGATTTGCCGTGACGCCCTATGCCGTGTCGGGATCTTTCCTTGATGACTTCGCGGCGCGGCCATCCTGCCTGATCGTCGATCAGAATATGCCCGGGATGAAGGGGCTGGAGCTTGTCGCCCGCCTGCGCCAGCAGGGAAACCTGATTCCCGTACTGGTCACAACGGGCCTGCCATCATCTGACATCGCCGAAGACGCGGCCCGGCTGGGTATTGAACGGGTGATCACAAAGCCGGCGAAGGTGGATGATCTGCTGAATTTTGTCTCCAAGTATTGTTGATGGGTGGTGTCGTCATGGTATGAACCTTTGTGCGAGTCTTGATGTTCGCAATACCGGCCGTTGGACTCGCCTCACGCAGGGCCATCTCGGCGGCGATCTGCGCCGAGTCCGGCGTCGTGGTCAATGCGTTGAAGCCGAGCCGTTCGAGATGCGCCGACCAGGCGGCCTGATCGGCGAAGGGGGTTTGCATCTGTTCGGCCAGCAAGCCGATCAGGGTTTCGGACAGGGTTCGGCTGCGCGTGCACTCGAATGCCGCATCATTCGACACGAAGTCGGTGTGGCCGGCACGCAGCACGTCGCGGTTTTCGGCAAGGAAGTCATCCTGGTCGTCGGTCAGCTGCCGCTGGATCTCGCGCTTGGAGATCGCGATGCCAACCGGCTGCAACAGAGCCGTCAGCCGCGGCAGTGTGGATTGATCCTTATGAGATTGCATCAACACGAAGCGGCGCAGGTATGCCACCGGACTTGATCCGGTGGTCGGGGCCGAACCGCCCCTTGGTACCCTCGGGCAGCGGCGGCGCGATCGTCTTGCCATCCGGTGTGACCCAACGCTCGCGCAGATAGCGGGCCGCCGCCACCGACAGCACAAGTTCCGGCGCCTCGTACGGCTCATGATCCCTGAAGCGCGATCCGGCGGGGACGGTGGCCTTGATGATCCGATCCTCGACAACGACGCGGGGACGGACCAAGCCGCGGCGCGTTCAGATCGGAGAAACGCGGTAAATGTCACCCCGCCGGAAAACCAGGAACGGCCGGCTGATGATCTGCTTGTGCCCGGGGTTTTGCCCCTATTACCCAACCTATCCGTAATTCATTGATTTCATTAGGTGGTTGGCGGAGAGAGTGGGATTCGAACCCACGGTACGCTTTCGCGCACACACGCTTTCCAAGCGTGAGCCTTAAGCCGCTCGGCCATCTCTCCCGCGACCATTCGGTCTTCTAGCAGACAGCAGTGAGGGAGGAAATCCCGTTTTGCGACCGTGAGCCGTCCACGGCCGGGCCCCTTAGTCCCTTATCGCCAGACTCTTGACATTTGATGCAAAAAAAAATCCCATCAATTTTGACCTTCGGGTTCTACAGCGCCTGCAGCGAGGCGCTGTCGTCCGGCGAGCAGAAGTTGATCCCTTTGACGGTCTTGTCCCCGACCCGGTGCGGCCTGGCCGCCCGATCCAACGCCCGCAACCCCGCGGCGACGTCGTCCAGTGCGGGCAGATGGGCCAGGTAGCGCCGGTTGCGACAAAACATGATCGAGCCGCGAAGCGGATCGATGTGCCGGAAGCGGTCAGTGCTCTCTCCCGCAGGTCGGTCAGGCTGTAGATGCTCTTCCCGACAGGGGCCAGTTCCCGCGAAGGCGGGCCGTCCCGGTGTTCCACCCTTTGTTGGCGGCGGCGCGAACCCGCGCATAAATGGCGCGGGTTCGGTCCACCGCAGCCGGGCCGGGATCGGCTGACCGCTTGGGCCGACGGGCACGTCTGGCGCGGTGCGCGTTGTGCGGCGGCGGTCAGAATGAAGGATCGTCACCGAAGCCGCCTTCATCACCGCAGGCAGCCTGTCCCTGAAACCCCTGCGAGAGCGGCTGAACCTGGCGGCCGTATCGGGTCCAGATCGCTCCGCGCGGGTCGAGCACGGCGAGTGCCTGTTCGGGGGTCCAGACGCCGGGAATGCTGACGGTGACCTCGGCGCGGTGGGCCAGGCGATCGACCAGGCAGACCACACAGGCGGCGTTGGGGAAGACCTCCTTCCACTCGGTGAAGGAGCGGTTGGTGGTGACCAGCATGCTCTGGTTCTGGTAGCGCCGGGAGACCAGCTTGTCCGCATTTAGAACCGCGGGAACTCAACCCAACGGATGACACCAGCCCCGGGAGTCTCTATCTGTCCCCTGACCCAAGGCAACTGACAACTGGTTCATGACCGACACCCCCCTCGACCACATCCGCAATTTTGCGATTATCGCGCATATCGACCATGGGAAATCCACCCTGGCCGACCGCCTGATTCAGACCACCGGCGCACTTTCCGACCGCGAGATGACCAACCAGGTCCTCGACAGCATGGACCTGGAGCGGGAGCGTGGCATCACCATCAAGGCACAGACCGTCCGCCTGTCCTATAAGGCGAAGAACGGGGAGTTATACGAACTCAACCTCATGGACACGCCCGGCCACGTGGACTTCGCCTACGAGGTCAGCCGCAGCCTGGCCGCCTGCGAGGGATCCCTACTCGTCGTGGACGCGTCCCAAGGGGTGGAGGCGCAGACCCTCGCCAACGTCTATCAGGCGATCGAGGCGAACCACGAGATCGTCCCCGTCCTCAACAAGATCGACCTCCCCGCCGCTGAAATCGACCGGGTGAAGCAGCAGATCGAGGACGTGATCGGCCTCGATGCCTCCAACGCGGTTGAAATCAGCGCCAAGACCGGCCTGAACATCGAGGGCGTGCTGGAGGCGCTGGTCCATCGCCTGCCCGCCCCCACCGGCGACGGCGCCGCCCCGCTGAAGGCGCTGCTGGTGGACAGTTGGTACGACCAGTACCTCGGCGTGGTGATCCTGGTGCGGATCAAGGATGGCCGGATGAAGCGCGGGCAGCGCATCCGCATGATGTCCTCCGGCGCGGTGCACCAGGTCGAGCAGGTCGGCGTGTTCAGCCCCAAGATGATCCCGACCGACGACCTGGGACCCGGCGAGATCGGCTTCATCACCGCCGCGATCAAGACCGTCGCGGACTGCAATGTCGGTGACACCATCACCGACGACCGTATTCCCGCGACGGAGCCGCTGCCCGGGTTCAAACCATCGATCCCGGTGGTGTGGTGCGGCCTGTATCCCGTGGACGCCGACGATTTCGAGAAGCTGCGCGAATCCCTCGGCAAGCTGCGGTTGAACGACGCCAGTTTTCACTACGAGCCGGAGACCTCGGCCGCCCTGGGGTTCGGCTTCCGCTGCGGGTTCCTGGGGCTGCTCCACCTGGAGATCATCCAGGAACGCCTGTCGCGCGAGTTCGACCTGGAATTGATCGCGACCGCGCCCTCGGTTGTCTATCACATCTTCCGGACCAACGGGCAGATGATGGAACTGCACAACCCGGTGGACATGCCCGACGGCTCTGTGATCGACCATATCGAGGAGCCCTGGATCAAAGCCACCATCATGGTGCCGGACGAATATCTGGGCAACGTCCTGGCGCTGTGCACGGAGCGGCGCGGCGTGCAGGTGGACCTGACCTATGTCGGCAACCGCGCGATGGCGGTGTACCGGATTCCGCTGAACGAGGTGGTGTTCGACTTCTACGACCGGCTGAAGTCGTGCTCCCGCGGCTATGCCAGCTTCGACTACGCGATGGACGGGTACGCGGAGGGCGAACTGGTGCGGATCACCATCCTGGTGAACGGCGATCCGGTGGATGCGCTGTCCTTCATCGCGCACCGCGCGCTGGCGGAGACGCGGGGGCGGGCGATCTGCGGGCGGTTGAAGGACCTGATCCCGAAGCAGTTGTTCAAAATCGCCATTCAGGCGGCGATCGGCTCCCGGGTGATCGCTCGGGAAACGATCAGCGCGCTGTCGAAGGACGTGACCGCGAAGTGCTACGGCGGCGATATCAGCCGCAAGCGCAAGCTGCTGGAGAAGCAGAAAGAGGGCAAGAAGCGGATGCGGCAGTTCGGCAAGGTGGAAATTCCGCAGTCGGCGTTTCTGGCTGCGCTGAAGATGGATGCGTAGGAGAGAGGTGAGTACACCGGCCGGACCGGCGACGAGGACCTTGTCCTGCGGGCCAGCGACCTGGCCGGCTCACTTGCCGCCGCGGCGGCCCGGACGAGCGCAGGACCCTGTTCTCGTGCAGCAATGAAATCCTCGACTTCGGCGATCCGCCCGGGCGGCGGCGCCTGGATTGTTTCCATCAGAGCTTGAGTGTCCGACATAGCAGACTCTCTGCGGAAAAAATTGCAATTGCGTGTTGGCTAAAGCAGACCCGGCATCCGTAAGACCGCCAGAACCGATATCACCGCACATTGGTCCGCAGGATGCACCTGACGGTTCGTCGCCGCCCCTACACCTCCGGCCGCCGCCCGCGCAGCCCCGCCGCCACCTCGAACTGGTGCCCCACCCGCAGCACCGCCGCATCCCCCCAGGCCGGACCCATGATCTCCAGCCCCAGCGGCAGCCCGGTCGCGGTGAACCCGCCGCACACCACCAGCGACGGCAAGGCCGCGACGTTCGCCACCGTCGTCAGGAACGGCTGAGCAAACCCCTCATCCGGCCGCTGCTCCGCCAGCAGCGGCGCTGCCCCCGCGGTGGGCGCCGAGATCAGCACGTCGAACTTGCCGAACACCGTCCCCGCCGCCGCGATCAGCTCCGACCGCCGCCGCTGCGCCGTGATGTAATCCGCCGCTCTGATCAGCCCGCCGGCCAGCACCCGGATGCGGAACACCCGCGAATACTCGGACAGGCGCGCATGCAGGGTCGCCTCGTGCAGCGCATAGGCCTCGGCCGAGATGATGATCCGCCCCACCGCGTTGAAATCCTGCACCGGCGGCAGCACCGCCTCCTCCACCCGGCAGCCCAGCGCCTTCAACGTCGCCGCCGCCTGCGCCATCATCTTCAGCATCTCGGGGGTGGCCGGCACGTCGTGTTCATAGAAGCGGCGCAGCACACCGACGCGCATTCCCTTCAGCGGCGCCTCGATCGCCTTGGCATAACCCGGCAGTGGCACCGCAACCGAGGCCGGATCCGCCGGATCATGCCCCGCCAGCACATCGAGCAAGATCGCACAGTCCTGCGCCGTCCAGGCCATCGGGCCGGCGGTGTCCAGGCTGGGTGCCAGCGGGATCACCCCGCGGCGCGACACCAGCCCCGGAGTCGGCTTGAACCCGGCAATCCCGCAATAGGCAGCCGGCAGCCGGATCGACCCACCTGTATCGGACCCCAGCGCCCCCAGCGCCAGCCCCGCCGCCACCGCGGCACCCGATCCCGAACTCGATCCGCCGGTGAAGCGCCGCGTGTCCCAGGGATTGCGCGCCGGCGGCCAGGGCAGGTCGGTCGCGGGGCCGCCGATCGCGAACTCATGCGTCGCGAGCTTCCCCAGCATGACCGCCCCGGCCGCGTGCAGCCGGCGCACCGTCTCGGCGTCCTGCTTCGGCACGTTGTCCAACAGGATGCGGGAGTGCGCGGTCGTGCGCACCCCGGCGGTCTCGAAAATATCCTTGTACGCCAGGGGGATCCCCAGCAGCCGGCCCTTCTGCCCGGCCATCACCGCCTTCTCGGCCGCCCTGGCGGCGGTCATGGCGCGCTGGTTGGTGACCAGCAGAAAGGCGCTGATTTTGGGATCGACCACCTCGATCCGCTTCAGCAGGGCTCGGGTCAGCTCGACCGGAGACAGCTTCTTCGCCGCGATCAGCCGCCCGGCTTCGGCAATGGTGAGGAAAGGCCGGACCGGTTCCTTCATCGCCTGGGTGCAGCGCGCCGGAGGGGAACGCGCTTCGCCGCCGCCTTCGGTTTCGCCGCCGCTTTCGGTTTCGGCTTGGCGACCCGCTTCGGTGCGGCCGGCGGCGGCGCGGGCGGCGCCAGCCGGAACGACAGCGCCATGTCATCGCCCATCGGACGCCCGCGCGGCATGGCGCCAATCAGGCCGGCGATCTGCCGCCAGGCGAGCACAAGGTCGGCAACCTGCCCGGGATTCAGCACCAATCCGGTGCGGGAGACCAGAATCTGCATCTCCGCGGGGGTCATCGAGGGCGTTTGGGTCGCCGGCGGCGTGGCCATGTCTATCTTCGATCCATATGAAACCAGGAACGACCCTAATCGGCCACACGCCCGGCTTCAAGCCACGTAGGGCGCAACCGGCTCGATCCGCAGCCCGGACTCCCGGTCGAAGACATGGATATGCGCGAAGTCCAGCGCGACCGGCACCCGCTCGCCCAGCCCGCCTCGCGTGGCGAGCCTGACCACCAGGGCCGGACGGCCCGGCGCGGCGAGGTGACCGTGCACCACCATCTCCGACCCCATCGGCTCGACCAGGTCCACCACCAGGTCGGTCCCGGCCGGATCGATCCGCAGGTGCTCGGGGCGGATGCCGATGGTCAGCTTGCGGCCGGCGGAGCCGGGGCGGCGTCCGTCGGAGAACGGGATCAGCGGCCCCGCATCCAGCCGAGCCGCGGTGCCATCAGGCTCCAGCGTGGCATCGAGGGTGTTCATCGCCGGCATGCCGATGAAACCGCCGACATAAGTGTCCGCGGGGCGCTCGAAAATCTCCATCGGCGTGGCGAGTTGCGCGGGGCGGCCCTGATGCAGCACCAGCAGGCGGTCGCCCAGGGTCATGGCCTCGACCTGATCGTGGGTCACGTAAAGGCTGGTGATGCCCAGCCGCCGCTGCAACCGGCGGATTTCCGCCCGCATCTGGGTGCGCAGCTTCGCATCCAGGTTCGACAGCGGCTCGTCGAACAGGAACAGCCGCGGCTCCCGCACGATCGCACGCCCCATCGCCACCCGCTGGCGCTGCCCGCCCGACAGTTGCCGCGGCTTGCGGGCCAGCAGTTCCGTCAGCCCCAGCAGGGACGCGGTGTCGTCCACCCGGCGGCGGATGTCGGCCCGCGACAGGCCGCGGATCTTGAGGCTGTACGCCATGTTCTCGAACACGGTCATATGCGGATAGAGCGCGTAGTTCTGGAACACCATCGCAATGTCGCGGTCGGCCGGATCGCGCGCGGTAATATCCTGCCCACCCAGCAGGATGCGGCCGGTCGTGGCGGTCTCCAGACCGGCGACGATGCGCAGCAGGGTCGATTTCCCGCAGCCGGAGGCGCCGACGATCG
>Ga0302157_10007461_pt1 | contig 10992 bp, 8 predicted proteins | sample I_Bog_N3_3_FD_193502 | JGI IMG/M metagenome (GOLD analysis project Ga0302157, IMG submission 193502) | Peat permafrost microbial communities from Stordalen Mire near Abisko, Sweden - I_Bog_N3_3 | ecosystem: Environmental > Terrestrial > Soil > Wetlands > Peat | place: Sweden: Abisko, Stordalen...
AAGACCACATTGTCAGTGGCGGGTGAGGTGGGCAGGAAGTAGCCAGCGCAACGTCCAACAATAGCGCAGGACTGCGCATTCCTCAACTACCCATATCTACCTGCCCGTGGGAGACCGGCGCTGGCTGGCTATCTCGGACTTCCCTAGGACTTCCCTTGCACAGATGTGGCCACCTGCTGCCAAACAGATTGACCCGTTTACGCCCCTGTCGTCAAGAGGGCACGACGGCAAGTTACGACGAGTTATTGCGGAAACCTCCGGTCAAGGCTGCTTGAACGCGCAGCGGCGCACACCCCGGGCAGACCGCACATGTCCGGCAGGGGGCCGTTGGTGGTTGCGCGCGCGGCTAGTCGCCGAATTCGTGCGCTTTCAGCCGGTGGGTGCCCTCGAGGTCATCGAGGATCGCCGCCTGGGCGTCCTTTGGCAGTGTGTGCAACATCTCACGCACGCGAGCCTGGCGCCGACCGACCGCTTTGCGCTCCGGCATTCCGGGCGACGCGACGATCTGCGGCGGCACGCCCTCGACTTCCTCGGTGCCGCCCGCATGCTGACCTGCATCGAGCTGGGCCTGCTCTTCGGCCATGGTGGCCTCGTCCTTCTCCTCGGACATGCCGATCGGCCCGATGCGCCGTCCGTTGAGGAACTGCCGCACGACTGGCTCGTCGCTGGTCAGCAACACCTCACGAGGGCCGAACATCACCAGATGCTTGCGGAAAAGCATGCCAATGTTGTCTGGCACGGTGCGGGCGACGTTGATGTTGTGCGTCACGATGAGGACGGTCGCGTCGATCTGGGCGTTGATGTCCAGGATCAACTGACTGAGGTAGGCGGTACGGACCGGGTCCAGACCCGAGTCGGGCTCGTCGCAGAGGATGATTTGCGGGTCGAGAACCAGGGCGCGGGCCAGGCCGGCACGCTTGCGCATACCGCCGGAGATCTCGCCGGGAAACTTCCTCTCGTCACCGCCCAGGCCGACCAAGGTCAGCTTCTCCATGACGATGTCGCGGATCTCTTTTTCCTTCTTCTTGGTGTGCTCACGCAGCGGAAACGCGGTGTTGTCGAAGAGGTTCATCGATCCGAACAGCGCGCCGTCCTGGAACAGCACGCCAAACAGCGTGCGGATCTCGTAGAGCTCCTTGGCTGAGCATTCGATGATGTCGGTGCCGTCGATGACGATCGAGCCGCGTTCCGGTCGGAGCAGACCGATGAGGGATTTCAGGAACACCGATTTGCCGGTACCCGACGGCCCCAGCAACACGCTGACCTCCCCGGCCGGGATCTCGAGCGTCACGTCTTCCCAGATCCTCGCGGATCCGAAGGACTTGGTGAGTCCGTTGACCTCGATAGCGACGCCCATGGGGATCCTTCCGTGTACATACCTGCTACATACGTGCCCGCCACCTGGTCCTTTGTGTGGCTTGAGTCACTGTAGCGCACGCCTCGGGCGCGATCATCGTGGTTGCGCGAGAGCGTTAGGAAGAATTGGGCAACCCGAGACCCACCCGACCGCGTGTCAGCCGGTCGACGCCCAGTTGCCGTGAAAGCCCATCGGTACCCGCTGCGGCAGGTGGACAGTGGCCATCGACTCGAGCGTCTGGGCATCCAGCAGCAGCAGTTGGCCTTCGTCACGACCGCGGTGATAGCCGTAGCCCATCAGGATGCCGTCGTCTTCGACTTGGGAAACGGGGTCCCCGGAATCGGACGCCGGGTTCGGGATGAAGGACATCTCCCCGAGGAGTAGGTCGGGATCGATCGCGGCGACCGCACTCGAGCCGTTCGCGTAGTCGTGCTTGTACAGCGACGTGGTCATCTCGGACGCACCTTGGTCCAGGTATCCACCGTTGAAACCGAGGGTGTAGCCGAAGCGGTGCCGGCCCCCCAGCAGCGTCTCGTTAATCCGCGGAAACTCCTGCGAGCGGTCGTCTCGACATTCCGATTTGACCGCACCGGTCGCCAAGTTGATGATCCAGCGGTCCAGGGTGGGTTGGGTATCGCCCGGTCCACGCCGGTCGCGGTCGAACATCCGCGAATAGCGCACCACGTCGAGCACCAGCACCTCTTCAGTTCCGCGGGCGCCGTCCCGGGTCTCCGAGTAGGCGTTGAGCGGGTGGTAGACGTAGCAGGGTTCGATCTCGAACCAGCGCACGTCCTTGTTATCCCCGTCGCGAGGCATGACCCCGATTCGCGCAGGGTAGTCCGAGTTCCAGGCATAAGGCATGCCGACCATGCGACGGGTGTCCCGATTGGCCATCGCCGCGATCGGGCTGGGGATCCGGACGCGCCCGAGCACCGACTGCAGCACCAGCCGGGTCGGCAGTTGCAGCCAGCGCGGCACAGACGCGGGCGTCATCTGCACCGGGTCTAACGTCACCGGCAGGTCGTAAATCACCACATACTTGTCGGTCAGCGAGAAGTCATGCATCATCGGCGACCCCGACACCGCGATGTCGACCGTCCGGCGCGCGTGGCCATGGGTGTCGATCACCGAGTACTGCACGGCCCGTCCCCGCGCGAACGAGTAGGACACCGCGTGCAGTTCGCCGGTTCGGGGATCGCGGTGCGGGTGGGCGGTGTAACCGCCGGCCAGGGTGCCGTCGAAATCGCAGGGGCCCACGGTGTCGAGCTCGTCGGTCAGTTCGTAGTTGGCGATGCCGCCTTCGACGAGTGCCAGGGTTCGTCCGGCGTGGGTCAGCACGTTCGTGTTGGCGGCCAGGCTCAACATGCCCGCCCGCGGGTTGGGCCGGCCGGGCAGTGGCTCGCCCAGGGTGGCGCAGACCGCCGGACTGCGCACCCAGCGATTGCGGTACCAGCGGGCCTGCCCGTCGCGCAGCGACACCCCGTGCACCATGCCGTCGCCGCTGAACCAGTGGTAGGCCTCCGGGTCGACCTCAGCGGCCGGGTTGGGGCCGTTGCGCAGGTACCGCCCATCCAAGTGCTCGGGGATGTGCCCGGTGACCTCGAGGTCGGTCGCGGTCACCTCGGCGCTGACCGGGGCAAGGAAGCCGTTGAGGTATGGGTTCTCGGACTCGGCGGTCTGCGTGGAAGTCATTTCATGAACTCCTATCACCTATAACACTGTTATTGCGGCGTTATTGAAACGGTACGCCGTCGATGAGAAGATGACAAGGATGACTTCGCAGACTCAAGGCAGTGTTCGCAGCGTTCGTCATGAGTTGTTGCACGCCGCCGTCGTACTTCTCGACGAGCACGGGCCCGACGCGCTGCAGACCCGCAAGGTCGCCGGCGCCGCCGGAACCTCCACGATGGCGGTCTACACCCATTTCGGCGGGATGCAACCGCTGATCGACGCGGTCGCCGAGGAGGGTTTGCGGCAGTTCGACGAGGCACTCACGATGCCGCCAACCGACGATCCCGTCGCAGACCTGGTTGCCACCGGTGCCGCTTACCGGCGCTACGCGATTGAGCGGCCGCACATGTACCGCCTGATGTTCGGCAGCACCAGCGCGCATGGCATCAACGCACCCACCCCGAACGTCCTGACCCTGACCGTCGCGGAGATCGATCAGCGCTACCCAAGCTTCGCGCACCTGGTGCGCGCGGTGCACCGGTCGATGCTGGCGGGCCGCATCACGGTTGGCGCCGCCAATAACGACCCGGCCGACGCGGCAGTGATAAGCACAGCGGCCCAGATCTGGGCGTTGATACACGGGTTCGTGATGCTGGAGCTGGCCGGGTACTACGGCGCGGACGGCTCGGCCGTCGGGCCGGTGCTGGCCACCATGACATCGAATCTGCTTGTTGCGCTGGGAGATTCACCTGAGCGAGCGAAACAGTCGCAACGGTCAGCGTTGGTCGCGGGCCGCGCACACGAAACCCCCGGGACCTAGCACAGAGCCGGTCCCGGGGGCCTTCGGGAAATGACTTACTTGACGGTGACGGTGGCGCCGGCGGCCTCAAGCTTGCCCTTGGCCTCCTCGGCAGCCTCCTTGGCGACCTTCTCCAGCAGCGGCTTGGGGGCGCCGTCCACCAGGTCCTTGGCCTCCTTGAGGCCCAGACCGGAGACGATCTCGCGGACAACCTTGATCACGCCGATCTTCTTCTCGCCGGCGGCCTCAAGGATGACGTCGAACTCGGACTGCTCCTCGGCGGCCTCGGCGGCGGCGCCGGCCGGAGCACCCCCAGCAGCGGCGACGGCGACCGGAGCGGCCGCGGTGACCTCGAAGACCTCCTCGAACTTCTTGACGAAGTCGGAGAGCTCCAAAAGGGTCATTTCCTTGAACGTGTCAAGCAGTTCGTCGGTATTGATCTTTGACATGGTGTGTGTCCTTCCTGGTTTCGGTTTGGGTTATTCGGCTGGTGCCGGTGCCTGAGACGTCTCAGCGGCCGGCTCGGAGGATTCCGCTGAGGGTGGTTCCGCAGAAGTTGGTTCCGCAGAAGCCGGTTCCGCGGCTGCCTTCTTTTCCTGCAGCGCGGCCGCAAGACGTGCGAACTGCGAAAGGGGAGCGTTGAAGAGTCCGGCCGCCTTGGCGAGGTTGCCCTTCATCGCGCCGGCCAGCTTGGCCAGCAACACCTCGCGAGACTCCAAGTCCGCGATGCGCTCCACTTCGGCAACGGTCAACGCGCGGCCGTCCATGTAGCCGCCCTTGATAACCAGCGCCTTGTGCTCCTTGGCGAAGGTCTTGATGGCCTTGGCGGCGTCGACCGGCTCGCCGGTGACGAACGCGATGGCCGTCGGTCCGGCGAACAACTCGTCGAGACCCTCGACGCCGGCGTCTGATGCGGCCCGCTTGATCAGCGTGTTCTTGGCCACCGAGTAGGTGGCCGTCCCCGCCAGCGAACGGCGCAGCTCGGCCAGGTTGGCCACGGTCAAACCACGGTATTCGGTGATCAACGTCGCGGTCGCGGCGTTGAACTGCTCGGTGATGTCTGCAACGGCGGTGGCCTTGTCAGCCCTGGCCATGCATACCTCCTAGGTGTCCGGTGAAAGTGACCACCTCGAAAGGTCTGAGAACGACGAACGCCCCGGCGCAAAAGGGCCGGGGCGTTGAAATGCGCCAGCGCACGGCCGGCGGTTATGCCTCGTCCTCCTGCGTGGGCCGCCGGGATGTTCCCGGACCTTCAACCGATTGCTCGGTGACCGACGGTCTTCGGTGGATCAGCGACAAGGATAGCGCGGCCCGGGTAATCAGCCAAAACGGCCGGACGGCGACGGGCGATCTTCCGGTGCCCGCCTCACTCTGGCCGCTCAACTCCCGCGAGCCGCGCCGCACCGACCAGGCCGGCCTCGGCACCCAGCTCGGCCCGCACCACCCGCAGGCCGGCCAGAAAGTCCAGCCGGGCGTAGTCCGCCAGCGCTGCGCGTAGCGGTTCGAACAGCAGCGGGCCGGACTGGGCCACTCCCCCGCCGATGACGACGAGGTCCAGATCGCACACCGCGGCCACCGAGGCGATCGTCCGCGCGAGCGCGGTGGTGCTACGGCGAAACGCGGCCAGCGCCAACGCATCCCCACCAGCCGCGGCGTCGGCCAGCTCCTTGGCCCCGGCGCCAGGCGCGGCGGACCAACCGTTGGCCCGCGCCCACCGGACCATCGACGGACCGGACGCGATGGTTTCAACGCAGCCGTGGCCTCCGCAAGTGCACGGCTCGCCGTCTTGTTCGACCACCACGTGACCAACGTGCCCGGCGTTGCCGGTGCGACCCGCGTAGGGGGCGCCGTCGAGCACCAGTCCGCCACCCACACCGGTGGATACCACCATGCCCAGCAGGAACCGCGCACCCCGTCCTGCCCCCAGCCAGTGCTCACCCAGCGCCATACACACGCCGTCGCCGCCGAGTTGTACCGGCACGCCGGGCACCGCGGTCGCGACCCTGTCGCGCAGCGGAAAGCCACGCCAGGACGGGATATTGATCGGGCTGACGCTCCCGCTGTGCAGGTCGATCGGGCCGGCCGCGGCGATGCCGACCGCGCGGACCGCGCCGTCGGCGGCGCGCAACGCCTCGGCGAGTGTCGCGGCGACCGCGGCCCAGACCTGCTCGGCGGAAGCCGAAGCGGGGGTGGGGTGGATGGTGGTGTGCACCAGGACGCCGTCCGGATCGGCCAGGCCGGCGGCAATCTTGGTGCCGCCGATATCGAGACAGAGCGTCAGCATCAGTGCCGATGGACGTTGTCGGGTTGGCGCGGGTCGCCGGGATGTTCGTAGCCGGGCGCCAGCTGCACCAGTTCGACGCGGCGCTCGTCCAGCCACACCCGGAAGGCTTGTCGCCGTGCGGCGGCCCGCAGATGCTCGGTGACCACGGGCCGCACCTGCTCGAGCGGCGGCCCCTCGACCGCCGGGACACGCCAGCCGTGCCGCCCTGGGCTGGGCGCGGCGAACCGGAGCGGGTTGCGGGCGTGGTAGTCGGCCACTTCATTGTCGCTGACCTGAATAGCGGCGGTGACATCGGCGAACAGCGCCCGGGAGCGTGGGTCTGCCAGCGCGGCCGCGGCGACACTGCCGATCTCTAGGCGCGCCGTGACGTCGGGCAACAGTTCGGCCTCGGGAGGGGCTCCCTCGCCGGTCAGGCCGCGCGCGGCCGCCTCGGCGGCGACCACCCGCTCGGTCACGATCAGCTGCGTCAGCCAACGCCGCAGTTGGCGTCCCTCGCTGGTGCCGCTGGCCGGCAGCGCGGCCGCGAGCCGACCGCTGCGCAACCGCGCTTCGCGCGCGTCGACCTCGGTTTCCGGAATCGGGGTGCCGGCGACGGTTGCGACCGGATGCGCGCTCACGTCACGGTCACCTTCACCGCCGGCGAGTAGACCAACCGGCCGGCGCAGCCGACCCGGACCAACGCCCACCACTGGCCGGGTTCCAGCCACGCCGGCGGGGCCACGTCGAAGCCGAGCTCGGCCGTGCCGCTGGCCGGCAGCACGGCGCCAAGCGCGGCCGGGCCGATCCACTCCCAGGTGCCCCAGGGGCTGATCAGGTGCGCCTCCAGCGCCAAGTCGGCCCGTGCGTGCGTACCGATCGTGACGGTCAGCCGGGCCGTGTCGCCGGCGGCCAGCGTGATCTCGGCGGGTCCGTCGGCCAGGTAAACCAAGTCTGACTCGTGGCCCGCACCGACCTCGACGATGCACACGTCCTCGACCACTTGATGCCAGGCGGCAGGCACTTTATCCCCGGTAATGCGCAGTTGTGCGCGTACCGGATACAGCCCGGGCTTTGTGCGAGCCGGAATAGCCAGCGACACATCGGTTTCGAGGTGCTCGCCGCTGCCCAGCGTGAACGGCAGCCCTGCGGGAGTGGCCGACCAGCCCGCGGGGCACACCACCGCCACCTCGCCGCCGAGCTCTGTGTCGCTGCAGTCGCTGGCCGCGACGAGGCGCAGCAGCACCTCGCCGCCCGGCTTGGCGGTCAGCCGCTGCGGGTGCAGGTGGGCGACTGCCGGCAGCCCGCCGAGGGGGGCAGGGCCGCGATTGTGCAGCCAATAGCGCGCGTAGAGCGGCTGGGCGGCCTCGGCATGCGGAGCCAGCGTGGCTCCGGAAGCTGAAGCTGCCCAAGGCATTTCAACCCGCGCCAGCACGGTGGCCACCTGATAGCCGTGCAGGTCGATCGATCGTTTGCGCTGCGCCGGTTTTTCCAGCAGGTCGGCGAGTTGCAGACTGCGTACCTTGCCGAGCTCGGTCCCGATCGCGACGCGGGCACCCGCACCGGTGGTTTCCACCAGACGCAGCGCTACCGCGCCGGGGTCGACGGACGCTGCGCTGCCGGCTGCCATGGGGTTACCGGCCGCCTTGAGGGCGCCCATATGCACCGAGTCGGCCGGCTCGACTTGTAGTAGCGAGCCGACCGGCGCCAGCCGGGGCGCCTTGTCGTGTGGCCGGCCGAGTTGTGGCCGGACCGCGATCAGCGGGTTGGAGAATTGCGCACTGCGAGTGGGGATCTGGGACTGTCGCCAGTCGCCGTCGCCGCAGGCGAGCGCGTAGTCGAACACGTGTGTCCAGTGCATGAGCTGGAAGTTCGAGCCGTCGGGCGCGGTGCGGCGTGGTTCGTCGATCCAGGTGCCGGACGGCCAGCCGGTGCACGACCGCATCAGCGCGGTGTGCAGGGTGCCCTCGGTGTCGACGGCGAAGCTCGGCACTCCGCGGTTGAACAGTGCCACAGTGCGGCTTTCGAAGTGTTCCGCTTCCGACGGCGCCTGCTGGGTCACGACAATCTCTGCGTCGGCAAGGTCGTCGGCGACGGACGCGATCGCCGCGTTCAGCTTTTTCTCGTCCGAGCCGTCGATCACCAGCACCGGCAGTGCGCGCGGATGCCGCAGGTCGGCGTCCGGCACCCAGGCCGCGGCCAATGACGTCACGGCCGGCACCCACACCCGGGCCCGGCCCGTGTTGGCCAGCTGCCGGTCCAGCTCGGCGGTGTACACCGGGTCGGCCTCGGCCAGTAGGGCTTTGGTGAACGCATTGCGGGTCGGCCCCCCCAACGCGATCCGCGTGTCGGGCAGGTTCGAGTCGACATCGAGGTGGCCGTAACGCTGCTTGTCGGCGCCGCTGCAGGTAGCCGTGACACCGGCGCGAACCAGCGCGACCATCAGCTCGCGCGCCATCGGGCCGGATGCCTCCTCGGACGGCGACACCACTTCGGCCACCGACATCGCCCGCACAGCCGTGCTTCCAACCCGGACCCGCGCCGCCGAGGACAGTCCGAACCAGCCGTAGGCCGGGTTGTCCAGCGTCCACAGGTGCTGGGCGGTATCCACCGACACCGTCCCGTCAGTCCTGTCATGCAGCAAGGCGAAACCGCGCCCGATGACGGCGTCGCCCACCTCACTGACCGGCATCGCACCCGGCACCGGACACGGCCAGCGCAGTCGCACCAAGCGGTCTTCCCCGGTGAACTCGTCGATGGTCGTGCGGCAGTCCACCCGCGCCACGCCGCGCCACAGGGTGAGCGTCTGGGTGTAGCGCAGCAACTTGCCGATCCGGCCGAGCACGACCAGCCGTTGGCCGAGCGGCCCGTGGCAGGCCTGCACCCGAGCGCGCGATTCCGACGAGCAGACCACCGGTCCCTTGGGCAGCAGGTGCCACGGCCCCTCGCCCTGGGTCGGGTGCGACGGATATTCCTCGTAGACGGCGAGCTCGTTGCCCACCCGCCCGTCGGCGATCAGCTCGCGACCATCATGAACCAGCGACCGGACCCCCCCACCGCGCGCCGGATCGACGGCCAACCGGTAATGCTCGTTGGCAATCTCAGAGCCGGTCACCGATTCCCAGCCTGACGCCGCGCCGGCGGGCACCAGCCGGTAGGCCCGCCAGCCCAGCGACGGCACATCCCCGGCCAGCCAAGTGACCGACCGACCGTCCTGCTCGACGTGTGCGGGCACCTCGGCGCCGTCCGAGTCAAGCACCCGCACCCCCGCCGCAAGGGGCGGGTCAAGCCGAGCGGTAACGATGTCAGTCCGCTTCTGCGTCAACGGATTCCACACCACAACTGCTTGTTCGGGGACATCCGGAACATCTGGAATGTTCAAGGCGGCCGAAAGCGCCGCCAGCGAGTTGTCGCGCGCCGAGCAGCCCAGCTCCCAGGCATCGCGCCAGCCGGTCAGCAGGTCCAGGTAGACCTGATCGGACTCCGAGCCGGTAATGGCGTCATGGTGGGCGCCATAGGCCAGCTGAACCCACGCCTTGGCGAACGCCGCCTGCGGGTACTCGGCCCCGGTCATGAGCCCGGCGAACACGGCGAAACGCTCGGCGTGCAGGACGGCGTTCTCGGCGGCCCGGTTGGCCTGTTTGGTGTCGATGTACGACACGTCCTTGCCGGTGTAAATCGGGTTCATGTCGCGGGTTTGCGGCGACGCCACGGTTGCCCGCTCGTCCAATTCCGCGCGCACAGCTGCGAAGAACTCCCGCGGCAGCGCACACACGAACCGCGGCCAGGTATACCGCGCCGCCCAATCCCGGTGAATTGCGGTGACCCACTTGTTCGGTGGCGTGTAATCGGTACCGACCGGCAGCAGCACGTTACGGGTCAGCGCGACCTTCTTGAGCTGGTCGAACAGCTCGTAGGTGGCGTCCTGCGCCTCGGTCAACGAGGTCGAGGAGTCCATCCACCAACCCGCCGAATAATGCGCGGGCATGTAGTGCGTGAGCAGCCCGCGGCCAGACGGCGAAATCCACTCGAACTCGCTGCAGAATTGCATGCGCTCGACGTCGCCGTCGCCCTGGGCCGGACCCCATTGGTGATGCGGTCCGCGGGCCCACGAACTCGACGTCAAGCCGGCGTCGGCGGCCATCCCGGGGAATTGCGGGTCGTGGCCGAACACGTCGAGCTGCCACGCGGTGGCCGGGTCAGCGCCCAGCACGCCACGCTGAAACCCTATGCCGTGCACAAAATTTCGAATTGTCGTTTCCGGGCTGGTCAGGTTGGTGTTCGGTTCGTTGTACGTGCCGCCCATCACCTCGACACGACCTTCGGCGAAGAACCGGCGCAGGTCGGCGCGGTCCTCCGGATGGATGTCCCAGTACGGCTTGAGGTAATCCACTTCGGCCAGCACGAATTTGTACTCGGGCTCGCGGCGCGCCATCTCCAGATGGGCGTGCACCAGTTCGAAGCTGTTGGTCTGCCGGGCGTCGCCCGGCGGGTCTTCGGTCCACTCGCTGGTGTAGCCGGCTTGCGTGTTCCACCAGACCGGGTCGTAGTGGAAATGGCTGACCATGAACATCGTCCAGCCGGGCTCGGCAACGGTGAATTCAAAAGTGAATTCGACGGCGTTCCGGGCACCGCCGGCCTCCACCCGGGCACGTCGGCGCTGACCTACGACCGGACGGTCGACGATGACCGGGACCTCGACGACCTCCTGACCAGCCTCGGCGACCGCCTCGCCGCTCAGACCGTCGCCGTCGATACGCAGCCGTGTCCGACGAGTGGATCCTTCGACGGTGACGCGGACGAGCTGTAGTGGCGCGTCTCGCGGGCCGACAAAAAGCTCGCTCGATTGCGCCGAGATCACCCGCATGCCCGCACCTTACGGTGACCCGCGGACCCGGCAAAGCG
>Ga0302157_10007466_pt1 | contig 10987 bp, 9 predicted proteins | sample I_Bog_N3_3_FD_193502 | JGI IMG/M metagenome (GOLD analysis project Ga0302157, IMG submission 193502) | Peat permafrost microbial communities from Stordalen Mire near Abisko, Sweden - I_Bog_N3_3 | ecosystem: Environmental > Terrestrial > Soil > Wetlands > Peat | place: Sweden: Abisko, Stordalen...
TTCTTGTTGCCGGCCTTGGCGTGTTCGTTGCGGGCGCGCGTGAGATATTTCGCGCCCAACTCCTCGGCGAGCGCCGTCAATTCGATGCGGCGCTCGCGCGCCTCCTTGGCCTTCTTCGGATTTTCCTGGTTGCACTTCTGGTCGGTGCCGCCGTCGTCGAGGATCCAGACCGTGAATTTCTCTCTGGGGTAATCCAGGCCGACGGCGGCGATCACCGTCATCGCCAGCAGTTCGGGATCCTCGTTGTAGGTGGGGATATACACATCGACGGTCGGGAGGTCGTCGTGCTCGAGTTGGCGCGCGCGCGCCCGCTCGATCGGATCGGAGACCACGAACAAGCTGATCGCCAGCATCACCGTGCTGTAGACCTCGGCGGCGTAGAGCAGGATTCCGGGGATGAAGTTCCAGAGGTCGCTGACGGGCGGCAGGGTGTTGACGGTGCGCCAGAAGAAATAGCGCATCACGATGGCCGTGCCGAGCGCCAGGAACACCTGACGCCAGACCCCCTTCAACCCGAGCGCGCGAATCGTCGCCATGAGGGAGAGCGCGGCGACGCTGATCACGAGCTGACTGCGAATACTGACGGGCTCCGTGGCCAGGGCGATAAACCCCAATCCGCAAACAACCCACATGACCATCTTGAGAGATCGGTACATGAAAACGCCTGACCCAACGCAATTAACTACAGGCGCTAGAAATAGGGTCTTTACGTTGACGTTTCCCTTACGTGAGGTCGACCAGAGGGTAATGTTTATCATGGTTAAGGAATACGGCGGTCGGCGGCGGCCGGCGCCGCGATCGAAAACGGCCGCCGCACCCGAGGGCGGCGCGACCGTGATACGTACCGTAAGCCAACGATTAGTTGAGCGATTCCGCAGGCGGCGCCATCGCGCCGGTCATCATCGCGACCGCGTCCGACATCGTCTGTTTCTTCGGGTCGATCACCGTCAGGCGGCGGCCGAGGCGGTGGATGTGGATGCGGTCGGCGACTTCGAACACATGCGGCATGTTGTGCGAAATGAGGATGATCGGCAGCCCGCGCTTCTTCACGTCGAGGATCAATTCCAGCACGCGGCGCGATTCCTTGACGCCGAGCGCCGCCGTCGGTTCGTCCATGATGACGACCCGGCGCGCGAACGCCGCGGCCCGCGCCACCGCGACGCCTTGTCGCTGGCCGCCCGAGAGCGTTTCGACGGGTTGGTTAATGTTTTGAATCGTCATCAGGCCGAGTTCGTTGAGCTTGTCCCGCGCGAATTTCTGCATCGCGGCGCGGTCGAGGCTGCGGAAAATCCTGCCCAGCGGCGTCTTCGAACGGATCTCCCGCCCCAGGAACATGTTGTCCGCGATCGACAGCGCGGGCGAGAGCGCGAGGTTCTGGTAGACGGTCTCGATCCCCGCCTCCCGCGCCGCGATCGGCGACTTGAAGTGAATGACTTCGCCGGCGAGCCGGATTTCCCCCGAATCAGGCGTCACGGCGCCGCACAGCGCCTTGATGAGCGTCGACTTTCCGGCGCCGTTGTCCCCGATCACGGCGAGGATCTCGCCGGGGTAGAGATCGAAGTCGCATTGGTCCAGAGCGGTGACGCGGCCGTAGCGCTTGATCAGACCGCGCGCCTGCATGATCGGTTCGACGCTCATTTCGAGACCCTCCGGATCCATTGGTCGAGCGCCACGGCGACGATGATCAGAACGCCGATGGCGAATTCCTGCCACAGGACGTCGAGTCCCGCGAGCGAGACGGCGGAGCGGAAAACGCCGACGATCAACGCCCCGATCAGCGTGCCGACGATCGACCCGCGGCCCCCGAACAGCGAGGTGCCGCCGATCACCACGGCGGTGATGCTGTCGAGATTGGCGTTCTCGCCCGCCGTCGGGCTGATCGCGCCGATGCGGCCGATCAACGCCCAGCCGGCGATCGCGGCGATGAGGCCGGCGAGCGCGTAAACGCTGAACAAAATGTTGTCGGTGTTGATGCCGGCCAGACGCGCCGCTTCGGGATCGTCGCCGGTCGCGTAGACATGGCGGCCATAGGCGGTGCGATTGAGCACGTACCAGACGATGCCCGCGATCACGATCAAGAGGAAACTCGCCGAGATGATGCGGGCGTTGCCGATATCGAACGGCACGCCCATCAATTGCAGGAACGGCGCGTTGGACTCGATGTCCTGCATGCGGATGGTTTCGCTCTGGGAATAGAACGTGTTGAGCGCGCTGAAGATGCTGAGCGTGCCCAGCGTGACGATGAACGGCGGCATTTTCAGCCGCGTCACCAGGAACCCGTTGAGCGCGCCGCAGACCACGCCGCAGAGAAGGCCGAGCGGAAAGGCGATGATGACCGGGATGCCGTCGATGACGCCGAGACGGCCCATCACCACGGACGAAAGCACCATGACGACGCCGACGGAGAGATCAATGCCCGCAGTGAGGATCACCAGCGTCTGCGCGATGCCGAGGATGCCGATGATCGTCACCTGCGTCAGCACGGTCGAAAGATTGCTGCCGGTGAGGAAGCGGGCGGGATTGACGGTGATGCCGAGCAGAAGGCCCAGCAAAAGCACGACGAAGGGCACGGTGGTGGGATAGGCGTGCAGGAAGCGCTGAAGGCGCTTCATCAGCGGAAGATGTTCTTCCTCGAAAGTGGCCTGCACGGTGGCCGCGGCGGCGAGCACGCGCTCGAACTCCTGCGGCTGCGGACGGTCGCTACTCGTAGCTTCGGCCATCGTCGTTTCCCCCGATTTTTAGGACAATGCAAACGCGTTGTCGCTGAACCGGCGCCCGCGTGCTTTCGCGAGCGCCGGTCTTTCATGCGATTAAGCTATCAAATCGCGAGGGAATCAACCCCAGCAGATCTTCGCGCCCTCTTCCGAGGTGATCGAAGGCACGCCGGCCGCCGGATGGTCGGTGATCAGCGTCACGCCCGTGTCGAAGAAATCGAGGCCGGGGGTGACTTCAGGCTTCTTGCCGGACTTGGCGAATTCGACGATCGCCTCGACGCCGAGAGCCGCCATTTTCAGCGGATATTGCTGCGAGGTCGCGCCGATGACGCCTTCCTTGACGCTCTTGACGCCGGGGCAGCCGCCATCGACGGCGACGACCAGAACGCCCTTATCCTTGCCGGCGGCCTTCATCGCGGCGTAACCGCCGTCAGCGGCCGGCTCGTTGATGGCGTACACGACGTTGATGTCGTCGGCCTTCTGGAGGATCTTCTCCATCGCCTTGCGACCGCCGTCGGTCGAACCCTGCGTCACGTCGGAGCCGACGATCTGCGGGCTGTCGCTCATCGCGAAGCCCTTCGGATTCGGAACCTTGATGCCGAAGCCGGTGAGGAAGCCGTTGTGGCGGAGATAGTCCACGGTCGGCTTGTTGGGGGTCAGATCGAGCGTGGCGATCTTGGCGGCGCCGGCCTTGTCGCCGAGCGTGGCTTTCGCCCATTGACCGATGAGCAGACCCGCCTTGAAGTTGTCGGTGGCGAAGGTCGCGTCGGCGGCGGTGATCGGGTCGAGCGGGGTGTCGAGCGTGATGACGAGCAGGCCGGCCTTGCGGGCCTTCTCGACGGTCGGCACAATCGCGGTCGAATCGCTGGGAACCAGCATGAAGCCCTTGGCACCGGCGGCGATGAGTTGCTCGATGGCGGCCACCTGGCCGTCATTGTCGCCGTCGGCCTTGCCGGCGTAAGCTTGAAGCGTCACGCCGAGCTTCTTGGCTTCGGCCTGCGCGCCTTCCTTCATCTTGACGAAGAAGGGATTGGTGTTGGTCTTGGTGATGAGGCCGATGATGGTCTCAGCGGCGAACGACGGAGCGCTCGTGAGCGCGACGGACAGCGCCGCGATGGCGACAGTCGAGAAAATACCTAGCTTCTTGGACATGAGTTCCTCCCGAAACAATATTTGGCGCGACGACGGCGCTTCGCGCCTTTACATTTGGCGAAACGCGAACCGCCCCTTGGGGACAAGTTCGTCGCCGTCGCGGCGCTATAAACACAAAAATCGGATCGGGTGTCAATGGATAAATCAACCCGCCTGAATTATTATTGACACAACCCGACGAGGTGCGCATTGTGGGGTCATAAGAACACTCCGCCGGGCGGGGAACGAGGCGAGAGCGCCGACGCGCGCTCCTCGCCGGGGAAGGACGATCGAGGTCGCATCATGCCGGAGACGGCCGAACCCATCAACGCGTCCGTGCCGGTCCCACCCGTCAGGGCCAGCGGCGCCGATCAGACCGGCGTCCGCCTCTACAATGAACGCCTACTGCTTTCCCTTGTGCGCAGGTTCGGCCAGCTCTCGAAGATCGAAGTCGCGCGGCTGACCGGCCTTTCCGTGCAATCGACGTCCGCGATCATGAACCGCCTGCAAGCCGACGGCTTGCTGCGGCGCGAGGCGCCGTTGCGCGGGCGCGTCGGCCAGCCCACGGTGCCCGTCTCGCTCGACCCCGAGGGCGCGTTCTCGCTCGGATTGAAGATCGGGCGCCGAAGCTGCGATCTGGTGCTGATCGATTTTTGCGGCGCCGTCCGACGCCGCGCGCACGAGACCTTCGCCTATCCGACGCCCGACATCGTGCTGGATTTCGTCAAGCGCGAATTGCCCTCGATCCTGTCGGCGTTGACGCCCGCGCAAGCGAGCCGCGTCGCGGGGCTCGGCATCGCGTCGCCGTTTCAATTGTGGAACTGGCCGGTCGAAATCGGCGCGCCCGCGGGGCAGATGGACGCTTGGCGCGATTTTTCCATCGAGGAGGAAGTCGGCCGCATCTGCCCTTATCCCGTGACGCTCTGCAATGACGCGACCTCGGCCTGCGCGGCCGAGTTCTTCTTCGGCGAGGCGTGGCGGCAGCGCGACTTCCTGTATTTCTTCCTCGGCAGCTTTCTCGGCGGCGGTCTCGTGCTCGACGGCTCGCTCTACACCGGCCGCACCGGCAACGCGGCGGCGCTGGGATCGATGCCGATCGCCCTGCCCGCGCCCGGCGGCGTCGCGCAATTGATCAATTGCGCGTCGATCTATCAACTGGAGCGACGCGTGGAGGCGGCGGGCCTCGACCCTTCCTCGATGTGGAAGACGCCCGACGCTTGGGACGATTTCGGCGAACACCTCGAGCAATGGATCGAGGAGGCCTCTTTCGCGATCGCCTACGCGAGTTTGTCGGCGATCTCGGTGATCGACGTCGCGGCGATCGTGATCGACGGCGCCATGCCGGTCGAGGTTCGGCAGAAGCTCTGCCTCAGCGTCGCGGCGCGCATGGAGACGCTCGATCGGCGCGGCCTTTCCGACGTGAAGATCATCGCGGGATCGGTCGGCGCGGACGCGCGCGCGATCGGCGGCGCGGCGCTGCCGCTGATCAAGAATTTTGCGCGCGACCGCGAAGTGCTGTTTAAGGAGACGCCCGCGGGGCTCGCGTGATCCTTTTCTAGGGGATAGCGCTTGATTGATTCATTTCCGATCTGGTGAGGTTTTCATGGCGTCGAAATTCATCAAGGTCGAACCGTTCGACCTCGTCGTGTTCGGCGGCACCGGCGATCTCGCCTATCGCAAATTGTTCCCCGCGCTGTTTCATCGCGACAAGAGCGAACAGTTCACCGACCCGACGCGGATCATCGGCGTCTCGCGGCGACATATGGAGCGCGAGGATTTCCGCGCGTCTGTGCGCGACGCGCTGATCAAATTCGGCGAGGCGGACGCCTCCTGCGCCGAGGCCGTCGAACGCTTCATCCAGAGGCTCGATTATCACGCCGTCGACGCCACCAGCGACGCCGGCTGGAAAGAGTTGAAGGACGTGCTCGGCCCGGAAGAGCGCACCCGCGCCTATTACATGGCGACCGGTCCCGATTTGTTTGGGCCGATCGCCAAGCGACTCGGCGAAGCGGGTCTGGCGACGCCTCGCTCGCGTCTCATCGTGGAGAAACCGATCGGCAAGGACGGGCTGAGCGCCGCTGCGATCAACGACGACATTGGCGCGGTGTTTCTGGAGAAGAATATCTTCCGCATCGACCATTATTTGGGCAAGGAATCGGTGCAGAACCTGATGGCGCTGCGGTTCGCCAACGCGCTTTTCGAGCCGTTGTGGAACAGCGCGCATATCGACCACGTTCAGATAACGGTCGCCGAGACGCTCGGCGTCGGCGGCCGAGGCGCCTATTACGACAATTCCGGAGCGATCCGCGACATGGTGCAGAACCATATGTTGCAGCTTCTTTGTCTGGTCGCGATGGAGCCGCCCTCCTCGTTGGAGGCCGACGCTTTGCGCGACGAGAAGCTGAAGGTGCTCAAATCGCTGACGCCGATCAACGATTCCAACATCTCCGCCTTCACCGTGCGCGGCCAGTATCGCGCCGGCTTCGCCGAGGGCGCGCCCGCCGCGTCCTATCTCAACGATATCGAACAGGAAGTCAGCGACACGGAGACCTTCGTCGCGATGAAGGTCGGCGTCGCCAATTGGCGCTGGGCGGGCGTGCCGTTCTATATGCGCACCGGCAAGCGCTTGCCGCAGCGCTTCTCCGAAATCGTCGTCGGCTTCAAGCGCGTGCCGCACGCGATCTTCGACGCGGGGTCGGACGGCATTCCGGCCAATCGCCTCGTCATCCGCGTGCAGCCCGACGAGGGCATCAAGCTGTGGGTGATGATCAAGGAGCCCGGCCCGGGCGGCATGCGCCTGCAACACGTGCCGCTCGACATGAGCTTCGCCAAGACCTTCGCCACGCCGGCGCCCGAGGCCTACGAGCGGCTGCTGATGGACGCGCTGCGCGGCAACGCGGCGTTGTTCATGCGCCGCGACGAGGTCGAGGCGGCGTGGCGCTTCATCGATCCCATCCGCGAGGCGTGGGCGCATTCGGGCGAACCGCCGCGCCCCTACGCCGCCGGCACCTGGGGCCCCGCGGCCTCCATCGCGCTCATCGAGCGCGACGGCCGCACCTGGAACGAGGAGTACGAATGACCGAGACCTCCTTCACACGCCACGAATTCGCCACGGGCGCCGAACTCGCCCCCGCCTTCGCGGCGTGGACCGCCGACATCCTGCGCGCCGCCATCGCCGCGCGCGGAACCGCCCTGCTCGTCGTGTCCGGCGGTTCGACGCCGAAGCGCTTTTTCGAGGCGCTTTCGGCGCTGCCGCTCGACTGGTCACGCGTCGAGGTGACGCTCGCCGACGAGCGCCGAGTTCCCGACGACAGCCCGCGCTCCAACGCGCGGCTCGTGCGCGAAACCCTGCTGCAAGGCGAGGCCGCCAAGGCGATTTTCACGCCGCTCGCGGATTCCCGGGTTCGGCCGGACCAGGAACTCTCGCAGGCCGGCGCGCGCGTCGGCAACCTCTCGCTGCCCGCCGATCTCGTCGTGCTCGGCATGGGCGACGACGGCCACACGGCCTCGTGGTTTCCGCGCGCGGCGGGATTGGACGACGCGGTCGACCCCGCCGCCCGCGCGCTGGTGGCGGCCATCGCGGCGCCGGACGGCCTGGAGCTGCGGCTCACCCTGACCGGCCGCGTCATCCTGCGCGCGGAACATATCGCGTTGCAGATCGAAGGCCCAGCCAAGGCCGCGACCTTCGCCAAGGCGCTGGAAGACGGCCCGGTCGAGGACATGCCGATACGCGCGGTGCTGATCGCGGCGGGCGATAAGCTGACGGTGTTTCAGGCGGCGGCGTGAACAGGGTTCCCTCCCCCCTCGTGGGGGAGGGGTAGGGAGGGGGGGCGCCACGAAAGCGTTCGTGATGCGGAAACACCCCCACCCCGGCCCTCCCCCACGAGGGGGGAGGGAGAGAGCGGGCGCCCGCCCTCAAAACCTCGGCGTCCCCACATCCAGCCCCAACAGCACCCGCCCCGCGAGTTCGTAGTTGTTCGTCGCCAGCCCGATATGCTGCGTCGCCGCGTGGACGTCGCGGAAGCATCGCTCAATGCGGCCGCTTTCCTGGATCGCGCCGCCGCCCGCGATATTCCATACCATGTCGACGGCGCCCGCGCAGGCTTCGCCCGCATGGGTGCAGGCGAGGCGAATGCCGGCGCGCTTCGCCAGCGACGGCGGGGCGCCCGAGGCGACCTCGTCCCATTGTTCGCGGATCGCCTCGAAGAGATAGGCCCGCGCGGCGCGGACCATCGCCTCGGCGCGCGCGATCTGCATTTGAGCGATCGGCTTGTCGCGCAGCGGCGCGGGCGAACCCATTGGCGTCTTCACGGCCGCGAGTTCCACCACCGCGTCGATCGCCGCGCGCGCGATTCCCAGCGTCACCGCCGCGAGCGCGACGGCGAACAGGCTGACCATCGGTATCGCATACAGGGTTCCCGAGGGCCGCTCGGCGTTCACAAACGCGGGCGTGGTGTGCGCGTCGGGCGCGAAGACGTCGTGCATGCGGAAATCATGGCTGCCGGTGCCGCGCAGGCCGCCGACGCGCCAATCGTCCATCACCTCGACCTGCGCTCGCGGCGCGAGAACGAACCGCATCTCCGGCGCGCCGGAAGCCTTGCGGCGCGGCGTGTCGCCGTCGTGGACTATGCAATTGCCGACGACCCAGTCGGCGTTGTCGATGCCGCTGCCATAGGACCATCGGCCGCTGACGCGATAGCCGCCTTCGACCGCGACCGCCTTGCCCGTGGGATTGACCGTGCCGGCGACGATATGGCGCGACCCGAAAATCTCGCGCGCGGCTTCTTCGGACAAATGGCTCGCGGCGAGGCCGCTGACGCTGCAAACCGCCGCGCACCAACCCGCCGAGCCGTCGGCTCGCGCCAGCGGTTCGATCACGCGAATGAAGTCGATCGGATGCAATTCCGGGCCGCCGTAAACGCGGGGCAACCAGAGTTCGAACATGCGGGATTCGCGCAGCCGCTCCGCGAGCGCGGCGGGAAGCCGCCGACCCGCCTCGATCTCGGCGCGCCGCGCGAAAATCTCGGGCGCCAGCGCATGCGACGCGGCGACGAGCGCATCGACATCGACCCGCGACAACGCGTGCATGGCTCCCTCCCGGGCTGTCCGCCTGGGAGGGCAGGCTATTACGGAAGCAACAGCAGGGGAAGCCCACTCACTCCGCGGCGGCCGCGAGACTTTCGTCGCGCGCGTCGCGGTTGGCGATCCAGTTGGGCAGGAAGGTGAACGCTTCGTCGAGCAAGTGCGGCGTGTGCTGGCCCGGCGAGAAGCGGCGCGCGCGATCGTAATATTCGGCGAGCGCCGGCCGGAACTTCGGATGCGCGCAATTCTCGATGATGACCTCGGCGCGCTGCTTGGGCGAATGCCCGCGCAGGTCCGCGAGGCCGCGCTCGGTGACGATGACCTGCACGTCGTGCTCGGTGTGATCGACGTGCGTCGCCATCGGCACGATGCAGGAAATCTCGCCGTTCTTCGCCGACGAAGGCGTCATGAAGATCGAGAGATAGGCGTTGCGCGCGAAATCGCCCGAACCGCCGATGCCGTTCATGATGCTGGTGCCGCGGATGTGGGTCGAGTTGACGTTGCCGTAGATGTCGGCCTCGATCAGCCCGTTCATCGCGATCACGCCGAGGCGGCGGATCACCTCGGGATGGTTGCTGATCTCCTGCGAACGCAGCATGACGCGCTTGCGATAGAAGTCGATGTCGCGCGTGAACTCCGCCCACGCCTCCGGGCTGAGCGAGAGCGCGGTCGCGGAGGCGAAGCTCATCTTGCCGGATTTCAGCAAGTCGAGCATGCCGTCCTGTATGACCTCGGTATAGGCGGTCATGTTTTCGAACGGCCCCGCGCCGAGGCCCGCCATCACCGCGTTGGCGACATTGCCGACGCCCGATTGCAGCGGCAGCAATTCCTTCGGCATGCGGCCTTTCCTGACCTCGTGGCCGAGGAAGTCGATGATATGGCCGGCGATGGTCTTGGATATTTCATCGGGCGGGGTGAAAGCCGTATGGCGATCGTCGTGGCGCGTCTCGACGATCGCGATGATCTTGTCGGGATCGCAGCGGTAACACGCGTCGCCGATGCGATCGCTGGGTCCGACCATCGGAATCGGCAAGCGATGCGGCGGCCGCTCGGTGCCGTAGTAGATGTCGTGCATCCCCTCGAGCGCGAGGCTTTGCAATGAATTGACCTCGAGGATCACCTTGTCGGCCTGATCGAGCCAGGTCTTGTTGTTGCCGATCGACGTGGTTGGCACGAGACGGCCGTCCTCCAGGATCGCGGCGACCTCGATCACCGCGACGTCGAGGTGGCCGAGAAAACCGAACCAGACGAATTGCGCGACATGCGAGAGATGTATGTCGACATATTCCATTTCGCCGGCGTTGATGCGCTTGCGGCAGGTCGGATCGGATTGATACGGCAAGCGCATCTCGATGCCGTCGACCTTGGCGAGCGCGCCGTCGAGTTCGGGCGCGGTGGAGGCGCCCGTCCAGATGCCGACCTTGAATTTCTCGCCCCGCGCGTGCGCGGCGTTCATGCGGTTGGCCAGCGCCAGCGGCACCAATTTGGGATAACCGGAACCGGTGAAGCCGCTCATGCCGATATTGACGCCCGAGGGTATCAACGCGGCGGCGGCTTCGGCGGTCATGATCTTGGAGCGAAGGGCGGCGTTCATCACGCGCGTGCGGCTGGACATGGAGGCGGACTTTCGGAGGGAAGGCGTTGGGTTTGAGGAAGATCGATTTCGTGAGTGTAACAGTGAAATCTAAATTCGAGCTTACGAGGGAACGTAGCTACCCCTCGCCGTGGCTCGGCAGATCGTCGTCCGAGATCGCGCGCCACGCGGCGCCGTCGAGATCGTCGAACTGCCCGCTGCGCATCGCCCAGAGGAACGCGGCGAGTCCGAGACCGCCGAGCGCGAGCGCGGCCGGGACGAGATAAATCAGCACGTTCATCGCGCGACTCCCCGGGCCGAGCGCGCGCGTAACGCGTTGAGCGTCACCAGCACCGACGAACCCGACATCGCCAGGGCCGCGATCAACGGCGTCGCGAAGCCCGCGATCGCCACCGGCACGGCGACGCCATTGTAGATCACCGAGAGCCAGAGGTTTTGCAGCATCAGGCTCTTGGCCTTGCGAGCG
>Ga0302157_10007468_pt1 | contig 10986 bp, 7 predicted proteins | sample I_Bog_N3_3_FD_193502 | JGI IMG/M metagenome (GOLD analysis project Ga0302157, IMG submission 193502) | Peat permafrost microbial communities from Stordalen Mire near Abisko, Sweden - I_Bog_N3_3 | ecosystem: Environmental > Terrestrial > Soil > Wetlands > Peat | place: Sweden: Abisko, Stordalen...
ATCCACGGCCAGCTCGACAACAGATTTGCCGCAATCCTGAGATCCGCGGAAGTGGAGCCGTCGGCGAATTGGTCGAAGACGGGCTGGAGGAGACTCCGCGCCTGCTCAGGTCGACCTCGAGCCGCCAAGCGCTTAGCCAGATCGATGGCCGATCGCAATTCCCAGGCCCGCGCGCCCTGGCGCCGGCTCAGCGCGATAGACTCGGCAAGGCTGGCTTCCGCCTCAACAACCAAGGATGGCGACGAGGCGAGAAGAAGATGCGCCCTCATGCGCAAGAGTTCCGGCATGTAACAATAGTCGCCGTGGTCTTCGACCCATCGGACCGTCTCGCCGACGAGCGCCATGCCCTCGGCAAAGCGGCCGATCGCGGTAAGCGCCTGAACGAGCGACATGTTGAAGGCTGTGGTCAGCAGTTCATAACGTTGCGCGCGGAGTCGGATCAGGCTCGCCTGCAATAATTCCAACCCATTTTCATTGTCGCCGCGGCTGATCGCCAACTGTCCTCGGAAGCAGCGTCCGAGTGTGACGTGCGCCTGCGATGCATAGGTGTTGGCGTGTGAGATGAAGCGACCGATCTGCCTATCCGCCTCGTCAAAATCACCGTTCCAAATCAGCACGGAGATAGCGTAAATCAACGCGACCAGCAGAGGAACGGGGTGGCCCGTGCTCGCGGTGCGTTTGAGGGTCTCATTTAGATATTCTATTGCGGCGGTCGGATGCCCCTGCAGCCAGAGCGTTCGCGCCAGTGCATCCGCGGCCGCCGACGAGGCCAATGCCAGTATGGGCGCCGCCAAAGCGTCACCCTTGATCGTGACCGGCGGCGAATCCCTCGGCTCTTGGATCTGCTTCTCACGAGGATCTCGATTCAGCGCCGCCTCGAACTCGCGGCTTGCATCGTTCAACTCCCCGGCAAAATGATAGGAATAACCAAGCAAAATACGCGACAATGCGATGGCGTCCGCGTCCTCGGTCGTTCGCGCGAGGCTCGCGACCTGTTGCGCGAATTGCAGGGCCTTCCTGAAACCTCCGGTCAGCATGTGAAACACTTGCAGCGGGGTCAGCAACACCAACTGCGTGAGAGCGTCTCCCCGTTCGTCGGCGATCGCCATGCTTCGGTTCAAGGCGCCATAGGTCGCTTCACTGTTGCCGCGAACCCACATCAATGAGAGGCCAAGCGCGGCCTGAAGGCGCATTTCCTCATGCCCACCGATCAAGGCCGGGTCGAGCGCCGCGATCGCTCGCTGCGACCAGACTTGGCATTCCGTCAGTAGGGACATCGCAAAAAACACAGGGACGGCGGCGGCGGCGAGACTCACCCCGAGTCCTGCATCGCCATCAGCGCCAAAACACCACGCCAAGGCGGCGCGAACATTGTTCAAATCGACGAGTTGAGACGCCCGTCGCGCCGGGTCCAACAACGTTCCTCCGTGCGCGGCGAAATGCTCGAGCCAGCGCAGGCAATATCTTGCGTAGCGCGCGGCCAGCGAGCCGCGCTCGGCGCCATCGACAGGGATTTCCAAGACGTAGGCGCGCGCCGTCTCGAGAAGACGGTATTGCATCATGCCGCCCGTCGCGGCGGTGGAAACCATCGATTTGGCGACCAGGCTGTCGATCGCCGCGAAAATCCAGGAGGCGTCGCCCGTTTCGGTCCCGACCACGGCCAACGCCGCCTCGATGCTGAAGGACCCGACAAAAACCGCGAGGCGGCGCAAGACGATGCGCTCCGGTTCGGTCAGCAATCCGTAGCTCCAATCCAGCGTCGCACGCAGCGTCTTCTGGCGCGCCGGGGCGTTGCGTTGGCCTGACCACAGCAGGGTAAAGCGTTGGTCGAGCAGCGTGGCGATCTGATCGAGCCCGTAAGACTCGACCCGGCCGGCGGCCAACTCGATCGCCAAGGCCATACCGTCCAGCTTCCGACATATGGTCGCCACGGTCGCGGCGTTGGCGCCCTCCAAGTCGAAGCGCGCGCCTCCGGCCCGCGCGCGCTCCACGAACAGCCGCGCGGCTGGGAAGCTGAGCGTTTCTTCCGCCGTCAGCGCTGCATCGTCTGGCGGAACGGCCAGCGGCGCCAAGCGGTGGACCCGCTCGCCTTCCACCCGGAGCGCCTCGCGGCTGGTCGCCAGGATGTGAAGTCCCGGCGCCGCCAGAAAAATCCGCGTCGCGAAACGCGCTGCCTCCTCGACCACATGCTCGCAAGTGTCGAGTACCAGGAGCAGGCGCCGCTCACGCAGGAACGCAATCACGCTCGGGGTCGGGTCGTCGGATTGGATCGATATCCCGAGCATCGAGGCGACCGAGGCAGGCGCCATGTGGACATCGCTCAACACGCCGAAATCGACGAACAGCACGGCCCCGTCGAAGTTCGTGAGCAGGTCATGCGCGACCGCGACGGCGACAGTGGTCTTGCCGATGCCGCCAGGTCCCACGATCGATACGAAGCGCGAGGCCGTCAGATCGGCGGCGATGGCGGCGACGCTCTCCTCTCGCCCGACCATTCGCCCCAGGCGGGGCGGCAATGAGGTCGCCTTGTGGCGGACGACTTCCATCGCAATGGTCTCGCCCTGCGCGCCGCCGGATCGCGTGACCGGCGCCACGAAGCAATAGCCTCGGCCGGCCAGCGTGGCGATGTATCGCGCTCCGTCCTTCCCGTCGCGGAGCGCCTTGCGCAGGGCGGCCATATGAAACCGCAAGGCGCCTTCGTCCACGGTTACGTCGGGCCAGACCTCCGCCATCAGCTCCCGCTTGCCCAAGGCCCGATTGGGGCGCGACGCGAGGGCGATCAGCACATCCAGGGTGCGCGCGCCCAATTCCACCGGCACGCCATTTTCCGTCAACAAGCGTTCGCTGGGGACCAGCTCAAAATGACCAAAAGACAGGACGATCCTGGCGTTCGTAGACGGCTCCGCCATTTCGTCGGTTGCTCCTGCCTTTGGTCAGCGCCGATTATTGGCGTTTCGTCGCCGTTGGCAACGGCTAACAACGGCTCGCAACCCCTAACGGGCGTTTCCCGTCGGCTTCTGCTTTCATCCGGAGCGACATCACCGTCGCCAACCCCGGTGATCGAAAAGGAAACCGCCCATGACCGAAACGTCATTTTCTCCGACCCGACGCAGCCTGCTCGTTGCCGCCGCCGCCGCCGGCGCCACGGCTTTCCTGCCCGCGAAATCGCGCGCCGCCCTCGCGGACGAAGCCATCCGCCCCTTTCGCATCCGTGTGCCCGACGTGGCGCTCATCGATCTGCGCAAGCGCATCGCGATGACCCGCTGGCCCGACCGCGAACTGGTCGGCGACCAATCTCAGGGCGTGAAGCTCGACAGGCTTCACAATCTCGTGAGCTATTGGGGAAAGGATTATGACTGGCGACGCGCCGAGGCAAATCTGAACGCGCTGCCACAGTTCGTGACCCGGATCGATGGCCTCGAAATCCAGTTCGCCCATATCAAGTCCCGCCATCCCAACGCCATGCCGCTGCTCATCACGCACGGCTGGCCCGGCTCGATCTTCGAACTGACGAAGATCATCGATCCGCTCACCGATCCGACCGCGCATGGCGGACGCGCCGAGGATGCCTTCGACCTCGTTCTGCCTTCGATGCCCGGCTATGGCTTCTCCGGAAAGCCGCAAGGAACCGGCTGGGGTCCGGACCGCATCGCGCTGGCCTGGGACGTGCTGATGAAGCGCCTGGGATACGAGACCTACGTGTCTCAGGGCGGAGACTGGGGCTCGGTGATCGCCAGCGCGATGGCGCGTCAGGCGCCGGCGGGGCTGCTCGGCATTCACGTCAACATGCCCGCCACCGTGCCCGCCGACGTCGCCAAGGCTCTCAACGATGGAGAACCCGCCCCGGCCGGGCTGACGGATGTCGAAAAGGCCGCGTTCGACGCCCTCAACGATCTCTACAAGAAAGGCGGCGGTTACGCGGCGATGATGGTCACGCGTCCGCAAACCATTGGCTACGCGCTGGCGGATTCGCCCGTCGGCCAGGCGGCATGGATCTACGACAAGTTCGCCGCATGGACCCATACCGGCGGCGAGCCGGAGCGGGCGCTGTCCAAGGACGACATGCTCGACGACATAACGCTGTACTGGCTCACCAACAGCGCGACCTCGTCCGCCCAGCTCTACTGGGAGAACAACAACAACAACTTCAACGCCGTCAATCAGAAGACGGCGGACATCAACCTGCCGGTGGCCGTCACCGTTTTCCCCGGCGAAATCTATCGGGCGCCGCGAAGCTGGACCCAAAAGGCCTACCGGAACCTGATCTACTTCAACGAGGTCGACAAGGGCGGCCACTTCGCCGCCTGGGAACAGCCGGAACTGTTCGCCTCCGAAATCCGCGCGGCGTTCAGGCCGCTGCGGCGGCAAGGCTGAGTCCATACGAAATCCAAGGAACCTCGTCATGACCAAGATCGAAAAAGTGCTCTACACCGCGAAGACCCACACCACGGGGGGCCGTGACGGCGCCTCGCGCAGCTCCGACGGCCGGTTGGACGTCAAGCTTTCCGCTCCCGGCTCAACCGGCGACGGGACCAACCCCGAGCAGATGTTTGCTGCGGGCTGGTCGGCCTGCTTTCAAGGGGCGATGGGCCTGGCCGCCAGGAAACGAAGGATAGTCTTGCCTCCTGACCTCGCGATCGACGCCGAAGTGGACCTCGGCACGGCTGGCGACGCCTATTTCCTCCAGGCGCGCCTCAACGTCGTCCTGCCGGGACTGGACCGTGACATCGCCCGGGAGTTGATCGACGCCGCCCACCAGACCTGTCCCTATTCGAAGGCGACCCGAGGCAACATCGAGGTCACGATCACTCTGGTTTGAACCCGATCCCCGCGATAGTCGGCCCGCATCTCGTGGGCCGACGACCCAGGTCCCGGAATCGAAACCGTCCGGCGCTCACACGGCGCTCGGCTGCTCTGACGCCTCGCCTCAGCGCCGCGAACTTGCGTACCTCATCGTTCCCACCAACAGAGCGAGACCCTCCCCATGTCAACCTTTACCACTAAAGACGGCTCCCAACTCTACTACAAAGACTGGGGGACGGGCCAACCGATCGTCTTCAGTCACGGCTGGCCGCTCACGTCAGACGCCTTCGAGGATCAGATGTTCTTCCTCGCCGCGCATGGATATCGCGTCGTCGCCCACGATAGGCGCGGGCACGGCCGCTCGAGTCAGCCATGGAATGGAAACGATCTTGACGCCTATGCCGACGATCTCGCCGAACTCGTCCAGTGGCTCGACCTCCAGAACGTCGTGCATGTCGGCCACTCCACGGGGGGCGGCGAGGTGGCGCGCTATATCGGTCGACATGGCGAGCAGCGCGTTGGCAAAGTCGTCCTGATCGGCTCCATCACGCCGCTGATGCTCAACACCCCTTCAAATCCGGAAGGCGCGCCGATCGAAGTTTTTGATCAGATTCGGGCCAACGTGATCGAGGACCGGTCGGCCTTCTTCAGGGAGCTCACGGTTCCGTTCTACGGATACAATCGCCCCGGGACCAGGATTTCGGAAGGCGTCAGAGAATCGTTCTGGCGGCAGGGCATGATGGCTGGTCTGCCGGCGTCGTACTTTTGCATCAAAGCCTTTTCGGAGACCGATCTGACAGAGGATTTGAAGCGCATCCGTGTTCCAACGCTCATTTTGCATGGTGACGACGATCAGATCGTGCCCATCAAGGCGTCGGCGCTGGCGGCGGTCAAACTGGTGCGAAACGCTCAGCTCGTCATACTGGACGGAGGGTCGCACGGCATCTGCACGACAGAGAAAGCCAGGGTCAATGCGGAGTTGCTGAGTTTCATTGAATCGGGCGGCTGATCCGACAAAAACGCGCCAGCCGGCGCCTCCAACTACAGCGGCCCTCTTCCCTGCGCCAAAGGCAGGCGGGCGCATTGTTGCGCCCGGAGCCCCCCGGTCGAGTGGATCGCGCTTTCCCTCGAGTCCTGAGCCCGGCTGGCGCTGGGCGCAGGAAAGGGCCCCACCGCGCCCTTGCCCTCACAACTTTCGTGGGGTGTTCGCACGCACGGACCTGACCAACCCGACGATTGGGCATTCCGAACCTGAATCCGCAACATCGATATCGCAATCAACAGGACCCTAGGGCCATGTCCTTCATTCTCATCGCCTATCTGGCCGGCGTGCTGACGGTCTTTACCCCCTGCATCTTTCCTATCCTGCCCTTTGTCTTAGCGCGCGCCGATGCGCCGTTCCAGCAAAGCGCCATTCCCATGTTGCTGGGGCTCGCGTTCACGTTCGCCGCAGGGGCAAGCCTCGCAGCGGTGACCGGCGGATGGGCGGTGGAGGCGAGTCTATACGGGCGGAACATCGCACTTGCGGTGATGTCGCTATTCGGACTGACGATGCTGTTCCCCAGCGCGGCCGCGCTGACCACGAAGCCGCTTGCAAGGTTCGGTTCACGGCTTTCCGATTGGGCTTCCCAGCGCGCCTTGGCCAAAGGCAAGACCTTGGTGTCCTCTGGGCTGCTGGGCGTGGCGACCGGGCTGTTGTGGGCGCCCTGCGCGGGCCCGGTGCTCGGGTTGATCCTCACCGGCGCAGCGCTGCGCGGCCCTAGCCTCGAGACCGCTTCGTTACTTCTGGCCTATGGCCTGGGCGCCGCCACCGCTCTCGGCACGGGCCTGCTGGCGGGTAGAGGCGCATTGGCGAAGCTGAGGCGCCCGCTCCGCTGGAGCGGTCGGCTCCGTCGACTGTTGGGCGCGGCTGTGATCGCCGGCGCCGCAAGCATCGGGCTCGGACTCGACACGGGATTGCTGACGCGCTGGTCGTCAGCCGCCGTAACCGCGCTGGAGCGCCTCCTCATTGACAACCTGGAACCCGCGGCCGCCGCGATCGTCGAAACCGCTTATTCCGAGCCCGCGTCCGCGCTGTCCGCGCCGCTCCTTTCGTTGTTGGGCGCTCGACAATGGCTGAACGCGCCGTCGCTGAAGCCGCGGGATTTGCGCGGCAAAGTCGTTCTGGTGAACTTCTGGACCTATTCCTGCATCAATTGCTTGCGGGCGCTGCCGTATGTCCGCGCCTGGGCGCAAAAATACGGCGACCGCGGGCTTCTGGTCGTCGGCGTCCACACGCCGGAGTTCGCCTTCGAGAAGGATGTCGGGAACGTGAGGAAAGCGCTGACCGCGCTTGGGGTTTCGTACCCTGTCGCCATCGACAGCGACTTTGAAATCTGGCGCGCCTTCGGCAATCGAGCCTGGCCGGCGTTCTATCTGGTGGACGCCGATGGACGCGTTCGATACCGCAGCCTTGGCGAGGGCGCTTACGAGTCCTCCGAGAAGTGGATTCAGCGCCTGCTCGCCGAAGCCAAGGCTGCGCCGTTGCCGATGCCTGTCGCATCCGTCGAAGGCGAGGGCGCTCAGGCCGAGGCGGACACGGACAACCTGCGCTCTGGCGAGACCTACATCGGCTATGCCCAGACGCAAGGCTTCGCGTCCCCCGGCGGACAGCAGGAAGATGTGTCCGCGCCCTACAAAGTGCGGTCGCCGTTGCCGATCAATCGATGGGCGCTGGAGGGGGCATGGACGATCGGCCCGGAATTCGCGACTTCGAACGAACGCAATGGCCGGATCGCCTACCGCTTCCATGCGCGTGATCTTCACCTCGTCCTGGCGCCGTCGACGCCCGGGCAAAACCTTCGTTACCGGGTCACGCTCGACGGCGCGCCTCCTGGCGCGGACCATGGCGCCGATATAGACGCCGGGGGATGGGGCAGCGTGCGAGACGGGCGCCTTTATCAGCTGGTCCGACAGAACGGCCCGATAGCGGACAGAACTTTCGTGATCGAGTTCTTTGACGCCGGCGTTCGGGCTTACGCGTTCACGTTCGGATAAACAATGGCCTCGTCTGAATCCCGACGGGCTTCATCTCGTCGTGATGTTGATTGGAGAGGCTCGCGTTTCGCTGTCCCGCTTCCGACAGCCCGCAAGGCTCGGCGGGACCCAAAGCGCCTATCCCACGACCGCCGACCAAAGCCCCCTCAGGGGGCTGTCCGAAATCTCTTCGCCGCGAGCCGACGGGGCTTTCAACCGCCATCCGGCGTTGGAGGCATGCAAACAACGCCTATCGGACGCGTCGCCGGATCCTTCCAAACCGGCACACCGAAGCCGGAAGGGCAATCGCGAGATGTCTGGACAATGCGCTGGCCGAAATATGGGTTCGAATCGGAGGTAATCTCAAAGTCCTTCGGAGGCCCGGCATGAACGTCCTTCACCTCGGCGATCCAAGCCGAGATGCTGATCGCTGCAAGGAACGCCACGCGCCAAACTTTCATTGCGATAACTCCGAGCGCCCGAAGACCGCGAATTGCGGACGGCGCGAACGTAACCAAACGGCTGCCATTCCGATTTCGCGCGCGAACGAAATATCGATGACCTGACCGCCGCCGCGCGATAGGCGAGCGGCGCGGGTCTCATAACAGCTGATACGCCCTTGCGTTCGATAACGAGCCTTTCCGGTCGGCGGGAATTACGACTCTGACATCGACCCCCGCGCTGAACCAAACGCAGTGCGAACTCGAGGCGCCAATGGCCGCTCGGCTTGCTGACGATAAGGATGAAATCCATGCCCACGCAAATTCTCGAGGATCACAGTGACACCGATTGGTGCGCTGACGCGTCACCGCCGGTTGCGGTTTCCGCCGCCGCCAGCTTCCGGCGCCGATTGCCGCGCGAACATGTCTGGCGCAAGATTGCCGAGGACTCTCCAGGCGCCGAGCGTGCATCGATAATCGCGTCATACTGGTTGGATTCACGTCGCGAGCCTCGTCGAGAGGAAACCGTGACTCCAGCGGATCGATGGGTCATCGCCGTCGCGATGAGAACCACGCGGCTCAAATTTTCGCGTGGATCTCAATCACTGTTCGACGGGGTGATGACTGCGGGGACGCTCCACGTCACCGGGCCGGGGCAACGCCTCGAAGCGGATTTGCGTGCGCCGAGCGAATTTCTCCACCTCTTCGTTTCCACCGACTACCTTGTTCGGCGAACGTCCGCGGCTCGCGGCCACGCCGCGCCGGATTTGGATCTGAATGATTTCATTCTGCGCGATCCAGCGGTCGAGCCTTTGGCGAGATCGCTGATCGACGCGGGGGAATTCTACGACGAGCTCCTCGCCGACAGCGTGGGTCAGACGATAGTCACCAGGCTTCTGCGTCGGCGCCAACCCCACCAAAGCGCAGGCGCGGGCAGGATTGCGCCGCTCCCCAGATGGCGTTTGAAGCGGGTACAGGACTACATGGAACAGCATGCCGACGAGAGCCTCAAGCTCGCCGACTTGGCGCTCGCGGCCGGGTTGTCACGAATGCACTTCGCGGCTCAATTCCGGGCGGCGACAGGATACAGTCCATGCGAATATTTGCGCGTGCGTCGGATCGAGCGCGCGAAGCAAATGCTTTCCAACAATGACATGCCGCTCGTCGAAGTCGCGCTCAGCGTCGGCTTTCAGGCTCAGGCTCACTTTTCGTCGGTCTTCCGGCGCGTGACCGGCGAGACCCCAGGTCAGTGGCGGCGCGCGAGCCTGGACTCCTCGAACGACGTCGGCGGACGACTCCGGTAAGGCGACGCTGATGGATCGACCTCCCTTCGCAGCTACGCAACCAACGACCATATGACGATCATTGCCGGCTCTCGATCAACTCCCGGATGGGCGACGGATACACGCCAATCGCGCATCGTGGCGAGATCCGCGAAATTTGGACCGGCCTCTCCACCAAATGGTCGCCGCATTCCTTCACGGACCTCGGTGAACTTTCCTTCCGGCCCTTGGAGGAACCCGGCGGCATTCTGGATTGGTCGAGCAAACAAAGACGTCCTCGACGCGTTGACTGCTGACACGGTACGCCGTCGGAGAATGCGTCGAGCAACCTCGGTCGAGGCGGCGTTTCGGCAGGGCGCGAAGCCTTCCGACTGTTTACCAAGGAAGCAGCCCTTGGTCGAGATCCATTGGAGCCTTCCGGCTACCCGCAGTTTCATTGCCATTTCATGAGATCGGGTCCTCCCACGACTTGCGACGGTCGACGTTGCGCGCAAGCATCTCGTTCGCTATCCAACTATGCCGGGCGTTCATGACGCGTCCCCGCATTTGAGACGAAATCCCTTGGCGCGCCGATCGCTTTCTCGAGTCCCACGCCCACCGCCGGCGGTTCGACATGCTCCTGGTCGCCGATGAGCTGACGGGTCCAATCGAAGCGCGACCAAATTCTGATCCTCACTCAACGATGCCCGCGCTTCGCAAGCAATCGCGCGATCTCGACCGCGAACGTTCAATCTCGATATAGGACGCTCCCGTCAACGTCTAATGTCGCTGTGTCTGGTGCAGACATACCCAAGAAAGGAGACACACATGTTCCTCAATCAAAAACGCACACTCGTTGCAATGAGCTTCCTGGCGCTGATCCTCGCTTCTGGCGCGGCGAACGCAAAATGCGGCGGTCAAGGTGGCCATGGCGCCGCGAGCAACCCGGGCCCCGGCAGGGCCGTGGGTTCGCAGGCGGCAGTTACCGAGGGCAGGGCTGCGTTCATCGACGATTCCTATCCCAGCGCCTTTGGCTTCGACGGATCCAACAGCATCGTCTACCCGCACCGGGCGAAGTAACGGCACGGCTCGGGGACGGCGCGGGCGCCATATTCGTGTTTGCCCGCGTCGCTTGCCAGCCCCGGCGATTTGGGTTCGCGCGTCGATAGCGCTCATCGCCCTGGTCGAGATTCCCCCAAATATCAGCCATTGTCAGGAGGCGGATGTGGAAGGTCACATAGATATACGCATCGCCGCGACGCGGTCCGTGTCCGAGGTCGATGTGATTGTTTCGATCGTCGTCGAAGCGCTCCGCGCATCGCTACGCCCAAACCGTTTCCCCGCGTTCTCGTATGAGGTCCAGTTCATTGCAGGGGCGCGAATCCTGAAGGCCTCTCATCACGAACCGATGATATCCATCGCGATTGACGGGTCCATCGCCGCCAGCATCCTCTCGGGCCGCGATA
>Ga0302157_10007471_pt1 | contig 10982 bp, 7 predicted proteins | sample I_Bog_N3_3_FD_193502 | JGI IMG/M metagenome (GOLD analysis project Ga0302157, IMG submission 193502) | Peat permafrost microbial communities from Stordalen Mire near Abisko, Sweden - I_Bog_N3_3 | ecosystem: Environmental > Terrestrial > Soil > Wetlands > Peat | place: Sweden: Abisko, Stordalen...
GACTGAATCGCGCGAGGGGCAGCTCCTGGCCGGCAAGTACCAGCTCGCGGAGCGACTCGGTGCGGGCGGGACGGGGGAGGTGTACCGCGCGCTCAACGTGCTCATCGGGCGGCTCGTGGCGATCAAGATCCTTCTGCCCGAGCACGCGAAGAACGCAGAGGTCTCGCAGCGGTTCATGCGAGAGGCGCGGGCGGCGAACCTCGTGCGTCACGAGAACGTCGTCGACGTGCTCGACATGGGCCACGACGAGCAGGGGACCCCGTTCATCGTGCAGGAGCTGCTGGAGGGCGTCGACCTGAAGGCCGAGCTCGGAGGGCGCGCCACGCCGCTGCCTCCCACGCGGGTGCTCGATCTTCTGCTTCCCGTGATCGATGCGGTCGCATTCGCCCACCAGAAGGGCGTGGTGCACCGCGACCTGAAGCCGGCCAACGTGTTCTTGGCGCGCCAGGGCGGCAAGGTGGTCTCCAAGCTGCTCGACTTCGGCATCTCCCAGGTGGTGAGCAACGACGATCGAATCACGGGCGTAGGTGTCCAGATGGGGACACCCAAGTACATGTCTCCGGAGCAGGTTCGAGCCTTCCAGGACATCGACGCCCGGTCCGACGTCTGGTCTCTCGGCGTCATCCTTTACCAGCTGCTCTCCGGGAAGATGCCATTCGACGGCAGCGCGAACGCGCCCGTGTTCCTCAAGATATGTGCGGAGGAGCCCGCGCCGATCGGCACGGTTGTCCCGGACCTCGACCCGCGCCTCTCGAGGATCATCGTCCGGTGTCTGCGAAAGCCGCGCGAGGAGCGTTACTCGACCGCGATGGAGCTCGCCGCCGACTTGCGCGCGGCGGTCTCGGATGAGACGCAGGTCAGCCCGATCGATCGACGGGGCGTCGAGCGGACCGCCGAGCCCACGCCGGCGGTGATCGCGGCCAGCTCGTTTGCTCCCGATCTGCCCGTGGCGCCGTCCTCGCGGCGGCAGGCGAGCCCGGGACGCCCCTCGGGCGCGCCTAGCCAGCCCCGTGCGTCGTCGCCGCGGCTCCCGGGCCCGCCGAGCCAGCCGCGCCTCTCGGGGCCTCCGGCGTCGCTGTCCGGACCGGGTGGCGACCTCGATTTCGACGACGAGCAGCTGTCGGCGCCGCTGGAGCTCGCAGTGGCTCCTCGCTCCCAGCCTTCGATGCGGTCCCAGCCGTCGATACGTCCGTCTCCGTCGTCGCGCGGATCGACATCGCTTCGCTCATCGAGGCCCGACCACCGGGAGTCCGATGCCCCGGACCCCCCGGATGCCCTCGATGCGCGGCGCGTCACCGGGATCGTGTTCCTCTACGCCGTCGTTGCGGCCGGGTTCCGCGCCCTCCTGTCGGTCTCCGGAGAAGGGTGGCCGCTCTTCGCGGTAGCCGCTCCGTCGTTCCGCGCGTTGCCGACGGCCGCCGGGGCGCTCCTCGGGGCCGCCGTCGGCATCGTCGGGATCGTCGTCGTGGCCGGCGCCTCGCGCATCACCCCGTTCCCGTGGGGATCCATCCTCGCCTGCCTCGGGTGCGTGCTCATCGGGGTGTTCGCGGCGGGCTCCGCCTTCGGCGTCATGAACGAGCCCAACGGCGAGATCCCCAACTTCGTGCCGCTCGCCGGCGCCCTCATCCCGCTCGGGGTCGGCCTCTTCGGCCTTCAGCAGATCTGGGGTTTCGCGTCGAAGGTGTCCTCGGCATCCGGCGTTGGGCTTGCGGTCGTCGGTCTGTTCGCGGCGTTTCAGCTCGCACGGGCCGCCGACGTCCAGCCCGCACCACCGGCGGGTGGAACCCCGGAGACAACCTCGGCTCAGCCGGCGCCGATGCCCGAGCCGACGCCTGAGCCGTCCGCGAGACGGCAGCGCTGAGGCGCCGCGCGCCGGTTCCTTCCTGTCGCTCTCTCTGTGAGCGATACTGCCGCCTTGGTGGAAGCGAACCGGTCGCGCGAAGGGCAGCTGCTGGCTGGCAAGTACCAGCTCGCGGAGCGTCTCGGCGGGGGCGGGATGGGCGAGGTGTACCGCGCCCTGAACGTGCTCATCGGCCGCGTCGTCGCGATCAAGATGCTCCTGCCGGAGCACGCCAAGACCGCCGAGGTGGCGCAGCGTTTCCTGCGCGAGGCGCGCACGGCGAACCTCGTGCGTCACGAGAACGTCGTCGACGTGATCGACATAGGGCACGACGAGCAGGGCACGCCGTACATCGTGCAGGACTTCCTCGAGGGCGTTGACCTCGAGCACGAGCTCCAGAGGCGGGGCTCCCTCCCGCTGCGGGAGCTATTGGAGACGCTGCTGCCGGTCATCGACGCCGTAGGCTTCGCCCACCACAAGGGCGTCATCCACCGCGATCTGAAGCCCGCCAACGTGTTTCTCTCGAGGCAGGGCGGCAAGATCGTCCCGAAGCTGCTCGACTTCGGCATCTCGCAGGTCGTCAGCAGCGACGTGCGGATGACCACCGCCGGCATGCTGATGGGGACGCCCTGGTACATGTCGCCCGAGCAGGTGAAGGCGTATCCGGACGTCGACGCGCGGTCCGATGTCTGGTCGCTGGGCGTCATCCTCTACCAGGCGCTCTGCGGCAGGATGCCGTTCGAGGACGAGACGAGCTCGGCCCTGTTCGTGAAGATCTGCACCGAGGAGCCCACGCCCGTGGAGAAGCTCGTCCTTGGTCTGTCGCCGGAGCTTGCCGCCGTTGTACATCGCTGCCTGCGTCGGGATCGGTCCGAGCGGTACCGAGCGCGATGGAGCTCGCGGCGGATCTGCGCCGCGCGCAGGGCAGCGCCACGTCCGCGGTGCTCGTGGCGGTGGACCGTGCCGAGGCTGGCGGGCCGCAGGGGGCGCCCACGCTCGCCGCGGTAGCGGCCAACTCGTTCGCGCCGGACCTGCCGGCTGTCACGCGGCAGGGTCCCGCCGCGAAGGGGAGCCTGCCCGAGGCGGAACCCGGCGTCCCGTCCGGCCGGCACCCCGCTGCATCCGCGGGGCAGCCAAGGACGAGCGAGCCGCGCCTGCCCGAGGCTCACGCGCGAGACGCCCGTCCTGGCCCCGGCCGGTACATCGAGGACGAGCCGCCACCGCCCATTCACATCGCGCTGGCTTCGGTGCCGCCGCCCCCACGCTCGCGGCTGTCGCCGCGCGAGGCAGAGGCACGCCGGACCGCGGAGCGGGAGCCGACCGCCTCCCCCCTCGCGCTGCGACGCCTGCTCGTCGTGGCGCTTCACCTCGTCCTCGTCGCCGGGGGGCTTCGCGGGCTCCTCTACCTCTTTCCGGGCGGCTGGGGCGTCCTAGCCTGGGCGGTCCCTGCCTTCCGCGCTCTCCCCACTGTCGCAGGCATCATCGTCGCTGCGGCTCTCGGCCTGGGGGGGGTGTTCGCGCTGGCCGGGGCTTCGCGCGTCACCCCCTTTCCCTGGGGCTCGCTCCTCGTCTGTCTCGGCTGCGTCATCCTCGCGTTCTTCGCCGCGGGGTCGGCGCTCGGGGTCATCAGCGAGCCGGCGGGGGAGGTGCCCTACCTGGTGCCGCTCGCCGCAGCCCTCGTGCCGCTCGGCGTGGGGCTCTTCGGCCTGCAGCGAATCTGGGGCCGCGAGCCGTTCGAGCCGTGGGCGCCCGGGATCGGGTTAGCCATCTTCGGTTTGTTTCTCGCCCTTCAGGTCGTGCGCGGGGCCGACGCCCAGCCCGTGGCGAGCGATCTCCCTCCGTCCCCTCCGTCCGCCCCCTCCGCGTCCGCTCCCCCTCCGCCCTCGGCGCCCGCGTCCGTACCCGCGAGGGTGCACGTCGGCACGGCAAGGCCCCGATCTAGCTGAACCACTGCTTCACGTGCGGCTTCGTCAGCACGATCAGGGTGAAGATCCCGAGCACAGTCCCGAGCGGCACAGCCAGGAGGGACATGCACGCCGCAACGAGGCATAGGGTGTGGTGCTTCCGCTTCCCGAGGCAATAGCCGGCGTAGAGGTGGAGGGCAGCGCTCGCGCCCACGAGGACCACGATGACCGCCCCCACCGCCGCGATGGCCGTGCCTGCGGCCGCGCTCTCGGCCGCCGTTCCGCTCGCGGCCATGAAGATCCCGAGCCCCATGTAAAGAACGCCGATGCCCGCAGCGAGCGACACCATAGCTCCGTAGATGTAGTGGAGGATGGAGAGTGTCCGAAGGCTGCTCTCGTCCTCGGACGCCCCCATCGGCGGCGGCCCCTGGGGGCGATAAGGGTTCGGCGGGTAGGGATAGCTCATCACGGCAGCATAGCGGACCTCCGTCCGGGCCGCCGCCGGGGAGTCACTGGGGCGGGCGCTGCGTGCCCGTCATGACCGGAACGCCGCCGATCCACTGGAAGTGATCGAGGAGCACGCTCGAGTCGAGCAGACCGTCGCCAGCGTCCCAGATCATGAACTCGATGGTGAACTGCTCGCCGCCCGCGATGGGCGCCTGTGTCGTGAGCCAGCCTGTCGCGCCGCCGAGGGTCGCCGTCACGTTGCCACTTTCGCACTGCGTGGCGTACGTGTCGCCGAAGCCGGTACCGCCGAGCTCCGCCGGGCCGGCCATGCAGGCTGCGGTCGAGGAGGGCGGGTTGGGGATGGGGTTACCGTTGTTGTCGAAGGCGTCCGCGCTGAGGCACCCGACCGGCGTGTTCTGGGTGCAGCGGTTGAAGAAGTCGGTGTTGACGGCGATGGGGTTGTTGTTCGAGTCGAACGAGATGTTCGCCCCCGTGGTCTCCTGCGACGTCACGTACGCGATGAAGGCGTCGTTGAAGTTCGAGCAGACGTAGTTGGGCCACTCGCTCGAGTAGAAGTCGAAGTCGAACTTGAAGCCCGTCGCGTTCGGCGGCGCCTTGAGTGTCAGCTTCACGTCGACCATGTCGTTGACGAGGTTGTCCTGCATGCAGCCCTGCGCCGCCTGCGGGTAGCCGCCCGGGGCCACCCCGGTCGGGTAGTTCATCCCATCCATCGGGCCGCCTCCGCTCGACACGAAGTCGGCGTTGGGGTCGGTGCTGCTGTCCTCGAGATCGTCGTACTCGCGCGCGAATCCCGAGCTGATGACGCCGAGCGCGCTCCCTTCCCGCGGGACGATGACGCTGCCGAACTTGGGGAGCAGGCCCCACTGGCCCGTCGCGGGGAGCGTCGTCGATCCGAACCCGTTCGAGTACGTCGCGCTCACGAGCCCGTAGCCCGCTGTCGAGGCGTTCGTGCAGATGCCGATGGCCCGCGCGAAGTTGGCAGGGTCGCTGTCGTCGACGGCGAGCCCCATGTCGCACGGCGGGGTCTGGTCGATCGGGCCGTCCGTGATCTCCATGACGTCCCCGGCCCCGGCGTCGATGTTGCCCGTGCCGAGGGAGCCGCCGAAGCCCGCGTCGCTGCCCGAGCCCGTGCCGTAGCCATCGCCTGTACCTGCCCCCGTACCGGTTCCCGAGCCGGTCCCGCTGCCGGTCGTCTCCGGCTCGCCGAACCCCGACCCTGGGTGAGACGCGGAGCATGCCGCGACGATCGCACCGGCCGCGAGGAGCGAGACCAGAGACCCGAGCCCAGAGAAGATCGTGCGCATGCCGGGACAGGGACTGCGAATCCCGTTCCCGCGCGCGACGAAGGCTTCGCCCGGCCGCATTGCAGGGAGAAAACGGGGTCTGTCGGGTTCGGTGGAACGGCATCGATCCACGAGGCAGGATCCAACGACCCAGGCGAATTTGCCGAGAAATCGCGTGGGAACGCATTCCGTTGCCAGCACCACGGCCGGGCGCCGGTCGCCCGGGTATGCTCCCGCTGTCCGGTGACCCTCCTCCTCTCCCTAGGCCGTTTGCGGAGCGCACTTGGCGCCCGGATCCGCGCGCTCCCCTCCGTGCTGTGGCGACGCCGTCGGCGCGTGGGCGTCGCGGCCCTCGTCGTGGTGGCGTTGCCGTTCGTCGTCGTCCTCGGCCTCGCCGCGCTCACGCCGCTTCCCGCCGAGCTGGGTCAGCCCGGCGTCCCCTCGCTGCGCGTCCTCTCGCGCGACGGGCGCTTGCTTCGCGAGGTGCGCACGGACGATGGCGCGCGCGCCCGTCCGCTGCCGCTGTCGGAGTTCCCGAAGAACGTGCAGAACGCCGTCCTCGCGGCGGAGGACCGGCGCTTCTACGCGCACCACGGCGTCGACGTCCTCGCCGTCGTCCGGGCCGCCCTCACGGACCTCGTCCACGGCCGCGTCGTCTCCGGGGCGTCGACCCTCACGATGCAGCTCGCCCGCACGCTCCGCCCCCACCGTCGCAACCTCTGGGGCAAGGTGAAGGAGGCAGCGCTCGCCGTCCGCATCGAGGCGTCCCTCCCCAAGGAGCGCGTCCTCGACGAGTACCTGAACCGCGTCGTCTACGGCCCGAACGTCCAGGGGTACGCGGCGGCGAGCTACGCGTACTTCGACGTCGCCCCCGCGTCCCTGTCCGTGGCGCAGGCCGCCCTCCTCGCGGGGCTGCCCCGCGGGCCCGCGCTGTATGCCATCACGCGTCACCCTGCGCTCGCGAAGCGGCGGCGCGACCGGGTGCTCGAGCGGATGGCGCTCGCAGGGATGATCGACGAGGGGGAGCGCGTTCGGGCCATCGCCGAGCCGGTCGTGGCAAACCTCGAGAAGCCCGCGTTCGGGGCTCCGCACTTCGTCCACGGGCTGCTCGCGGGCGATCTCGCCGCGCTCCAGCCGGGCCTGATGGAGGCGCTCGCGTCGCAGGGCTCGTCCGGTCACGCCGGCGATTCGCTCGGCGAGCTCACGACGACCATCGACCCCGACCTCCAGCGCTCGGCGGAGGTCGCCGTCGCGACGACGCTGGCGAGCCTCACGACCAAGCACGTCACCGGCGCGGCCGTCGTCGCTCTCGACAACGGGACGGGCGACATCCTCGCCTACGTCGGCTCGCCCGACTTCTTCGCCCAGGCCGCGCTCGGTCAGAACGACGGCGTGCGCGCGGAGCGGCAGCCGGGCTCGTCGCTCAAGCCCTTCGTCTACGCCGAGGCGATGACGCGCCTCGGGTACACGGGGGCGACGTTGTTGCCCGACGTCGAGATCCACATCCCGCTGCCTGGCGGCGGCGACTACGCGCCCCACGACTACGATACACGCGTGCGCGGCCCGACCCGCCTCCGCGAGGCGCTCGGCAACTCGCTGAATATCCCTGCGGTCTACACGCTCTACCAGCTCGGCACCGCCCACGTGCTCGACCGCTTGCATGCCATGGGCTTCGCGTCGCTCACGGAGGACGCGGAGCACTACGGGCCGGCGCTCGCTCTCGGCGACGGCGAGGTCACGCTCCTCGAACTCGCGAACGCGTACGCCACGCTCGCGCGCGGCGGGCTCGCCCGGCCGGTGCGGATGGTCACACGCCTCGTGCGCGCAGATGGCGGAGGGGCTGCCTTCTCCGCGGTCGCGGGGGAGCGCGTGCTCGAGGAGCGCGTCGCGGCGATGCTCACCGACATCCTCTCCGACAAGAAGGCTCGCATGAGCGCCTTCGGCGACGACAACGTGCTCGAGCTCGACTTCGACGTGGCAGCCAAGACGGGGACGTCGAAGGGCTACCGCGACAACGTCGCCGTCGGCTACACGCGCGAGGTCACCGTGGCCGCGTGGGCGGGCAACTTCGACGGCTCACCGATGGCCGAGGTGAGCGGTGTCACGGGGGCCGGTCCCATCTTTCACGCGGTCATGGAGGCCGCGATGCAGAGCCGGCGCCGCACGTCGCTCTCGCTCGCCGAGGACGCCGCGCGCCTCGGGCTCGCGCGCACCGCGGTCTGCTCGCTCTCGGGCGAGGTGCCCACGTCGGCGTGCCCGCACCTCGTCTACGAGTGGCTGCCCGAGGGCGAGGCGGACCACGCGCCTCCGTGCCGGGTCCACGAGCGCGTCCGCGTCGATCTCCGCAACGGCCTCCGCGCGGGCCCGGACTGCCCGCGCAACGTCACCGAGGAGCGCACCTTCGAGCGCTGGACCGCGCCCTACGACGGGTGGGCGGCGCGCATGGGGCGGCCGGTCCTTCCGGAGGGCAGCTCGCCCGAGTGCCCCGTGTCCCCCGAGGAGGTCGCGGCGGGCGGCGCAGGCGAGCGCGGGGCGCCGCGCGTCGCGTATCCGTTCGATGGGGCGCGCTTCGTCGTCGATCCCGAGCGGCCCCGCTCCCTCCAGGCGCTGGAGATCCGGGTGGACCCGTTCGAAGGGCCTGTCCTCGTGCGGGTCGACGGCGTTGCCGTGGCGGGGAACAAGTGGCTCCTCGCGGAGGGGAGTCACACGATCGTCGCGGAGGGTGGGGGAGTCGCGGGGGCGCCCGTGCACATCACGGTGCGGTGACCCGCTGAGCCAAAGACAGGTGAGGAGTCGCCTGGAGCTCAGTGTCCTGGGCTCGAGGGCCGTCGTTCTGCGCCGAAGGGTCCATGTCCTGCGAGGCAGAGGCCGTCTCCTTCGGCGCAGGAGCCGCACCCTGCGGCGTCGGACCGTGGCTCGGCGTCCTCGGATCGCGATCCAAAGTCTGCGGGTCGCGATCAAGAGTCTTCGGATCGCGATCCAGAGTCTGCGGATCGCAATTCAGAGTCTGGGGATCGCCATCCAGAGTCGGGGGATCGCGATCCACGCCCCGGGCTAGGACAGGACATGGGGCGAGGCGCTCTTCTCGCCCTTCTCCACCCGCTCACTCTTCACTACTTCTTCTTGGCCTTCTTCGCCTTCTTGGCCTTCTTCGCGGGCGCCTTCTTCGGCTCCTTCTCCCACACGCCGAACGTCGCGCCGGTCGGATCGACGAACACGCCGATGGCGCCGTTGCCCGGGATCGGCTGGAACGCGACGAGGACCTTCGCGCCGTTCTTCTCGGCCTTGCCGACCGTCTTCTTCACGCTGTCGACGAGGGCGTAGGGCATCCACGCCGTGGGCTGCCCGGGCATCATCGGCGCAGTCACGCCGCCGCCCGCGACCTTGTCGCCCGTGTCGATGAGCGTGTAGTTGCCCATGTCGGGGCCGAGCACGGTCAGCTTCCAGTCGAAAACCTTCTTGTAGAACTTGCGTGCGGCGCCGGGGTCGGCGGTCGTCAGTTCCATATGCGCGAACGGGTTGCCCATGGGATCGTCCTCCTGGTGAGTGCGGCGAGGGTACGCGCCGCACGCCGCCTGCGTCAGCCGAGATCCTACCGTTGGCCATCATCCCCCGTTCAGGAGTGCGGCCGCGGCCCGCCAGCGGGGGCGACAATGTGCGCTCGCATGACGGGTTTGCGTTTACCTTCCTGAAGGCGTTACGGTTTTCGTGCATACATGCGCTACCTCTACGGCGACTCGGCGCCGTTCCCGCTCCAGTACAACTTCCTCGCCACCCTCGAGGCGTTCATCACGTCGGGCGCCCGCGCGGCGCAGCTCGACGCCGAGGCCCGGGCGATGCAAGCGTCGACGGCGGAGGGGGTGGTCGCGCGCAGCAAGTCGACGTCCTCGGTCGAGACGTTCCACAACGCCATCATCCACGCCGTCCGTGGCAGCTCCGCCAACATGTCCGACCCCCAGGTGCTCGACTACGCGCGCCAGGTGATGGAGGACGCGACGCGCATCGTCGAGGAGGTGAAGCGCGCGTCGCAGGCCGCCTCCGACCGCGAGCAGGCGACCGTGCGCATCGAGATTGACCGCCGGAAGGCCGACATCCGCAAGGCGCTCGAGCAGTTCTTGACGACCGGGAGAATCCCTGTCCTCGAGTCGCGCGTGTCGATGAGCCTCGTCGACGGCGAGAACGAGCTATCCGCGGTCTTCACGCACCCGGAGGGCATCGGCACGTCGTTCACGCTCGCCACGGCGTCGCTCGCGGACTGGCACGCGCCCCGGAAGGTGGGCGAGTTCGCTGCGGGCCTCGACCTCATGGTCGGCAAGCGAAAGAGCATCTTCAAGCGCGGCACGCAGCCCGACACCGTCCGGCTCGACGAGTACATCGTCACGGGGTTCGATCTCAGCGACGACACGGCGGAGATCCGCGTGCGCCGGAAGCTGACCGACCCGCTCGACACCTACGTCTTCCAGCTCCAGCGCACCGACGAGGAGCTGCTCGCGGTGGTCGACAGCCCCGGGGAGCCCTCGACGGGATCCGCGGAGGCGGCGACCATGCTCGACGCCGGCGACCGCGCGCACCTCGAGCGCCTGTGGCAGATGCTCCGCGCCGGCGTCGCCGACGCCCTGGGCCACAAGGCGCGGCTCATCGCCGTCGAGCTGGACGGCAAGGATCTCTTCGAGCACGCGGGCCCGATCCCGCTCATCGAGCGCGTCGTGAAGCTCATCGCGCCGACGGTCATCGAGGTCGCGAAGCGGAGCCCCAACCCGCAGGAGCTGTCGCTCAAGATGGAGCACGACGGCGGGCGGCGCGAGGAGATCTACGTGAAGAAGGCCGACCTCTCGAGCAAGCTCGAGGCGCTGGGCGACAAGGAGCGGCTCCTCTTCGCGCCCCTCGCGCTCGAGAGGGACCGGGCGCCCACGTCGCTGCCGTTGCCCGTATCGAGCGAGCGGCCGGCCTAGCGGCGAGGTAGGGGGAAGCGTTGCGCGACGTTGCCGTGTGTGTGGCGCTGCTCCTGCTCGGCTGCTCGCGTCCGCCGCCGCGGACCGACGCCCCGGACGCGACGCGCGACGCGCGCGTCACCGTGGCGGACGCCGCGCCAGTGGTCCACGTCGTGACGCGCGAGGAGTCGCGGCGCGCGCTGCCGCATCCCGCCGCGACGGACCCCGTCTGGCGGGCGTACATCGCCGAGGCGATCGAGTCGTGCAAGAAGAGCGCGACCTTTCTCGGCCGGGTGATGGCATCGCCCATCGACGATGCGTCGCTCTCCGTGCTCGATGCCGCGCTGCGCGCCCCGAAGAGCAAGGGCCCGCCTGCCGAGGACGTCGGCGTGTGCCTCGTCGACACGCTGCGGCACGCCGGGACGCAAGGGGACCCTCTCGGTCTCCTCCGTGACATGCGGGTCTTGCCGATGATCGTCGCGCGCGTCGGCGAGAAGCCCGGCCCCGTGCGCGAGGACGCCGTCGACTCGCTGCGCAGCGAGGTGCCCATCGATCT